>ERZ773043.1303-NODE-1303-length-14121-cov-11.694227_pt1 | contig 14121 bp, 12 predicted proteins | sample MGYA00580636_ERZ773043 | MGnify/ENA primary metagenome ERZ773043 (study PRJEB29015, sample SAMEA2737992) | human oral metagenome | biome: human oral; feature: human-associated habitat; material: dental | place: China | collected 2065 ... | reverse complement strand
CAATTGAGACGCTGCGCCGTGAGCTTCAGGAGGAGCTTGAGCTTGAAGTAAATTCGAACAATATATTGCTGCAGACCGTCAAGCATGAAAATGGAACGAATGTTGCATGCTCCATCTATATTGTTACTGGTGTGGACGCTGAAAAACTCAAATTGCATGAGGGTGCAGGCTTCGCCACAGGCACACCAGAAGAGCTGATAAGCCGTCCTGTGACAGGTGTAACCCAGCAGGCGATTGAAGCATTTGTTGAAGCACAAAACGCTACCCATATTCTCGCCTGGACGACCACGCCGTGGACGTTGCCAGCTAACCTGATGTTGGCCGTCAATCCCGAGATGACGTACTGCGAAGTGCTGGTCGATGGTGAGAAATTAATCATCGCCGAGGAGGCGCTGGAACGCACTTTGCAAGACGACAAGCACCAGCCGCTTGAGTACGACGTACTGCGGAAGTTTCCGGGTAGCGAGCTAGTGGGTAAGAAATACCAGCCGCTCAATACGGGCTCGACCTGGCCAGAAAATGACAAGATTCACACCATTTACGCGGCAGATTTCGTGTCGCATGAATCGGGTACGGGTATCGTGCACATTGCGCCGGCTTATGGTGAGGATGACTTTGAGCTTGGTAAAGCTAATGGTATCGCGCCTTTCCATGTGATTGATGATAACGGCTACTACACCGATACCAATTACAAAGGCCTGGAGGTGTGGGAAAATAATAAATTCATCGCCAAAGATTTGAAGGAAAAGGAGATAGTCTGGAAAATCGAGTATATTCGCCACGAATATCCGTTCAATCCGAGAAGCAAGCAGCGCATCATGTACCGGGCCATCCCGAGCTGGTTCTTTGATATCCAGGGACAGAAACCGCTGATGCTGGAGCAAAATGAGCATATCAATTGGTTCCCAGCTCACCTGAAGCACGGGCGCTTTGCTAAGAACATTGAACAAGCGCCAGATTGGAACTTGAGTCGCGACCGCTTCTGGGCGACGGCAATTCCGGTGTGGAAAGGCGACCGGGATACGGTCAAAGTGGTTGGCTCGTACGCGGAGCTGAAGGAACTGAGCGGCGTGGAGCTGGATGATTACCACCGCCCGTGGGTGGATGACATCACCTTTGAAATTGACGGCGAGACATTTACTCGCATCGATAAGGTGCTGGACTGCTGGTTCGAGTCAGGTTCGATGCCGTTTGCGCAGCTGCATTATCCGTTTGAAAACCAGGCCAAGTTTGAGCAGAATTACCCAGCGGATTTCATCGTTGAGTACATTGGCCAAGTGCGGGCATGGTTTTACTATGTGCACGCTGTTAATACTGCCTTGGCGGAAATCGGCGCCTTTGGTGAGGCGGGTGAGCAGCATAAAAACGCCTACGGTAACGTCATCACCACCGGTGTGGTGGCGGGTAATGACGGCCGTAAGATGAGTAAGTCGCTTGGTAACTTTACCGACCCGAACGAGCTGATGGATAAGTTTAGTGCGGATTCCTTACGCTTCCTGCTGCTGAGTAGTCCGCTATTGAACGGTGAAGACTTTGCTTTGCACGACAAGGATGTGGGCGACGTGGCACGCAAGCTGAGTATGATTTGGAATATGTATGATTTCTTCACCATGTATGCAGAAGTTGACGAGTTCACATTTCCGTACGATACGGCGTCTTCGGATGCGTTTCTCGTTCACCGTATCACCAATACGGCTCACTCCGATACTCCCGAATCCTTGTCTCGCACTGGAACTGAGAACTCGTTCCAGATTAGCGTCGATATTGATAAATTATCTAACCCTCTCGATATCTGGATTATCAGTCGCTTGCATGAGCTGGTGGCAGAAGTCGAGCGTCACATGGATACCTACAATATCCCTGATGCGCTGAGTCCGATTTTGCCATTCCTTGACGACGCGTCCAACTGGTACGTGCGCCGTAGCCGCCGCCGCTTCTGGAAGTCGGAAGATGATGGTGATAAGAACGATGCTTACCGCACGCTACATTATGTGCTGGTGCGTCTGAGTTACATCTTGGCGCCATTTACGCCGTTTTTGGCTGAGGAGTTGTATCATAATTTGACAGGTGATAACGAGTCGATTCATTTGAAGGATTGGCTGGCAGCGGGTGCGGTGAATGAGCAGGCGCTAGCTGACATGGCTCGGACACGTGAATTGATCAACAACGGCCTGAGTCTGCGCATGAAGAAGGACGAGCATCAGGAGTCGATCAAGGTTCGCCAACCGCTGCAATGTGCGGCATATGCGGGCGTAAAATTGACTGACTACTATGAACAAATCATGGCCGAGGAGCTCAATGTCAAGGAAATTCGCTGGATTGAGAGTCTAGACGAGCACTTGGCTGATTATGATGTGACCGAGGGCGTGATCAAGCCAGAGAGCTGGGTAGAAATTAGTAAGCACTTAACGCCCGAACTCAAACGCGAGGGTCTGATGCGTGAAGTCATTCGCCACGTCCAAAGTGCGCGCAAGAAAGCTGGGTTGCAGGTGGATGATCGGATTGAATTGAATATCGCCAGCAGCGACGCAGAAATCACTCAGGCTGTCGATGTATTTGCCGATACCATCAAGGCTGAGACGTTGGCTGTAAAAATAGGTCCTGTGGCGGATGATATGGAAAAATACAACGTTAAAATTGACGGTAAACCGGTAGAAATCTACTTGAGAAAACATAATTAACTAAATATTCCTGAATTTAAGCATGTCTGGTGAGTGAATCTATTCCAAAACAGCATTTAGTTTGCTACTATATACCATATGTGTAATTACAAAAATCCAGTAGGTCGTAATGAATCTTCTGCTGTGCGTGAACCTAGTATTCAGCATCGCCTCACTAAGGAGTATGAAGAGGTTGTTGGAGAAGATGGCGTGCGAAGAGTATATGTTCCATTGAGTGACATTCGGTCTGGTGTATATGATCCTGATTTTCACAGGCTAATGATAGAAAAAAACTTGAGCGATGCATCAATAAGACAATGCGATGGCGGGGTAGAGGTTTCGTACCCGCCGAGTCTTGATGTTATTCGGATGGATGGGGTATTGGCAACGTGCCGAGCACAGAGCGACTATACTGATTTCGCGCATTCAGTTTTTATCGCTGCCTGTCAAGTCGCTGATACGATATTAGTGACTGGCAAGGTTCCCCGATTGAATTCCATGGAAAATATTTTGATTAATCGCAATAGCCGGTCGCTGGGCAGTGCAGAGTTTACCCCGCCATTTTATGCGGAGGAGTTTGTAGTTAATACTGCACAAATGCAGCGAGGAAAAGCGGAATTAACAGCTGAAGAATTGGATCTCCAGCGCGATACCGCTATTAGAGACACGACAAGTCGAGTTATTGTCCAAATATTAGAGTCGGTTCTGTCTCGAAAAGACATAGATGCTGGCAGCGCCTCCGCGATCAGACAAATAATTGGAGATATAGAAAAGAGATAGGGCTGTATGAGCGGTCATGAAAAGCAGATAGTAAATCCTGAGCTTGACAAACCTACAGGGGAAGAAAAAGCGCTTACTATTGATGCTCTCGCCAAAGCGATCGGCCGGCGGCTTGAATTAAGCAGCGCTGGGGAGATAGGTGCATCTGATAGCGGGCATGGTGTATTTTTTGCATTGGACACCCAGAGGGATGATCAAGGCAATTATCAGTCATATGCGATTAAACGATATGGCAATCCTGAAAAAGCAGAGAAAGAGATTAATATGCTACACAAAGCTGCTAAACGCGGTCTCAGGACTCTCCAGACGGTGCTTGATGAGCCTCTAGCGGTTCCTGGCGTGATTGGTGCAAGCGTTGTAACTCTACGAATTCCATCGCTTGGTACGATGAACTCCATACCATGGTCTGAGTACTACGCAGGCCAGTCCTCATATAAGTTGGATATTGTTCCTGTTATGAATTCAATTGGCCGGTATATCGGGAGACTGCATGCAATGGGAATGCATCATGGCGATATGCAGCTGAAGAATATCGCAACTATACCTGATGGCGATTTTGTCACATTTGATTTAGAAAACGCCTACTTCCATCCAGACAAAGGAAATGCTTTGCGGCAAACGCGCTTTCAAAATGATTGCATGAAGGATATTACCACGGTAATTACGTCCTTTATACAGAACGGCCTCCTGGACTCATCAAGTGACAATCTTTTTTGGCAGGAGATTCAAGAAAATCTACTACTGCCATATATAGAATTGAATGATAATTTATCATCATTCTTGTCTGAAAATGACAGATATGAAGAATTCGGGTGGTATATCAATGAGAATAGAGCTACTCTTAGGAAGTCAATAAAAGACAATTATGCGCCCTACCGGCAGCCTGTTATTCACTTGTAGTAAAATATAGATTTGCAGACACGGCAGGTGTATATTGTAGCGGAAATTGCCTTTGCAGCAATATGGGCAGTACAAGTCGCGCTAGTGCGCTGCAATGTTTTATCGTACTTTTCTAGTGATGCGCGGTGGTTGGGTATTGCGCGCAATGCCGGAACTAGTAATCAGCATGGCTTTCAGATTAGCCCTTAACGCGCTACAATATATTGTATGTACGACATTTTTCATCAGCTCATGTTTTTTGCGCGGGCGGGCGGCGGCGGATCAAGCTCTGGCGGCGGAGGCGGCGCTGGTATTCTCCTCGTTATACCAGGCATCGTTGCCATGTTAACTGCTGAACCGGTTAAAAAACGCACCCAATCGAAAGCAGCTGGCGCGGCTGTCGGTTTTGCTGCCGGCTTATTAGTAAGCTTATTGTATCTATTAGGTGGTCCAATATTGTTTATTATTGCGCTTATTTCAGCAGTTGTCGGCGCGGCGGCTGGAGCGCTTACTGACAAATTAGGGCGTTTTCGCCAGAATAGCCAAGCAGCCAGGCAAACTGTCCAGCAAGCGGCTATGCAGGATGGTGCTTGGAATGAACAGGGGATTATTAGTTATGCGACGACGGTATTCAACCGGTTTCAGTACGATTGGGAGCGATTGGATTTGTCGTCGATTCAGCAATATACCACGCCAGACTATGCGCGGCACGTCGGACTAGTGTTGTATGCTTTACAACAGATGGGACGAGTCAACCAAATAAGTAACGTGTCAATAAGCGAAGCGGTTATTACTCAAGCCTACGATGATCAGAACGATCAAAACGACCGAGTGAGTGTCGGGTTCGTGGCGTCGGCGGATGACAAATTGATTGAAAATGGTTCACTGATTTATCGCGATACCGAGGAATTCGGCGAGCAGTGGAACTTCGTGCGTTCGGGTAATGGCTGGCTACTGGACGGTATCGATCAGGCGACGGAAGATTCGGCGCAGTTCATCGCTTCAATGCGGCAATTTGCCGCGCAATATAATATGTATTTCAGTCCCGATTGGGGGCATTTATTGCTGCCGACTCGCGGCGAGTTGTTTAAGCGCGGCTTCCAGGTTGCCGATATCAACAATCACATCATCGGTTTTTGGACGGGTAATCTGCTGGTGCAGCTGTATACGTATAATAAGCCGATCGGCGAAGATAATATGGAATATTATATTGTTGGGCAGGTTAACTTGCCGAAATCTTACGGCGGTATTTTAGTGGAACGCCCGGATTCGCGTTTGTTAAAACGATTCAAGGCGCCGTCGGGTTATAAAAAAGTCCAGATGGAGTGGGGCGATTTTAATAAACGCTATCAAGTGTATGCTACTAACGAGAATCAGGTGACGAGCTTTGAACTGCTTAATCCCAGCTTCATGGCGTGGCTGTACGACCAGAATATTAAGGTTAATATTGAGGTGGTAGATAATGTTGTTTATCTCTATTCCAGGATTGCCGAGGGCGAGATGCGCTATGCGGAAATGATGGATATTTTACAGAAATCGCATAAAGAACTGAAGATGTAAGGAGGAAATATGATCACCAAAGCTATCATTCCAGTCGCCGGTTGGGGTACGCGGATGTTGCCGATTACTAAATCAATCGAAAAGTGTATGTTGCCGGTGGGGACGCGGCCAGTGGTTGATTATATCGTGCAGGATATAATTCGGGCGGGCGTCAAGGATATTTACTTTGTGGTCGGTGAGCAGAGTACTCAGGTACAGAGTTATTATCGGTCAAATATTCAGCTGAACGACTATTTGCGGCGCGCCGGTAAAGAAGATAAATTACCTCTAGTAGCGCCGCTGCGTGACGTGCGAATACATTTTTTAACCCAGCCAGGCACTGGGGGTTATGGTACGAGCATTCCAGTGGGGTTGGCTAGCGAATTTATTGAGCCAGGCGAGTCGGCGTTTGTGGTGATGGGTGACCAATTTTTCTGGCGTGTTGACGGCGGTTCAAATGCGGCTGATCTGGCGGAACTGGTGGAGGCGCGCGGTTTATCTGCTGGTTTGCTGGGTAACCCTGTTGAGGAGGCACTTATTCCACAGACGGGCATTATCGAAACCGACCAGCAGGGTAATTTTGTCCGCATCATTGAGAAGCCGAAGCTGGAAGAAGCGCCGAGTAACCTCAGTAATTCAAGCTTTTACGTTCTTAATAAAGAGATTTTCGAGTTGGCGCGTACATTGCCCGCTAATCCGCAGCGCGGCGAATTTGAGCTGACTGATGCTATCAATGCGTACATTGCGGGCGGCGGTATCATCGCGGTGGGCGAGGCCAAGGGTGACTACATGGAATGCGGCTCGCCGAGCGGTTGGCTGCAGGCAAATAACGCCATGGCTGAGTTGCAGGCAAATTAGTTGCACGTATTGTCCGTCTCTGTTATAATTGGTCACTGATAGTAAATATATTTTAAGGAACGAAATGAAAGCAGTCGTAAAAATCTCTGGCAAGCAATACATTGTCAGCGAAAAAGAGTCCCTCTTGGTGGATCTCCTCCCTGAAGGCACGAAAGAACTCACTCTCGACGCACTTTTAGTGATTGATGGTGATAAAACAAACGTTGGTACGCCGACCGTCAAGGGTGCGGCGGTGAAAGCGAAGGTTGCTGAAGCAGAAGTCAAGGGCGACAAAATCCGCGTCATCCGCTACAAGAGCAAAAAACGCGTTCACAAAGAAACTGGTCATCGCCAGAAGTACACCAGGATTGAGATTACCTCGATCAAATAACCGATGAATTAGCATACCGCCCCGTGATGAGGGCGGTATTTTTATGGCCGAAACTATGGTACAATGAGGTAAGCAGAAGGGGTATCGATGACGAAGATTATTGCGGTGACAAATCAAAAGGGCGGCGTCGGCAAGACGACGACTTCAATCAATGTGGCATATTTTTTGGCAAAAGCCGGTAAGCGGACGCTGATCGTTGACTTTGATCCGCAGGGTAATGCCACCAGCGGCCTTGGCATTGATAAGCAAGAGCTGGGCATAACGATGACTGAGGTAGTGACTGGTCAGGCAGCCTTGAATAATATAATTATTCAGACCGACATCAAGAATCTATCGATCGCACCAGCCACGTCGCACTTAGCAAATACCGAGGTTGAGTTGGCCCAAGCCGAGGGGCGGTTTGTGCGGCTGCGCCAGGCGCTGGCGAGCCTCGCTGGGCATGATTATGTGATCATTGATAGTCCGCCGAGTCTGAGTCTGCTGACCGTGAATGGGCTGATCGCAGCGCAGTATGTCTTGCTACCAGTGCAGGCAGAATTTTATGCACTGGAGGGGCTGGGACAGCTGATGGAGACGATGAAGCTGGTTCGCAAGGGGCTTAATCCGCATTTGCGCCTGCTCGGTGTGGTGACCACCATGGTTGATTCGCGAACAACCTTGTCGAGTCAGGTGTACGATGAAATTAAAAAGCATTTCGCTGATACGATTTTCAAGACGACGATTCCGCGTAACATTCGCCTCGCTGAGGCGCCAAGTCACGGCGTGCCGGTTGGCGTGTACGATCGTTTCTCAAAGGGCTCGCGGGCCTACCACGCGCTGACTAAAGAGATTATCGAGAGGATTGAAGGATGAAAAAGGGACTTGGGCGGGGATTTGATTCGCTGATACCGACAAACTTATTTGACGAGACCTTTGACCCGACGGCTGGTCAAGATGCGACAATGTCGCAATTACGCCAGCTACCTACTGCAGACATTATCCCAGATCCAGACCAGCCGCGGCGATTCTTTGATGAGGAGGCGCTGCGTGAGCTGGCCGATTCGATTGGTCGGCATGGCGTGGTGCAGCCGATCGTCGTGACGCCACACGGGGCGCAGTTTATGATCGTGGCTGGCGAGCGGCGCTGGCGAGCGGCGCAGCTGGCTGGATTAATCGAGATACCGAGTATCATTCGCAGTTTGAGCGATCAGCACCGATTAGAGGTGTCACTGATTGAGAACTTGCAGCGGCGCGACCTCAATCCGCTGGAAACGGCGACGGCCTACATGAAGCTACGCGACCAGTTCAATATGACGCTGGAACAAATCGGCCAGCACGTCGGCGGTAAATCGGTCAGCGCCATTAGCAATACACTGCGCCTCTTGAAATTACCGAGCGTGGTGCGGACGGCGCTGTTTGAAAATAAGATTTCTGAAGGGCAAGCGCGAACATTGGTGGGGCTGCCAGATGACGTGGCGGAGGATTTGCTGCGGCAGACGATTCATCAGGGCTGGAGTGTGCGCAAGCTCGAGCAGATGATCGCCGCCTGGAAGCGGTCGCAGCAGTCGTCGGGCCTCGCGTCAACTCCAAAGTCAGTCAAGCAGCCGCACGCCTCGTCGGTAGCGCGCCTGTCGAAAAAACTCCGTACTGACATCACGGTTCGCACCAGTAAGCGCGGTGCCGGTCAGATTATCATCCCGTTCAAAGACCAAGCGGATTTTGAGCGGATTCGCGACTTGATTGGCTGATTATTAAAACCCTCTGATCTGTGTGAAGGGGAAAATACGGGCGATGACCGGCCCGACGATGTCGTATAGCGGAATGTTGCCCATGCAGTTACGCGAGTCACACGAAAAATTACCCTCACGATTATCACCCATTACGAAAATTGTCCCCTCAGATACTTTGGTATCGACATCGCCGGAGGTGGGGGACTTTGGTTCGTTTTTGTTGACGGTTGTATCGGGGTTAAAGCCGTTTGGATGCTCGGTGTTATAAACGGTGACGACGCCATCCTTGACGGTGACGCGCTCACCCGCGAAAGCGATGACCCGTTTGACGATATATTCATCGTGACCGAGGGTTGGATTGTAATTAGGATTTTTAAAGACAATAATTTGACCGCGCTGGGGGATATACTGTTTATTTTGAAGCTGTTTGATCGTGACTGATAGTCGGTCGACGATCAGGCGGTCGTTGGTGTGCATGGTGTTTTCCATGCTTGGTCCCTGCACGCCAAAACTACGAAAGACAAAGGTGTTTATCAAAATCGTCCCGATAATCACCCCAATCACAAAAATAATCAGTCCCAGACTGTCCCTTAGACGAGGGTGTCGATCGAGAAAATGAGCATCCATCCGCCTTATTATACATGGTTTGGTGGCGAAAACCAAAAGCTTGATCGATAGAGAAGTGTGCTATAATAAGGAGCAGTGAAAATTTCAAATAGGAATTCGGTCGATGGATTTGTACCGCGGAGGGCTCAGCGGTCTCGTTTGGGTGGTGTATCGCCGGAGCAGGTAGCTGCTCATCCTCGTCAGGCGGAGCAGCCTACCCCGCAGATACTTGGCCGGCAGCCGATCCAATTACCACGCCAGTCACTATCGCAGGCTGAGCGGATTCGCCTCGCGACTTCATCGACTGCCGATATTGATGAGGACATTAGCAACTCGCTCAAAGATCTCGAGCTTCAAAAGCCCGAAACGCCCCGTGAAAAGCGCAAGAAACCGCATAAGAAACGTCGTAAGCTGAAGATTATTATCCTGGTGATCGTGGCGCTGATAATTCTGGTGGGTGGATTTTTGCTGTACAAGGCGTGGGTCAATGCGGGGCGAGTGTTTGGTAGCGGTAATCTGATTGACTTGTTTCAGAATCAACCGCTGAAAATGGATGCACACGGGCGGAGCAATATGCTGATCCTCGGTACGACGGATGATGATCCAGACCATCCGGGCGCAACGTTGACCGACTCAATGATGGTGCTGAGTGTTGATCAAAAGAAGCACGATGCCTATATGTTTAGTATTCCGCGCGACTTATACGTGCAGTTTGGGCGAGTTTGTAATTCTGGTCGTGCCGGCAAGATTAACGAATATTTTGACTGTGTTGCCAAGGGTAATGATGAACAGGCTGAAAAGAAGCGGATAGATGCCAGCCGCGAGTTTGTTGGCAAGATTTTTGATATGGATATACAGTACGTAGCACACGTTAATGCTCAGGTAATCAAGGACGCGGTTAATGCGGTTGGTGGTGTGACGGTGAATGTTCAGAGCGACGATCCACGAGGTGTGTTTGACCCGAGCGTCGACTGGATGTGTCGGGAGAAGGGACTGTCAGCGGAGCAGCGGAAACGGCGCTGTCCGACGGGGCATTACATTCATTTCAAGAATGGGCCAAATGAGATGGACGGTGACAAGGCGCTGTATTTCTCGCGAGCGCGTGGAGCGCTGGGCGGTTCGTATGGGCTGGACAAGTCGAACTTTGACCGCGAGAAAAACCAACAGTTGGTGCTGATGGCGCTCAAGAACAAGGCAGCCTCGACAGGCACGCTGACTGATCTTGGCAAGGTGACGGCGCTGATGGACGCCATGGGCAAGAATCTGCGCACTAACGTTGATGCCAAGGAAGTCCGTACGGTGATGGATGTTGCTTCCAAGATCAAGGATACGGACATTCACCGCCTCAGCTTTATTGAAAAAGATAATGTCCTGCTTGGCACGAGTAGTGTTGGTGGCGCCAGTGTGGTCGTGCCGACAGCTGGCCAGTTTGATTATTCGCAAATTCGATCGTTTATCAAGGTGGAAATATACGGTGATGCACTTGCCAAGGAAAAGGCGCGCGTCCTGGTGCTCAATGGCAGTGGCGTGGTCGGAGCCGCCAAATCCGAAGCTGATCGCCTAAAGGCGGCATCACTCAACGTGGTGAGCGTTGGCAATTCACCACAGAAAATTACCGAAAAGTACAGGGTTTATCAGCTGGAGTCAGGCAAGTCCAAGCAGGCTTCTGCCAACAAGATTAAAGAACTGTATGGTGTAACATTAACCGAAGGCAAACCGCCATTTAACCTGCCAGCTGAGGCTGACTTCGTAGTGATAATCGGGCCGTAATTTGGTATAATAGGGTGGCAATGGAGTTTCTGAAAAAAACAGCCAGGCGACGGTCGCTTCTCAGTAATATCGCTTATTATGTACTCAATTTAGGGATGGTGGCAGTCTTGTTCTGGATGTCGCAGGAGATTCATTATCCGTTGGCGGCGATTGTGCTGGTACTCTTAAGCAAGTGGCGGACATTGTCGGTGCGCCCTAAGTTTTGGCTAACGAATATTCAAGGAAGCCTGGTTGACGTGGTGGTTGGTCTCGGTGTGGTGGCGCTGATGTATGCGCCGCAGGCGACGCTGGTGCTACGAATTGCGCTAGCGGTATTTTATGCGATATGGCTTGTCGCTATCAAGCCGCTATCAAAGCGCTGGCAGATGACATTACAGGCGGGTCTCGCGGTATTTATCGGCACGGCAGCACTGTTTGCAGTGTCACACGAATGGCCAGCCGCGGTGGTTGTGTTGAGTGCGCTAATTATTGGGTATGGCACGGCTCGGCATTTCCTATCGACGTTTCGTGAGGAGCAGATTACTGTACTCAGTCTAGCCTGGGGGCTGGTATTTGCGGAGATTGGCTGGCTGGCGCATTACTGGACGTTTGGCTATGCGCTGCTTGGGGTGAATGCGCTGCAACTACCGCAGGTGACGATTATCTTTACGCTGCTATCATTCGTAGCCGAACGTATTTATACTTCTTGGCATAAGCATAAGACGATTGTTATTGCTGAAGTTGCCGGCCCGGCTATCTTGGCGTCGGCGCTTATCCTGACCATTTTACTATTCTTTAACTCGGTGACACTATAATGGAGCAAGAATCTCGTTCAGCTCAGCAACTCCAATCTCGACCGGGTGTGCCGCGTCGCAGGAAGCTAGCGCTGATTAGTGCTTGTGTCATCACGATGCTATGGCTGATGGTTGGCTCGGCAGTGCTGGGTTCGTGGCTAACGACGCAGTTTAATAAACAGTCCATCCAGTCTACTCCTGACGGCAACCTCGTCATATCGCGCGATGAAGCAGATATCAGCGAAGTTGTGCAGCGTGTGTCTAAGAGCGTGGTTTCGATCGTAACCACTAAGAATGGCCGGACATTGTCGCGTGCGACAGTGCAGCAAGGTGCTGGTACAGGGATCATCATCAGTAAAGACGGTTATATTTTGACGAATAAACATGTCGTCAAGGACGCTGAAACCATCGAGATTATGGGTAGTGACGGTACGCAGTATACGGATGTCAAGCTTGTTGGCGTTGATCCACTCAACGATGTGGCGTTTCTCAAGATCAATGGTGTGAATGACCTGCCGGCAGCCACGCTGGGTGACTCAAGCACTGTGCATGTTGGTCAGAAAGTAATTGCTATCGGTAATTCACTGGGTCGCTACCAGAACACCGTCACAACGGGCATTATCTCGGGGAAGGGCCGACCAGTTCAGGCCTCTACTAGTGAATATAGCGACGAAGCCGAGAGTCTGACTGATCTACTTCAGACTGATGCTGCGATCAATCCGGGTAACTCTGGCGGGCCGCTCCTCAATATGTCGGGCCAAGTTATTGGTATCAACACAGCGATCGTCTCGGATGCGCAGAGTGTGGGTTTTGCAATTCCGATTGCCGCCACCAAGGGGTTGGTACGCAGTGTGCTTGGTTCTGGCAAAGTCCAGAAATCATACATCGGCGTGCAATATGTTGCGATTACCCCTGAAGTCCGTGCTGAGTATAAATTACCAGTCAAAAGCGGTGCCTATGTCGGCGGCTCGCGTCGCAAATCGGCGGTCGTCGCTGGCGGGCCGGCAGATAAAGCAGGCATCAAGGACGGTGATATCATTACTAAAGTAAATGACAAGCTGATCGGCGAGCAGGGTGGCCTCGGCAGTCTCATCTCTGAGTTCTTGCCGGGCGAGACGGTAGAACTGACTATCCTGCGTGACGGCAAGGAACGGAAGGTCAAGCTAACGCTTGGCGCCTACAAGGTGTAGGACGATGATAAAGCCGCGCGTCTCTGCCTCGTGAAGGCTGTGGTGCCTTGCTTGATGGAGAATTGCCTGGTGCTGTCGCGGGTCGGCTTCCAGAAAAAGCAGACCATCCGCCGTCAAGCGGCGCGGCGCTTGCTCAATGAGTGTTTCGATCAACCGCAGACCATTATCCGCTGCGAATAACGCTTCGGCGGGTTCGTGGCGCAGTTCTGGTGAAACATCCCAGTCCCGATCAACATACGGCAGATTAGCAAAGATATAATCCACCGGCTCAATCTGTCCAGAAAGGAGTGACTGTTGCTGCAATGTCACCTGTGCATGCAAATTGCCCGCGTTTTTCTCGGCGATTTTTATGGCTCGTGGACTAATGTCAGATAGAATAACCCGCAGGGACGGCCGTTCTAACGCCGCTGTAATGCCGAGGCAGCCCGAACCAGTGCCAATGTCAATTAACGTCTTTGGTGCAATCTCGCTGGCTGTCAGCGCCAGGAACAAGGTAATCATCTCCTCCGACTCCGGCCGCGGCACGAGGACAGCCGGCGAAACAATAAATTTCCGACCGTAAAATTCCTTATAGCCCAAAATATACGCCAGCGGTACTCGATCAAGGCGCAGGCTCAACCTAGCATTGGCGATATCAACCCGCCGCGGGTCAATCTCCTCATCCAAATGCGCATGCAGGTATGTCCGATTTTTTCTCAGGGTGTTAGCTAGTATCAACTCCGCATCAAGTCGCGCTGACGCGATACCGATAGCCTTTAACTGTTTAGCGGCGCTCTTTAGCCAGGTCGCTATATTCATGTTGTTAATTATACTACAGGTCTAGGAATGAGTAAAGTGATTATGGTTGCAAAATAGCTATAAAGTTGTAAAAAGTATTGACAAATCAAGAGAGAGAGAGTAATATACGATTCGTGCAACAAATTATATTTTTAAACGAAAGGATGTGAACACGTGGCACATTATAATCCTGACTACTATAATGGCTAT
>ERZ773043.1302-NODE-1302-length-14135-cov-12.436648_pt1 | contig 14135 bp, 13 predicted proteins | sample MGYA00580636_ERZ773043 | MGnify/ENA primary metagenome ERZ773043 (study PRJEB29015, sample SAMEA2737992) | human oral metagenome | biome: human oral; feature: human-associated habitat; material: dental | place: China | collected 2065 ... | reverse complement strand
AATTATACGGAGTTTTTTATAAACTAATAACCACAAACTATTATAATTGTTTATGCTGCCAACTCCCTGACAAACCATTATTTTATTAGCTGAAATGTCGAAGTGTCAATGTACTGATTCAATTTGAGGTATGGGAAGCGTTAGATATTTAATAAAAGACCAAGCCTGAACTTGATCTTTTATTTCTTACATCTATTTAATTTAAGAATAACCTATACTCTATGTCAAGCAGCAATTCTCTCATTGCTGCCTTTTAATTTTTTCTTCTCGCCATAAAATAACCTCCAAGCTGAGTCTTTTTTCTTAGAATCAGTTTTTCATGGGTCATTGACACTATCCTGAGCAGTTATATCTTACATAGGTTTGAGCTTTACACAAACTTTGGAATACTCCCTCGCACTACTTCCTCATATGATAGAAAAACAGCACTATTGCCTCCAATTTTCTTTTAAACACTATCTGTATTTCTTCTTTTTTATCAATAGGTTTTACCAATATACTATATAGTCCCGTTCTATTGGCTCCGTATATGTCTGTAAAAAGCTGATCTCCTATAAATACTGTATCTTCCTTACCTGAACCCAGCTTTTCCATAGCCGAAACATAGGCTTTTCTTCCCGGTTTTCCGGCTTTTGCTATATAGTCGCTTCCTACCTCATTGGCAAAGCTTTCAACCCTTTCTTTGGTATTATTGGATAAAAGTATGGTCTTAAAGCCCATATTATGTATGATATAAAAAAGTTCCACTATGTGTTCATTAGCCTTTGCTCCATGCTTTACCAAGGTGTTGTCTATATCATAAATCAAGGCTCTTATTCCTTTATTATAAAGCTCTTTATAATTGATATCGTATACTGAACTTATCTCTTCTTTAGGGTAAAATATTTTCATCATGATCTTTTATTCTTTATAAGGTTCCCTATCTCTTCCATAAATGTACTTACATCCTTAAATTCTCTGTATACGGATGCAAATCTTACATAGGCAACCTCATCCACCTCTTTTAATTTATTCATTACAAGCTCTCCGACTACGGAGCTTTCTATTTCCTTAACTCCCATGGAAAATATAGTATTCTCTATATCATCAACCATATGTTGTATAGTATCTCTGGCTACGGGTCTTTTATGACAGCTTTGTATAATGCCCTTTTCCAGCTTGGCTCTCTCATAGCCTTCTCTTGTACGATCTTTTTTAATAAGCATAATAGGCATGGTTTCAACTTTTTCATAAGTGGTAAATCTTTTTCTACACTTTTCACACTGCCTTCTTCTCCTTATGGCAGCATAATCATCTATGGCTCTTGTGTCTATGACCTTAGATTCAAGATTGTTGCAAAAAGGACATCTCATAAACTTCTCCCTTTCTAAAAGATTATCGCTTATGTCAATAATATCATAATAATTGTATCTTAAAAAGCAAAAATGCCATATTTATAAAAAAGTAAGCTGATATAAGTTTAGAGTTCAGGTAGGTCATTCATCTTCGTCAAAAAACTAAGAATATTTAACTTTTTATCTATAAATCAGACTAATATGAATTCCGGCAGCAGACTGATAGATATACGGTTTTAAGCTTTTTCACTCTATTCTTTTATTTCATAACTCAAACTTCCCATATCAAAAATTTTCCAATTTTTTATTAGAATTAGCTTGACTGTCGAACCTATGTTTTGTATAATGTTTTTATGGTAAACATCAGTTCTAGTGAAGATATTATGCAGAAACTTGAAATCCTATCCGCCGCAGCCAAGTATGATGTTGCCTGCACCTCAAGCGGTGTAGCAAGAAAGGGGGAAAAAGGAAAACTTGGCAATACCGCAGCAAGCGGAATTTGTCATACTTTCAGCTCGGACGGAAGATGTGTTTCTTTACTTAAAATACTTATGACCAATCATTGCATTTTCGATTGCAAGTACTGTATTAATCGTTGCAGCAATGATATAAGGCGAGCCTGTTTTACGCCAAAGGAGATCTGTGAGCTTACTGTGGAATTTTACAAAAGAAATTATATAGAGGGACTGTTCTTAAGCTCAGGTATAATCAACAGCCCTAACTATACCATGGAAAAGCTTTGTGAAACTTTAAGCTTACTCAGGAATGAATACAGGTTTAACGGCTATATTCATGTAAAAGCCATACCCGGAGTCTCGGACGACTTACTGGCACAAGCCGGTTTCCTTGCAGACAGAATGAGCGTAAATATAGAGTTTCCTACCGAAACAAGCCTTAAAAAATTTGCCCCCAATAAAAGTTTTAAACTTATATCCTCGCCTATGAAAAAAATAAAAGACTCCATAGTATCACATAGATTAAGTATAGGGGAAAGTAAAAAACTTCCAAGAAGCAATATTAACAATTATATTCCAAGCAGTATATTTAATGAGCAAAAAAGACTTGAAGGCAGTACTGCGTCTTCTATCTTAAATTTGCCCAAAACCATGACAAAAAACCGTCCCTTTGTTCCTTCCGGTCAAAGTACTCAAATGATTATAGGTGCAGGTGATGAAAGCGATTACAACATACTTATGAGCACCCAAAGTTTATACCAAAACTTTGACTTAAAAAGGGTATTTTACTCTGCCTACATCCCTATCAATGAGGACTCTTCGCTTCCAAAGCTTAACGAACCCATACCGCTTTTAAGGGAGCACAGGCTATATCAGGCTGATTGGCTGTTAAGATTTTACGGTTTTCACGCACAGGAGCTTTTAAGTGCTAAAGAACCCAACTTTAATCCATATATGGATCCTAAGTGTAACTGGGCTATTAAACATTTGGAACACTTTCCCGTGGAAGTACAGACTGCCGACATAGCCTTACTGCTTAGAGTGCCCGGCATAGGTCCAAAAGCCGCAAAAAGAATAGTAAGTTCAAGAAGATACTCATTGCTTGATTTTAATTCACTTGCCAAAATGGGTGTAGTACTTAAAAGAGCGCACTATTTCCTAACCTGCAACGGTAAAATGATGTATAAGACCTTGATAGATGAGAAATATATAACAAACAGACTTATCACATTAAATAACAAGGAAAACTGGCAACACAGCTATAAGCCTGAAAGACAGCTATCTTTATTTGAAGATTTTGGAGTAAATTAATGAAAATATTTACCTATGATGATAATTTTGAGGCTCTTGCTTCCTGTATATACAGTGCTTGGGAATATAACCTTGCCCATAAAGATGAGCAAATAAGCCTTAGGAAACACTCAAGTATGCAGCAAAGTATATTTTCCGAGTTTATATATGTGGAAACCGACAAAGGCAAAGCAAAAAAGGTTATAGACAGTATAAAAACAAAACTTTCCATGCAAAGCTACCATACTGTATATATGGCTTTTCTTCACTGCGAAGATACCGGTAATGACATATATAAATTCCTAAGATTGGCTTTTAAACATGGCAAGGATATAAACTATATGCTGGGAGAGGACATTGTTATGAAACTTATGCGACTTCAAAGAGCTGTCAGTAACGAAATGAACTCATATATAGAAATAGTCAGATTTAATGAAGTGGCTGATAATGTTTTTATATCCCATATAGAACCTAAGCATAATATACTTTTAGGACTTTCAAAGCACTTTCAAAACAGGATGCCTTCCATTGACTGGATGATAATAGACAGTGCAAGAAGCCTTGCTCTCGTACATCAAAAAGAAAGAGACTGTTACCTACATAAACTAAATTCAGAGGAGCTTAAAAAAATGTCCAAAGTAAATGACATAAAAGAACCTTATAAAAAACTTTGGAAAAGCTTTTTTAAAAGCATCTCCATAAAAGAAAGAGAAAACTTAAAACTGCAAAGACAGCACTGTCCTCTAAGACGCAGAAAATACATGACTGAATTTATGGAGTAGTAAGAAAATCCCCCTAAAGTAGCTTAATACACCTTAGAGGGATTTTACCTTAAACAAATTTTATAATATCGGATATTAGAATAAAGGAACTACAGCGCCCTCATACTTATCTTCAATAAACTTCTTTACCTCAGGGCTTTGAATTGCATCAAGTAAAGCAAGTATTGCCTCGCTCTTTTCATTACCCTCTTTAACAGCTATGATATTGGCATAGGTATTAGCCGCCTCTGAACTTGCATCTTCTACGGCTAAAGCATCCTTAACCTTAAGTCCTGCTTCTATAGCATAGTTACCGTTAATTACAGCCACATCAACATCCTGAAGAGATCTTGGAACCTGTGCAGCTTCTACCTCTAAAAGCTCGATATTCTTAGGGTTTTCCACTATATCGTTCTTTGTTGCGGTAAGACCTGCTCCGTCCTTGATCTTGATAAGTCCCTGTGCTGCAAGTAACTGAAGCGCACGAGCCTCATTGGTTACATCATTAGGAACTGCAATCTTGGCACCGTCTTTAAGGTCTGCAAGTGAACTTACCTTACCTGCATAAATTCCGAAAGGCTCATAATGTGTAACACCTGCTGATACTACCTTAGTTCCTCTTTCCTCATTAAAACTTTCAAGATATGGATAGTGCTGGAAAAAGTTAGCATCAAGTTCACCGGTATCTACAGCTATATTAGGCTGAACATAGTCATTATACACTACTATATCAAGTTCATAGCCCTTGTCCTTTAACACTTTGTTAGCCTCTTCCAAAATCTCAGCATGTGGTGAGGGAGTAGCTCCTATCTTGATTTTCTTTACATCTCCTGAAGCTTCCTTGCTGCTTGCTTCTGAACTTTCGGCACTTCCTGCTTCTGAGCTTTGCTCTGCCTGACTTGCTGCTGTAGTCTCTGCACTCTTGCTTTGGCAAGCTACACTAAATGCTGCTACGGCTAATATACTTGCCGCTAATAAAATATTCTTCTTCATAATATCTCCTCCTTGAGAATTTATATATTTCGTTACAGTTTGGGTATTTTAAATATAATATGTATAATATATCAAATGAAAGCTTGCTTTCAGGTGTATATTATAAATGTATATCTATCAGGCTGCTGCCGGAATTCATCTTCGTCTAATTTGTAGATAAAAATTAAATATTTTTAGTTTTTTTGACAAAAACGAATAACCCACTTAAACTGTAACTGCATCTTCCCCTTTTTAGGTCGGGGATATTTAACCTTTATATATAGTAAAACCACTTTGTGGTATAACTATCTGACTCTTTTATCACTGATTCTTGACATATGCATCCATGTTTCTTGTATGATTTGGACTATAATAACAAGTATAGCCACAGTGATAAGCATAACATCTGTTTGATATCTATAGTAACCGTAATTGATAGCTATAGTACCAAGCCCACCGCCTCCGGTAAATCCTGCCATAGCAGAATATCCCAATATGGTAGTGATTGAAATTGCAGCTCCCAATAAAAGTGAAGGAGTTGCCTCGGGAAGTAAGACCTTCCACACTATCTGAAAATTAGAAGCCCCCATAGATTTTGCAGCCTCTATAACTCCGGCATCAACTTCTTTTAATGAAGACTCAACCATACGAGCTATATATGGTGCAGCTGCTATAACTAAAGGCGGTATTACCGCTTTGGCTCCAAGTGTTGTTCCTACCATAACTCTGGTAAGCGGCAACACCATTATAAGTAAAATAATAAACGGTATAGATCTAAGTATATTTATAATTATGCCCAAAATAATATTTAACAAAGGCATAGGTTTTATTCCGTCTTTTGCACTTACTACCAGACATATTCCTAACGGTATACCTATAAGATAGGCTAAAAAAGATGAAACAAAGGTCATAAGTAAGGTTTCAAATATACCCATTCCAAGCATATTAAGCGTCTGCGTTGACAAATTCATGCTCATACACCTCCTCATATTTCATTTTTATACTGCTTATATAGTGAAGTATACGACTTGCATCAGTCTCATCATCGGGAAGCTGTATAATCATTTGTCCCTTGGCTATACCGCCTATATCGCTTGTAGAAGCATAAAGTATATTTACAGGTAAACCGGTTGCAAGTATTATATTGGAAAGTACGGGCTCGTAAGAACTTCTGCCGTCAAAGACCAGTCTTAACTTCCTTCCCTTGGTTGCCACAACTTCTTTTACGCTATCCCCTAATATAAGTTTTTTACCTATAGAAGACTTGGGATCTGAAAATATATCCGTTACCGTACCTATCTCTGCAATCTTACTGTGGTCTATTATAGCAACTCTGTCGCATATCGACTCTATAACCTTCATCTCATGGGTTATTACAACTACAGTAATGCCAAGGTTTTTATTGATTTCCCTTATAAGCTTAAGTATCTGCTTGGTAGTATCGGGGTCAAGTGCCGAGGTTGCCTCATCACAAAGTAAAACCTTCGGTTCATTTGCTATTGCCCTTGCTATTGCAACTCTTTGTTTTTGACCTCCGGAAAGTTGTGCCGGATAGGCTTTTATTCTGTCCTCAAGACCTACAAGTTTAAGAAGTTCTATAGCCCTTTTCTCAGCGTTTTTCTCAGGCACGCCTGCTATTTCCATAGGAAAACACACATTGTCAAGTACATTTCTTTGTGCCAGCAAATTAAATTGCTGAAATATCATTCCCATAGACTGTCTGGTCTTCCTTATCTTATCTACACTCATCCCGGAAAGATTACTTCCCATATAGATCACACTTCCCGAAGTCGGTATCTCAAGATAATTAATACATCTTACCAAAGTAGACTTTCCCGCACCCGACAGACCTATAATTCCAAATATTTCTCCCTTGTATATGTCAAGGTCTATATTATCCAGTGCATGTACAGTGGTATTCTTATTTACAAAGCTTTTACTTAAGCCCTCAATTTTTATAATTGTTTCCACTATTATATAATCCCCCGAATTTTTTATATCTCAAACCTCATAAATATAAACTACAAGATTAAGATAACTTATGTAAACCTACCCTTGTATAAAAAATTAGTGTTCGACTAAAGGCGATGGCTTCCTTACACCGCCACTGCTTCTTAATCGAGTAAGGAAGCTTTAGCTACCTACTCGCTCGCAAGGCGGTATTCACCTCAAGGCGACGGTTTCCTTACACCGCCCCTGCCTCTTAATCGAGTAGGGGAGCTTTAGCTACCTACTCGCTCGCAAGGCGGCATTCACCGCAAGGCGATGATTCCCTTACACCGCCACTGCTTCTTAATCGAGTAAGGGAGCTTTTATTCCCTTACTCGATCGCGGGGCGGCTTTTGCCGTAGGCAATAGTTTCCCTGTGCCGCCCCTGCGATAAAAAAAACAGGCGAGCCTTATGGCTTGCCTGTTTATAATCATAAATATAAATACAGTTTCGCACATCAGAACCCTAAGACTAATTATTTTGCATACAAAAATCAAAGCACATTTCCATGCCCATCATCATACACATCATAATATTTGTAGTCTTAGAATATGTCATACGATACCTCTCCTTAAATCTAATTTAGTTTAAGCCAAGTTTAGAATATCAGCTCAACAATAAGCATAATAATTCTAAAAGTTTATTTAGTCAATATTTTTTTAGTAATTTCTAAGTTTTTAGTAAAAATAATCAAATTTAACTACATAACTCCACTATTGCTTGGGCAAATATCTTAGCAGATGCGACCAATTCATCAACTACCGCAAATTCGTCCGCACCATGCATACGAGTATCAGTTCCCGGGAATACCGCTCCGAAAGCCACACCGTTCTTTAAATCATGCACATAGGTAAGTCCTCCGAGAGCTATACAATATCCGTCAAGCCCGGTATACTCCTCGTAGCATTTAAGCAATGTCTTTACAAAATCAGAGTCTTCCGGCACTTCGTGAGGTGCTATCATGCTGTCAGTGTGGAAGGTAATACCTGCCTTCGCAAACCTTTCCTTGCAGGTATCAAGTAAGAACTTAGGTTCTGCAGATACAGGTGCTCTTAGGTCAAATACTCCTTCAAAGCCCTCTTCATCAGCATTAAAGATAGAAAACGCCAAGGTCAATGCTCCGCTCTTTTCATCCGCCTTAGCTATTCCAATAGCCTCACCCTTAGTATCACCGTGCGGCATAAGCTTATATAAGTTATGAAGAAGCTCTATTTGCTTTGACTTTGCAAAATCAAGCTTGGTAACAAGTTGAAGTAAAGCTGTTATAGCATTTTTACCATTGTCGGGAGTAGATGCATGTGCATTGGCTCCCAGTGCTGTTATTTCAAGTTTGTCACTTCCCTTTACCTCAAAATCAACTCCTGTAGCCTTACTAACCTCAGCAGCTACCGCTTTGACAGCCTCGGCACTTAATCCTTCTACAAGCATAACTGCCTTTGGAGGAACTACATTACTCTTAGTTCCTGCATTTATTGATATTATTCTTGGTAAATTCTTATCCGCATCAAACTTTGCACTGAACTTGCCATCCATTTTACCCTTTTCTATATTTACTACAGGGTAAGCTCCATCCGGAGAAAAGGTCATAGGTGCTTCCTTCTCAACAGTGTAATAATACTTTACACAGGACATACCGCACTCTTCATCAGAACCTATTATCATTCTTACATTTTTAGAAAGCTCTATACCAAGTTCCTTGATTGCTCTCATGGCATAAAGGCTTGCTATTGCAGGTCCTTTGTCATCAGATGTTCCTCTTCCGTATATCCTTCCATCCTTAATTACAGGTTTAAAAGGCTCTGTTTCCTTCCAGCCTTCTCCGGCAGGTACTACATCTATATGAGCCAATATATCAAGCTGTTTCTCTTTATCACTAAAGTCCACTGCAAGCACACGGTTATCATAGTTTTTAGTCTTAAAACCATACTCTTTTGACATCTTGTCAGTAAGCACAAGAGCCTCATAAGGTCCTACACCATAAGGCATACCCTCTTTTGCCTCCGACTTCTCACTGTTAATCTCACAAAGCTTGATAATATCCGCAAACATCTCATCCTTGTGATCTTCGATATACTTTTCTATTTCTGCCTTGTATCTCATAAAACCTCCTTGCATAATAATGTATTTTTATAATTTTAAAACCTTTATAATATAAAGCTCATAGGAGCATTACAATAAATATAATGATTTGTCGGGGAGTTGGCAACATAAACAATTAATGTTTATAAAAAACTCCGTATAATTCAATCATACCCGCAACCCTTTCTCAAAGCTTCGACAAATTCACACAGACTGCGGAACTCGTGTGCTCGCCAAAAGCGGGCGAGCTGCACTCGAACAGTCCTCGTCTGTGGAATTTGTATCTCGCTTTATCAAAAGGGTTAACCGCTAAAAAGATTGAATTATAAGGAGTTTTTTATTTCCCACCACGCCACTGTTACAAAAGATTAGTGCTGTGTAGATATCTTTATAATTGTTTATGTTGCCAAAGTGGAAGATGAGGGAGATGTGTAGCAGCGACTTTTATTCCGAACTTATAAAAAGATGTATATAATGACGGTTTATGTGCCTAAGATACCAGCGGATGTTGAATAGTCTGAAGTGGTAAGGCGAAAAGCATTGCAAATAGGACTATCTCAAAAAATACTAACGCAAACAAAAGAATTAAATTCTTGCAGATGACTTTTAGTACGATTTATGTTATACTAAAAACTAACATTCTGTCGGATAAGGAGAGTAGAATATGGCTATCAGTTATAAACCCTTATGGCACTTATTGGTTGAAAAAGAAATGAATAAAGAAGATTTGAAAAGAGCAGCGAATATAACAAGTAATATAGTGTCGAGAATGAGTAAAAATGCTTATGTAAACCTTGACTCTATCGAGAAAATTTGCTTGGCGTTGGATTGTAGGATTGAAGATGTGGTTGAGATAATTTCTGGGAGATTAAGTAATGATATTAGTGAAGAGTGAGGAATTTCTAGGAAACAATATTGATAAAGTGGAAATTGATAAAACGGAAATTGGTCAAAATCTTCTAAACATCCAAGAAAAAGAAAAATCAAATAACTTCACTTGGAAAGGTCAATTTTCACCTCAGTTTGTTTCAACTATTTTAGATAATTATACGAAAGTAGGTGATAGAGTACTTGATCCATTTTCGGGTTCTGGAACAGTAATGGCAGAATGCATTTCAAAGAACCTTGATTGTATTGGTGTTGAATTAAATCCAGCAGCATATTATATGTCTGCATTTTATGAAATTTCGAATTTAGAAACTACTGAAAGAGATGTCTTACTTTCTAATGTATTCGAGAGAGTGAAGTTAATTACAAATATGGAAACTTTAGAAGATCAAATACAGAAGAATTTGAAAAATGTTCATTTGGAAAGAAATATATTTGACTTGTTTGTTGTTTTGTTGGATGTATATAATAATGATATTGACTCTTCTAGAGTTTCAAAGATTTGGAATGATATAGTGGAATTAGCAAACAACATATCTATGACAACAACTAAAGTTAAAGCTATCAAAGGAGATATAAGAACTTCTAATATTGAAGAAAATTCTATTGATCTGGTGTTTACTTCTCCTCCTTATCTAAATGTATTTAATTATCATCAAAATTACAGGAGATCGGTAGAACTTCTTGGATATGATATATTAAAAATAGCAAAAACAGAGTTTGGTTCGAATAGAAAAAATAGAGGGAACAGGTACTTAACAATAATACAATATTTTGTTGATATGGCATTGACTATTAGTGTTTTATCAAAATTTTTAAAAAAATCAGGTCGATTGATTTTCGTAATTGGAAGACAGTCAAGGGTATTAGGGATAGATTTTTCAAATACAGAAATACTTTATAGAATTTGCAAGGAAATTTTTGGGATTAAACTCTGCTTGCGTCAAGAAAGATATTACAAAAATAGATTTGGGCAAATAATTTTTGAGGATATTTTACATTTTGAGAATAAGAAGAATAGTCTAAGCGAAGATAAGATTGTTGAAGCATCAAGGAAAATAGCAAAAGATTATTTAGTAAAGTACTATGATGCTTGCTCAAAAGACTTTAAAAATATTTATTTATTAAAGCAAGCAATAGATAAAACAGAGAAAGTTGAGGTTTCGGAATATTTATGATAAGAGGTGTTCACGGAGAAAAATTAGTTGCAACATTAAAAAGTGATAAGCTTCCAGAACTTGATAAAGAGAGGGTTGAGAAAGCTATAAAAGTTTATGATAAGTGGGTGCAAGACTTACGAGAAATTGACGATCTTAATGTTGATATGAAGATAGAATACTTGGTGAAACTATTGAATGAGTATAAATTATACTTAGATGTAGATTTAATATTTGATAGTCCGGAAGATTTTTTGTATAGACAAAAAGGACAGTTGAAATTGGACAATACAGTTATAGAAGAATTTTTACCTATATTTATAGAAAAATGCTTTGGAGAAGAAATTAAAAAATTGAATGTGGAAGTTACCTCTCAAAACAAGACATTTTCATCATTGCATTTTACTGCTAGTTTGGATAATCCTTTGAAAGGTGGAGGAATGGTCATTAAATCAAAGGATCAAGATTTTTCAATTAGTAGAAAGTTATTCATTAAATCTTCTTACTCAGCAACTTTTGAAGATGGAGATACTTTAACTCAAGAAACGAATTTGGGTTATGTTATGGCAGAATTGAAAACTAATTTAGACAAAACTATGTTTCAGGAAGCTTGTGCAACAGCAAGAGATGTAAAACTTGCAGTTACGGGTTCAAAGTATTATTTGATATGTGATTATTTGGATATGACTCCGATTAGTACTGAGATTACTGATATAGATGAAATAATTATTTTGCGAAAAGCAAAGAGGATAAATTCTAATATAAGAAGTAAATTTTCATCTTCTAATGGAAGAAAATCTGAGAGAGATTATTATATTAAATACTTGAAAGATAATCCTTATTCGGTGGATATGTTTAAAAGATTGGCTAAGCATATTCAGACCATAATAAGTGATACAACGATATCTGAAAAAACTGTATTAAGCAATGGATTTTTTTAATAAATATATCATAGTGAACTAAGAGATAGCAGAAATGGTATCTCTTTTTCTTTGCTTGAAAAATCGAAAGGAGATATTTTTATGAGCAAGATAAATGAACTGCAAAAAGTAAAATCGGAAATTGAAAGGAAAGAAAATGAACTTGAAAAGTACGAAAAGAAGTTGGTGCAATTAAAAAATCAGGAAAAGAAAATCAGAAAGAGGGCGAGCCTTGAAGAACGCAAAAAGCGAAACCATAGATTGATAGAACGAGGAGCAATCTTAGAAAGTTTTATCGAGGAAGCAAGTGAGAAAAGTAATGAAGAAATAAAGGCTATTTTACAAAGAGCATTTCAAAGAAGATAAGAAAAGCAAGGACATCGTATAATCGCAATTCCCTTAGTTTACTAAGGGCGCAATTATACACCCTAAAGGGTGTCCTTGCGTCCTGCGGAGCATTCAGCCCTTGCAGGGAGCAAAAGAGGAGTAGCGAAGATGATTGCATATCCCCCATTCCCTTTTTTATCGTCAAGGGTAAAGTGCATTCGCTATCGCTCACCCTTGACCCTAAAAATTTGAAACGGATACTACTTATCAAGCCGACATACTGAAACAACAAAAGCAGTTGCAGTATAGTCGGCTTTTTCTATTGTACCGTTTCAAAACGGTCATTCACTTTACGGACTATCCGAGAAGAAAAACGCTAAGACCGACACCTAAAACAACAAAAGAAAATAATAAAGACAATCTAAAAGCGAAAGGAGTTGATAAGAGTGGCAGACAGTTTTCACTTTAATATTTCCATCATCTCAAGAGGAAAAGGAAAAAGTGCAGTGGCAAGTGCTGCCTATATTTCTTGTGAGAAACTCACGAATGAATGGGACGGAGTAACCCACGATTATCACAATAAAAAAGGCTTGGAGCATAAAGAAATCTTCTTGCCGGAAAATGCACCGAAAGAATTTTTAGACCGCTCCACCTTATGGAACAGTGTGGAATTAAATGAAAAAGCCATCAATGCACAACTTGCAAGAAACTTCATTATTGCCCTACCCAAAGAGTTAAGTTTGGAAGAAAACAAGGAACTTATTCGGGAGTTTATACAGGAGAATTTTGTATCCAAAGGAATGATTGCAGACCTTGCCATTCATCAAGAAAATGACGAGGAAAACGGAAATATTCACGCACATATAATGACAACTGTTCGCCCCTTAAATCAAGATGGCACTTGAGGAGCAAAGAGCAAAAAAGAATATCTCCTTGATGAACAGGGAAACAAGATTTTAGGTAAAAACGGAAAACCTAAAACAAGGAAAATCGACCTCACCGATTGGAACAACAAAGAAAATGCGGAGAAATGGAGAGAACATTTTGCCACGCTTTGTAATCAGTATTTAGAAAAAGCCGGAGAACAAAAACGAGTGGATCATCGCTCCTACAAAAGACAAGGAAAAGAAGAAATTCCGACCATTCATTTAGGAGCAAGTGCCAGTGCCTTAGAAAGAAAAGGGATAGAAACCGATAAGGGTAACATCAATAGAGAAATCAAAAAACATAACTCTTTAGTCAAAGCCATCAGAGAAAAAATTGCAGAGCTAACATCTTGGATAAATGATTTTTCAAAAGCCTTATTTGAAAGATACGAACGGTATAAACAGACAAGGCAAGATGAAATATATAATAAAGCGGAGTTATTTAACCTCTATGAATATATCTCAATTTACAACGATATACAGGGAGAAAAAACAAAAAATCTATCCTACTACGGACAGATAAAAAAGGGAAATGCAGACCTTAAAAGGTTTGTAAAAGCAATCTATTATCTGAAAAATAATAACCTTAAAACCATAGCTGACCTACAAGAGAAAATAAGTACCTTACAATCCAAGAATAAGAAAATCAGTCAAGACATTAAGACTAAAACCAAAAGGATAGAAAACTTAAATAAGTGCTTTGTCTATGCAGACATCATTAAGGATAACAAACAAATCTTTGAGGAATGGAACAGTAAATTCCTATTCAAAGACAGCTTTTACAATTCTCATAAAGATGAGATAGATAAATATAAAAGAGCAAGGGCAATTCTTGAAAAGATAACATGCTTATCGGCTATCAAGATAAAGGACTGGCAAAAAGAAATCCAAAGTCTTGAAGATGAAATATCAAAACTCAATAGACAATCTCAAAAAGTCAAAGAAGAATACGAAAGTATCAATCATATCAAGTATGCCGTAAAAACCGTCAATGAAGATTATGGCATAGACTTATCTATTGAGATTGACAAGGCAA
>ERZ773043.1301-NODE-1301-length-14154-cov-3.400454_pt1 | contig 14154 bp, 12 predicted proteins | sample MGYA00580636_ERZ773043 | MGnify/ENA primary metagenome ERZ773043 (study PRJEB29015, sample SAMEA2737992) | human oral metagenome | biome: human oral; feature: human-associated habitat; material: dental | place: China | collected 2065 ... | reverse complement strand
CTCATCATGCGTGCTCAGGCTTTCCTCGCCCTCACCGACAAGTATGGTCCTATGCCTTTCGGCCTAGACCCTAAGAATCCTGAAGGATACAATACTCAGGAGGATATCTACAAGTCTCTAGTGAATGACCTCACCACCGCTAGCAAGGTGCTCAAGGCTTACACACTGGCTAACCCTGGTGCGAAGGTCCATGAGGCTGCTGACAAGATCTATGGTGGCGACTTCACCAAGTGGGCTAAGTTCGCTAACTCCCTCAAGCTACGTATCGCCATCCGTATGCGCTATGTCGCACCAGAGCTCGCCCAGCAGTATGCTAAGGAAGCTCTTGCCGAAGGGGTCATCGAATCTTCTGCCGACAATTGCGCCATCACCTACATCCCTCGTGGCCTCTATAAGACCTCAGTTGAGTGGGGAGACTCGCGTGCTTGCGCTGACATCGACTCGTACATGAACGGGTACGATGACCCTCGTATCTCTGCTTACTTCGCTGAGCCTGACACTAAGGCTGATCGTAAGCTCGTCGGCTGTCTAGCTGGTGCTAATGTCAAGAATAAGGCTGCAGCAGATAAGCTCTATTCAGCAGCTGCTGTCACGAAGAACTCCCCTAGCGTATGGCTCTCCGCTGCAGAGATGTGGTTCTGCCGTGCAGAGGGTGCTCTGGCTGGCTGGACGGGTATGGGCGCTACGGCACAAGAGGCCTATGAGCGCGGCGTCAAGGAGTCCTTCGCTCAGTGGAGCGTAGATGGTGCGACCTCCTACCTGCAGAGCGAGCGCCAGCCTGCTGCCTACACGGACGCTGTCGGTGGCTTCGGTCGCGATATGTCCGCAGTGAGCACCATCACGCCCAAGTGGGACAGCAGTGCTAGCACTGAGGAGCAGCTCGAGCGTATCATCACGCAGAAGTGGATCGCCCTCTACCCCAACGGGCAGGAGGCTTGGTCCGAGATCCGCCGCACGGGCTATCCTAAGGTCTTCGACCTACCCGTCGATACGGGTACGGGCCTGCAGGTGCCTAACCGCATCCCTTACGATCCCAACGAGCAGACGCGTAACGCCGCTGCCTACCGTGCAGGGGTAGCTCTCCTCGGTGGTCCCGACGACTACACGACGCGCCTCTGGTGGCAGAAGAAGTAACCTCTCCCAAGCACAACGATTAAGAATAATGAAGACTAAGAATATCCTAACGCTTGCGCTTGGGCTGCTCTCGCTGGCCTCTTGCAGCAAGTGGACCGACATGGAGATTCAGCACCCGACGAACCTCACCGAGTCCAACCACTCGGAGGAGTACTATCAGGAGCTGCGCAAGTACAAGGAGAGCGATCACCAGATCGCCTTCTCCTACTACAGCGCCTGGACTGGTGTCGGGGTGAACATGCAGAGCTCCCTCATGGGGCTCCCCGACTCCGTCGACCTCGTCTCCCTCTGGGGAGGCTGGCGCAATCCTACCGAGGCCCAGCTGGCTGACCTGCGTGCCGCACAGTCCAAGAAGGGCCTCAAGGCCATGATCTGCTTCCTCGTCCTCGATATGGGTGCTGGCATCACGCCCGACCCCACCGCCGAGGAGAAGAAGGCGCTGGCGCAGGGTGAGTCCTGGACGCATAAGTACTGGGGCTGGTCTACGGCCTCGACCGACGCAGGCAAGGCGGCTCGCCGTGCTGCTGTCGTCAAGTACGCCAATGCGATCTGCGACCTCATCGAGAAGTACGGCTACGATGGCTTCGACATCGACGCCGAGCCCAACTATTCGCACCCCTTCGGCACGAACTATGAGCTGTGGCGTACCGACGTAGAGAACGGCGTGCCTACGCTGATGACGCTCTTCGTCGAGACCCTCGGCAAGCGTATGGGCCCTCTGGCGGAGACCGAGGCTGGACGTAAGCGTATCCTCGCCATCGATGGTGAGCCCGACGCGCTGCCCGCCACGCACGCCAAGTACTTCAACTACTTCATCATCCAGGCCTACAACAACTATCAGTCCACGAATAACCAGCACTTCCGCAACGCCCTCACCAAGTTCAAGGACGTCATGAGCGTCGAGGAGATCTGCAAGAAGAGCATCTTCGTCGTGAACTTCGAGTCGGGTGCTACCAAGGGTGGTGAAGTCGGCGAAGGACAGATCCTAGCCTTTGCCCTGCAGAACCCCGTCGTCGATGGCGTCACCTATCGCAAGGGCGGTGTCGGTGCCTTCCGCGTCGACCTCGAGTACGGCATCAAGACCCCCGACGTCGTCAATGGTATCGACATGTCGCCCGTCAAGGGGCTTTCCTACCCCTGGTGGCGTCGTGCTATCCAGCTGATGAACCCTATTATTAAGTAGCCAAGCACAGCAAGTATGAAGATCAAGTATACGCTGCTGGCCCTTGCAGCTAGCACGGTGCTCCTCGCCTCCTGTCAGGATGCGAAGCTGAGCAGCAAGTCCGACAGAGCCTACATCGCCCAGACGGGCACGCAGGCGGGACGCATCGGCTCGCTCACCCTCGGTGAGGATGGCGCGAGCATCGACCTCAACGTACGTCTCTCCGACGTGCAGACGGCCGACCAGAGCTACACGCTCGAGCTGAGCCAGGAAGCCCTGGACCAGTACAACAAGCGTAATAAGACCAGCTACACGCTGCTGCCCGCAGCGCAGGTGACGATCCCCGGCTCGGAGGTCGTCATCAAGGCGGGCTCCGTCTTCTCGGATCCTCTGACGGTCAAGCTCAAGCCTCTGACCACGGAGCAGAGCAAGAGCGGTAAGAAGTACGCTGTAGCCTTCCGCCTCACGCCTAAGGGTGGCTCGCTGCCCGTCATCGAGGGTGCTGATACCTATGTCTACGGGATCAAGACGGTGACCGTCACGACGGCGCCTATCCTCGGTACCTACAGGGGGCAGTACTACAAGGCTAAGGCTGTGGGCCTGCCCGTCGTAGAGCTCCCTCGCTTCACCGTCGAGATGCGCGTCAATATGAATGGCTTCAGACGCAACAACCAGGCGCTCTTCGGCTCCTTCCACTCCGGCAGCGAGATCTATATGCGCTTCGGGGATGCCAACCCGCCCTACAACTACCTCAACATCAAGTTCGGGGCAGGGGGGCAGATCGACCGTACCTTCGACGGCGCACAGCCCAACACCTGGTACCACATCGCCCTCGTCTACGATGGCGCTCAGGCTAGACTCTACGTCAACGGTGCTCTGATCACCACGACGGATAAGCCCGCTGGTCGTGTCTTCACCCTGGCTGAGACGCTGCACATTGCTGGCTCGGGGATGACCTGGTTCGTCAACAGCTGTATGTTCAGCGAGCTGCGCATCTGGAACGTCGTCCGTACGCCCGAGCAGCTCAAGGATAATGAGTACGTCGTCGATCCTTCGACCCCAGGCCTGCTCCACTACTGGCGCATGGACGAAGGTCAGGGCCGCGAGTTCGCCAACTCGATCAAGGGCATGCCTCCCCTCAAGGTCATGGACGGCTACGACAAGGATCAGACGCCTGTCTGGGTCAGCAACGTCCGCTCCGACGGTCAGGGCACGACGCGTGTCCCCTAGTTTTTTCTTCGCCTAGAGTCCCTCGGCTGGGCTCGCTGAGTTACCAGCCGAGGCTCTAGACGCTATTAGGAATTGTTACAATGAAGCAAAGCATCATCTATACGCTGGCGCTGATCACCCTAGGGCTGGGTAGCTGCCAGAAGCCCTTCGAGCTGGACTCGCCACTGACGCCCAGCACCGAGCAATCGAGCTCTAGCTCTTCGCTCGTCTACCTCAAGGCTGCGGACCTGGACTATAGCTCTAAGCGCGAGGTGATCTCCGTAGCACAGCACGGCGATGACCTCTCCGTCTTCGGGGATCAGCAGGTCTATGTCTATCTCTCCAAGCCCGCTACCGAGGACGTCCGCGTCTCGCTGGCACTGGACCGCTCGGAGGCAGCACTCGAGGCCTTCGTCAAGGGCCTCACTGAGAACCCCGGCTACAAGATCGCCGAGGAAGGCTACGCCAAGATCGAGAACGCCGAGGTCGTCATCCCTAAGGGGCAGCTCAAGAGCTCCAAGCCCGTCCTCGTCAAGGCGGGGGCTAAGTACGCCGAGCTCTCCAAGGCTACGGCTGGCTCTGAGTACCGCCTCATCGCCCTGCGCCTAGATAAGGTCACCGAGGGTGTGGCTGCTGCCAGCAAGGAGCACGCCCGCCTCTTCCTCCCCGTCGAGAAGGACTACACCAATATACTGATGGACCAGGAGGCTCCTAAGGGCTCGAAGGTAGATGTCAATCTCCTCGACTACGAAGTCTCCAGCGCCTACACGGGCTACGGCAAGGAAGCCCTCTACGACGGTAAGAGTACCTTCTGGTACGCTGCCTTTGGCGACCAGGCTCCTTGGTTCTCCGCTACGCTGCAGAGCGGCACGCGCAAGTTCACCGGCGTACGTGTCAGCGTACTGGCCGGTTACTTCGCTATCGCTCGTGAATGGACGATCTACACGACCACCGACGGTGAGACGTGGAATGCTCAGGGCGTAGTCCAGGGCTACGAGATCAACCAGAAGGGCGATGTCACCATCCACTTCGTATCGCCCATCGTGGCTAAGGGCATCAAGCTCGCAGCTACGCGTCGCGGTCAGAGTGGTTGCGCCGTCAAGGAATTCGAGCTCTACGCCCAGGACTAATCCTCCTGCCTAAGAGCTAAGCAATAAGGAGCGCCCCCTCGCTGCATTACCGCAGCGAGGGGGCGCTTCCCTTTTTCCCTTTCCTCCTCCGATCCTTCCTTCTTCCTCTTCCCTACCTAAGCTCTTCCCGCCCCTGGAAGTCCTTCCCCGCTGCTCCTCCTTTATATAGCCCAATCGTCCTTCGCCTCGCGATCAGCGCCCTCGGCGAAGTCACTGGCGGCGAGATCACCAGCGACACCGTCCTCCACCACATCTTCGTCCACCTTTGCATCGGCAAGTAGGAGCCTGCTGATACGCATAGCCCAAACGGGAAAGGCGCTCGTAGCGAGCGCTTTTCTCTTTTCTACAGAGCTCCCCTTCCTTAGCTGCATAAATGCTACCCAGCCTAAGGGCTAGGAGTCGTTTACGTTTCCTTTCTGCTGCTCTTCCAGACACGCCCCACTTCCGTGAGCTTAGCAAGTCCAAGCTCAGCAAGCTGTACGGCGACGAAGCCAAATCAAGGTGCGAGCCCTCGTGCAGAAATGCCATCCCAACACTAAGAGACATCAGTGAAGCCTCCCGAGGGATATCAGTCAGCCCGCTGAGTGTCACCAGTCAAAGCGCTGAGAGATATCAGTCAGCAAGCTGAGGGATATCCCTCGCGGAGCTGGGGCAAGGCTGTCAGCCCGCGGAGCGGCTGTCCGAACTTTGCTGAGTGCCCACACTATCTTTGCTGGGCTGCCATTCGCCCTTTGCTAAGGGGCTTGGGAGGGCTTCGCAACGTATCCGGTTGTTTGTGCTCGAGGTCATAGGCAAAGGTCGTTACCTTGCCTAGCACTGCGGCGTCCTTAGGCAGGGAGCAAGGGGCAGCTGGGCCGTGCTTGATCGGGGTGATGCCTCAAGGCTGAATGCGACTCTCAATATACTTGAAAGTTGCTACCTTTAAGGGTATACAAGTACCACGAGTATAAACTTCAGAACAGTGAACGACATCATCATCCTCGGTAACGGCTTCGACCTAGCACACGGCCTCGCAACTGGATACAAGGACTACGTACGCGCAATGCTCATCGACAGCCTAAGGGAGAAAATAAACCGCTTAGAATATCAGGACTCGCCCTTTAGAATACCTGAATGTCCAGAAATCTATCGTACCCCTTCTGATGAAGTAGATCTCAGCTTTCTTCACTACGGCTATGAGCTCGAAAACGAGCAACTTATTCAGCGATATCGTGATACTGCTGATTATCATCAGTATAGTCTCCCAGATTTCATTAACCATATAATTGAAGACTTTGAATGCAAAGGTTGGGTAGACCTAGAGAGAACTTACTTTGACCTCCTAATGAAGATCCTTGCTCAGAAATCGTTCGATCGAACCAGAGTCATAGCTCTCAATGAACAATTGGAGAGACTTAGGAAATCGCTTTGTCAATACTTGAACAAGCTAGCTCCAACCAAACCATCCGACAGTATCCAAGGCCACTTCATATCTATTCGGGATACATATATAAGGTTGGTAGATAAGCGATTGGGGCAAAAACGGACAATGCTCAAGGCTCCTGACAAGCAAATAATAGAACCTCTCGAGAGCAATGATGAACAGAACGATATGTTAGAAATAGTGAAAGGACTTGGGGGTATTACAGTCGTGACATTTAACTATACGGATACCTGCGAAGCGCTCTATAAGGACCCACTCACCATTAAGGCGGTAGACCTTCCACTACACTTAGCTGATTATTTACCTGCAGAGGGTATTCCTCCCACCTTTATCCATATTCATGGTTCGCTAAAGGAGGGGGATATCGTGCTGGGCTATGGAGACGAGACGACCGATAAGTTCCGAGAGCTGGAGGATGCCAATGACAACGAGCTGACGAAGTACTTCAAGTCCTTCTACTACATGCAGAACTCGCGCTATCGCCAGTTCTTTGAGGTGCTGGAGCGGGGGCCGTTTCGCCTCCACTTTATGGGGCACTCCTGCGGCCTATCGGATCGCGTGCTGCTGAGTAGTATCTTCAACCACCCCAATCTTGAGGACGTGAAGATATACTACCACGACAGAGGGGAGGATGGGAACGACTACTTCCAGCTGTGCCAGAATATCTCTCGGCATTTCCACGACAAGCACGCGATGCGCCTCAAGATCCTCCCCTGCAAGGGCAAGGATCCTAATATGATGAGCGTGCCCCTTATTCCTCACAAGAAGTCCTGAGATCGTTCCGTTCAGGTCACAATCCCTTTGGGGTATCGTCGCCTGCCGTGAGCTTTGTCCTTGGCCGGAGAGAAGCAGTGCGGCGAGCAGCTAGGGCAAGCAGGACAGAGAAAGGCGTAGCGCCTCGTCCCCAGGTGGGGGCGAGGCGCTACGCATTTTGGGTGGCTCCCGCTGAGGGAGCGAGGGGAGGGCTAGAAGATGTACTTCAGACCGACCTGAGCGCGCCAGCGAGAGTTGATGTCGCTGTAGCTCCAGGGCTGCTTGGTAGCGTGGTTGAACTCGTAGCTCCCGTCACGCAGTACGGTGATCGGCGTGATGCTGCTGTAGTTCACGTAGGGCTCCATACCCCAACCGCGGTTCAGCAGGTTCGTCAGGTTGATGACGTCGGCGTTGAGCTGCAGCGTGTGACGGCGGCCGCCTACGTTGACGAAGAAGTCCTGAGCGAAGTGCAGGTCTACCTTATGGATGAAGGGCGCGACGAAGGCATTACGAGGTGCGATGCGACCTACGTACTGAGCGATGTCGGGGTTCTCCTTGAGGAAGGTAGCGTAGTCCATCGCGGAGCGTGAGCTGGAGGCCATCGTCGAGGGCAGGTAGGCTAGGTCGTTGCTCGTACCATCGCCGTTGATGTCGCCATTGTAGAGGATGGAGTAGCGGGGACCCGACTGGCCGTTGTAGATGAGGCCGATCGTGGTGGCGAAGTGCTTGGCGTACTCGATGCGGTAGTTGAGCTGGGCGATCAGGCGGTGGCGAAGGTCGAAGCTGGAGTAGCTGACTTCGTCGGCGTTGATATCGTTCGAGTAGTTGAACTTCCAGTTCGACTCAGCCTGGCTGGAGAGCCCGTCATTGCCGACGACAGCCGCACCGTAGGTATAGGCTACCGAGGCATCGAGGCCGTGACCGAAGTCCTTGCTCAGCGTGGCGGTGAAGTTATAGGTGTAGCCCTTATTCGAGTTCTCCATCATGATGACGGAGGAATAGAGCTTGTCGTCGCGACGCGTATAGGTGGGACGCACCTGGCCAGGAGCGTGGGTGATCGCCTTGTCTGGGCTGAGGGCGAGGTTGCGGTAGCGGATGTTGTTCAGGTTCTTGGTGAACATCCCCTCGATCGACGCCTTGACACCCCAGGGAAGGTTAGCCTCGAAGGCGAGGTTGGTACGCCATACCTGAGGGTAGGTGAAGTTCTTGGCCACGAGGTCTACCTCAGTGGAGCCAGGGACGAAGTTAGCGTTGCTCTGGGCGCTGCGTGGATCAGCGCTGAAGCGGACGGAGCCGAGCGTCTTGTTGTTGCCCTCGTAGAGCGAGGTGCGCTCGACCTCGATGCCCGAGTTGGAGAAGCTATTGGAGATCCATACGAAGGGCACGCGACCAGTGAAGACACCCGTCCCCCCGCGGATCGTGTAGCGGCGGTCCTCATCTACCGAGTAGCGGAAGCCGAAGCGGGGAGAGAAGAGGGGCTTGATGCCGGGGAGGTAGTGGTTGGTCACTTCGTACTCGCGAGCGATGTCGCCGCTATTGAACTTCTTGTTCTCCGTAGGACGGTCGAGGAAGAAGGGAGCATCGACACGCAGACCGTAGGTCAGGCGCAGCTGGTCGTTGACCTTCCAGTCGTCCTGCGCGTAGAGGCTGACCTGGCCAGCGTGGAACTGAGGCGACCAAAGGGGAGTACCCGTCACTGCGGTGTTGACGCGGGAGAGGTTGTAGGTCGAGGGACCCACTTCGCCAGCCGTGCCGATGGTCATGAAGTCCACGAGCCCAGGCTGTACGATGGGACGGCCTCCGGCAGGGTTGGGAACCTCGCGGTTGCGGTACTCGTAGGTGCCGTAGAGGTTATTGATGAAGAGGTTGCGCATACGGAAGAACTCGTTATGCGTACCGAAGGTGAAGGTGTGGTTGCCAGCGCTCAGCGTGAGGTTGTCGGTCAGGGAGAAGATGTCCTGATCCAGCTCATTGGCCCCCGAGAAGGGGTCGGTACCGGCGAAGATACGGCGGCCACCACTGAGGTTGATCGTCACAGAGGGGAAGGGCTTCCCAGGGAAGCTACGCTTATCACGGATACCGCTGTAGCTAGCACGCAGCTCGTTGGAGACGGTGCTGGAGAGGCGGGAGTTGAGCTCGGCGACGAAGGTGTTGGTGACGCTACGCTTGGTGTAGCCGTAGTTACTGAACTTGAGCTGCGTGGCGCTATTGCTGAAGACGTAGGGCTTGTCATCGATGTGGCTGTAGCGCAGGGTAAGGTGGTGGGCCTGGTTGATGTTCCAGTCCAGACGCAGCAGCCCCTTGTAGGTCTCCTCGGGGATATCCTGTGCCTTGTAGCCACCCGCGTCGTAGCCGAGCTCCTGGAGCTTCTTGGCTACCTGCTCAGCCTCCTCGACGGTGATGCGGGAGAGGCCATCGCCAGGGATGAAGGTAGCGGGTGTGACCTTCTTGACATACTCAGCGTTGGCGAAGAAGAAGAGCTTGTCCTTGATGATGGGCCCGCCGAGGGTGAAGCCGACGGTGTTCTCATACTGCTTGGACAGCTTGGTGCGCTTAGCGACATCCTTGCCCGCGGTCGATCCGTAGAAGTCCTGATTGTGGTAGAAGTCATAGACCGAGCCGTGCAGGCTGTTGGTCCCAGACTTGGTGATGGCGTTCATGCCGCCACCGGTGAAGCCCGACTGACGGACGTCGAAGGGAGCGATGACGACCTGCAGGGCATCGATGGCCTCGATGGAGATAGCGTTCTTGCCGCTCTGCCCGAGCCCGAAGACGTCGTTGTTGACGGCGCCGTCGATCTGGAAGCTATTGAAGCGGCTGTTGGCGCCAGCGAAGGAGCCGTTACCGTTGGACTGCGGCGTGAGCCTGGCGATGTCCATGATGCTGCGCGATACGGTAGGTACGCGCTCGATGTTGCGGCGGGAGAAGCTCGTCCCAGCACCCGTCTTCTGGAGGTTGAAGGCACTGCCCTTCTTCCCCGTGACGACGACCTCGGTGATCTGCGTCGCGCCGTCCTTCAGCTTGACATTGATGGTCTCGGTCTCGCCGAGCGCCAGGCTGATGTTATTGAGGGTAAGGGCATCGTAGCCGATGTAGGAGACGGTGATGCTGTAGGGGCCTCCAGGGCGCATCCCGACGATGCTATAGTTCCCCTTGGCGTTGGTCACGGCGCCATAGGTCGTCCCCGAGGGGAGGTGCTTGGCGACGACGCTCGCGCCGATGAGGCGTTCCTTAGAGGCCTGATCCGTGACCGTACCCGTGAGGGCCGAGGTCGTCACCTGCGCCCAGAGGCTGGACGAGGCAAGGCAGATCATCGCCAGGGCGAAGAGACGAAGTAGAGACTTCTTCATACGCTTGCTTTTGTGAAGTGGTGAGAGGTAAATTAGATGGTAGTGGCTACGCGCTCGCAGCCTGTGCTAGGTGTGGGACGATGCGTCCTAGTCACTAGGAGTCATCGCCTGAGCCCCCGCCCTAGGACTAGAGGGGGGATAAGTAAAATACGGATACCCACACTCGTCTCCTAGTGGGGGCGAAGGTGTGGGTATCCGTCATATGAGATCGAGTACATCTCCGTGGAGCGTGAGGTCTCGATTATTCTGCGCTTGCTTCTTCCTGTGCGGGTGCTTCTTCCTGTGCGGGTTCAGCCTCTGCCTCGGCAGCAGCCTTAGCCTCAGCCTCAGCCTGCTTCTTAGCAGCTACGGCAGCAGCCTTAGCCTTGTTGGCTGCCTGCTCTGCCTCGAGGGCAGCCTTAGCAGCATGCTCCTTGCTCTTAGCCAGGCTAGCCTTGACATCGCTCAGCTGGCCGTCCTTCTTAGCCTTCCAGGCCTCGAACTTAGCCTCTGCTGCTGCTTCGTCGAAGGCACCCTTCTGTACGCCGCCCTGGAGGTGCTTCTTCAGCAGGACGCCTTCGTGGGAGAGGATGCTACGAGCGGTGTCGGTGGGCTGAGCCCCCGTGTTGAGCCAATACAAAGCGCGCTCGAAGTTCAAATCTACTGTGGCAGGATTGGTGTTGGGGTTGTAGGTACCAATCTTCTCAATAAACTTGCCATCTCGTGGCGCTCTACTGTCAGCGACGACGATCTTATAGAAGGCATAAGCCTTGCGACCGTGGCGCTGTAAACGGATTTTCGTTGCCATTTAAACCGGTAAAATTGTTAGAACCTTCTGCTTCGTTGCATTAGATCGGGTGCAAAGATACGCAATAAAACCATACCACCTATCTCCCGTAGTGATAAATAAATAGGCACGCCCCTCAGCTGGTGAGGGGCGTGCCTATTATATAGGTGTACGGGGCCCTAGTTGGCAGGCGCAGCTGCAGGAGCAGGAGCTTCCGTGGCAGGAGTGGGAGCTGCTGCAGGAGCCCCCTGCTGAGGAGCAGCACCACCACCGAGGGCGGGCAGAGCCGTAGGAGCAGCACCCTTAGCGGCATTCTGCTCGAGGACCTGCTGCGTCTTAGAATCCGCATCCGACCCTGTGCCGAGGAAGTGCGACGAGGCGATGCAGAGCACGGCTACGATACCGAAGAGCCACCAAGTAGCCTTCTCCAGTACGTCGGTAGTCTTACGGACCCCCATGATGTTATTCGTCGAAGCGAAGGGTGAAGCCAGGCCACCGCCCTTAGACTTCTGTACGATCACCAGCAGCACCAGAGCGATGGATGCTATCAGGATCAGTACCGTGAGTAGGTAGAACATGTCTTATACTAATTTGTGGTTTTATTATTCTCTATCAGGCGCTCCAGGAAGCGTATCTGGTCTGCAAAGAAACGATTTTTCTCTGGATAATTCAAACTGAGAGAGCGGATAATCCTCAGTGCCTTATCGTAATGCTGCTGCTGAATATAGATCTTAGAGAGGGTCTCCGAGAGGAGTTCTTCAGCGGCAGGCTCCTCTGCCGAAGGGGCTACGGAGGGGGCTACGGGCGGGGTGCGTGGCTCGAGAAGCTCGGAGAGTCCCTCCGCGGGAAGAGGCTCTGCCGTCTCTCCAGCGAAGTAGTCTTGACTCTCCCCCACCCCTTCATAGTGGAGCACCTCGGGGAGGTCTTCGCCTGAGGAGCGGGCACCATCGAGGAAGTGATCGATGAGGTCAAAGGCATCAGCTGCGGCAGGCACATCGGGCGTCGCTGCGACGAAGGCCGGGCGATTCCCCTCGACGAGGCGGAAGAGCTGCTCCCGATCAGGCAGGAGCACTGAGAGACGACGCAGCTCTGAGGCATAGCGCACGTCTCCCGTCAGCGAGAGATTATATAGGTAGAGGAAGGCGAAGGGTGCGCAGTAGGGATAGGACTCATAGAGCGCACGGATCGGCTCCAGCGTCTCGGCGGTGAGGCGCTTGGGGTCAGCCAAGTAGCTATAGAGTTCGTCGCGTGTCATCTACCAGTTCTCTACCGTAGCATTATAGATCTGCTTCAGGAGGTCGTCCATGATCTCACGTAGCAGGTCGTCCTGCACAGCGACGAAGGGCTGGCTACGTGGGAAGTCGCGGTAAGCCTTGAAGCTACGCTCGAAGCTCTCCTTCTCATTCACGTGGTTGACGTACTTCACCTGCACCGTTACGGTGAAGACCGTGCGCTCGGCGAAGTTGTCCTGACTGACGGCCATAGGCGTCAGGTCGTAGCCCGTGATCGTGCAGTAAAGCTCGAGGTCACCCGCCTGCGGGACGAGGGAGAGGCGCGTACGGCTCTCGTAGTAGTCCTTGATCTTCTCGGTGAAGCTGGAGGCGAGGATGGGGTTGACGATGGGCGCCTTATTGATGACCTCACCGATGGTGATGGTCTTGAGCTGGGTGTAGTCGAGCGCACCACCATTGGGGCTGTAGCGGATACTGCAGCCTGCGATGACGAGGACAAGCGCCCCGATGAGGGCGAAGGCACGGCGGTGGAGCTTATTCTTCCAGTCCATATTCCTTGATTTTGCGGTAGAGGGTACGCTCGGAGATCTTGAGATCCTGGGCAGCACGACGGCGGCGACCATCGTGGCGTATGAGTGCGGCCTGTATCAAGCTACGCTCTGCCTCCTCGAGCGAGAGGGGCTGCTCCTCGAAGTCTGAGACCTCGGCATGATGGCCCGTAGCGTGCGGGGTAGCAGGGATCTCGACGACATCCTCCACGGGAGCATAGCCCGAGGGACTCGAGAGGACGTTGCGGTAGTCATCACGGCCAGCGAGCGTCGTGGGGTGCGCATTGGACGTGTGCACCTCGGTAGGTGTGTAGTCACCGTGAGCCTTGGGCTGAGCGACTGGCACCTCACCACGCATGATCCCGGCGATGAGATTCTTCATCTCCGCCATATCCTTCTTCATATCGAAGAGCACCTGATAGAGGATCTCTCGCTCGTTAGCGAAGGACGTAGCGTCCTCACCGAGCACGGCCTGCTGACGAAGGGCAGGATGATAGTCTACGCCCAGATCCCGTGGCAGGTAGCGCGAGACGGTCTCTGCCGTCACGGTACGCTCCTCCTCGAGGACGCTGATGCGGTCGGTGAAGTTGCGCAGCTCACGGATATTCCCTGGCCAGCGATAGCCCTCGAGGAGCTTAGCAGCCTCGGGCGTCAGACGCAGGGGAGGCATATGGTAGCGCTCAGCACTCATCGAAGCAAAGAGACGGAAGAGCAGGGGAATATCCTGCACACGGCTACGCAAGGGAGGCACCTCGATGGGTACGGTATTGAGACGGAAGAGGAGGTCTTCGCGGAAGCGGCCACGCTCGACAGCCTCCTGCAGGTTCACATTCGTTGCAGCGACGATGCGCACATCGGTCTTCTGGGCTTGGCTTGCCCCGACGGGGATGAATTCCCCCGTCTCGAGGACACGCAGGAGACGGGCCTGCGTCGAGAGGGGAAGCTCCCCTACTTCGTCGAGGAAGATCGTACCGCCCGAGGCTTCTTGGAAGTATCCCTTGCGGTCGGTGATAGCGCCCGTGAACGAGCCCTTCAGGTGACCGAAGAGCTCGGAGTCGATGGTCCCCTCAGGGATAGCCCCACAGTTCACGGCGATATAAGGGCCGTGCTTGCGGATACTATTCTGATGGATGATCTTCGGGAAGCTCTCCTTCCCGACACCGCTCTCCCCGATCACCAGCACCGACATATCGGTGGGCGCCACCTGCACTGCCGTGCGGATAGCGTGGTCGAGTAGAGGGCTTGTGCCGATGATACCGAAGCGGTGCTTGATCTGCTGAATATCTACGTTCATCTTCCGTCTGTCATTTTGTCGCACAAAGATACATAAGTTCACCGACTACTGCTCTCAGAAGGCCCCCGCCGAGAAGCCTGATTCAGCGGGGGCTCTGAGGGGTCAAAAAACGACCTACGGTAGGTCGTCAAAAAAACCTACTGTGGGTCGGTC
>ERZ773043.1300-NODE-1300-length-14168-cov-11.587543_pt1 | contig 14168 bp, 17 predicted proteins | sample MGYA00580636_ERZ773043 | MGnify/ENA primary metagenome ERZ773043 (study PRJEB29015, sample SAMEA2737992) | human oral metagenome | biome: human oral; feature: human-associated habitat; material: dental | place: China | collected 2065 ... | reverse complement strand
TTCTTTCGTTCAAGCGAAGCGCGTTTAAGAAGTCCGCAGGTATTTAGGCAGATAAACACACGATCACTTGCGTAACAAGGTGTTTGCGCGAGGCATACGCACCAAAACAGCCGACGAGATAGGAGATTTTACAATGGAAACGATTCACAGCGATCATGCCCCCGCCGCCCTCGGTCCTTACAGCCAGGCTATGCGCGTCGGCAATCTCATCTACACCTCGGGACAGATCGGCATCGACCCCGCCGCAGGGAAGATCACGTCGGACACCGTTGAGGGACAGGCAGCGCAGGTCTGTGCGAATCTCAGAGCCGTCCTCGCCGCCGCCGGCACCGACCTCACACGCGTCGTCAAGACCACCTGCTTCCTCGCGGACATGGGCGACTTTGCCGCGTTCAACGAAGTCTATGCACGTCACTTCACAGGCAAGCCTGCCCGCTCCTGTGTTGCCGCAAAGGCTCTGCCCGCAGGAGCCCTCTGCGAGATCGAAGTGATCGCGGAGGTGTGATCCGATATCTCCCACAGGACATAAACAACGGGACGATTCATACGAATCGTCCCGTTGTTTATGTCAATTTATTATCCCATCACCATCGGCTCGATCTTCTCCTCCGCCATGAAGCGGCTGAGCTTCTGCACGCTTGCCATGAGGTCATGGTAGTTCTCAGGCGTGAGTGACTGCGGACCGTCGGAGAGGGCTCGTGCCGGGTTCGGATGCACCTCGATGATGAGGCCGTCCGCGCCCGCAGCGATGGCGGCGAGGGACATGGGTTTAATCATGCGCCACTTGCCCGTGCCGTGGCTCGGGTCGGCGATGATCGGCAGATGCGAGAGATGCTTGACCGCTGCGATCGCGCTGATGTCGAACGTATTGCGCGTATATGTCTCATAGGTACGGATACCGCGCTCGCAAAGGATCACGTTCGGATTTCCTTCGTTCATGATATACTCAGCCGCATTCAGCCACTCGTCGATGGTCGCGGCAAGGCCGCGCTTGAGCATGACAGGTTTGCCCGCACGTCCGACCGCCTTCAAAAGACCGAAGTTCTGCATGTTGCGTGCACCGATCTGAAGGAGATCCGCATAGGCAGCAACGCGATCGACTGCCTCAACCACGGTCACCTCGGTAACCACAGCGAGCCCCGTCTTTTCCCGCGCCTCTGCGAGATATTTCAGTCCCTCTTCCTCGAGCCCCTGAAATGCATACGGCGAAGTGCGCGGCTTATACGCACCGCCGCGGATGAACTGTGCGCCGCCCGCCTTCACGAGTTTCGCCGTCTCCATGAGCTGCTCGCGCGACTCGACGGCACAGGGCCCTGCCATGACGACGGGCGTACCGTCGCCGATCTTCACACCGCAAATGTCGATCACCGTCGGCGCAGGATGAAACTCGCGGCTTGCAAGCTTGTAGCTCTTGGAGATAGAAATGGTGGTCTCCACGCCGTGCATGGCATCAAGCGGCGTCGCGGCGAGTTTCGTCTTGTCGCCGATGACGCCGACAATCTTCTGATGCGCACCTTCCATGACCTTTGCCTCAAGCCCCTTCTCCTTGATGGCGCGAATCACGCCCTCGATCTCTGCCTGCGTGGCATCCGAATTCATAATGACGACCATTGTATCTGCTCCTTTACTGTTCGTTGTGCGCCGTATGCACAGGGAAAACGCCAAGTACCTTCAGCCAGATGCTCTTTTCAGCGACGGCATTGATGGAGTCACGCAGAGCATCCTCCGCGCTGTGTGCATCGAGGTCGAAAAAGAACATATACGCGCCGAGTTCCGTCCGCGCGGGACGAGACTCGATCCGCGTGAGGTTCACCGCACGATGTGCAAATTCTCCGAGCACATCATAGAGTGCTCCCGCACGTGAGCCGTCGATCTGGCAGACCATGAGGACCGTATCGGGCGGCTCCGCAGCCGATACCGCAGCCCCGTCACATACAACCTCGAAGAAGCGCGTGCAGTTCGAGCCGCGATCCTCGATCTTGCCCGCGATTTCGACCAGACCATTCAGCCGGCCCGCACGCCGCGTACAGATTGCCGCCGCTCCCGCATCCACGGGAGATGCGCCGACGATCTCTGCTGCACGCGCCGTACTCGCTGTCTTTATGATCTCCGCCTGCGGGCAATGCCGCAGGAGGAAATCGCGGCACTGCGCGATGGGCTGTGCGTGCGAGTAGACCACACGAACCTCCCCCTGCGTGCGCCGCCCCATCAGATAGTTGTGCACGGGCCAGATCACCTCGCGCCGTACACGCAGTACATCCGAGCGCGCAAGCGCATCGAGCGTCACAGCGATCGCCCCTTCGAGCGAGTTCTCCACGGGTACGAATGCGGATTCCACCGCGCCCGTCTCTACCGCGTGCAGACACTCGCCGATATCGCCGTAGCAGACAATCTCACGGTCAAGCTGCTGCCACGCCGCAAGATAGAGAGCTGCCGCCTCGCTGTGCGTTCCCACAGGACCAAGCACGCCCATTTTTTGTCTCACACACATTCCCCCTATGGGAATCTACTATACTATATGTGCAGCGTGTTGACAAGGGCGACGAAAACACTTTCATTTCATACACATTTCCTCTCCCCATCCGTCTGTGCTATAATAGATATTATTTTTCAACCAGACGAAAGGAGCAGCGATGTCGCCAAAGGAATATCTCGCCGTCCTCCATTGTATCGCCGGGCTCAAAGAGCGCACGCGTCATGCGTGGATGAAGACGGGGCGACAGGAGAGCGTCGCGGAGCACAGCTGGCGGATGGCGCTGATGGCATACTTTCTGCGCGATGAATTCCCCACCGTCGATCTCACACGCGTTCTCCTCATGGCACTCCTGCATGATATGGGCGAAGTCTTTACGGGCGATATCCCGACGTTTGAAAAGACTGCGGATGACCGTACACGTGAACACAGGCTGCGCGATGCATGGATCCATTCACTGCCCGCCCCCTATGCGGCAGAGGTGCGCGCCCTCTTCGCGGAAATGGACGCAATGAAAACCGAGGAAGCGCGGCTTGTCAAGGCACTTGACCGCATGGAGGCGGTCATCACGCACAACGAGGGCGATCCCCTCACATGGCTGCCGCTCGAACATGATTTGCAGTACACCTACGGGGTAAAGGAAGCGGCGTTCTCCCCCGTACTCGCGGCACTGCGCACAGAAGTCAACAGCGAAGTCGATGAAGTCATCGCATCGCTGACAACGGAGGAACAGACATGAAAACAAACTATGGCAACTGGATTTCCACACCGATGATGAAAACCCTCGCGGCAATCGCAGGCGGTCTCTACCTGCTCACAGCACTCTATGTGCTTGTGTACGACCGCGTGACTGCGCCCTTCTTCATCCTCGCGATCCTCTCCTTCGTCGCGACCATTGTCGTCCTCTATATGTACTACTGCCGCCGTGTCTTTGACTTCGAGGGCGGCGGCCTCATGCGGCGCATCCACGCCTACCTGCTCGACCAGCTGCCGTGGGACGGTCTCGGCAGAGTGCTCGATGTCGGCTGCGGCTCGGGCGCACTCAGCATCGCGACGGCGAAACGCTTCCCGCTCGCCGAGGTGCAGGGCATCGACTACTGGCCGCCGATGTGGAACTATGGGCAGAAGCAATGCGAGACAAATGCTGCCGTCGAGGGCGTCGCGGAGCGCTGCGCGTTTCAGCACGGAGATGCGGCGAAGCTCGACTTCCCCGACAACCATTTCGACGCTGTTGTCAGCAACTTTGTCTTCCACGAAGTACGCACGCAGAAGGATAAATTCATGCTCGTCGAGGAAGCCCTGCGCGTGCTGAAAAAAGGGGGGGCGTTTGCCCTCCACGATACATTTGGAAACAAGGATATGTACGGCAACATGGATGAATTCGTCGCCTATCTCAAAGAGCATGGCATTGCCGATGTATCCTACCTCCCGAATACCGAGCGAAACATCCCCATGCCCCCACCCGTCCGTTTTATGCTGCGCGGCATTGGAATGCTTTATGGAACAAAGTAACGAAAGGAAGAGATCCGTGTCTTTGCGAAATACCGCTGCTGCGTGCGCCGCAGCCATCCTCCTCTGTGCCCCCTCACTCACAGGAGCTGCAGAAACAACCGTGCCCATCCCGCGTCCTGCATTTCCCGTCACGATTCCGCAGGGAATGACCGTGGATGCAAAACTTGCCGCAGCACTTCCTTTTATCTCGCCCGCCGCAGATTCCGACATCCTTCCGCTGCCCGTTCCCGCGCCTGCCTCGGTCACAATCGCAGGAGAGGCAACGGCAACCGCGGAGCAGATGCTCGCCTACCTCCTGCGCCGCAACCCAAGACCGAAGCTCACGGGTACGCCAGAGGAGCTCGTCCACACCTACTACGAGGAGGCGGAGCACGAGGGCGTGCGTCCCGATCTCGCACTCGCACAGGCGTTCAAGGAAACAGGCTTCTTTGCATACGGCGGCGATGTTGACTGGAGACAAAATAATTTCTGCGGGCTTGGTGCCACCGGAAACGGCGCGAAGGGGCTCTCCTTCCCCGACATCCGTACGGGCGCACGCGCCCACATCCAGCACCTCCTCGCATACAGCCGCAAAGAGCGTCCGACGAAACCAATCGTCGACCCGCGCTATGACCTCATCCGCACAAATCGCCCCGATATCTACGGACGGCTCACGCGCTGGACAGACCTCAACGGCGTCTGGGCAGTCCCCGGCAAGAACTACGGACAGGAGATCATCGTCATCCGCGACCGCGCACGGCAGCCCGACGGCTCCGATGCATCTCTGCACGCAGCGAACGCACACATCATGCAGGCGGGCGATGCCGACAATTACATCTATCGTGGGCTCGTCTATCTGCATCGCAGTGCCTACGCCGAGGCACTTGACGACTTCACCGCCGCGCAGAAGCGCAACACAAAACGTACCGAGCCCTACCTCGGTATCGCGCTCGCCCATGCAGGCGCAGGAAATATCAAAGAGGCGCGGCGTGCCTACGAAGTCTATCTGAAAATCGCCCCCGACGATGCCGCCGCCCTGCATAACTACGGTCTGGCTCTCCTCGCAGAGAACAATCCCGCAAAGGCAGCTGCAGCCCTGCGCGATGCCATCCGCCGCGCGCCAACAAATGCAAACAGCTACAGTGCACTCGCCGTCGCCCTCATCCGTACAAAGGACTACACAGGCGCATGGAACACTCTCGCGGACGGCGCAGCCATCGCCCCCGCAAACACGGACATCCTCATCAACCAGATCCTTATGCAGGCGTGCCTCAAAGATGTGGGCGACAAGAGGCACAAGAAAAAATAAAGGAATCACTGATAAAATGAAGCTCCTCAGATTTGTTCAGATTTTTTCCGAACAAGAAGACAAAACGGACGCATAGCAGGACTATGTGGAGGATTTGTCGATGAGGTTCAGGTGTAAAAGATGTCCAAAGACAGTGTGGATGAATTTATCAGTGCTTCCTAAACGGAGACTGTGAAGAAAAGTCTGTAAATCAGGTCTTCTAAGATGTGTACAAGTGTTAATCAGGCAATCTGTTCGGATACATAATCGCCAGTTCGCCTCGGATTTTCCCCAGTTCTTTATCTGCCTTCAGTAACGTTGCAGATACCTGGTTGATAGGATCAGCAGGAGTGTCCGTTGAAGCAACAATTGTGACTAACATTATTATTGTTGAAACAGCGAGTGATAAAGAAAACCGGAAAGAGAACCCATGAAATATGCTATTTATCTTTATTGTCTTTGGGCAGCTGGGAAACCAGCATATTTCTATTACTATAAGAAATTTGAAAGAAAATACAGCTATCGGAAATGGTATGTATTCAGCCATGGGGGTTCCTGCCTCATGCTTACTGTTGCATGCTTCTGTGCAGCACTGTCCTTCGATGCTTGGACCGAAGGGATAGAGCGTACGAAATACTTTTGGATGGGACCCAGTCTATTTACCTTTGCATTGGGAGCATTTTTCTTCTTTGAATCAAAAATTGCCTCAGAAGAAGAAAAGCTTCGTCGTGGAGAACAACCCTTGGAAGCGCTGCATTATTATCGAGATAGATACTGGATACGGCTTAGAAGTATATTGGCTTTATTGAGTGCTATTTTTATGGGTGGAGGTGTGTTCTTTACGTTAGGTGTCCCGTAATCAGTATAGGGATATACAAGTAACGGAGACAAACGTCACCATCACCGAGAACAAATTCAGCTCTGCAAGCATCAGCTGAAAAAATAAATTTCATCATCCCAAATGAATGGGGACAATATTTATATCGTATTCTTTCCCCCATAAGGGATATGGTCGATGGCACATAGGAGCTTGATGATCTTTATCTTCAGGCATGGCAAGATATAAAGGGTGAAATCGTTGATTTATTTGATTCTAGGTGTTTTTCAAACCAAGATTTTTTCTCATTACTCAAGTCAGATATGTACTATATCGTATCTGGTAAATTCAGTTTAAAATCGCCCCACGAAAACAGAAAGGATAATCTGAATACACCTTATTTAGAAGTCATTGTAACAGACAGCGTATATATATATCTTCTGTTGATGACAAGATATTATTCGCCTTGTATACGAATGCCGTGAAGCAAGGATATGAGGATATTGAAACAGATGAGGAATTCCATTAATTATAGAAAACCGAGCAAATTTACAGCCCTTACTATGGACAGCAGAAATTCAGGGAACTGTTTCCTTGTCGGAGGATTGACCCATGGTGATAGATCGTATCAAAAAGATAGTTCTCCGCGGAGGCAAGCTGTGCGGCGCTTTATTAAGTGTATGGATCCTTTATCAGGTTCTATTCGGATTTAAATATTGGCTGAATACATGGTTTGCTCCAATTAATTCACCATTTGCTTTTGAAGGATACATAGAGGCCTTTAATAAAAGCCAAATAGTTATCTATCGTAAAGATGAACATTCTGAATTATGGGATATGCATTTGGAGGAATGGACAAGGTATGGCGGAGCGAGTAAAGTACGTGTCCTTGACGAAGAAGTCTACACATGGGAAAAGGATATGGGGTTGTTCTATGAGGAAAACAAGTTTTATGTGTATGGAAGTGTGGGGTTCTATATCATCCAATCTGAGCCGTTTCATGTTATGCTCCTGATTAATCCGGAGGTTGATTTATCTTCTCCAGAATACAAATATTTATCAAAAGCATTGGCAAAATATAGTGACGATGAATTAACCATTCTTCACAGTGAAACAGAGTTGGAGGAGAGAGATCTCCTCTTTTACGAACGAATCTTGGCATATCCCGTAATGTTGCACCAATTTGCTCATCCTCTGCCGTTGAAAAGGGAAGGCACGATTGATTATCGAAAACTGTTGTTATATTATTTTGATTAGACATGACCTAGCAGACTAAGATGATCGCCCATCATGGGCACTGGGAGAACGACCGGAGCCCGGAGAAAGTGGAAAAGATTTTGCCAAACGAGTTCTGGCTAAACGCTATGGAGAAGGAAACTACAAAAAAGGTGCTAAAAGTGAATATAGTCAATTAAAGAAATGGGGGGATCGCGGTGGAAAACGCAAATAAACAACGTGTGGTGCATATGCTCCTACATGTATATGATCTCACTAAATACAATATAGAAGCAAAAATGATTGGTATATATAGTAACCGCACCAATGCAAAAAATGAAGCAAAAAAATATATGTCACTCGAAGGATTTCGAGATTATCCATATTCCTGTTTTTGTGTGATTGAATATGAATTGGATACCTATCACTGGCAAGAGGGCTTTATCAGCCGGATGACTCCACAAAATATATCCTGTGATATCCCACTATGGGCGAGTGAAGAGCACATACAAAAGGGAGAACGTCCAAGGGTATTTCTTAGGAGAATCTTAAACAAATATGGAAAATCTGAAAAACCAAAGAGTAGATTGTTCAGTGAAGAATTTGGGGCTTTGATACGATATGCTAGGATTGTTTTTGAGGCAAAGGAGCAATAAACATGAAATACACTTACCTATTAGAGCATTCATATGAAGATGAACGTGGCTTTGATATCTACAAAACACTTGGTATTTTTTCAACAAGGGAGAAAGCTGAAGCCGCACAGGATATGTACAGCAAAAAGCCGGGCTTTCGAGATTATCCGATGGATTGTTTTTGCATTGATGAATATCCCATCAATGTTGGACATTGGACGACAGGTTTTATTGACAACGACGATGCAGATTTCGACGAATAAATTATGCGTCCCTTGATAGGTTATTATCGGCGCATCTTGGAGCAAAGGAACGATTGACTCCCTCTATCGTAGTACACGCGATCAGGCAGGATTCTTCGCAGGAAGCAAAGGCTTCGACATCTACGTCAAAAAGAACACCGACCTCAAGGGTGGACTGATCGCAAGTGAGGCAAGTTCCGATAAAAACAAACTCTCAACGGGAACATTCTCTTTTAGCGACCTCCATAATGAGGCGGAGTACAGAGCAAAAGACACAGGCTCTTCTGCGCAGATAAAACCGACACTTGTCCAAACAAAAAAGGAAGATCCTGAAGGAAACAAAGAAAAAACTCTGAAGATAGTGCAGGCATTGCACTCCACACCTTCGATTCCCACCGTAGTACAGGGAAGTTCAGACAGCACCACAAAAGCTGCCGTCGCACCTGGAATCATCGACATTCGCGAGAATCCCACACAGGACATCTCTGCCCTCAGCAGAGATACTGCGAACGCACTCAACGAACTTGGTCGTATCTTTGACAAGAAGAGCGTCGAGGAACAGAAGGAACTCGTCAATGTCTTCCGTGAAGAAGCATTCCGTCTCCTGCACGATCTTCCTGACGATGGTAGCGAACGTAAAGTTATCCTTCATGCCTTCGTCGGAGGACTCATCAGCCAGTTCGCAGGAGCGGGCTTTGCTTCGGGTGCAGCGGGTGCAGGTCTCAACGAAGCACTGATTAACAATCTGAAAGGTCTTGACCCTACTATTACCCAGATAGCTAGTGGAGTCCTTGGCGCAGCTGCCGCAAAAATAGTCAATGGTGATGCAACAGCAGGAGCAATTTCGGCGGCGAGTGGGACAAAGTGGAATCTTATGCTCGACGATCATGCTCGTGAAGTAAGACAAAAAGAATATGAAGCTTTTTTGAAAAAATTTGATGAAGAATATACTCAACAAATGAGTGAAGGAAATCCATATTCTGAAGGTGAGGTGCTAGAGGCACTCAATAATTTATACAATTATCAAGAACTCGCTAATACCGTTGGTATGACACCTGTTGCGAGTGAATTATTAAGTGTTTTCTTAGATCAAAATTTTTTAGGACATAGTATCACCAATGTCGATTATACGGAACAAGGACTTCCTTTTATAGAATTCAGGTCTAATTCTTTGGTAAATGAAACTTTGAGAAATGAATCATTCAACAGGAGACTCGTTAAAAACGCTGTACAACAAGTATTAGGTAAAAATGTAGCGATGCCTACATATGTAGATAGTTATACTTTCTATGCAAATGGAGCAGATAATACGCTCGGACTAGGACGCGCATCGGCCATTGTCGCGTTTAAATTTAATCATGATATTATCGAAGCAAAGATATCGATTGTCGATAATTGGGATCACAGCAAGTTTGAGGCAGCTATGGGATCTTTCCTCAAAGATGCCTATATTGTCCAGCAATCTGGAGTTCGGTCTACATTTGCTTATAAAACAACATATGATATTGATTACGATATAACAGAACTCTTTCATGAATAAGGGGGGATTATACCGATGAAAGCGTTCTCTATCATAAAAATATTTGTTGTTACGGTCTTAGTTCTTTACATATCGTTGCTTTCTTATTCATATATTACTCCCGTCTATTTAATGGAATCCACCAATATAGCAGGATCTCGTTACCAAATGTATTTTCGTGATCGGGTTTTAGCTGATACTTACGAAGATGTCGCCATAGAGATGCGTTGTTATGCCTATGAATATAATTTTCCATATCTATATTCTTATGGAGAGTCAGGGTATACGAAAATATGTGTCATTCCTCTATTTACAAGGGTCGAAAAAATCGTAAACTATGCAAGTGATCATCGGGTATCATGGGACATGCATAGCAATTTAATAAGCAATTTAGTGCATTTACAGGAAGCATATGGATCGAGCTTGTTTTTGATAGAGGATGTGGATGATATTTCCATAGAAGATAAAAAAATCTTTTCAGAGCTGAGAAAACGCGGGGAGATCAAAAAAAATTGGGATCTCGAAAGTGCAAGAAAAAAGCATGAAGAGGGGATAATTAACGAACTAGATAAAATATCAAACTCAATAGAAGAAAGTCTAAAAAAACAGGAGTCCCTCTATTAGGGAGAAAATATGTGTCAACGCCTTCTTTGAAAGTATATGGTGACATCACTTGATACAACTCAACCGCCCCTCTTTACTACTCCTTACCGCCCTCCTCTCCCTCTCTGCTGCCCCGACTATCGCCGTACCTGCACAGCAGAAGCAGCTCGACCAGTCACGGGCGCAGGAAGGCGGAGCGGCTTGGTGAGGAGCGTGTGGAGACGATTGTCGCTCCTCCCTCGTCTGCTGATCTTCCCACAGATGAGAGCGTTCGATTCCACATCTCTCAGATCACGATTGAGAACCAAGTGGAGCGATTCCGCTTCCTCGAACGCATCGCTCGTCCCTATGTAGATAAGGAGATGTCTCTCAACGACATCAACAAGCTCATCAATCCGATGAATCCGTCTCTTATGATGTCTTTGCAGCGATGCTCATAAGAAAACCCGAGGGATTCCACACATCGGATGTGACGAGCGGATTCTCCCTCGGGGTAAAGTTCTAAATAAGTCTGGTAGAGGGGTACCGCCCCTCTTTTATTGTTTCATCAACATAAAGTTTAAGCTATATCTGCTCATCTAGGGTGTCAAAATCAAAACTTACGAAAATGCTCGTGAGACCAGTTCCGGTATAGCTTCTGTTTCATGCAAACACGAAAAGAGTTCCTGCCGCAGCAGGAACTCCAGTATGTCGTATGTAACTCAGCTCTCGATCAGCTTCAAGAGCCCCGGCTGCTCGATGTGCCATTTATCCTTGTGCAGGGAGAAGAGCGCGGGCATATCGACAGTGAGTTTGTCGTAGCTCTTGCCGGCCTCGTATCGTGTGGCAAAGGTCTCTTTCATTCCCGCTTCATCATGCATCTTTTGATCGTAGGGGAACATGGGGCTCGGGATCACAGCAAAATCGTTCGGCTGGCCCGGAATGTCATACGCCCAGAACGTCGCCTCGTTGATATCCTCCACGGTCTCAAACTTCGGCATGGTCTTGCCGTTCTCCGTCGCGGAATGATCCGAGCAGATGAGGAGGTGCAGCGCATACTTGTCAATAAGCGGCTGACAGAGCTCCGCTCCTCGCTCGGGTGAGAAGGTCTCACGCAGCGCATGATAGTCGTCCAAGAGATCCTGCCAGATCGGCTTGCTCTCAAGCAGCGCATCGAGATCAATCTCATCTTCCTCTGGCTCGGGTTCCGGTGCAGGCGTGGGCTCCGGTTCCGGCTCCGGCGCGGGAGCCGGTTCAGGTTCCGGCACAGGCACAGGTATTGGGGGTACTGCTGCAGGGTGCGCCTTCAGCTCATCCATGTCTGCAGCGAACTGCTTCACCTGTTCCTCGAGTGCCTGAATCCGAGCATCAAATCCCTGCACCTGTTCTTTGAGCCCGGCAACATGGAGCGCCGTTTGGCTGTCCTTTGCAACAGATGCCTGAATCTCCGCCGAAAGGCGTTCTGCCTCCGTACGCAGCCACGAGACATGCCCCTCGATGACATCAACGGTACCACCCGTCTGCCGCCATGCATAATGTGTCGCAACACCGGCAATCGCAACGCTCGCTACGACGAGGATGAAGGAGAGCAATGTCATCACATCCGCCATCACGGGGTGAATGAACCCCACCGCCTGTGCGGCACTTGCCGCTGCCTCAGTTTCCATCGATCATCAACCCTTTCCACTCCCTATTCTTTGATATATCCAAGCAAAATCACGCCAGACACATATCTTTATAAATTCTCTGCCCTATCCCTAAAATCCTGCTAAAGGACTGCTTCACATATGGAAAAAGAGCCGCCCCGCGCGAAGCGACTCTTTTCTTTGAAATCAGCTTACGACGTAACCGATCAGCATGCGCCGACGAGGGCTGCTCCGAGCTTCTTGCTGCCCTCGAGCCCATCATCATCCGGCTCGTTCTCGACAATGAAGGTATCTACGAGGTTGGCACCTGCATCCTTCGTGCGCTCAGACCATGTCTCCATCCACGCACCTGCGCCCCAGCCCCACGAACCGAAGAGCACGACCGGCTTGCCCGAGAGCTTGCCGCTGTCGACGGCTGCTGCGAAGAACGGCTCATACGAACCCTCCTCGAGCTCCTCAGCGCCCATCGAGGGGCAGCCAAGCGCAAGCCCGTCATAGCCATCAATCTGATCCACGGAGAAGCTGTCCACCTCGAAGCATTCGACGTCGGCGCCTGCTCCCTGCGCGCCCTCGACGACAGCCTCTGCCATCTTCTGCGTGTTGCCCGTGCCAGACCAGTACACAACTGCTACCTTTGCCATGTGAAATCCTCCTCATAGAATCCCGAGAGAACACGTCTCTCTTTACACTGCCTGCACCAACTCAGCAAGGGGGCTTCCAGCCTCCAGCCGCGTACAGAACTCCTGAGTACAGGCCGAGTACTGCTCAAAGAGCGCTCGTGCCTCAGCCTCGTTCGTGTAGACCTTCCAGTATCCGCTGTAGACAAAGTCCTGTCCCCGCCGTGTGATAAAGCCGCGCACGTCCTCCGGCGGATAGCCGAGAAAGAGCCCGATCTCGGGCGGGAGCGTTTTGCGCACGCGCATGCGCAGACGTAGGAATTCAAGGCGCTCCTCCATGCTCTCCGCAATTCGGTAGCCTGCCTCACACAGGATGTCCTGCGCCTGTGGCGCTTCGAGTGCACGTGCAACGAGCTCCGCACGATAGAAGAGCAGGAGAACGTACTCCTCTCCCTCCGCTACGCAGAACATCGAGATCCCCTTACAGGAGAAACATGGCTCATAGGCCGCGAGCAGTGCATCAAAATCCTGAAATCGGCTCTTTTGGAACGACAGCAGACTACCTGCCGTCAAACCCGCAAGCAGGGGTGCAGCATGATAGCCGAGCAAATGCTCAAAATCTGGACAACGCATGATAATATCCCCTCCGCGATGAGGCACAACAAGTATATCCCTGAAAATCATTTGGCTCTTCATTATATCGCAAACGATTCTCATTAGCAAGAGTTTTTCTCATGGAGGAGAATATTCTACTGTGGTCTGATTGTATTATAGCCGAGATTCTCCTCAGTGACAACAGAATCTTTTCTATTTATCAATAGCCGCATCTCATACGCGCTGTGTGGTTGAAAACATTGACAAAAGGCTGTGCGTGTGCTACGTTTAATCGGAATCTCAGCCAAAGGAAGGCTACCATATGATATACCTAAAAAAAATTGTCAAAACTTACGAGGGCGGCATTCACGCACTGCGCGGAATTGACCTCTCCATCAAGCGCGGAACAATCTACGGGATCATCGGTCTCTCGGGCGCAGGCAAGTCCACACTGATCCGCTGCATCAATATGCTTGAGCGTCCGACGAGCGGCGAGGTGCTCATAGACGGACGCGACCTGATGAAAATGAGTGAGAGCGCGCTGCGCGAGGAACGCCGTCACATCGGCATGATCTTTCAGCACTTCAATCTGCTGTCCTCCGCAACGGTCTACGAGAACGTCGCGTTCCCGCTGAAACTCGCAGGGAAATCGACGGGCGAGATCAAGCCGAAGGTCACGGAGCTGCTCGCCCTCGTGGGGCTCGCAGACAAGGCGGATGCCTACCCGAGCCATCTCTCGGGCGGTCAGAAGCAGCGCGTCGGCATCGCGCGCGCACTCGCGAGCGATCCAAAGGTGCTGCTCTGCGATGAGGCGACCTCGGCGCTTGACCCGCAGACGACGAAATCCATCCTCGCGCTCATCCGTGACATCAACCGCCGCATGGGGCTGACGGTCGTTGTCATCACGCACGAGATGCAGGTTATCAAGGATATCTGCGACCGTATCGCCGTCATCGACGGCGGCATCATCGCCGAGGAGGGCGATGTAGTGGACGTGTTCACCGCGCCGCGCGAGCCGATCACGAAGGAGTTCATCAGCGTCCTGCTCT
>ERZ773043.1299-NODE-1299-length-14181-cov-4.267309_pt1 | contig 14181 bp, 10 predicted proteins | sample MGYA00580636_ERZ773043 | MGnify/ENA primary metagenome ERZ773043 (study PRJEB29015, sample SAMEA2737992) | human oral metagenome | biome: human oral; feature: human-associated habitat; material: dental | place: China | collected 2065 ... | reverse complement strand
ATTTATATTTATGACGTAATGCCGGACAGTTCTTTATCAGCTTTTTTAAGACATTCAAGCATAGTATTAAAATCCTTATTAAGATTTATTCTTACATAGTTTTTTCCAAGTCCGTCATACCCTTCGCATGTAACTACCCTTATGCCATGTTTGATTAAAACTTTTTCAAGGTTTATGTCCTTATTTTCAACATAATACAGGCATATAGGAACACTGTCATCGGTATATGAGGTTCTTATAGCTGAAAGATTCTCTCGTATTACAGGTTTATTTTTTCTTGATTGCTTCTTTGCAAATTCCTCCCATCCTGAATTTACAATCTGTTGTCCGATATATATACTGAGGCTTGTGGCTGCAAAAGGAAGTTTGACTTTATTAAATATTTTTATGAAATTTGCTCCTGAAATTATATATCCTATTCTTATGCCTGCAGCGCCAAGAGCTTTTGAAAGGCTTCTTACAAGAGCAAAATTATCATATTTGCCTATAAGATTTATGGCTGAATTATCATCTTCCATATAATCTCCATAAGCTTCATCTATACATACAAATGAATTATTTTTTTGTGCAGCCGCTATAATTTTTTCAATTTCAGATATTGGTATAACCTGACCGGTGGGATTATTTGGGTTGTCTATATAAATATAGGAACTGTGGTTTTCATATATTGTTTTTAAAAAATCATCCGTATTAAACTTAAAATTCTTTTCTTTATTTAAAAAAACAGGTATATAAACCGCTTCATAGATATGGATATCATCAATTACTGCGGTAAACTGCGGAGCAGTACCTATTACCTTTTTTCCTTTATACATAAAAACCCTGTTCAATGAGAATAAAGCCTCAATAGAACCGCATGTAAGGCTTATGTTATCTTCATTAAGCTCTACTCTTTTTGAAAATCTTTTGATGATTGCTTTTTTTAACTCACTGTCTGAATGCGGATAGGAATCAAGTGTTTTAAATATATCAAGATCTACATTAACATCAGGATTAAATCCATAAGGATTCTGACCGAGAGAACAATCTACTATAAAGCTTTCATCTGAAAGATGTTCTGAATAATCATTTTTAACCAGATTTAATAATAATTTATTTATATCATACATATTTTCACCATTATTCCTTTGTGTTTTCAATTGCCTGCATTTCCTCAAGACCGGTTTTGCCTTCTCTTTTCCATTTAAACAGCTTAAATGCTATAAGTACCATCATTACAATTCCTATGTAGCCTGTATATGGATATATTGTTCTTACAAGAGCTTTAAACTCAAACATACCGCCTATAAGTCCAAGTATTGTTATTATAAGGGCTATAAATTTAAATTTTGGATTTTCATCAGGTACAAATCTATTTGAACACATCCATAACAGAGGAGTTGCGGTAGAAAATATACCTAAAAGTAATATGATTGAAAACAATTTGCCTATAACAGGGCTTATCTGGTCTGCAAGATAAAGTGTAGGTATATCCTTGCTAAATGCAAACTCGGATTGTGCAAGCATAGCCAGATACATAACTCCTGCTGAAAGCATAAGGCAGACTCCGCCAAGTAAACCTCCCCAGAAAGTGTCTTTTTTATGCTCTGCAGTAGAACCGAGACCACCTAAAAATCCTGCAAGTACCACTACATTGTATGCTGTATATAATAAACCTGATATTACAGCATTTGGAGCAGGTTTATTAAGGCTGCTGCTGGTATTTTTAAAATATTCAAGTGATGCAGGTAGATTGTTTAAATGCATCAGAAGGCTTATAAGTCCTACGGATATTGTAAATATTATTATTACAGGTCCTATATTTCCTATGACATTTGCTAATTTTTTAAGTCCTAAAGAGACTGTAATATATGCTGCAGCTGCCATTGCAATTCTTCCGACAAAACGATTAAGACCGTAATACTCAGAAATTGTATCTCCTGCACCGGATATCATAACTACAAATACTGCGAAGAAAAATATAGGGACAAAGTACTCAAGCAGTGTACCTAATGTTTTGCCGAAATACAGAGTAAACATTTTCATAGTGTCTTTCGGTTTTACAATTCTTCCACGGTTTAAAAATTCTATTCCAAGAAAAGAGAATAAAAACATCGCTATAAATATCCCTATAATTCCGGAAATCCCGTAATATGAAAAAAACTGCAGTATTTCCTGCCCCGTTGCAAATCCTGAACCGATGATTGTGGCTACATATGATCCGGCAAATATAATTATTGTTTTTATATTAAAATTTTTATCCATAAAATTTCTCCTTTTTAATTGCTTATTGGAATCTACCATCCTTTTATCTCATTAAGGACACTGTCGCTTATAGCTCCGTTACTATAGTCTTGCATTACATTTTCAAGTAAATCCATAGCCTCATCAATTTCGGCATACTCTATTACTAAAGGTGGCTGTATCCTTAAGGTTGATTTATTTAAAAAAATCAATATAAGCCCACGTTTAAAACATTCATAGCAGATTTTAGAAGTGGCTTTGGGGTCTTTTTTACCTGTTGACGGATTGATTATATCAACACCGAGACTTAATCCGAATCCTCTTATATCCCCTATAAAAGCATATTTTTTCTTTAATTTTAAAAATTTGTCGTTTAAATAATTTCCTTTTTCTATTGAAAGTTTGTTGGCATCTATTCTTTCCATGATTTCTATATTTTTAAGTGCCGCTACACATACAGTAGTGTTTCCGGAAAGTGTAAATGTATGTGCCGGAGGTTCAAGACAGTCAAGCAGCTCCTTTTTTCCTATAAGTGCACCTAATGGGAGACCTCCTCCTAACGCTTTTCCCATGACATACAAATCAGCCTCGATACCAAAGTTTTCTGTTGCAAACCATTTGCCTGTCCTGCAAAGTGCAAGCTGTATTTCATCGCTTATAAGTAAAATTTTATATTTGTCGCACAATTTTCTTAAGCTCTGTATCCATTCTTCAGGCGGTATTATAAGTCCCATATCTGCGGCTATAGGTTCTATTATGATTGCCGCAACCTCATCAGGCGGAAGATAATATGAAAATGCATGTTCAATTTCCTCAATACACTTTTCCCAGTTGTATTCATCTGTCGGATAGTGAAAATGATAAACTTCAGGAATAAGAGGTCCTATATGTCTTCTCATATTAAGACTCAAGGCTGAAACCGACAAGGCTCCGTAGGTGCTTCCGTGATAGGCTCCTTCCATAGATATAAGTTTGTTTCTTCCTGTATAGGCTCTTGCTACTTTTATGGCAGAATCCATTGCTGCTGAACCTGTACAGCTAAACAAAGCCTTTTTGGGTGAATTTCCCGGGGCTATACTGCATAATTTTTCAGCAAGCTGCATAGGAGGTGCAGTGTTGAAATAAGCAAAAGTATACTGAGTGAGTTTATCCATCTGTGCTTTTACGGCTTGTGCTATCTCTTTATTGCCATGTCCGAGGTTGGCTGAACAGGCACTTGAAAGAAAATCTATGTACCTTTTGCCATCAAAGTCAAAAAGTATTGCACCTTCCCCTTTTTCAAAAGCTACAGGACTGTATGGAATCTGCTGGGTTTTTGCAATTGAATCCACAGCTCTTTTTTGAATGTTATAATTGTTTAAATTTTCCAAATTTCTCCCTCCCTAATTATTTTATATAATTTATTAAACAGATATAAAATCTATTTTCTTTTAAGAAAGTTGTATATAGATTTTAAAGTATACAGAGTATAGCTTTATGATATCTGCTCTGTAAATTATTAGCTGTATATTATACAATATTATACTTTAAAAATGCAATATACAAAGAATATAATATTTAAGTAAAAGATATTGTATAAATTTACAGATAGGTGCTTTACGGTATGCAAAATTATATATTTGTAGTATACTTTTCTTTGCTTGATGATATTTCGGCTTCATGCCCGGGTATGCAAAATTATATATTTGTAGTATACTTTATAGCCGTGTTTAAGATATATACTTTTAAGTTTAAAAAACACCCTAAATGTTTTAAATATAAAGTACAGTCTGAAATATCTGTATTATAAGCTTAAAGTAAATAATTGAACTTATACAGCTTTAAAGATAGTATGGAGAGAAATTTTTATGATTACAAAAAGACAGGATATAAGAAATATTGCTATAATAGCTCATGTTGACCATGGCAAAACCACACTTGTTGACCAGCTTTTAAGACAAAGCGGGATATTCAGGGAAAATCAGGAAATTGTTGAGAGAGTGATGGACTCAAATGATATAGAACGTGAGAGAGGTATTACAATCCTTTCAAAAAATACAGCTGTAAGTTTTAACGGAGTAAAGATAAATATAATAGATACACCCGGTCATGCTGATTTTGGGGGAGAAGTTGAACGTGTACTTAAGATGGTAAATGGGGTTGTACTTGTGGTTGATGCCTATGAGGGTACTATGCCGCAGACAAAGTTTGTACTTAGAAAAGCGCTTGATCTTGATCTTGATCTGATATGTCTTATAAATAAATGCGATAGAGTACAGGCAAGGACTGCTGAGGCGGTTGATGAAGTGCTTGAGCTTCTTATGGAATTGGATGCCAATGAAAAACAGCTTGACTGTCCTTTTATTTATGCAAGTGCAAGGGCAGGATGGGCAAGATATAATATAGATGATGATAATGATGATATGACACCTTTATTTGAAACTATAATAAAAAATATAGCTCCGCCTGAGGGAGATACTGATGCCGCTTCACAGCTTCTTATAAGCACTATAGACTATAATGACTATGTAGGAAGGATAGGGATAGGAAAGGTTGAGAATGGAAGCATAAGGGTAAACCAGGAACTTCTGCTCTTAAACCATCACGATCCTGAAAGGCGTAAAAAAGTTAAAGTAGGCAGGCTTTATGAATTTGAGGCACTTACAAAGGTTGAAGTCGGTGAAGCAAATGTAGGTGCAATAGTTGCGATATCAGGTATTGAGGATATACATATAGGCGATACGCTTGCCGGTGCTGAAAATCCTAAGGCAATACCTTTCCAGAAGATATCCGAACCTACTATTTCAATGAATTTTATGGTAAATGACTCTCCGCTTGCAGGTCTTGAAGGTAAATATGTTACATCAAGGAATATAAGAGACAGGCTTTTTAAGGAATTAAATACGGATGTAAGCCTGAAAGTGGAGGAAACCGATTCGTCCGACTGTTTTAAAGTTTCAGGCAGGGGTGAACTTCATTTATCGGTTTTAATTGAAAATATGAGGCGTGAAGGTTTTGAATTTGCTGTAAGCAAGGCGGAAGTTATTTATCGTATTGATGATAGAAATAGGAAGCTTGAACCTATGGAGATAGCTTATGTTGACGTGCCTGATGAATTTTCAGGAACTGTGATACAGAAACTTACTTCAAGAAAGGGTGAATTGCATGGTATGAGTCCTAACCATAATGGTTATACAAGACTTGAATTTTCTATTCCTTCAAGAGGACTTATAGGTTATAGGGGTGAATTTATGACCGATACAAAAGGGAATGGAATAATAAATACAGAATATGACGGTTACGGTCTATATAAGGGAGATTTATTTTACAGAAAAACGGGATCGATTATATCATTTGAAAATGGTGAGGCAATTACCTACGGGCTCTTTAACGCACAGGAGAGAGGTCTGCTTTTTATAGGTCCCGGTGAAAAGGTATATGCAGGCATGGTAATAGGGCAAAGTGCAAAGTCTGAAGATGTTGAAATTAACGTGTGCAAGACAAAAAAGCTTACAAATACAAGGGCTTCAGGTTCAGATGATGCATTAAAGCTTGTTCCTCCTAAGATTATGAGTCTTGAAAAAGCACTTGAATTTATAGATACTGATGAACTCCTTGAAGTTACGCCTAAAAGCCTAAGAATAAGAAAAAAAATTCTTGATTCCACTCTAAGAAAGAGGACAGCTATGAAGTCCAAGGAAACGATGATTTAAAGGTCGTTTCCTTAGACTGCTGCATACATATATTACTGTGTCTAAAATCATACAGACACGGTATAAAACAGTATGTATTTTAATATATATTGTATTTTTTGCTTTTTGTTTAATTAATTTAAAACTTAAGTCTGTTATAATATAGCTTTGACCTGCATTATATAATGTTCAATAGCTTTTTTGACAGACTTTTTTTAGTTCATTATAAAATCCGGGATATGATATATCAGCACATTCACTGCCTTTAATATTTATTCCGCCTCCTATAGTGGCATTTAATACGGCAAATGTCATAGCTATGCGGTGGTCATGGTATGAATTGATTTTTGAAGGTCGGAGCGTTTTTTTACCGTTTATTATCATGCCGTCACAGGTTTCGGTAATATCGGCACCGAGCTTTGAAAGTTCGCTGCACATAACGGCTATTCTGTCAGATTCTTTGACTTTAAGTTCTGCCGCATCCTTAATTATTGTTGTTCCCTGTGCAAAGCATGATACTGCACATATTACAGGAAGTTCGTCTATAAGTGTAGGAATTATAGAACCTTCAATTACAATACCATGAAGTTGTGAACTTTTTATCTCAATATCTGCATAGGGTTCTGAGCCACTATTTTCAGCAGGATATATATTTACATATGCTCCCATCTGTTTAAATACTTTTATTATACCGGTACGTGTGGGATTGATTCCTACATTCCTTATTAAAACATGCATCTCCGGAATTATAAGTGCTGCAGCCATGAAGTATGCGGCAGAAGATATATCGCCGGGTATATGTATATCATGTGAATAAAGTTTATCTGTATTTGATATAGTAGTGCTTATATGAAAGCCGTCAGAGGTATCTTTAAAATAGTCAGTGCTGATTCCGGCACCGAAGTCTTTAAGCATAAGTTCACTGTGGTTCCTTGATAATTCGGGTTCAAGGACAGTTGTAGTGTTGCCTGCATAAAGCCCTGCAAAAAGTATGGCTGATTTAACCTGAGCACTTGGGATATTTGAAAAATACTTTATACCGTTTAGTTTTCCGCCTTTTATATAAAGGGGTGCATAATCATGGTTTAATGAGTATATGCCTCCGTTCATAAGTTTCAACGGTTCTATAATTCTTTTCATAGGTCTTTTTTTTAATGAAGAATCTCCGCTTAGCACGGAATCAAACGGCATGGCACTTAATATACCGCTTAAAAGCCTCATTGTGGTTGCACTGTTTTGGCAATCAAGGACATTTTCGGGTTTTGAAAGACCGTATAGACCCTTTCCATGTACAATGGCTGTTTTTTTTGATATATCTATATCTATTTTTATGCCCATAGATTGCAGGCAGTTAATTGTACTTAAACAGTCCCGGCATATTGATATGCCGCTTATATATGTACTGCCTTCTGCTATTGCTGACAGCATAAATGCCCTGTGTGATATTGACTTATCTCCGGGAACCGAGTCTATGATTATATATGCTTCATTTTTATTACTGTATTTCATGACAAACCTTTCATAAATATAGTTAAAACAGATGAATTTTAAACAATTATAGTATAGCAGGTTTTTATAAAATTTAAAATTTATCAATTCTTTAAATTTCCTTGCCCCTGTTTTTTCTTTATGTTATAATGTCCATTTGAAATATACATAAAAGACAGAGCAGACTACTAAGGAGATAATTATTAAGAAATGAGTTTAAAGGTTGAAAATTTAGGTAAAAATATGGCTGAACTGACTATCACTGTAAGTGCTGAAGAATTTGACAAGGCACTTACTGAGTCATTTCAAAAAAATAAAAGTAAGTTTAATATACCGGGTTTTAGAAAAGGAAAAGCAACAAGAGGCATGGTTGAAAAATTTTATGGCCCGGGTACTTTATACGAAGATGCTATTGATATAATATTTAATAAAACTTATCCGGATGCGGTAAAGGAATCAGGTTTAAATGTTGTATCAAAGCCCGAGATTGATATAAAGGAAATAGCAAAGGGGAAAGAGTTTGTATATAGTGCAAAGGTGGCTGTAAAACCTGAAGTTACACTTGGGGAATATAAGGGTGTTGAAGTAAAGAGGGCTGATGAGGAAGTCAATGATGAAGACATATCAGAGGCTCTTAAAAAAGAACAGGAAAAAAATTCAAGACTTATAACTATAGATGACAGACCTGTTGAAAATGGAGATAATACTCTTATAGATTTTGACGGTAAAGTTGACGGGGTAAGATTTGAAGGCGGAAGGGCGGAGGATTATCCGCTTGTAATAGGTTCACATTCTTTTATAGAGGGTTTTGAGGAGCAGGTTATAGGGCACAGCTTAGGTGAAGAATTTGATATAAATGTTGTATTTCCTGAGAAATATCATGCTAAAGAGCTTGCAGGAAAACCTGCGGTATTTACAGTTAAAATTAAGGAAATCAAGAAAAAAGAGCTGCCTGAACTTGATGACGAGTTTGCCGGTGAAGTAAGCGAGTTTGAAACACTTGACGAATATAAGGCGGATTTAAAAGAAAAGCTTGCACAGGTGAAGAAAAAAAATGCTGCCTCAGAGAATGAAAATGCCGTGATTGAAAAGGTGGTTGAAAATGCACAGCTTGAAATTCCCGACCCTATGGTTGAGGCACAAATTGACAGACTGGTAAGCAGTTATGCAAACAACCTTTCAAACCAGGGACTTACTCTTGAACAGTATTTGCAGTATACAGGCATGAGTATGGAGGATCTCAGGGGGCAAATGAGAGAAAGGGCTTTAAGAAATATTAAGACAAGCCTTGTACTTGAGGCCGTTGTAAAAGCTGAAGATATATCGGTGAGCGAGGAGAGGCTTGAAGAAGAGCTTGAAAAGCTTGCAAAAAATTATAAGATGGAAATTGAACAGTTTAAAGAGGCATTTGGCAAAAAAAATGCTGATGATGTAATGGAAAATCTGAAATTACAGGAAGCTGTAGATTTCCTTGTTTCAGAGGCAAAACTTGTATAATTTGATTTATATCCCTATTACAATGTGATTTACAGACAGTTGAGTATATGGTGTTTTATATTTATGTCCGTAAATCCTTATAGATTAACCATTTATATACAAGAAAGGTTTGCTTAAGTTTTTATCTGTCCTATAAGGCAGAAATAAAAGGAGGTTAGTATGAGTTTAGTACCAACAGTTATAGAGTCAACAAGCAGAGGAGAGCGTGCTTTTGATATTTATTCAAGACTTTTAAAGGATCGTATTATATTTTTGGGTGAAGAAGTAAATGATGTTACAGCAGGGCTTGTTGTGGCACAGCTTCTTTTCCTTGAATCGGAAGATCCTTCAAAGGATATAAACCTTTATATAAACAGCCCCGGTGGAAGTGTTGTATCGGGTATGGCTATTTATGATACAATGCAATATGTAAAATGTGATGTATCAACTATATGTATGGGTATGGCTGCAAGCATGGGAGCTTTTTTACTTGCAGGAGGTGCAAAAGGAAAACGTTATGCACTTCCGAATTCTGAGATTATGATACATCAGCCTTCAGGCGGTGCAAGAGGTCAGGCTACCGAGATACAGATAGTTGCCGAGCAGATATTAAAAGACAGGAAAAGATTGAATGAGATGCTTGCGGCAAATACAGGGCAGCCTATTGAGGTAATTGAAAGAGATACGGAGAGGGATTACTATATGTCCGCTGAAGAAGCCATGTCATATGGTATAGTGGACAAAGTAATTACACATCACTAGGAGGTTGACTGATGCCAGGTAAAAATGATGATAAGATAAAATGTTCATTTTGCAAAAAATCACAAAATGAGGTAAGGAAACTTCTTTCAGGACCTGATGGTATATATATATGTGATGAATGTATAGAGCTTTGTGCAGAAATCCTTGAGGAAGAGCTTGCGGGGGAGGCAGAAGAAAAGCCTGTTAACAAGGAAATAAATTTGCCAAAGCCGAGGCAGATAAAGAGCTATCTTGATGAATATGTTATAGGTCAGGATAATGCAAAGAAGATTTTATCAGTGGCGGTTTATAATCATTATAAAAGGATTATAAACGCAACCTCAACTGATAATGATGTAAAGATACAAAAGAGTAATGTATTGCTTCTGGGTCCTACCGGTTCAGGCAAAACTTACCTTGCACAGACACTTGCAGGTATATTGAATGTGCCTTTTGCAATAGCTGATGCCACAACTCTTACTGAAGCCGGTTATGTAGGTGAAGATGTTGAGAATATACTTTTGAAGCTTATACAGGCGGCAGATGATGATGTGCGCAGGGCGGAACATGGTATTGTATATATTGATGAGATTGATAAGATAGCAAAAAAATCTGAAAATGTTTCAATAACAAGAGATGTTTCAGGTGAAGGTGTGCAGCAGGCACTGCTTAAATTGCTTGAGGGAACTATAGCAAGCGTTCCGCCGCAGGGCGGAAGGAAGCATCCGCATCAGGAGCTTATACAGATAGATACTTCAAATATACTTTTTATATGCGGCGGTGCATTTGACGGACTTGAAAAAATTATTGAGAGACGACTTGGAAAAGGCAGTATAGGATTTAATTCGGAGATCACCTTAAGGCATACGCATACGGCAGATGAACTGTTTAAGCAGGTTATGCCTCAGGATTTAATAAAATACGGACTTATACCTGAGTTTATAGGAAGAGTTCCTATAACGGTATCGCTCAGTATGCTTGATGAAGATAGTCTTGTACGCATACTTGTAGAGCCTAAAAATGCTCTTGTAAAACAATATAAGAAGCTTTTTGAGATGGATGATGTAAAACTTGAGTTTACCGATGAAGCGGTTAAAAAAGTGGCAGAACTTGCAATAGAAAGAAAGATAGGTGCAAGGGGACTCCGCTCAATTATGGAAAATGTAATGATGGATCTCATGTATGATATACCTTCAGATTCAAATATCGGGATATGCACTATAACAAAAGATGCTATTGAAGGCGGTAAACCTGAATTTGTTTTTAGAGATACTATTGTAAATACAAAATATAAAAAATCTAAAAAAGATAATCCGGAGATAGCCTAAAAAATAATTATGGATGAGTTTACAAAAGGAAAAAGAAAACTTAGGGTTGCTACTATTGCCCTTAAGAATATAACCCTTTTGCCGGGAGCAACCATACATTTTGATATAACAAGAAGAAAATCAATAGCTGCTGCAGAAATAGCGAGAAGCAATAATGAGAATGTATTTCTTGTAACTCAGAAAGATCCGGGCGTATATGATCCTAAGATGGAAGATCTTTATGAATATGGGACTCTGGCATCAATTAAGCAGACGGCAAGGCTGCAAAAAGGTAATTTAAGAATTACGGCAGAAGGACTTTACAGGGTAAAGCTGGGCAGGATTATTTCAGATACTGACTATATAATATCTGAAGTATATACTGATGAATGCAATGAAAAACCTGATCTTTATGATGCGCTTGCAAAAGAGGCTATGATGAGAGTTGTAATAGAACAGTTTGCCGTCCTTGCAAGATCTGACAAGAGATTAAGTCTTGAGCTTGATACGCTTTCTGCAATTACTGATTTTGATGAGCTTCTTATAAAAATAGCGGCAGATATACCCTGGGATTATAAGATAAAACAGGAGGTCCTTGACGGTGCTGATTACAGCCAGAGATATGAAACCATCATAAGGGAGCTTACAAGGGAAAACCAGATAATACGCATAAAAAATGATTTTCAGAATCAGCTTAGAGAAAATATGGACAATAACCATAAGGAATATGTTCTTAGAGAGCAGCTTAAGATAATACATAATGAGCTTGGTGATGGAGATCATATAAGTGAAAGTGAGGAATATGAGAGAAAACTTGAAAAACTTAGTATTCCTGAAAATGAAAAAAATAAAATTAAAAAAGATATATACCGCCTCAAAACTATGCAGAGCAACAGTCAAGAGGCAAGCACTATAAGGACTTATCTGGATACGGTATTTGATATACCTTTCGGTATATATACAGATGATAATAAGGATATAAAACATGCCGCCTCAGTGCTTGAAGGAGATCATTACGGTCTTGAAAAAGTAAAAGAAAGAGTGATAGAGTATCTGGCAGTAAGGATCTTAAATCCCCAAGGAAAGGGTCCTATACTTTGTCTTGTAGGACCGCCGGGAACCGGAAAGACTTCTGTCGCGAAAAGTATTGCAAAAGCACTCGGGAAAAAGTATATACGCATAAGTCTGGGTGGAGTAAGGGATGAGGCGGAAATAAGAGGACATAGAAAAACCTATGTCGGAGCTATGCCGGGCAGACTTGTTGAAGGTCTTAGACAGGTAGGCGTATCAAATCCGCTTATGCTTCTTGATGAAATAGATAAAGCTTCAAGCGATTATAGGAGTGATACCTTTTCAGCACTGCTTGAAGTTCTTGACTCGGAACAAAATTATAAATTCAGAGACCATTTTGTTGAAATACCCATAGATCTTTCACAGGTTCTGTTTGTGGCAACTGCAAATACTACTTCCACTATACCTCGTCCCCTGCTTGACAGAATGGAGATCATAGAGGTAAATTCATATACTGAGAATGAAAAATTTCATATTGCAAAAAATTATCTTTTAAAAAAACAGCTTGAAGCAAATGGATTGAATGAAAAGCAGGTTGATATAACAGACAGTGCAATAGTTAAGATAATACATAACTATACAAGAGAAGCAGGTGTAAGAAACCTCGAAAGGCGTATAGGTGAGATTTACAGAAAATGTGCGAGAGCAATACTTGAAGGTAAAAAAGGAAAGGTAAAGATCGGGGAGAGACAGCTTAAAAAATATCTCGGTAAGGAAAAAGTAGATTTTGACCATGCTTCCGAAGCTGATGAAGTGGGGCTTGTAAGGGGGCTTGCCTGGACAAGTGTAGGCGGAGATACAATGCAGATCGAGGTAAATGTATTGCCGGGTAAAGGTAATCTGGTGCTTACCGGACATATGGGTGATGTTATGAAAGAATCTGCACAAATAGCATTAAGCTGTATAAAATCCTGTGCTTCTTTATATAATATAGAGGATGATTTTTTTTATAAGAATGATCTTCATCTTCATATACCTGAGGGGGCAGTTCCTAAAGATGGTCCTAGTGCAGGTATAACCATGGCGACAGCTATGCTGTCGGCGGCGGCACTTATACCTGTAAAAGCGGACACTGCCATGACGGGTGAGATTACATTAAGAGGTAAAGTGCTTCCGGTAGGAGGTCTTAAGGAGAAAATACTTGCTGCAAAGATGGCAGGTGTAAAAAATGTTATAGTTCCTTTAAAAAACAAACCTGATATAGAAGAACTTTCCGCTGAGATTACAGCCGGGCTTAAACTAATCTATGCTGCAAGTTTTGATAAGGTATTAAAACATGCTTTTGCAGTGCAGGATACAGCTAAAAAAATTAAAACAACTCATGTGAAGAAACAAAAAACTGCGGAGAACGGGATATGATTATAAAAGATGCAATGCTAGAAACAGTGTGCGGAATTACAAGTAGGCTGCCTGAAAATATTTATCCCGAGATAGCTTTTTGCGGTAAATCCAATGTAGGAAAATCAAGTCTTATAAATGCACTTTTAAACAGAAAATCACTTGCAAGGACATCATCTTCTCCGGGAAAAACACAGACAATTAATTTTTATAAGGCGGTATGTTTAATTAAAATGAGCACAGATACTCAGGAAAATACCGATCTCCGTGATGAAAAAAAAACATCTTATAAAGACGGGAGGATAACATCTCCCGAAACGTCTGCCGACCTGGAAAAAAGAGATATGAGTTTATATTTTGTTGATCTGCCGGGTTATGGCTATGCTGATGTATCAGTGGAAGCTAAAAAGCAATGGGGAAGAATGATAGAAAATTATCTTAATCTTTCACGTAATTTAAAGTGTATATTTCTTTTAGTGGATATAAGACACAAACCCTCTGAAAATGATAAACTTATGTATGAGTGGATTTTAAAAAGAGGTTTTGAGCCGGTGATAATAGCTACAAAGCTGGATAAAATAAAAAGAAGTGTACTGGAGAGGCATATCAGAATTATAAAACAGGAATTAAATACAAACAGTGATATAATAGCTTTTTCTGCCACTGATAAAAGGGGCAGGCAGGAAATCTTCGGGATTATTGACAGGCTTTTATACACAGGGTGATATAAGTACAGTAAATATATCATTATAATTATGATATTGAAATGGTGAATTGAAAATCTAACTTCCGTTTATAAAAGTAACTTCCGGTTGAACGAGAAACTTCCACTTTTGCAGGAAAGTAAAAATATTTTTGTTAAAAAA
>ERZ773043.1296-NODE-1296-length-14196-cov-2.897391_pt1 | contig 14196 bp, 17 predicted proteins | sample MGYA00580636_ERZ773043 | MGnify/ENA primary metagenome ERZ773043 (study PRJEB29015, sample SAMEA2737992) | human oral metagenome | biome: human oral; feature: human-associated habitat; material: dental | place: China | collected 2065 ... | reverse complement strand
AAAATTTTACGATATAAAATTTTCGCGCCGCAAAATTTTAAAATTTACAGGTAAAACACTGGGCTTTAAAATTCCGCCGCTACGAAATTTTAAAATTTCACGTCCTAAAATTTCGCCGCGTAGAATTTCAAAACCTTGCCTGCGCCGATAAAATTTTGCGAAATTTCATCGGCGCTATGCCGTATGAGCTTTAAGCTAAATTTTAAAATTTCTACGCCGCGATTTGATAAAGTAAAATTCCGCGCAAGTGCTGCGCGGAACTACGTAGCTTGCGCGCGGGCAGCTATTGCTGCGTCATAGGACACGGAGCGGCGCCTGCGTTTTCATTGCACGGCATCTCGCCTCTTGGCGGCATTGCCGGACCCGCGCCGTCGCCCATTCCTTTATGCGGCATATGACCGCACTCTCCCGGAGCCGCCTGCGATCTGTGCGGACCAAACCCGCAAGCGGGCCTTTTAAATTTGCCGAAATTGCCGCGATCCTTAAGCTCGATATCCAGCCTATCCGCCTGCTCGACGCTTAGCTTGCCCGCCTGAGCGTTATAGTTTTTTCTAAACTCGTCCAGGAATTTCTCGCGATCCTCGACGCTCATAGCGTCCAGCTTCTTTTTAAACTCCGTCTTAAATCCGCGCTTGAGATCCCTTGCCTGCGCCCTTAGCTCGCCTGCGCGCTTGTCGATCTCAAACGCCGCTTCGCTTAAGCTCTTGGCGTCGGCGCCCGCGACTGCGGCATTGATCTGCTCTGGGGTGCTTGAGCTAAAATCTGCGGCGAATAGCATGCCAGCGACTAGAACGCTTGCTAAAACAATCTTTTTCATTCTCTCTCCTTTGTGAAAGTTAGCGTGATTGTAGGAAAAAGTCGTGAAGAAAAAGTTAAATGAAGCTCGCGCCGCCAAAATAGCTCGGAGCCGTAAATTTAGAACTTTGATTAAATTTGGAAAATTTTACGCCGCTGTGGCAAAAACAGAGCGTAATGCGCGCAAACGGAGTTAAAATTTTAAAATTTAAGCGGAGGGGGCGCAGCGCTTAAATTTAACGTAAATTTCGCGCTGCATAGATTGTATTAAAAGCCCGTCGTGCGTAAATTTAACGGCAGAGCGGGCGTATCTCGGCGCTACGAACGGCGAAATTTCGTCGCGTAAATTTAACCGCAAGGCGAGTAAATTTAGAGATCGCGGATGATTAAATTTCATCCGCAACGAAGCCTATTTTATAACGCCGCAGACCATTCTAGCGCCGCCGCCGCCGAGCGGCTTCGGATGGTCGCTGTGGTTATCGCCGCCTACGTGAACCATCAGCGAGTGGCCCTTTAGCTCATCTAAGCTCTTGATCTTCGGAGCCAGCACCGGATAGACCGCATTGCCCTCAGCATCGACGAAAAGTGCAGGCAGATCGCCCTTGTGGCCGCTATCGTCCCAAGCAAACGAGTGCTTTTTGGTATCGCTCGGATCCCAGTGGCCGCCAGCTTTCATGCCTAAGCCCTTCTCGGTTGCGCCGCAGTCGGCGTTTTGATGCACGTGAAAGCCGTGCACGCCGCTAGTAAGACCCTTTAAATTCGGGAAAAACGCCACGCCGTAGTTCGTCTCGACCGCTACGACCTCACCGACGGTTACGTTGCCCTTCTCGCCCAGCTGCTCCATAGTGATGACGAGGTGCTTGCCCGTCTTAGGGTCGAAATTTTGCATATCGCCGTGCTCGTGAGCGATCAAGGCGCTTGCGACTAAAATTGATGAAATTAGAAATTTCTTCATGATAAATCCTTTAAAATGAAATGCGTTTGCAATTTTATCAAAAAAATACTTAAAAATAATTTTTTTCAATTAGACAAATTTCGCTTTTTATCCAAAAGATTTATCGCATAAAATAAAATCAAGCTGAAAATCACGAGCAAAAGGCTTAAAATCAGCGCTCGCTCGTTTTCTCCGTCATACACGGCGCCCATGATCGCAAGGCTTAGAGTGTCGGTTTTACCAACGATGTTTCCGCCCAGCATCAGCGTGATACCCACTTCGCCAAGCCCGCGCGAGAGCGCTAAAATGAGCGCGGAGCCGAGCGTTTTAAGCGAGCTTGGAAGGATGACGAGGAGGAAAATTTGAGCTCTGTTTTTGCCTAAAATTTGCGCGGCTTCGATTAGGCTCTTCGGAAAGAGCTCAAAGCTCGCACACACGGGCTTTACAAACAGCGGCAGCCCCACCAAAAATGCGGCGATTACCAATGAAGAAAAGTTAAAAACGATGTCTAAATTTAACGCAGAGCCGATAAATCCGCTCTTTCCAAAAACGTAAAGCAGCAAAAATCCCGTCGCGATCGGCGGGAAGATGAGCGGAAAAATCACTAAAATTTCGACGATTTTTTTAAGCTTCGATCTACTAAAGGCTAAAAAATACGCAATCGCAAGCCCTGCCGTAATCAGCAGCAAAAAGCTGCAAAACAGGGCTTTAGCGCTTAGTATCAGAGGATGCGTGATCCAAGCGACGTCGCTCATTTAAGACCGAATTTTGAAAAAATCTCTTTTGAGCGGTCCGATTGAAATTCCTTCATCACCTTTTCGCAAAGCGCCTGCTCGCCGCATGCGCTAAGCCTTGCGATGCCGATAAATGCGGGGCTGTAGAGGCTCTCGTCGATGTAGATGATCGAGCCGAACTCATCTTTTTTGGCGACCGCTTCGGTGCTGTTGATAAAGCCCGCCTGCACCTCGCCGTTGATGACGTAAGCGACTACCTGCGGCACGCCCGCGACGGCTAAAATTTTATCTTTTACCGGCTCCATCTTGGCGTTTTGCAAAAACTCGTTCGTTCTGATACCGTAAATCGCCTTTTTGGGATCCGGCATCGCTATCTTATCGAACTTTGCGATCTCTGAAACATCGTTTATTTTGATATTTTTCGGCGTCACCAAAACTAGCGTGCCGCGGCCGATACGCTCAAATTTCGTGATATTTAGATCGCTTTTTTTCAAAAACGCCTCGTCGCCCACGATGAATGAAATTTTATTCTCGCGCGATTGAATGACGAGCTGGCCGAGGTTGGCAAACGATCCCGCCACGTCCATGCCCTCTTTTTTCAAATTTTCGATTACGGCCGAGACGGGCTTTTTATATCCGCCGCCGGCTGCGATTATCAGCTGATCCGCGCAGAATGAAACGCTTGCCGTAAGTGCCAAAATAAAAGCAATTTTTTTCATAAAAATCCTTTTTTTGAAATTTTAAGAATTTTACAAAATATACTCTTATTTATTAATAAATCGCGTTTTTATGCCTTGTTTTAGATTTCTGCGCCTTAAATTTAAAATTTAATATTTAGATAAACTCTATCTTTCCGCCTAGATCGCACACGCCCTGATTCCAAACCGCCGAGCTTACGAGCACGTCCGCGCCGGTAGCTGCAAACTCGGTGCAGTTATTTTTATTATGCCGCCCGCAGCGCAAATTTTAATCTGCGGCGCCGTTTCATCTCGCCTCAAAACGCAGGCTCTAAGCTCGCCAGGGCTCATCTTATCGCACATTATCGCATCAGGCGCGTATTTTAAGAGCTCGCTAAATTCGCGCTCGCTCGCTACTTCGATCATGATCTTTCGCTCGGGCGCGCGCTCTTTAAATTTAGCGATCTGCGCGCAAAACTCGCTAAAGCTCGCAAACGCGCGAATGTGGTTTGAAAAAAATAGGACGCTGTCGTGCAGCCCCAAGCGGTGCATCGTCCCGCCGCCCGCGATCAGCGCATTTACGCAAAGCTCCTTCGCAAAAGGAAAGCTCTTGCGCGTGCACCCAGCACGCAGCGCGGATTAGCCTCTCGCATCAGCGCAACCATCTCGTGCGCGTAAGTTGAAATTTTGCAGGAGTACTCAAACACGATCTGAACGATCTTCCAAGCTTTATGCAAGCTTTCGAAGCTTCCCTGCGCGCTAAAAATTTCATCCCCTGCGCAAAATGCGCTTCCCTCGCGTGCTAGCCGCCCCGTCTCGCAGCCGAGGCGCGCCGCCACTTCGCGTGCAATTCCGCCGCCGCTAAAGATCAGATCCTGCCTCGTTACGATCGAAAGCCGCGCGGGCGCGTTTAAATCCACGAAGTCTTGCAAAAGCTCGGTCGTAAGGTCCAAAAACGCGCCGTCGCTAGCGATAAGATCGTCGATTTTACTCTGCGAAATAAACATATCTAGCCTACGAAGTGAATTTTAGCGGGCTCAAAGCGTGAATGCGCCTTTGTGACGCGAGACGGAAAGCCCAAAGGCATAATGCAAAACGCCTCTAAATGCCCAGGCAGATCCAAAATTTCTCTTACGCGCTCCATCGCGTAAATATCGGGCGCTACGCCCAGCCACGTGGTGCCAAGTCCCAAATGGTGCGCCGCCAGCCAGAGATTTTCTGCCGCACAAGCGCAGTCGTAGCGAGCGTAGGGCTGGAATTTTAAGCCGCTTTTGCGCGTGCAGACCACGATCGCAAGCGGCGCATCTTTCGTGCAGCCGCCGTAGGTGCCGACGCTGCTAAGTAGCGTAAGCGTGGTGCGGTCGCGTACTACGTAAAACTCCCATGAGCGCTGGTTGCCCGCGCTAGGGGCTTGCATCGCGGCTTTTAGCACGAGCTCGATCTGATCGTCGCTCGGCATTTTTTCGGTAAAATTCCGCACGCTCGTGCGTGTAAAAATTTCATTCATCGCTGCTCCTTTAAATTAAATTTCTAAATTCCGCTTTTTGCGAGCGGTAAAAAATGGAATTTAGAAGTAAGCTTGCCGCTGCGTTTGCTTGAGCCTCGCTTACACTTTACGCTATTTAGGCGCTACGCGGCGACCGATGCGCGCTAATTTGGTTTTGCTTGCCTGAGCGCGCCTCTTTTTGCATCAAAAAGCGCGCGAAACTGCGATAAAATTTCAAATCGCGCTGCTGCGAAAATCCGCCGCAAAGAACATCCGCTCAAACTCAGCTTGCTTAAATTTCACTCACGAGCAAGCTTGCTACCCGCCTATTTAAATTTTTAATCCTATACTGCCATCTGGCGCTTGTTAAAAACGCGCGCCGTATACATCGGCATGCGCGTGTAGCTCGCGCGGTCCTTAAATTTCATCTCGCACGCAAGCCTGCGTCGATCTTTGCGGATAAAATTTTATCTTTCGCAGCAATGAAATTTCACCTTCGCGCCGAGCAAATTTTATCTTCGTCGTCCGGTAAAATTTCACTTTCGTCCTTTGAATTTTAACCGCACGCACGCCGCAAAGCACCGGCCGCGCCGTACCGCACGCAGAGCGCGCTCAGATCATCAAAAGCTCAAAATATCTAAAATTTAACCGCCAAACACGACCCAGCGAAGCCAAGCGCAGAAACGCTATGAAATTTTAAGCGTTTAAATTTATCGATCGCCTATCAGCCTGCGCACGACGTAGCTTGCGATGAAAAGCCCGAAGCTCGCGGTCACGCCCATGAAGCTACCCATCGATTTGACGCGCGGCGGCTCGCTCGAGCAGACGACGTCAAAATCGCCCGCAAAGCCGCGCTTTCTCAGCTCATATCTGATCTTGCGCGCGAGCGGATCGCCTTGCGTCCGCCAGATTGAGCAGATTTTGATTTTAGCGGGATCGAGCCTCTTTGCGCCGCCCATCGAGCTTATGAAGCCCGCGCCCACCTCGCTACAGCGCAGCGCAAGAGCGATCTTAGCGCTCACGTCGTCGATCGCGTCGATTACGAAATCAAATTGCGCTAGATCAAATTCCGACAAAAATTCCTCATCGATCCTAGCGGCAATCGGCGTTACGCCTTTAAATTTGCGCGCGAAAACCTCGCATTTTAGCTCGCCTACGTGCTCGCTTCCAAACTGGCGATTTTGGTTGGTTATCTCGAAGCGATCGCAATCGATCACGCTTAGATTTACCGCGCCGCTGCGGTATAGCGCCTCTATCGCCGCTCCGCCCACGCCGCCGCAGCCGCAGATTAAAATTTTAGCGCTTTTAAGCCTTGCAAAATCCTCGCCGAAAAGTAGGCGCGAGCGCGAAAAGCGGTCTACTACGACCTCACTCATCGTTTTTCATCCACCTTTCTAGCGCGCTCATCTGCTCGTGCGCGGTTAAATTTAGCTTGATCGGACTTAGCGTCGCCCGCCCCTTAAAAAGCACCGAAATGTCGCTGTTTTCGTTTTTGCTCGCATCAAAACTGAGCGTAGATTTGCCGAGCCAATAATACTCCATTCCGCGCGGATTGCGGTTTAGCTGCGCGTCGGTGTCGTAGAGCTTCTCGCCGCATGGCGCAACCGTTAGCCCCTTAAAATCTTGCTTTGAGACGGCAGGGACATTTAAATTTAAAAACTGCTTCGGCGGCAGAGGAAAGCCTTTTTTAAAGATTTTCTCGACCAATTCCACCGCGAGCTCGCACGCGAGATCAAATCCGTATCGCTGCAGCGAGTCCGCGACGTAAAACTGGCTCACCGCAAGCGCGGGAATACCTTGCAAAACTCCCTCCATCGCGCCTCCGCAAGTGCCCGAATATGTCACGTCCTCCGCAACGTTGGCGCCGTGATTTATGCCGCTTATCACAAGATCGGGCTTGCGATTATACAGCGCACGAAGCGCCAAATACACGCAGTCTGCGGGCGTAGCGTCATCGAGTTTGAAAAATCCGTCGTCGAGCTTGATAAATCTAAGCGGACGCGTGAGCGTGAGTGAGTGCGAGCATGCCGATTTCTCCGAGCTTGGCGCTACGATGGTGACGTTTGCGACCGATCTTAGCGCGCTTGCGAGCTCCAAAAGTCCGCGCGCTTCGAATCCGTCGTCGTTGGTGATTAAAATTTCTTTCATATTCTCTCTTTAGCTAAAATTTCACGACAGACCTATCGGGGCGGAATTCTATCTGCAAAAATTCTAGCGCTTAATTCTTTACTATGCAAAAATTGCTACTTAGCTTGCGTGGCGTAGAATTCCGTCGCGCCAAATTTTTCAATAAAATTCCATGCGAACTTAAATCGCAAAATTCATAGAAAAATTCCGTCTTTTTGCTACGAAATTTTATCTTTTTTTGCTACAAATTTTATAGCCTGCTATGCAATTTCATCGCCTAAATTTAGTTTTCGAAATTCCTTAAATTTTGCGACCGCACTCCGCAACTCGCCGCAAAATCTCGCCTTTTAAATTTTCGCGCCGATGCAAATCCGCGGCATAAAATTACGCTAGACTTATCTATAACCCTGCTTTGCGGCATATCTCCTCGCTTACCTGCGAATCAAGTAGGTGCGAGCTTGGATAATCGTAGAAAAATCGGTGCACTTCACACACTCCGCTTCGCAATAAAGCTCGCGTACTAGGTGCGTTGCAGTCATTTTCGGTAATATCCTTGGTTAGTAATTTGAGATATTTTTGCCGATCGGAGCTTTTCAGGCTCGCCCAGCCAGGGCTTAGCGAGTAGGCATAGATCAGATCGCTTCCTTGTGCACTAATTTCTTCGAGGAAGGCAAACTGCGCGACCTTAACGTGGGGCTTGGTGCCGCCTACGTCCGCTGCGATCTCGCTAGCTGCGGCTTTAGCGACGAGTGCGGGCGAGCCTAGCTTACTAAGCGCCTCAAAACGCGCCGTTACTGCGGGATCCTCGGTGACTTGACGCTTTTGGTATTTAGCCGCGCCGCAACCGCCTAGCAACATCACGAACGCGCCGCATAGCGCTAAAATTTTAAAATTTCTCATCTTAAATCCTTTGTCGGCTTAATTTTAGCACATTTTGCTATAATTAACAAAAATTTAAAAGGCTAAATTTGAAATATTTAATCTCTTGCCTAGAACCCTCGGCGAACCTGCATTTCAAAGAGGTTCTAGCGCATCTTAAAAGGCTCGATCCCGCTTATGAAATTTGCGGAATTTTCGATGAAAAGCTGGGCTCGCCGCTATATAAAAGCAGCGAGTTTTCGGCGATGGGTTTTATAGAAATTCTGCCGCTAATTTTAAAAGCCAAGCGTGCAATAGCGCAGATGACGCGGCTTGCGGCGGAGTGCGATCGCGTGCTTTTGATTGACTCGCCCGCGTTTAATCTACCGCTAGCTCGCGCGATCAAAGAAAGCGGCGCGCGCGCGGAAATTTCATATTATATCCTGCCACAGGTTTGGGCATGGAAGCCGCGCAGAGCGGAGAAGCTGAAAAAATTCTGCGATAATCTGCTCTCCATCTGGCCTTTTGAGGTGAAATTTTTCGGCGCGGATTACGAGGGAGATAAATGCTCTGTGCCGCAAGAAGCAGAGAGCAAAGACTCTGCGCTACAAGAAACAAAAGATAAAGACGCGGCGCCGAAAGAGGATGCAGCGAGCGGGCAATCAAGTGGTCAAAGCGCCAAAACCGCAAAGTACTCTTTCGTGGGACATCCGCTGCTTGATGAGATAAAATTCCAAAAAACAAGCTACGAAAAACAGGGCAAGATCGCCTTTATGCCGGGTTCGCGCAGAGCTGAAATTTCAAGACTGATGCCGATTTTTAGAGCCCTTGCGCCTAAATTTGAAAATAGCGAGCGAGTCTTAATAATCCCGCCGCATCTGATGGATCAAAGAGATGAAATTTACGGGCCTCTGGACGGCTTTAGCATCGCAAACGATACTCCTGCCACGCTTAAGGATTGCGATTTTGCCTTCATCTGCTCGGGTACGGCGACGCTTGAGGCGGCGCTCATAGGCACTCCGTTCGTGCTGTGCTACAAGGCTCGCGCGTTTGACGTTTGGCTCGCGCGAAAGCTCGTAAAGCTAAAGCACGTGGGGCTTGCGAATATTATTTTTGATTTTTTGGGCGAGCAGCCGCTACACGAGGAGCTTTTGCAATCCGAAGTAAGCGCGCAAAACCTACTCGCCGCATACGAGCGCTGCGACGCCGCGAAATTTAAACTTGCGAGCGAGAAGCTGCGAGATTATCTGAAATTCGGCTCCAGCGAAAACGTGGCAAAAATTTTAACGCAGCCTGCGAGCTAAAATTTTAAGGCTAAAGCTTATATAATTTGATAAAAAGAAAGGAAGATTATGACGACAGAACCAATGACGCTTTACGGATATGAAAAGATCACCTCCGAGCTCAAGGAGCTTCAGAGCGTGAAGCTGCCTCACATCGTGCAGCAGATCGACATCGCGCGCGGACACGGCGATCTGAAAGAAAACGCCGAGTACCACGCAGCGCGCGAAGAGCAGGCGTTTCTACTCTCGCGCATCGCCGAGCTTAGCGACATCATCTCTCGCTCAAAGATCATCGATCCCTCTACCTACGAGCACGACCGCGTAAAATTCGGCTCCACCGTTACCTTTATGGACGTAGAGACCGAGCGGGAGGAGGTTTACACTATCGTAGGCCTTAGCGAGGCGGACATCTCGCGCAAACTTATCAATATCAATACGCCGCTTGCGCGCCAGCTTTTAGGCAAAGCAGAGGGCGATGAGGTGGTGCTTCAGCTACCATCAGGCACGCGCGACGTGGAAATTTTAAGCGTCGAATACAAGCCAATTAAATTTGAGAATTAGCGTGAAAAAAGTAGGCATCATCGGCGTTAGCGGCTATACTGGGCTTGAGCTGATTAAGGCTCTACTTTCCCACCCGAGCTTTGAAATTTCATATTTGGGAGCTTCGGCGCAGGGTGAAATAAGCGAAATTTTTCCGCAGCTGCGCGGCGTGTTTGAGATGCGCGTAGAAGCCGCAGACGCTCGCGTTGCGGCGCAAAGATGCGAGCTTGTGTTTTTAGCGCTGCCACATGAAAAAGCGATGGAATTTGCCCGCGAAATTTTAAAATTTAAAAGCGTCAAGGTAGTCGATCTATCCGCCGATTACCGCCTAAGCCGCGAGCTTTACGAGAAAAATTACACCGCGCATTTAGACCCTCGTAATTTAGCCCACGCCGTTTACGGACTGCCCGAGCTAAATCGCGAAAAGATCCGCGCCGCGCGCCTTACGGCAAATCCGGGCTGCTATCCTACCTGCGCTATTTTGGCGCTCGCGCCGTTCGTGCGGCTACTCGATCCCGCCCTCGGCGTATTTATCGACGCAAAAAGCGGAGTAAGCGGCGCGGGCAAGGCTCTTAAGACAAGCAGCCATTTCGTAAGCGTAAACGAAAACGCGGGCGCCTACTCGCCGATCTCGCATCGCCACGCAGACGAGATCAAAGAGCAGCTGCAAATTTTAAGAGGCGGCGAATTTAGCACGCTTTTCGTGCCGAATTTGCTGCCGATTACGCGCGGAATGCTGGTTAGCGCGTTTGGCGTACTGCAAAAGAGTGTGGATGCAGAGGCGGTGCTACGGGAATTTTACGCAAACGAGCCTTTCGTGCGCGTCCGAAGCGAGCCCGTGAACATAAAAAACGTCGTAGGGACGCACTTTTGCGATATTTTTGTAAAAACTGCGGGCGATAAAATTTGGATCAACTCGGCGATCGATAATCTTTTGCGCGGAGCATCGTCGCAGGCAGTCGCAAACGCAAATTTAATGTGCGGATTCGCCGAAGCTACGGCTCTACCGCGCATCGCGCACGGAATTTAAGCGATGAAATTTTTGCAAAAACTATCACGCCCCGGAGCCTAGATGCAAAATGATCAAATTCAGGCGATAAAACCGGGCGCGATCTTTATCGGCGATGCGCACGCGGGCGCGAGCAGGCCGCAATTTTTGAAATTTCTGCGCGCGCTGCGTTCTGCACAAAGCCTGCCGCCCCAAATTTTTATGATGGGCGATATGTTTGATTTTTTGGCGAACACGACCTACGTGCAGCGCTTCTACAAAGAGGAGATCGCGCTAATAAACGAGCTGTCGCGAAAATGCGAAATTTTTTACTTCGAGGGCAACCACGATTTTAATCTGCGCGAAATTTTCCCCCGCGCAAAAGTTTATCCAAACGCCGCGCAGCCCGTGAAATTTATCTGCGAGAGCGGCGAGGCGGTGCAGATCGCGCACGGCGATCTGTTTTTGCCGCGTCTGACGCAATTTGCGCTGCTTTCGCTACGAAATAGAGCTTTTCTGAAATTCATGGACTTGCTCGATCGCGCTTTAAAATTTAAAATTTCAAAGATGATCTTAAAATCGCAAGAGGGGAAAAATCTCTACAGAAAAATGCCGGATTTTAAGGCCATAATCGCGCGAAAGATCGATTTTTACGCGGCAAATTTAATCATCGAGGGGCACTATCATCAAGATGAAATTTTATATTTCGGCGAAAAAAAATATATAAATTTATGCTCGTTCGGGGTTAGGAGTAAAATTTACGAGGTCGCAAAAAGCGAAAAATTTATGCTAATTCCAAAAAACTTAAACTTAAATTAGCTATAATTCCTAAATTTTTGCGAGGATATTTATGATAAAGCTTTGTGTTTTCGACTTTGATTCTACGCTGATGGACGGCGAGACGATAGGTTTTTTCGCCGCTAAAATGGGCACGCAGCGACAAGTTAGCGAAATCACGAAGCGCGCGATGGCGGGAGAGCTTGATTTTTTCGAGAGCCTTAGTGAGCGCGTGGCGCTGATAAGGGGTATGAGGCTTAGCGATGCCAAAGCTATCGCGGAAAGCCTGCCTTTCGTTTGCGGTGCTAGCGAGATCATCGCGTATCTGAAAAATAAAGGCATAAAGGTGATCGTCTTTAGCGGCGGATTTCATCTAGCCACGGATGCCGCGCAGAAAAAACTGGGCTTTGACGCGAGCTTTGCGAACTATCTGCATGAAAAAAACGGAATTTTAACTGGGCTTTTCGGCGGCGAGATGATGTTCGGATACTCAAAAGGCGCGCTGCTTGCGCAACTTAAATCGCTGATGGGTCTAGAGACGAGCGAGGTAATGTGCGTAGGAGACGGCGCGAACGACGTTTCGATGTTTCGCGAGGCGGGACTTAAAATCGCCTTTTGCGCGAATGAAATTTTAAAAGAGCACGCGAGCGTTTGTATTGAAAAAAAGGATTTGAAGGAGATTATGAAATATGTATGATAAAGCCCTAAATTTCAGCCTTTGGTGCGACTTTTTGGAGCGCGATTTTATCGATAAAGATTTCGACGAGCTGATCAAAAAAGGGATAATTAACGGCGCTACTTCCAATCCCGCGATCTTTAAAAACGCGATCCTAAGCTCCCCAGCATACGATGCGGCCAAAGAGGAATTTAGAAAAAAAGAGCCTAAAAAGCTGTATGAAATTTTAGCCACCGCAGACATCAGAAGTGCGGCGGAGAGCCTGCTTAAAAATTTTATCAACGGCGATGACGGCTTTGTGAGTATCGAGGTCGATCCATATTTCGCAGACGACGCCGAGGCGATGTATCGTGAGGGCAAGCACCTATATAGCACGATCGGCATGCCAAACGTTATGATCAAAATCCCTGCGACCAAGGCGGGCTACGAAGCGATGCGCGATCTGCTGAAAAAGGGGATCAGCGTAAATGCGACTTTGGTTTTTTCGCCCGAGCAGACCGTAAAATGCATCGAGGCGATAAAAGAGGGTATTGCGGGCTTTCGCCGCTACTTCCCGAAGGCGAATTTACCCAAAACCGTAATTAGCATCTTCGTTAGCCGCTTCGATAGGTTATTAGATGAAAAAATAGCCGCAGCGGGCCTTCCTACCGGCCAAATCGGCATAATGAACGCGGCAAAGTGCTACAATATCATCGCTAAAGAAAATTTAAACTACGTAAAGCCGCTGTTTGCGAGCACGGGCGTCAAAGAAGACGATCTGCCGAAGGATTACTACGTAAGCGAGCTGATGTATCCGGGCTGCGTAAACACAGCACCGCTTGAGACCATAGAGGCTTTTGTAAACGTCGATCAAAAACCCAAAACGCCGCCTAGCGACGCGCAGATAGAGGAATTTTTCGCTCGCGTAGCGGAGGCAAAGATCGATATGAAAAAGGCGTATAAAAAGCTGCTGGATGACGGACTGGTGGCCTTTGAAGAAGCATTTAAAGAGATAATAAAAACACTGAAAAAGGAGAAATGATGGCGGGTTCTATAGATTATTCGCAGTATCAAGTTGACGCTTCTACGCTGGATTTTAAGCAGCGAGATAGGCTAAATAAATATCTGGAATTTTTGATCCAAAATGGCGGTAGCGACCTTCATATAAAATCGGGCGCGGTTATCAGAGGGCGCATCCACGGCGAGCTAGTAAAATTTAGCAAAACGCCATTTTTGAAAGAAGACGCGATGACGCTAGCTAAGGAGCTTCTCATCACGCGCTTTCCTGAGCTTATCGAGAAAAAGAGCGTAGATTTTACCTACAAGCTAAACGAAGATTATCGCTTCCGCGTTAATATTTTCTTTCAGATCGACGGTATCAGCGCGGTTTTCCGAACGATCCCGGTTAAAATTCCAGAGATCGACGATCTAGGTCTGCCGCCTTCGATCAAAGATATTTGCGACACGGCTATGCGCGGCGTCGTGCTACTTACGGGACCTACGGGAAGCGGAAAGACGACAACGATCGCAAGCATGATAAATCGTATAAATAGACAAAGAACCAGCCACGTCGTTACGATCGAGGACCCCGTCGAGTTCGTATTTAAAGACGATAAATGCATCATCAATCAGCGCGCTATCGGTGAGGACTGCAATAACTTCGCCGATTCGCTTCGCGCCGCGCTGCGAGAGGATCCGGACGTTATATTTGTGGGCGAGATGCGCGATTTGGAGACGATCGAGACCGCACTTCACGCCGCAGAAACGGGCCACTTAGTGTTTTCGACGGTGCATACTATTGACGCAAAAGAGACGGTAAACCGAATCATCGCGATGTTTGAGCAGGCTGAGCAGGAGCGTATCCGAATGACGCTAGCGTCCGTCCTAGAGGCGGTCATCTCTCAGCGCCTTGCCCGTACTGTCGAAGGCAAGCGCGTAGCCGTCGTTGAAATTCTACGCAAAAACACCCGTATTAAGGACATGATACTTGATGCGCGCGATGATGAAATTCCAGACGCGATTGCCGACGGTCGCAACACCTACGGCATGCAGACCTTCGATCAGCACCTGCTCGATCTTTACAGAGATGGCATCATTACCCGCGAGGAGGCGCTGGATAAGGCCTCTAAGCGAAACGACCTCGATCTGCAGATCAAAAACGTCGATCTTGCCAAAAAAAGGGATTTGGCAGCAGAATCCGGAGAGAGCGCCGAAGAGATGCTCGCAGGCGAAGTCGTACAGCTAAAAGAGATCCGCTAAGTCGTAAATTTTAAAATTCTAAATTTTTGCAATTTAAAATTTAAAGAATTCTGCCTGCCGCCGCGCAGGCAGAATTCTATTCG
>ERZ773043.1295-NODE-1295-length-14205-cov-3.006290_pt1 | contig 14205 bp, 15 predicted proteins | sample MGYA00580636_ERZ773043 | MGnify/ENA primary metagenome ERZ773043 (study PRJEB29015, sample SAMEA2737992) | human oral metagenome | biome: human oral; feature: human-associated habitat; material: dental | place: China | collected 2065 ... | reverse complement strand
GGTAGAGGAGTTGGGGTCGGAACGGTTTGTGCATATTCGGGCGGCGGGCGGAGGCTAGGGCGGCGGGTGACCCGTCGGGGCGACAGCCGGTGACGTGGTGGATGGAGCGTTTCCCGGCTGGTGGGTCGGGTACGGCGGAATCTTAGAGGGTTTCGTCCCTGTTTTTGATGGTTTTTCACATGTGGTGGGAGAAAAAGGGAAGGTTTTATTGTGGCTCAGTTGAAGAGTTTTTTTGTTGAGATTTCTAGCTTGGTGACGGTTCTTGGCGGCGGATGGATGGCGATTGCGTTGTTTGTCGCTGGGATGGGCTTGAAGGATGAGAATGGTGCTGGGATCCGGAATGGTTTGTTGATGGCTGCTGGTGCTGCTTTGGTGATTGCTGCTGGTGTCGTGTTGCAGAACGCGGGTGGGGGAAGCTAGTCGTGGATTTCAAGGATCTTCTTCGACCTATTGTCGAGGAGATGTCTGGTGGCTTGGGCAGTCTTTTTGGATTGTCTTTGACTGATATGTTGAAGTCCCCATCGGAGTATTCTGAGGCGACGGCTACTTTGATGGGGACGATCACATCGACGGTGATTCTTCCAACGGCGACTGTTTTCTTGACAGTGTTGTGTGTCGTTGAGTTGAATAAGGTTCTTTTGGTGGCTGACGGTGATGGCGAAACACGGCTGCGCGTGATCATTTTCACGTTGATCAAGTTTGGTGTGATCAAAGCAATTTTTGATATGAGCCCACTGATAATGGGGGCGATATATCAGATTTTCGCTGAGTTTGCTTCTGGAGCAAATGCTTTGTTGAGTTCTAGTGATGCGGGCCGCCAGTCGGTGGATGCTTTCATTGATGCTACGGGCAATTTGGATTGGCTGGGGCAGGCGATTTTGATTGTGTTCATGCTTTTCGCGTTGCTGGTGAATAAGGGGGCGGTGCTGATTGGTCTTGGTTTGGTAGTGATCCGGTTTGTTAAGCTCTATATTTATGGGGCTTTCGCACCGATTCCGTTATCGTTTCTCGCGACTCAGGAAACTCGTTCTTGGGGGCTGAATTTCCTGCGGAATTATGGGGCTGTCGCGTTGCAGGGTTTCGTGATGGTTCTGGGTTTCGCGATCTTTCAGTCGTTGTCGACTAGTTGGGGAGCGTCAGCGTTGTCGGAGTTACCGGATAACTCGATGGCGGCTGCGTTGTCGATTGGGACGTATTACATGTTCATGGGTGTGGTGCTTGGCATGACGCTGGCTGGTTCGGGAAGATTGGCCAATGAGCTACTTGGTGGTTGAGAAGATCGGTAAGAGGGTTGGCGCTGTGACGGTGGCGTGCTGTCTTGGCCTGGCTGGCTGTGGTGATGGTGGCGTGGGGGCTGCCCGGGAGGATGCTTTGCAGCGGCTGGAGAAGCTGGTGTGGCTGGAGGATCCCGCGAGCGTGAGAAGTGGCGTGGAGGCTGCTACTACCAGGGACGGCATCGCAGATCTGATCTCAGGTGCGGAGGCCGAGAACACGGAACGGGAGGCGACGTATTGGCGGTGTGCTGCTCGGGCTTCGAGGTATGTGCAGGGCGGGTCGTGGGGCGGCCAGTCTGACAGTGTGGATGGCCGGGAAGTTGTGCATGTGCGGTTAGACCTCAATGGTGATGGCACGGCCGGTTTCGTGGTGTCCAAGAGAGATAGCCGTGTTGGAGGGAGCCCGTCGGTTGCTCCTAGCGCTGGCTGGGTTGCGGGGCATGAGGGGGCCGTGACGGCCTGGTCGAGTGATCTAGGCCAGGTGGTTACTGAGAAGCAGCTGCGTGCCGATCCGGCGAAGAAGCTGTATAAGGGGATCGGGTACTGCAATGTGGGGTTCAAGCTGTCGTTGACCACAGGTAGCGGCGTTGAGGATATTGACGCGTTTTTGGAGCTCAATGACTCGAAGAAACCTACCCGCTTGGATCTTGGTGATGGCTTGTTGCTTGGCGAGCGAGAGGGGTGAGTTATGGCGTTAGAGACGCGCGTCTATGAGGAGTTGACGGATATTGACCCGAAGGTGATTGCGGGTTTGACATGGCGTCAGCTTGCTGCTGCCGGTTTGATTGTTGTGTTGGGCGGTGGCCTGGTGGCGTCTTTGTGGTTTTTCGCTGGGGTTCGGAACGGGTTTTCGTGGCTGATTCTTCCGGTGGCTATCCCGGCGGTGTTGTGGGCGTGGGCGAAGCCGTCGAAGCTGCGGTTTGAGGTGTGGCTGAAGCACCGGTTAAGGTTCGAGTCCCGGCCGAAACGACGGGTTTATGGGAATGAACCGGTGTGGGATTGCGATTTGGAGACTTCACGAAGGAAAGGGTCACGTCATGTTGCTACGCGACAAGGGAAAGCTATCCCAGAGATCGGACAGTAAACAACACAATCTGGATGGCCGCGGTAAGACGAAACGCAAGTCGGCTGCTGTTCAGCGGGCTCAGTCTCTGCTGTGGTATGAGGCGCTACTGGAGTCCGGGGTGTGCATCTTGGGTGATGGTAAGTATTCGGTGACTTTGAAGCTGTCTGACATTAATTACCAGATGGCTACCGAGGAGCATCAGCAGGGTTTGTTGGAGAATTACGCGCGGTTCTTCAACAAGTTCTCGCAGAATGAGCAGTTGATGATCACGATCATCAACCGCAGGATCGAACGGGATGCATTGGCTGCGAAGGTGCTGTTCCCAGAGCCTCGTTATGGGGATGCGTTGACCGAGTACCGGACGGACCATAACCGGATCGTGCGGTCCAAGCTGGGAGATCGCCGCTACCGGATTGTTGCGGAGAAATTCGTGACGTTGACGGTGACGTCACCGTCGTTGGAGCAGGCGAAAGAGTCGTTGCATCGGCTGTCACGGACGGTGACTACTCAGATGTGGTCTTTGCTGGAGTGCCGGGCTGAGCAGCTGGATGGGGTAGCCCGGATCGAGATCCTGCGGGAGCTGACGCGTCGCTGCTACCGGAAGGGTTTCGACTATGCGGGGATGGCCACGTCGGGAGCCACGACTCGTGACGAGCTGGCGCCGATGGAGGTGGATCTGGCGAAGCAGAACCGGATGGTGTTGACGGGTGATGCGGGTGAGATTTATTGCCAGTGCTTGTTGTTGCGGGATTACCCGACCTGGCTGGCGGATACGCTGTTCAGCCGGTTGTCGGAGGTTCAAACGGATCTGGTGATCTCTTTCCACGCGACTCCGATCGACCGGGCGGAGTCACGGGCGTTGGTGAAACGCCGTAAGACCGGGCTGGACATGGAACGCACCGCGGTACGGAAGAAGCTCGCGAAAGCGGGCATGGACCCGGACTATGACATGCCCTGGGATCTAGCGCAGGCCCAGGAGGAGGTCCGGGACCTGCTGGATGATATCGATAAGTCGGATCAGCGACTGTTTACCACCACGTTGGTGGTGATGGTGCAGGCATCGTCGGAGAAGGAACTGGCTGAACGGGTTGACGAGGTGAGGAAGGTCGCCAAGGGGGAATCCTGCGAGTTGGCGGTCATGAAACGCTTCCAGGAGGAAGCTTTCAACACCGTGCTGCCGTTGGGGGTTTCACGGGTACCGTTCCACCGCACATTGACCACTGCTGCGGTAGCGGCGATGGTGCCGTTCACCTCTCAAGAGATCCTGGATGACAATGGGTTGTTCTACGGGGTGAATACCAATACCGACAACGCGATCATCTCGGACCGGCGGCGGTTGCGTAACGGGAATGCGTTCATTCTCGGCACGTCTGGGTCAGGTAAGTCCCACTTCGCGAAGTGGGAGATGTCCGAGGTGTTGGTCGGGCGGCCGAATGATGATGTGATCATCGTTGATCCGGAACGTGAGTATCGACCGTTGGCGGAGGCCTTCGGAGCGAGCGTGGTGGAGGTTCATGCTGGGTCTCAGCAGGTCATCAATCCCTTCGACATTGTGATGTCTGGTTTGGAGGGTGATCCGGTCCGGTTGAAGGTGGAGGCGCTGCTGGGGATGCTGCGGGTGCTGTTGGGCGGCCACACTGGTTTGTCCGGGGCGGAGGAGTCGGTGCTGGACCGGTGCATGAACTCGCTGTATGCGCGCTGGCAGGATCGCGGTGGACTGGTGCCGACTTTCCGGGACCTCCATGAGGAGTTGCTGCTGCAGCCAGAAAAACACGCCCGCACGGTCGCAGCCACTCTGGAGCTCTACGCGAAGGGGTCTTTCTCCGGGTTCGCGCAGCAAACCAATGTGGATACGTCGAATCGGTTCGTGTGCTACGACACCCGGCTCCTTGGCCCGTCGCTACAGACTTTCGGCCTGATGGTGGTGCTGGACCAGATCTGGAACCGGGTCCAGGCCAACTACGGCAAAGGCGTGAGGACCTGGCTGTATATCGATGAACTCACCTTGATGTTCCAGAATCCCCACGCGATGCAGATGCTGATGTCCTTCTGGCAGCGGTTCAGAAAATATGGCGGCCTGCCGACGGGAATTTTGCAGAATGTCACCGCATTGTTGGAGGTGCCTGAAGCCCGCAGGATGCTGTTGAACAGTGAGGTGTTGTTCCTGCTGGGGCAGAAGGAACGGGACGCGGATGCGCTCGCGGAAATGCTGGAGTTGTCAGAGGACGAGATCCGGGCTTTCACCATGGTCGAGCCGGGGTGTGGATTGTTGCGGATTGGTCCGACCACGATCCCGTTCAACGGCCGCAAACCGCAAGACGGGCCTCTTGCAGCGCTGTTCGATACCACCTTCGAAGAAAACTAGTTGTGGCGATCAGGTCTAGGGAGCGGGGACAGCTCACCGAACGGCAACGACGGCAGGCGCGCGTGGAGACTCGCGTGGTCGGTGCGTCGTCGGTGGTGGCGCGTCATGTCGGCAGTCGTCTGTTATCGGCCCGGGCGGCTGTGGAGGAGGCTGGTAGCCAGGACGTGGATGCCCGGATGAGCCGGGCTCTGCCCAAGCATGTGAAAGGTCTCTATACCCGTCACCGCGCTAGGCGCAAAGACCGGCGTTTTCAGCAGAAGTGGGAGAAGCGGTGGCAGGAGAAGCAGCTGAAGAAAGAAGGATGGGGCATCAGCTGGCAGACCGCTCAAGAACAAGGATATTTGAAGCACTTACGACCTGCCCCAAAGAAACGTCGCCCGCGCCGAGCCGGCCGGAAGGCGCTTGTGGCCGCCGGGGGTCGTGTCCTGCGTGATGGCGGCCATCAGGAGATGGATCAGCTAGCAGTTGGTGCGTCCCGAACGGTGACACGCAGGCTACGGGCGCCTTTTCGCCGTGCTGGGGAACATTTGGGGCGGTCTGCTGTGCGTGGATCGTGGCGGCTGACACGACGAGGGGCGGGCATCGCTTATAACGTGACCAGAACAGCTGGGCAGCGCGCCGCCTCACTAGCTGTCCATACCACTATCCGAGCAGTAAAAACAGTCCACGCCGCGGTGACAGCCGTGACAGCGGCCGCAGGTGCTGCCGGCGCAGCAGCATTACCCGGGATTCTTGCGCTCGTAGCTGCCGTCGCGGCACTGTGTGCACTCCTACCTTCATTCATCACCAGCGCGGGAATCGAGGAGCAGAAGCGACAACACCCACAGCAGAGGGTATGTGCCGCCGCCACGACGTCCCAACCAGCGGCAACCGCGGAGCAGGTTGCCGAGTTCCTGCCGCATCCTCATGGCACAGACAAGTCAGCATCCCTGACTGATGAACAGCGGCAATACGCTTCTGCGATCGTGGAGGAGGGTCAGAAACTTGGCCTCCCGCCACGAGCGTGGGCGATCGCGTTGATGACTGCTTTACAGGAGTCCACCCTCGGCGCAGACACATCAGCCTTCACCCCCGATGTGAATCATGACGTCGGCATCTTCCAGCAGCGGGCCAAGGTCGGATGGTATGCCGATGGTGCAACAGAAGCTGAGAACACGCAGATTCTCAATGATGTTCACTATGCCGCCCGTACCTTCTACTCCGGTCATGACGTCGCTGTGGAGGCGTCAGGGTCTGCTGGCCCGGTGGGGTATCACATCCCAGGTCTGGTGGACATTCCGGGGTGGGAGAGCCGGGACTTGGGCAGCGTCGCCCAATCCGTACAAAAGTCCGCTTTCCCGACCTACTACATGCCACATGAAGCAACAGCCGCCTCACTGCTGCCGACCTTGGTAACCCAGTGCACAGGATCCGCGCCAGGAACAAGTGGGCTCGCTGGTGTCGATGAATATCAGCCATGGTGGCAGGGACAAGGCGGAGCAACCGCAGGATACGACCCACAGGGGTTCGCGTGGGCGCAGTGCACCTCCTACGTCGCCTTCGCGCTACGTACCTACAGCCCGTACAAGGATTTCCAGAACAACTGGAAGGGCCAGCACTTCGGTAACGCCAAAGAGTGGGACGCAGCCGCCAAGGCTGCCGGTATCCGGGTCGACCAGATGCCTGCAGTCGGCGCAGTCGCAGAACGCACCGCAGGCAGCTGGGGGCACGTCGCCTACATCGTCGCCGTCAACCCTGATGGAACATTCGTAGTCAACGAGTACAACCACGTCACCAGTCGCGCGTTCAGCTCCAGGACCACCAAGATCGGCTCCAACATCGAAGACTTCAACAAGATCCTTCACTTCGAGGAGTAGAAGGAGTCTGTGGAAATCCGTCACGGCGGCGCAAGCACCGCTGATGAGGCCATAACAGTCAGTGAAGACAGTCCACATGAGAAAGGAAGGCAGGGCAATGATCAAGGACGCGTGGACGATTTCAGAGCTACTGAGGCATGTTTGTGATGAAGCGGACCGGGTCGGTGATCTGGGTCTTGGGTTCTACGCCGCTGGTTTGGAGTTCACAGCGTTGCAGTTCGCTCAGGTCACCGGTGAGCAGCTGACCTTTCCAGATCTCTCAGCCGAGGATGCGATTCGTGAAGCGTGGCGGATCGTTTCGGCGTGGTCCACGGATCAGCCGGGGGTCGCAGAGTTCCTGATCCATCTTGATGATCTGCGAACGGGTCGTTTCCGGAAAGGCGCCCTCAGGTGAGTAGCTGGCATGACGCCCGCGTGGCAGCGCAGAAGCGTCTCATCTTAGGTGAAGGCCTGTCTGTTGATGCGTGGCGCCAGCTCGCGGTGACGGCGGTTACAGACCTTGTTGCAGCAGGGATGGATGATGCTGCGTTAGAGATGGTCGGGACCCTTGCGACTGGTCCGTGGCCGGTGGCCGGCCGGCAGGAAACCAGCGTGGCTGATCCACTGATTGATACGTTCGCCGATGCCGGCTCAACCCAAGCTGGTGTCGACGAGGATACGATCCAGGAAGCCCGCACCGCACTATTACTGGCCACCCATCTGGGATTGCGGTCCGTGACCGATGAAACCTCCGAGCGGCTTCTTGCAGCCGCCGAGCGGGAGCTACTCCCCCACCACCACCCTGGTCCGCCGGCAGCAGCTCTCAACCAGTGGCGGTTCGCGGTGATGGCAGCATCTGAGCGGCTCTCTCCTAGTGAAGCAGTAACGTTGGCGAGACGGCAACGGATGCTGCTGCAGCACGCCGGCCGATGTCTTCAGCGGGTGGATGCTCCAGCCGAGGCAGATCTTGACCGGATCAATTCAGCAGTCGCCACCGGGGTGGAAGGCTGGTCAACAGCCGTAGAAGCATGGCAAGCCGAGATCGCACCAGGCCAAGGGACCGGGCTTAGCTCAGCTGCCGCAGAGCTGAATCGGGCATGGTTGCAGGTTGCCACGGCGTTGCAGGAGGAGCCGTCACCACGCCGGTGGGTGGAGGCGATGGTAGAAACGAATTTCGCTGGCGCCTTGTCAGCGGGAATGACGCTACGAGGACCCGGCGAATCCGTCAGCCTGCTGACGCGGGTCGGAGTCGAGCTGGAGGTCGCTGTAGAGCATCTTCACGGTGTGCGCTTCACCGACAAACCGGTTACCGAGCCACACCTCGACCGTAGCGACGACCGGACTCACCCAGATCACCCAGCTGACCCGGTGCGTCGGGCTGGTGGGGTGCGCAGTGGTGTGGATGTGGGATCAGACTCGTTGGCGCAAAGCACTCCAGAGGATCATCGTCGGGCTGTGGTGGCGCGGGATGCTGGGGTGATCGCTCAGGCTGCATTGGAAGGCGATCCCACAGCACGTGAGCTAGCTCGCGGTGTATCGGATGAGCACTTGGCGGGGTTGGTGGAGACGGGCCATCGAGCAGAGGCGCAGTTATTGCTGTGGGCAAAGTCTGTGGCAATCGCTGCAGTTCGGCAGGATTTGACCCAGGTCCCGTCCCAGGTGAGAGAGGATGCCGCGCAAGATGTCCTGGTCTATGTCGGATCCCATCTGCATCGTTTCGACCCAGACAAGGGTGCGCTAACAACGTTTGCGCACGCCTGGGCCAAGTATGGCTTCCTGGCATGGCAGCGGCATTATCTGAAATCAGAGACACGGGAGACAGCGGTGGATTTCGCCGAGCAGGAGCACGTGCAGGCTGCTGCGTGGCAGCGTGAGACACAATCAGCGGATGAGCAGATACTAGAAGCAGTCTCTGCGGCAACGCTGCGAGCTCAAGTAGCCATGCTTCCGCCTGAAGAGAGGGCTGTGGTGGTGGCTCGGTTCGGGTTGGATGGGCGGGGTGTCAGGACCTTGGATGCGGTTGCTGCTGGGTTGGGGATTGCCTCCACCACAGTACGGCGCCGGGAGGCCTCCGGATTGGAACAGCTCCGACAAATCCGGGAGCAGGCTCCGCGGCCGCGTGAGGTGACGATGCGTGATCTGGCGGCGCGTCTTCAGGCGGCCGTGCCGCGTCAGCTTTTGGTGACGTTGCGTGCCAACGCTGCCCGGCGTCGTGATCTATCACCTCAAAGGCCCTTGATCGACCAGATCCGAGAAACCGCGCTACGGCAACAACGCTGGCAACGATCCCCCGCCAAAAGCAAAACCCAGGACAAGACAACAGAGAGAACGAGCCATGAAAGATAATTCCAACATCACCGATTTCTATCAGTCGCAACCAGTAGCGTGGACATCAGACAAGAGGAGGTACCGCCATGAACCCGCTACTAGCACTTGTCGGCGGAGCAATCGTGGCATGGGGATGCTGGAGGCTAGCGCTCATAGTCTTCGGTGTCCTGGACATGGTACGCCGCTTACTATTCGGCCTCGGACTTTTCGTCCTGCTGGCCTACATCGTTGTGCAGGTCTTCACCTGATAGGAACCCGGTCATGAGTCAGGTTCGGCGTCGGGTTGCGGTTGTTTTTGGTGTTGTTGGGTTGGTGGTGGTGTTTTGGTTGGGGAATCAGGTGTGGGCTAGGGGCCGGGCTGGTGTGGTGGCGGGGCAGCCGTTTGCGGCGTTGACGGCTGGGGTGGGGGCGGTGACTTCTCCCCGGCTGGTGTTGTCGCTGGATTTTGGTGATGTGGTGGCGGGGTTGGTGGCTGTGACGATCGCTGGGTGTGGCGTGGTTTATTACAGGTTGTCGCAGCCGCAGCGTGGTGGCCAGGAGCATGGTTCGGCTCGGTGGGGCCGGCCGCGGGATATTAAGCCTCTTACTCATCGGGTTGTGGAGCGGAATTTGTGGCTGACCCGGGGTGTGCGGTTGAGTCTGGATCGTGTGGCGAAGCCGGAGCATCAACGGAATTTGAATGTGTTGGTGATTGGCGGCTCCGGGACCGGTAAGTCCCGGAATTTCGTGATGCCGAATCTGGTGCGGGGACTCAGCTCTGGTGTGGTGACGGATCCGAAGGGTGAGTTGTTGGCCATGTCGGGGGCGGCTTTGAAGGAGGCGGGCTTCAAGATTCGGGTGTTGAATCTGGTGGATTTCGCGCAGTCTGATTGCTTCAACCCGTTTAGGTATCTGCGGCCGGGGCATGAACCGGAGGACGTGGCGCGGATGGTGCGGGCGATTATCACCAACACCACCAACCCTGCCCGTCAGGGTGGGGACCGGTTCTGGGACGATGCCGAGTCGGGGCTGTTGAATGCGTTGATCGCGTTCGTGGCTGCCACTTACGCTCCCGAGGAGCAGCATCTCGGGTCGGTGATGGACCTGCTGGGACAGATGGAAGCCACTCCTACGGGTGAAGCCTCCTCCCAGGTCGATCAATTGTTCACGGCCGCGTCCCAGGTCGGTGACATCGAGTTGATCAAGTACGCCCAAGCACAGCACCGGGTGTTCACCCAGGCCGCGCAGAAAACCGCGGCCTCGATCCTGGTGACTACCGGCACCCGGCTGGCTCCGCTGCATATCCCGGCGGTGCGGCGGCTGCTGGAGCGTGACACCCTCCACCTGGACCTGGTCGGGCAAGAAAAAACCATGCTGTTCCTGGTCATCTCTGATGCAGATAAACAGTTCGCCTGGCTAGCGTCAATGGTGTTCACCATGTTCTTCCAACGCTCCGTGTGGCTGGCAGATAAAGAACCCTCACGTCATCTCCCCATCCCCGTGCACTGCTGGATGGACGAGTTCGCCAACATCGGCAAGATCCCCGATTTCGAGGTCCTCGCAGCCACCCTGAGGTCCCGCGGGATCTCGTTCTCCGCGATCGTGCAGAACCTCGGCCAAGGTAAAGCCCTCTACGACCAGACGGGGTGGCAGACAATCATGGATACGACCTTGTTCCTCGGCTCTAGTGATGCGAAGCCCCATAAATGGGTGGCGGAGGCGCTGGGTAAACAGGCGTTCCGCACCGTCGACTACTCCACTAACCGTGGTCGCGGCGGAGCGGGAACCATACCGACATGAAAGGATTGAACCATGCCAGAACCTGAGTCACCAGATCTAACTAACGGCATCGACGCCGACGACGTCCTCCAGGACCTGCTGGATGTTGTCAAGAACCTCGCCGACCAGGTCGACGAGCAGCAGCAGCTGCTGGCAAACCATCAGGAAGCGATAGAGCAGCTCATCACCGCCGCTGCTCCTGGCGCAGCGGGTGAACCAACCCCTGCCACCCAGCTACGGACCTGGACCCGCGGCCCTCGCAGCCGCGAGGATTGGGAAACACTGATCGCGTGGGTCGATGAAATCTGTGCCGCTCACGCTGTCACGATCATCCCGCCCTGCTGGCTCGCGCATGAGGACTGGGTCCTCGAACTTGAAGCCCTCCGCGCCGCCTGGATATCAGCGATGGCCACCCACGAACGCCGCCCCGACTCCGAACTAATCTCCTGGTACACCTACTACTGGCGCCCCTTCCTGCACCACGTCGAAAGCATCGACCGATGCCGGAACGGACACCAACCAGACCCAACAGCCACGGTCACGAACAAAGAACTCCTCCCCCAACAAATCACCGTCTAGACCCCCGTGAACTGCCAGGAACCCACCAGATAACAGCGAATGCGCTGTATATTTTCAGCGTAATTGCTGTATACTGGTGGGGTGAGGAAGGTTAGTGGACGTGTTCATCCTGTTCTTGATGCGCTGTATAGGGTCGAGCGCCTTGATCCTGCTGTGATGGAGGAGGCTCGGGCCATGATCGAAGCCCACCGGCAGTGTGGTACTTCTGAGGTGTCTGCGGTGTGGCTTGATGATGCTGGGGGCTGGGAGTTGGTGGGGCCGCAAGAACACCATGAGTGGGAGCTTGCGGACCTGCCGGGGTGGCTGCCTGTCACTGGTCGTGATCAGGTGCGTGGATTGGCGGAGAAGATTCGCCAGTACCGTCATCCTGACCAGGCGGCTCAGGCGGAGCAGCTGCGGAGTCTCGTCAGGCTAGCCGAGCAGGCGCAGCCCATGATCGAGGTTCTGCTGGCCGTGAGTGCTGCCCGCCACGCGGTGGAATGGGACACCCCGGAGTCGATCGCCCAGGCGGCCCGCCGGATGTGTCTGGACTGGGCATGGGACCGGTACGAAGGACGACGCAGCCCGCTTTATCCCCGGCTTGTCGATCAGCCCCGGGATGTGTTCACTGACATCCTGGCATTAGGGTGGGAGCCTCGCCCCGCCCACGACTATGCCGCCAGTTACCTTGCGAGCCGTAACGAGATCGATGCCGCCCTCGGTGAGCTGGGCATCGTCTGGGATGGTGAACTCCTCACCGTCACCCAGGCAGCGGCCCGATGCGGCATCGCCCCAAGCACTTGGCGGTCACATATCGCCCGTAGCGAAGCCCCCGCCGCCGACTACAACACCCAATGGCGCACCGCCACCATCGACGCCTGGCGCCTCCAACGCCGCAACACCACCTGGTGGGGCATCTAGACAATCTTAGGCAGGTAAACAGCGAGATGAATCAGTTTACGATAGAAGAATTCATACAAAATGTAGGGGCAGTGGCTGCACTTATCGGCTCGCTCGTAGTTGTCTGGTTCCTGTGCAAATTGATGTTTAGATATCTATTATCACCACACGATGAGTCTTGGAAGACGGCTCCGCGGCGGGTGGGGGATGTGAAGGCTGCCTACGGGGGGTTGCTGTCAGATCTGGTCTACCGCATCGAGAACCCCGCCCTATTCGACTCGAAGGTTCCTGCCACCAAAGAATTCGAGCTGCTGCTCATGCGCTGGGACGACGAGGAGAAGGGACTGTCCCCCGAGACAGCGGCGCGGCTGGCAGGTGAGCTAGAACTGGCTTTCGCAGCGGCCCGCAAGAACGCTGAAACCCTCGGTATCAGGCATCTACCACGCACCGCACGCAAGAACGGCCAGAAAGCAGCCCATGCTGCACGCCTCGCACAGCACGCCACCACCACCGGCGAACGAGAAGCCGCCATGGCAACCGTAATCCGACTCCTCGACGCCCTCGCTCTCTACTACATGCCAACCCCCCATGACATACCAAAAATGCTCACCGGAACTGGCAAGTGACAGAAGAAACGCGAAAAGAGAGTAATGAGATGTCATATCTGTGGAGCTTGAGGATAGTAGGATTCTGCTGCATAGCCATAGTGTCGGTCGCCGCGATCAACCTATGGGCGCTGCTGCGGAACGAGATCCGCAAGGATCTGCGCAAAAATTTGAGGCAGACCATGATCAATGCGAACGTGGCGGGCGGTTTCGCCTGCCTGACTGTTATGGGATTACGCCTGACTATGGCGGGCTTGGATGCCTACACCACCGAGGAGACCGCCCGTCAGGTCTTCTGGGAATCATTGGGATCAGCTGGCCTTCCCGGCTACCTCATCGGCGTCCTAGCGGCCCTGGTCTTCCTCATGGTCGGGTGGCTGGACCAGTACCGAGAAGACGACTAGGACACAAGCACGATCGGAAAAATCTGTAACCATCTGCCATCGAGGCGGGGACAGGTCCGCTGCCGGTTTCTAGCGCGGCTAGTGTCCGAAGTTGTGTTAGTGCGTTTAGCGCAGCTAGCGCAAACAGTCAGGGGGTGTCCCGGCTAGCAGCGTTGTGATGGCCCAACGGCACGGGCTGGAGCCCGTGCTGCTGTTACGGTTAGTATTTGTAACATGGTGGAGTTGTCGGAGTTTAGTGATGGGGGATTGACTGAGCTGGATAGTTCTCTTCGTAGGGAGAGGCTTCGGCGGCGTCGGGCGTGGCGGGTCTGTCAGTACTGCTCGCAGATGTTTCTTGGTAGGGCGGATTCTCGGTTCTGTTCAGCGCGCTGCCGGGTTGCTTCACGCCGCGCCAAGGGAAGAGGAGGGGATCGTTGATGAATAGCAGCGTTCGTGTGATTGCTTCACGCCGCTACGGGACGCTGTCGCCGCTGCGCTACCCGGGTGGGAAAGCCGCCCTAGCTGGGTTCTTCCACGACATCATCGACCACCTTAGTCTTCGGGATGTCTGCTATGTCGAACCCTATGCCGGCGGCGCTGGCGCCGGCATCGCCCTGCTACGCCAAGGGATTGTCGATCACCTGGTCATCAACGACATCGACCCAGCAGTCCACGCTTTCTGGTACTCCGTCATGCACCACAGCGACCAGCTCATCGACCTGGTCGCTACCGTTCCGCTGACCATTGATCAGTGGCGAAGACAACGAGCCATCTACCAAGCCGGGGACGAGTCTGATCTGCTCCGCCTCGGGTTCGCTTTCTTCTACCTCAACCGCACCAACCGGTCAGGAATCCTCCCGCAATGGAGCCCAGCTTTTGGAGCTGGGAAAAGGCCACGTCGCCCACACACCCCGCAACGTAGCCCACTGCCCGCAATGGAGCCCAGCTTTTGGAGCTGGGAAAAGGTGAATCTGTGTGGCTGACATACTCGAAGCGGAAGACCCGCAATGGAGCCCAGCTTTTGGAGCTGGGAAAAGCCGTCTGTGTGGGTTTTCGGCCCGGCGGCGGCGCTCCGGCCCGCAATGGAGCCCAGCTTTTGGAGCTGGGAAAAGAGCTCGCGATTTTTTCACCAA
>ERZ773043.1291-NODE-1291-length-14222-cov-19.273452_pt1 | contig 14222 bp, 13 predicted proteins | sample MGYA00580636_ERZ773043 | MGnify/ENA primary metagenome ERZ773043 (study PRJEB29015, sample SAMEA2737992) | human oral metagenome | biome: human oral; feature: human-associated habitat; material: dental | place: China | collected 2065 ... | reverse complement strand
GTTCGCGCGCACCGGTGTCGCGATCGACGACAACGGCCACGGCCAGCACGTTCGCCCCATCCTCCCGCAGCGCCTCGACTGCCTCCAGGGGGGAGCCGCCGGTCGTGGAGGTGTCCTCCAGGACGACCACTCTGCGGCCCGAGACCTCCGGCCCCTCGATGCGACGCCTCATGCCGTGGTCCTTGGCGGCCTTGCGCACAACGAAGGCATCGAGGTCCAGGCCGCGCGAGGCGGCGGCGTGAAGCATGGCCGTGGCGACCGGGTCGGCCCCCATGGTCAGGCCGCCGACGGCGTCGACGTCGTCCACGCTCAGACCGACCTCCTCAAGCATGTCGAGCATGACGTGGCCGATGAGGGGGGCGGCATCGTGGTGCAGGGTCGCCCGGCGCATATCGACGTAGAAGTCGGACTCGGCACCGGAGGCAAGGACGACCCGGCCGCGCACAACGGCGAGATCGGTGACGAGCCGGGCGAGACGGGCGCGCTGGGAGTCGTTGGTACTCACGGGCTCAGGCTAGGCGACTCGGCCGTCGGGATCATATCGGTCCCCGTATCGGTATGGTGCGCGTTGGAACGGCAGTCGCAGGCACTCACCAGCCCGGCGGCCCGATCACCACGGCCACGACCACGAGGATCCCGCGACATGACGCGGGATCAGGATCAGGAGGTCCTCAGCGCCTCGATCGACCGGGTCATCTGCTCGGGGCTGAGCAGTCCGACGTGCACCTCACGGACGACGCCGTCGCCGTCGATGAAGAAGTGCGAGGGCACGCCCATGACCCCGTACGCGGCGGAGATCTCCTGGTTCTGATCGGCCACCTCGGCGAGGCCACTACCACTGCTGCCACCATGATCACCGCCGCGATTGCCGACGCGATCGGAGTAGGAGCGCACCGCGGACGCGCTCTCCCCCACGTAGACCACGACGACTTGGACGTCGTCGCCGTAAGCGGTGACGGCGTCCCGCACATCGGGCATCTCGGTGCGGCATCCTGTGCACCAGGTGGCGGCGAATATCAGCCACACCGGCCTGCCCCGCAGCTCCGTCAACGACACCTGCCGGGAGTCGATGTCGGTACCGGCGAAGGCCGGGGCGGTGTCTCCCTGCGTCGGGGCCCTCTGCGCGCCCTCGACATCCACCTGGGTGACGACGGCCGTCTCGGCCTGCGGGTCCTCAGAATCGCTCGGCTTGACCGCCCACCAGGCCGCGATGGCGATGGCGAAGGAGGCCGTCAGGAGGACGGCGACCTGGCCGAACCCGGAGCGGCGGATTCTGGCTCGCCAGTCCGCCTTCACCGTGGACGCCGGCTCCTCCTCAGCCGGCTCCTCCCCCGCGGGCGCCGGCTCTCCGGACCCGGGAAGCTCGAGCGAATCCTCCACCAGCTCCTCGCCCGGCTCCTCGTCGTGATCAGGCATAGGAGTGCAGGCCTCCGAAGAACAGGTTACCCAGGTAGGTGAAGATGACCGCGACGAAACCGAGGATGAGCAACCACGCCGACCTGGAGCCCCGCCAACTGCGGGTCACCCGCGCGTGCAGGTAGGCGCCGTAGATCAGCCAGGTGACCAGGGCCGCGGTCTCCTTCGGGTCCCAGCCCCAGTAGCGGCCCCATGCGACGTTGGCCCAGAGCGCGCCCAGAATGAGCATGAGTGTCAGCATCGGGAACGTGACGACCGTGGCCTTGTAGCCGAGATCGTCGAGCACCTCCGGCCTGGGCCAGCCCTTCCACTTCACATATGGCGAGAGCAGGTACATGACCGCGGCAGCGAAGGAGACCACTGCCGCTCCGTAGCCGATGGAGGCGGTGAGCACGTGCAGGGTGAGCAGCGGGGAGTTCTGCAGAGCCGGCATGAGCGGGCTCGGCTGGTAGGACAGCGTGGAGGCGTAGATGAGCATCGCCAGGATCACCGGCAGCACGATGATCGACACGGTGCGCACCCGGTAGCGCCACTCGAAGTACACCTGGGCGAGGATCATGCCCCAGGCGAAGGAGATGGCGAACTCGTAGTGGTTCGAGAAGGGGGCATGACCGGTGGCGATCATTCGGATGATCAGCGATCCGGTCAGCAGCACCAGGCTCAGCTGCGTGGACTTGGCGGCCCACCAGGTGACGGTGAACCGCTTGACGGGGGCGTGACGGATGCCCCCGGTGACCGCCACGGTACGGTCGCCGTCGCCGGCGTTGATGACCACCGTGCCGGCCGATTCGGTGGCGGCCGTCGCCACCGGCGCCCGGGACATCCGAACGGCGAAGAAGGCTCCCAGATAAGCGATGGTGGATACGACGACGAGCGTCGTGGTGATGAGCAGGATGGCTTGGGAGTACTCAATCATCGGCGCGGGTCCTCTCATTGGCTCGGGTCATGTCGCTGCTGACGCGCACGGTCATGTCCGTGAAGAATCTGGTGAACCCGAAGTCCTGCCGGTCCGGTGAGGCCATCTGGACGAGGGCCTCGTCGTCGTCGGTCTCGGTGACCCGTACCCACATCCGCTGGTGCCGGAAGAACATCGTCATGCAAGTGCCGACTATGAGCAGGACGAACCCGAACCATACGATTCCGATCCCGGGATCCTTCTTGACGATCATCCCGGTGAACTGCTGCTCTCGCTCGAAATCGAAGGTGTAGGCTCCCACGGTCGCAGGGACTCCTGTGTCGAGCACGGCCTCGCCGACCGGGGTGTTGGTCTCGCCCTCGTACACCTCGATCTTCATCTGGCCGGGCTCGATGCCGGTACCGGACTGGCCGGAGGCCGCCCCGATGACGAAGACGGTGTTGCCGTCGGGCAGAGTGGTGCGGCCGTAGGTGAGCTTCTTGTCCCGGGTGGTCCGGTCCAGGGCGACACCGTCGTGGAAGACCTCGGCGCCGGAGTCGTCGGTGATCGTCAGGACGGCGGCCACACCGAAGTAGGCCTGGTGGAACACGACGCCGTCGTAGCTCAACGGGGAGTTGATGCGCACCTCCCGGTCGGCCACCTCCTCGTCGCCGTCGTAGATCGCTAGATCGGCGACGTAGTCCTTGGGGGATCCGTCCTCGTAGTAGGTGTCCTGGAAACTCCTCGCCTCGGCCACAAGGGTGGTGCCGTGGCCGACGTCCTTGGGATATCCGATGGTCAGCGTGAACTCCTGATCGTTGAAGCCGGTGACCGACGAGACGACGAAGCCGGCCATGATGATGACGAAGGCGGTGTGGGCGAATACGGTGCCGAAAGGTCCCCAGCGGTTGCGGTCGATATAGGCGTTGCGCCCCGGCCCCCCGTCGTCGACAATGAACCGCATGCGGTGCTTGCGGGCATCGGCGCGAATGACCTGAAACGCCTTCTCGGCGCTGACCGGGGCGGTGAAGCGGGAGCGTAGCCGGGCCCGGTCGAAGAAGCGGGCGGTCACCCTGGTGCGCGGGTAGCGGGCGGCGTTCCAGATGACTGGCAGCCGGTGCACGGTGCACGCGATGATCGACAGGGCCAGCAGCGCCATAACGGCGAGGAACGGGATCGAGGAGAACATCGCGAAGATGCCGACTGCGTGCAGGACGTCGGTCCAGCCGCCGAAGGTCTGCCGGGCCGACTCCACCCATCGGGCGGCGGCCTCCGGGTCGCCCCTGACGGAGGAGGGCATCTGCGGGAAGAGCACGCCGAGCAGAGAAAGCGTCCCGGCCAGCAGGAGGAGGACCAGACCAACGGCCTTCTTGTAGAAGAAGGCGTAAATCTGCATGAGAACCTGGCCCGGGGACAGGGCGGTCTGGTCGTCAAGGCCGTCCATCGGGCCGGAGCTGTCCGTCCGGTCCGGCTCGGGGGACCGCTCCGGTTCGGGGGACCGCTCGGGCTCGGGGGACCGCTCGGGCTCGGGGGTGGTGTCGTCGCTCATCCGTGTCTCCTCAGAGCCCGAACTGCGGGATCAGTCCGGCCAGTTTCGCGAACAGGTTGGTGATCATGAGAAAGCCGACGACTACCAGCAGGCCCCCGCTGAGCAGCGAGACGCCCGCGTGGTGGCGTCGGAACCAGTCGAAGCGCCTGGTGACCCCCGCCGACCCGAGGGCGACCGCGACGATGGGGACGCCGAGCCCCAGGCAGTACGCGCCCATGAGGGAGATGCCCGACCAGGCGGTGGCGCTCATCGTCGCCAGGGCCAGGATGCCGCTGAGGATCGGCCCGATGCACGGGGTCCAGCCCGCGCCGAAGATGACGCCCATGAGACCTGCGCGCAGCGCCGATGCGTCTCTGCCTCCGGATGGCAGGGCGCCCCTGACCGGAGTGTCGAGCAGGCCGATGCTCAGGACTCCCGCCAGGTGCAGCCCCATGAGCACCAGGACGGCGCCGCCGACGATTCGGGCGTGCACCGCGTAAGGGCCGAGCGACCGCCCGATGAGTCCTATCGAGGCCCATACGGCGATGAAAACGGCGGAGAACCCCGCCACGAAGCACAGTGCATTGATCAGGGCCGCGCGCCCGCTCACCCGTCGGACGCCCGTCCCCACAAGCTGGCCGACGAAGGCCGGGACAATGGGGAGGAAGCAAGGCGAGGCGAAGGAGACGAGTCCCGCGAGCAGAGCCACCGGAAGCGTGATCTCCACGGCTAGCCCTCGGCTGCCGTCGTCGGGGCCGCCGCTGAGGCCGAGCCCATCGAGCCCTGGTGGGCGCGGACGGACGCGGCCATGTCCGAGTCGGGGGCGATTGTGAGCACCTTGTCCCAGCACTCCGTCGCCCGCTCGGCGTCCGGCGGGGTGCGTGCCATGTAGAGGAGCCCCAGGTTGTACCAGGGCTCGGCGACGTCGGGGGCCAGCTCGGTCGCGTGGAGCCAGTGGTTCTCCGCGGCCTCGTACTGATTCGACTGGTACTCCGCGACGCCGATGGTCAGAAGCGCGTCCAGGTTGTCGGGATCGACGTCCAGGATCTGCTGCAGGTAGGTGACCGCGTCCTGGTACAGGGCCGCCTTGAGGTACATCTCGCCCAGCTGCTGACGGGCCGAGACGTTCGCGGAGTCCGCCTCGGCCTCGGTCTTCAGCCTGGTCTCCTCCTCGGTGTCGACCGGTTCGGCCTCGTCCATCTGGGCGATGGCGGAGGGGTCCGCGCTGGAGGTGACCGCCGGATGGTCGGAGGGCATCGTCATCTCGGAGGCGGACTCACCGCCCCTCGTCTGCCCCATCTGCCGGACGATGATGACGGCGGCGGCGGCGAGGAGAACGACCAGCACCAGGTTCACGCGGGAGACGCCGGTCCTCCGTTGCAGCTTCGACGGAGTGCGGGGGTGGTCTCCGCCGGCTCTACCAACCGTCCGAGCGGTTCTCGAATCGGGTTCCGGTCCCTCATCGTCCGCAAGCAGGTCCTCGACGTCCGCCGCCCCGCCGGACTCATCATCGTCGCCGGCGCTAGTACCGGCACCGTCATCCGGGGACTCATCGCCATCCTGGCGCGCCCGCTCATCGGAGAACTCGGGCTCAGCGGCCGATTCACCCGGGCCGTCGTCACCAGTGGCCAGCTCGGCCAGCTGCTCGTCGGCCCAGGGCTTCAGGTGCTCCGGAGCGGTGGCGAGGAAGGCCGCGAGCTCCTCCCGATGCGCCCCGTCGTCCTCAGATTTCATCGTCCGCGTCCTTGCATCATTCCTCTTCGCCGCTCCTCTCTGCGCGACTGCGCTCGCTCACGGCCCCTTCCGAGGCCCCGTCACTTGCTCCTACTCGGCATGTGCTGCTCCGGCACCGCCGGACCGACGTCGTTGCTCACCTCGACGCCGCGCAGCGCCAGCTGGCCCGAGCGCGCCCAGTCGGTCGCCTGGTTGAGGATGGAGATCGAGTAGGCGGGAGCGTGGAAGCCGCGTCCGTTCTCGGAGAACGAGTAGTCGACGACGAACTGGGCTTTGCGCTGGTAGTCGCGCGCCGCCGTCAGCTGCTCCTCGGTGGCCGTGCCGTCATCGGCAGCCGCGGTGATGTCGGTGATGAGCGCGTCCAGGGCGGTGAAGCTCACGTCCAGTGAACTCTGCCAGCGGTTCTGGATGCCTTCGACTCGTTCTCGCATCTCGTCGGCGGTCGAGTGGTGGCAGGTGAGGCAGGACGAGTTGATCGTGTCGTCGTTGGCCATCGGACTCATGATCTGATGGTTCGAGACCTTGGCCGCCCCCTCGCGGTTGTACGACATGTGACAGTCGGCGCAGGTGACGCCGTTGGCCGCGTGAATGCCCTGCGACCAGGTCTCGAAGTCGGGGTGCTGCGCCTTGAGCACGGGGGCGCCGGATTCCTCGTGGGTGAAGTCGGTCCAGCCGACCTCGTCGTAGTAGTTCATCTCGTCGTAGACGGTCAGGCCGTTCTTCCAGGGGAACGTGAGGGTTTTGCCCTCACCGGCGAAGTAGTACTCGACGTGGCACTGGGCGCACACATAGGTGCGCATCTCCTGGTTGGTGGCATCCCGGTTGACGTCGTAGTCGGCGATGCCCTCGGCGGCCTTGGCCTGTCTGATGCCCTCCATGAATGCCGGGCGGGTGATCTTCAGCTCCATGGTCTGCGGGTCGTGGCAGTCGATGCAGGCGATGGATGAGGAGGCGTGCTCGTAAGCGTCGTCGTAGCTCATCGCGTTCAAGGCGTCGAACCCGGCCTGGCGGTCGCCGTCGCCCAGCTCGTCGTAGACCTGGGGCATCGACGCGTGGCAGTTCAGGCAGGTGCCGGGCTGCTTGAAGCGCGCAGCGGTGCGCTCGGTGTACCGCTGGTCCTGCAGCGCCCACTCGTGGCCGCGAGGCTCGTCGTAGTCCACGGCGAAAGCGTATCCGCGCCACATCTTCTGAGCCCGGGTCTCGGAGTCGATACGGGAGATCGTGTGGTACTCGCGCGGGTCATCGGCGGTGGGATCGACTTTGACGAAGTCTCCGTCGGTGTCCTCGGCGGTCTTCTTGTACTGCTCGTACTCGATGGGGAAGTTCTCTCCCCACACGGCCGGGTCGTAGGTCGTGTCGGTCAGCTGGACCGTCTGAGCGAAGGGGGACTTCGCCTCCTGCTTGTGCTCGAAGATGGTGATCAGCAGCCAGGTGAGGGCGGCCGATGCCATGGCGACGACGATCAGGACGGCGATTGGTACCCACCTCCTGCGCGGCCCGGTCCGAGCGGTGGGCTCTTCGGGGCCCTCCGCCTCCGTCTCGCCGGTCGTCTCTGTTGCCTCGGTGCTCATGCTGCATCACCTCTTGTGCCCGATGCCGTCGTGGCAGCGGATGCACGACACCGTCTCGCCCTTGCGAGTCGAACTGTTGGTGGCCTGATCGACGAAGTCGCTATGGCAGTAGAGGCAGGCCGCCTCGGTGATCTCACGATTGTGCTCGCGGATCTGGATATTCTCCGGATAGTTCTGAAAGGTGAACTTCAGCGAGTGCCAGAAGCCGTTGTCCGCCTTGTTGATGTACTTGTAGACGATATTGTCGTGCGGCGTGTGACAGGAGTTGCAGGTGGCCACATCATGGTGGCTGCCCCTCTGCCAGGCCTCGTACTCTTCCTGCATGGCGTGGCAGTTCGCGCAGGTGGCCGGATTATCGCCGAAGTAGCTGGTGACGCCCGAGTACTGGAGGGTGAAGACGCCTACCCCCAGGAGGACGCCCATCAGCCCCGCGAGGGCGATCCTCGACCATCCGACGAAGGCACGCGTGAAGCCGCACCACAACGACGTGATGAGGCGTACCACGCGGCCTCTCCTCGCACTCCGTGACGACCGTGTCTCGATCTCGCCGCGCATCGCCATCGAGGGTGACGCCCGCCGAGCATGACAAGGATAACACAGCGTGTCGTAAAAGTCGGGTGGAGGGCGTCTCGCGGGTTCGGCGCGGACGACCCCGCCCGCGCCGGGCCTCGCACGTGGACGCTGGGGTCGATCGGGTGAGCGGGGCGCCCCCGCCTACCCTGAGCTCCGAGGAGACGACCGGCGATTCAGGCCAGGGGCGGCCTCAGGCCAGGGCCGCGACGGCCGCCTCGTAGTCGGGCTCCTCGCCGACCTCGGGCACCTGCTGGGTGTAGAGGACCGTGGCGTCGCCGTCGAGTACGACGACCGCCCGCGAGAGCAGTCCGGCGAGCGGGCTGTCGGTCAGGGTCACTCCGTAGTCCTCGCCGAAGGTGGAGCGGAAAGCGGAGGCGGTGACGACGTCGTCGAGACCCTCAGCTCCGCAGAAGCGGGCCTGCGCGAAGGGCAGGTCCTTCGAGACGCAGACGACGGTCGTGTTCGTCAGGCCGGAGGCGCGCTTGTTGAACTCGCGCACGCTCGTGGCGCACACACCGGTGTCGACCGACGGGAAGATGTTGAGCACGACGCGTCTACCGGCCAGGGACGCCGAGGTGAGGGAGCCGAGGTCAGCACCGACGAGTTCGAAGGCGGGGGCCTTGGAGCCGACGGCGGGCAGTTCGCCGATGGTGTGAGCGGGAGAGCCGTGGAACGTCACAGAAGTCATGGGCTCATGGTCCCACGGGCTTGGACCGGGGAGCCAGAGCGGGTATTGCGCCGAGACCGAACAGCAGCGGACGGGACGCGCCTCGGGGTGCCGTCCTGGCGTCAGAGGCAGTCGGTGGCGTCCTGCCCGGTGGTGGTGTTGTACCAGCATCGGCGAGAGATCTGCTTGGTAAGCCTGTCACGTCAAGACCGTCTCACTCTCACTCACTCAGTCGCAGGCCTCGAAAGGATCTTGTAGCGGGCGGATCCGTCGCGCTCGCCGGTCAGCGGCCAGAGTCAGCACCGTCCGGCGGGTAGGGCACGTCGTTTTCGTCGGCGATCTCATCGAAGTACTGGGCCTCACCCCTAGCAGCCTCATTACCCGCCGGGGAATCGACATCAGCACCAATGACCCAGCCGACGGTACCAATTCTTACCGATGCATCACTGGGCAGAGTCCACGTCACTGAGGCATGCTGCTTGCGCTTTCCGCGCTTGCCCTGACCGTAGACGGCGGTGAGCGCCTCAACATAGGCATCGAACGCCCGCCCCGTAATAGGGACGGCCTCATTCGTCATATCCTTGGGAATACGGGACGTCAAAGACATACGGAAACTGACGACGGTTCTGGCATCCCCGCCGGCCTCGACGTCGGTGAAGGAGGCGTCTTTCTCCTCCAGATCATGGTCGGTCGTGAACATCCACTCCTTGGTGGGTGAGGATGTCCAGCCGAGCCGGTCACGCAAAGCCAGAGCCTGAGCCGGACTCATAGGCCACGGATACTCAGCCCAGGCACGGATCGCCCTCACACCAGTCTCAACCGGCACCACCCGGTACACAGACCCATCCGACAGAACCGTCTCGGTCGGGAAAACAGCACCAGTAGTCACAGGGTGTCCTCCTCGTCAGAATGCTGCCGCCTGTGAGAGACCGTAGCACAGCTGGTGGTCAGCTGTCCGGGTTATCGATATCGGTGTAGGGCACGTCGTTCTCGTCGGCGATCTCAGCGAAGTACTGAGCCTCACCCCTAGCCGCCTCATTGAGCGCCGGGGAATCGACGTCGACGGATACGACGCGGCCGACGGTACCAATGTCCACCAATGTGTCGCTGGGCAGAGTCCACGTCACCGACAGGACACCACGATTGCGTGAGCGCTTGCCCTGACCGTAGATGGCGGTGAGCGCCTCAACATAGGCATCAAACGCCCTCTCCGCAATAGGAACAGCCTCCGCCCTGACCGGCTTGGGAATACGGGACGTCAAAGACAGATGGAAGCTGGAGACGGTTCTAATGTCCCCGCCAGCCTCAATGGTGTTGAAGGAGGCGTCCTTCTCACCGATACCATGGTCGGTCGTGAACATCCGCTCATTGGTGGGTGAGGAGGTCCAGCCGAGCCGGTCACGCAGAGCCAGGGCCTGAGCCGGACTCATAGGCCACGGATGCTCGGCCCAGGCACGGATCGCCCTCACACCAGTCTCAACCGGCACCACACGGTACACGGACCCATCCGACAGGACCGTCTCGGTCGGGAAGTCGTTGTTGTCAGTCATCAAGGACTCCTCTCATCATGTCACCGGCCAGTCTAACCCTGACCGCCGTCATTATCACCGGTGGCCCGCCGACCACTCGCACCATCATCCGCCTCACCATCACCATCGGACGCAATGTCACATGACCCTGCAAGGCCCTCGGGTATGTTCGGACGGGGTGGCGCGGAAGCGCTGTCGAGAGCGTCGATCCTGGCCTGGAGCGCATCACGAACCTCCGAACCACCACTGCTCGTCGTCAAATCGAAGGGAAAATCACGCACGAGAGGCGGCCCATCCGGAGTACGAGTAAAAATCGCCTTGAAATTCAACCGGGTGTCGCCCCGCTTAATACTCTCCCATAGGTCAGGATGATCATGGAAATACTGAGCGAAACGCGGATCAGTCAACAAGTGATTACGAGAATAGGCCGGATCCCCCTGACGCGCAGGCCCCTCGAACTCGGTCCTCACCGGCCTCCGATCGAGCCTCGCACCACCACCCTTGAACTCAGAAATATCGAACTCCGACCCATCGATCTTGACAGCCGCACCGTCCGACCAGCCACCCGGCGGCGTCTCCCCCGGCCTCGTGCGGAACTCTGGACCAGCAATCTCATAATCCGGATGCTCATCCAAATATTGCTCCCCACCGACCTCACCAATACGCGCCGTCGTCTGATTAACATCACGCCGCGCATCAGTCGCATCCCATGCCGCTCTCTGGAGTTCGCCGATCTCATCCCGGTCGTAACCAGAAAGGCGGAGGTCTTCCAGAGTGTCTTTCTCGTTGGTGGCGTTGAAGTCGCTCCTGGAGTGGCCTTCGGGCATATGCGCATCAAGCCTGCTCAGTGCCTCATCACGTGCCTCCATGTAGCGGGAGCGATCCTCGAACAGCTCGGGAACGGTCTTGTCATGGTCAGGCGTACCGCCGTCACCGGAGCCCGACTGGTCATGATCGGAATGGTCATGGTCTCCACTGTCGCGGTGATCGTGGTCGTGCACCGAGTCATCGTCAGGTCCGTGCCTGTCGGCATCAGTGGCAGCATTGGAATCACGGGCAGCACCAGGCGTGTCGTTCTTCTTAGGCGCATCCGAAGTCCCGGACTCATCGGGCCCCGCGCCCTTGGGACGGGTGTCCTGCGGCTGACTGCCCTCGGGGCGGCCGTTGTCGCCGGCCCGTCGAGACGAGTGACCGCTACCAGGGCCATCCGGGCCCTGGTAGGACCGGGCCCCCGCACCATGAGCCCCACCGGTATGCGTATGCGGGGTCGCGCCACCCAGCCCGCGGGCATGCGTTCCACCACTGAGAGCATGAGCAGCACCAGCCCCCGCCACACCCAGCCCGGCCGTGCCGGCCACAGCAGCACCAGCCGCATGAGCCGACGCCGAACCCCCACCATGAGACCCACCGGCCTCATCAGCAGACAAGCCGCCCCCACGCCCACCGGCATGACCGGCTCCATCGGTGGCAGCATCGGCATGCGAAGCCCCAGAACCACCACCATGACCGCTACCAGCATCCGCACGAACCGACGCCGGCGAACCATCCGCATGACCCGCAACAGGCGAACCAGACCCCGAACCACCAGCACGACCAGACCCACCAGTGGCGGCATCGGCATGCGAAGCCCCAGAACCACCACCAGTGTGACTGCTACCGGCATCCGCATGGACCGGCGCCGGCGAGGCGCCCGTATGCGAGGCAGCAGACCCGCCACCAGCACGACCCGACTCACCGACATGACCGGACCCGCCCTCGCCAGCATGACCGGACCCGCTGGCATCGCCGTGACCGGCGCCGGAGTCGCCATGGCCAGTTCCACCGCTGGCATCCGCATGCGAGGCCTCGGAACCACCAGTGTGACTACTGCTTCCGCTGGTGTCGCCGTGACCGGACCCACCGCCGCCATCACCAACATGATCGGATCCGCTGGTGTCGGTGTGACCGGCGCCGGAGTCGCCGTGGCCGGTTCCACCGCTGGCGTCGGCATGACCGGCTCCGCCGCTGGCAGCGTCGGTGTGCGAGGTTTCGGAACCGCCGGCATGACTGCTACCGGCATCCGCATGCGAAGCAGCAGACCCATCACCAGCACGACCGGACCCACCCTCGCCAGCATGACCGGACCCGCTGGCGTCGGTACGACCGGCGCCGGAGTCGCCATGGCCGGTTCCACCGCTGGCGGCATCCGCGTGCGAGGCCTCAGAACCACCGGCATGACCGCTACCAGCATCCGCATGCGAGGCTTCGGAACCGCCGCCCGTGCGACCACTGCTCCCGTTAGTGTCGCCGTGACCGGACCCACCGGCACCATCACCAGCATGACCGGACCCGTTGGTGTCGGTGTGACCGGCGCCGGAGTCGGCATGGCCGGTTCCGCCGCTGGCGGCATCGGCATGCGAAGCCCCAGAACCACCGGCATGACTGCTACCGGCATCCGCATGCGAGGCAGACGCATCCGCGGCCGGGTGCGAGGCAGCAGGCCCATCACCGGCATGACCGGATCCGCTGGAGTCGCCGTGACCGGACCCACCGGCGCCGCCGGTGTGCCCGGCTTCGCTGGTATCGCCGTGGCCGGTTCCGCCGCTGGCGGCATCGGCGTGCGGGGTTTCGGAACCGCCGCCCGTGTGGCCACTGCTCCCGCTGGTGTCGGTGTGGCCGGTCCCGCCGGCGCTGGTGTGGGTGCTGGTGGGGGTGTCGGTGGTTGTTGCGGTGGCGTGGACGGTCTGGGGGGCTTGGGCGTGGGTATGGCCGGTAACGGGATCGAGACCGTGATAAGTAGTCACGCCCGTACTAGCACTAGCCGTCGCGGTATGGGCCGGTGCTCCCGCCATCGCTGGAACGGGGCCCGTGAGCGGATCCAGACCATGATAAGTCCCCGAACCCGACCGGGCCGTCGCGTTCTCGCCCCCGTCACTGGCCGATGAGCCCGGCTCGGCATCCCGGCTTTGGGCGCCGATCCCACGATCACGGCCAGCGCCCGAGCCCGCCCCAGCCGACTCACCACCGTGACCGCCGCTAGCCGACTCACCACCGGTCGACTCACCACCGTGCCCGGCGTGCCCACCAGCGCCGCGCCCGGTGCTGGCGTCCGCATGACTGGTGCTGGCATCCGCGGCGCTGCGACTGGTACTAGCAGCCGCGCGAGCGCTCCCAGCGCTCCGCGGGGAACGACCAAGACGACGGTTGATCCTCTGCCCGACACGATGCCCCGCCCGCACAGCGAACCGATTAGGCGCCTCACGAGCCGAAGCGAGATGACCCAGAAAAGCCTTCAACCGCCGCGTCACAGGCTCGATCTTGCGCAACAGCTTGGACAAAGCCTCAAAAGAAGAAATCAAATCATCAACATGCCGCCCCACAACCTCCATCTTCTCGGCCACCCAGGTACTGATCTGAGCCACCACCGCAGGAGTCCCCAGCCCGAGACTGAACACCTCTTCCAGCACCGACTGGCAGAACATGCCGAACGCCTCGGAGATCGTATCACGCACCATGTCATGAACGAACTGGACAATAAACCCAGCGATCCCCAAACCAGTGGAGACACTATGAGCCAGATCCCCCAACGACTCCAGAGCAGCCGCCAGGTCCGCCCCCTCAGACCGCCACGCGTCAGCCGCCTGACCGACCTGGCCCTCCATATCCCGCTTGATCGCGTTCCGCAGGTCCTGCGCCTGCTCTTTAAGATGATCAGAAATATTCACCCACGTTTGAGAACCCGCCCGTACCGCGTCCGCATCCCCGGCCAGCTTGTCAAGAATCTCCGGAAACGGGTGAACATGCTCCAAAATCCACCCGGCTACCGCCCCAATAGCCGTGGCCAGCGGATTGAACGCCAAAGACACAACATCGCCCGCCAGACCCGCGCCCGCCAACGCCCCTTGAGTCCAGGACCCATCGCTAATCGCTCCCGATAGATCGGAAATATCCTCACCCAGACCCGTCCCCGACCAAAACGACGACGAATCCTCGCGCTCCGCGACCAGCGACTCCTCACTCACAACCCCGCACCCCCGCACCCAGCACCAGCACCGCGGAACAAGACAACCGGCCCCACCGGCCACCACCGGACAGAACCGAACCACACATCACAAAACAATCACAGGGCACGGGGAACACACCACCCACCCTACACGACCCAACCCCCCACACAACACCCCGCCGCAGACGCTCGGCGACCCGACTCAGTCCCTCAGGCACCGCCAGATCCGCGGGTAGCACCTCGACGTCGACGCCGGCCACGCGACAAGAACGGGAGCCGGACGCGCAGTGCACGGGCCCGGCCCCGGACCCCGGCGCGCGTCGGGCG
>ERZ773043.1289-NODE-1289-length-14229-cov-2.963807_pt1 | contig 14229 bp, 7 predicted proteins | sample MGYA00580636_ERZ773043 | MGnify/ENA primary metagenome ERZ773043 (study PRJEB29015, sample SAMEA2737992) | human oral metagenome | biome: human oral; feature: human-associated habitat; material: dental | place: China | collected 2065 ... | reverse complement strand
TTTGCTCGGAGGAAAGGATTTTGGGCGAGTCCGCGCGGACGTTTTGGCTCATCGATCCGCTAGACGGCACGAAGGATTTTATCGCGGGTAGCGGCGCAAGCAGGATAAGCTTACGGCGATAAATTCAGAGCGTCATTAAAATACAGACCGAAACGAGATTTAAAATTTAAATAAATAGCGTGCGCCACGCCTTGAAATTTTGCGGCTTTAGCTGCGCCAGCTAGCGTTAAATTTTAGAATTTAAACTGCACGAGATTTCAAAATTTCAAAATTTTAAATTTCGCGCTCGTTTAGCAGCATCCATAAATTCCAAACGCCAAATGGGAGTGAATGGGCTAAAATAGCCCATTTATCAGCCCCTTAATCGCGTCAGATTTTTCCTTTTTCGCGTCGTTTTTGCTGCTATTATCATCCTTTTTCACGCCGAAAAGCTTGTCGATACCCTTGCCGATCTGCTTGTCTAGCTTGCCCTTTAGATAGTCGGATTGGATATTGTATTTCGGCTCTTTGATCGTGCCGGTGATGTTTATTTCAAGATCGGTCTTTTCGATATTTGCTTTAACCGGCACCGAAATCGCGCCCGTTTTGCTATCCAGCGTGCCGCCGGTGACGTTTAGCTTGCTTTTTTGCGCGCTCATATCGGCGTTGAAATTGATTAAATTTTGCTTGATCGTGCCGTTTACTTTGGCGTCGTTATAGACCTCGCCGCCTAGATCGCGGCCTAAAATTTTACCGATTTTATCGATCAATCCGCCGCTAGGAAGGCGGCCGTTGTTGATGATCGCGTCGAATTTGCCGCTGTGCGAGTTTGTATTATACGTAAGATTTGCATTGCCCGTGCCGTCGTAGACGTGATCGATATTTAGAAGCGTCGTAAGCTCTTTGACGATAAAATTTTGGATTTTAAAATTTGCCTCATCGCCCGCGATCTGTCCGTTCAGCTCACCGCCCGCGACCTTGGAATTTATGGTCGCAAACAGGCTCTTGCCGTCATGCGAAAGCTCGCCCGTCGCGGCAATTTTGCCGTTTAGTCTGCGATTTAGAAAAAACTCCAGTCGCTGCAGGCTCGGGATCAGCAGCGCGTAGTTTGCCTTAAGCGCTTTATTTTTAAGCTCATAAGTGCCGTTTAAGCTTTGAAGCTGCGCCAGATCGGAGTTTGCGCTTGCGCTAAAGGTCGCGACGGAGTTTTTGATATTTGTCTGCGCCTGCGCGTCCGCTTTTAGATCGCTCGGGAAGCTCTTGCCCGTTGCGCCGTCTAAAAATTTCTTAAAAATTACGCCGTTGGCGAGCGAAATTTGCGCCGTGCCGTTGATGCCGTCCTTTAAGCTTAACTTCGCATCGCCGTTTATCGTGCCGTTTCCGATCGCGCTGCCGTAAAACAGAGCCGAAAGCACGGCCAGATTTAGATTGCTCGCCTTAAGCTTTAGATCGCTTAAATTTCCGTTCGCATTCAGGTTGCCGCCCATCGCGTTTAGATTTAAGTTTAGATTTTTAAGCTCATTTTGCGCTAGAGCCGCGCTAAGCTCGCCGTTTGCCTTGCCCTGCAGCTTCACTCCCAGGACGTTTTGCAGCGCGGCTAGATCGTTTGCGTTTAGCTTTGCGGACAGTTCGCCGTTTTTGTTTTTCAGGTCAAATTTGACCTCCGCATCCGCTTTAAGCGCGTCTTTAAACGCTGAAATTTGCGAGTTTGAAAGCTCAAGCGTAGAAAAATCGGTCTTTAAATTTCCGTTTGCTTTAACGTCGCCCGAAATTTTACGCCCGATAAGGCTTTCGAGTTTCGCTAGATCGGGTAAGCTCAGATTAAAATCGGAATTTAAAGTTTTGCTTTTCAGATCAAATTCCGATTTTTCGGCGCTGATCTTGCCTAGCGTCGAATCGATCTTGCTTGCTGCTCGCAGGACGTCATTTTGCGCCGTGATGTCCGAGTTTAGCGTGATCTGCACGCCCTTTGGGATGGAGATATTCATATCTTTAAACGCAGATTCGTTTAGGATCAAATTTGAACTTTTGATGCTTGCGTTGCCCTCTGCGCCGCCGCTGCTAGCCTTGATGTCCGAGAGCACGTCGATATTTCCTTTGGCGTAGATCGGCAGCGAAGCCACGGCAAGGGCTTTTTCGACGTTTAGAGCTTTAGCGTCGATTTGCAGATCAAGCGGACTAAGGTCTTTTAAATTTGCTAAAAATTTTACGTTGCTATCAAAAATCCGCCCGCTGCCGTTGATGCCGAATTTGTCAAGATCGCCTAAAATTTGCCCCTTAAGGCTTAGCCCTTCGCTCGTTTTTATGCCGAGTTTGGCCAGATCGTGCGCGTTTGCGTCGTAGTTAAGATCGAAAGAGCGCGCAAAAAGCGAGTATTTGCCCTTTACGTTTACGCTCGCGGCGTCATTTACGTTGGCACTGATGTCCAGATCACCGAAATTTAGATCGAATTTCTCAAGCTTCACGTCAAGGCCGCTTTTTTCTTTGATCAAATTTTCTATGTAAGGCTTGGTAAGATTGTTGCCAAAATCGCTGAAAAATAGGCAGCCCGCACCTACGATAAGCAGGATTAAAATTCCTGCGATTATGCCGAAAATTTTCATTTCGTCCCCTTAAAATTTAAAATTTGAGGGTATTATAGCCCTTAAAATTTAACGTTTGAAATCTCAATACTTGAGTTTAAATCACTAAAGTTTTATAAAAATTTTTCATAAACTATTGACAAGATTTTAAATTTTGCATATAATCTTAGCACTCAAACACATTGAGTGCCAATTTTAGAAAATCACAAATCAAAGAAAGGACTGAAATGAAATTTCAACCACTTGGCAAGCGCGTTCTAATCGAGCGCGAAGAGGAAACCAAAAAGACCGCTTCGGGCATCATCATCCCCGACAATGCTTCAAAAGAGAAGCCTTCGACCGGCAAAATCGTAGCCGTCGGCAGCGAATGTGAGGGCGTGAAAAAAGGCGATACTGTAGCGTTTGCAAAATACGCAGGCAGCGAGATTAGCTTAGACGATAAGAAATACCTTATCTTAAATTTAGAAGATGTTTTAGGCATAATTAAATAAAAAAGGATTAAAAATGGCAAAAGAGATTATTTTTTCAGACGACGCAAGAAACAAGCTTTACGCGGGCGTTAGGAAGCTAAACGACGCTGTAAAAGTTACGATGGGACCTCGCGGTCGCAATGTCTTAATCCAAAAGAGCTTCGGCGCTCCTGCGATCACAAAAGACGGCGTGAGCGTGGCTAAAGAGATCGAGCTAAAAGATACGCTCGAGAATATGGGCGCTTCTTTGGTGCGCGAAGTAGCGAGTAAAACCAACGATCAAGCAGGCGACGGCACTACTACAGCAACCGTGCTAGCTCACGCGATCTTTAAAGAGGGCCTACGCAACGTAACTGCGGGCGCAAATCCGATCGAGGTTAAGCGCGGTATGGATAAATTTAGCGCTGCGGTTATTGAGGAGCTAAAAAAATCCTCTAAAAAAGTAAGCGGCAAAAAAGAGATCGCTCAGGTTGCTACGATCTCTGCCAATAACGACAGCGCGGTGGGCGATCTGATCGCAGACGCTATGGAAAGAGTCGGCAAGGACGGCGTCATCACCGTTGAAGAGGCGAAATCTATCAACGATGAGTTAAGCGTAGTCGAGGGAATGCAGTTTGACCGCGGCTATCTAAGCCCATATTTCATTACAAATGCCGAGAAAATGCTAGTCGAGCTAGCTTCTCCACTAGTGCTTCTATTTGACAAAAAAATTACAAATTTAAAAGATCTACTTCCGGTTTTGGAGCAGGTTCAAAAAAGCGGCAAACCGCTTCTAATCATCGCCGAGGATATCGAGGGCGAGGCGCTTGCGACCTTGGTCGTAAATAAACTTCGCGGCGTGTTAAACATCTCCGCGGTCAAAGCCCCTGGATTTGGCGATCGCAGAAAAGCGATGCTTGAAGATATCGCGATTTTAACGGGCGGCACCGTCATCAGCGAGGAGCTTGGAAGAACGCTGGAAAGCGCTTCTATGGCCGATCTCGGACAAGCCGAGCGCATCGTGATCGACAAAGATAACACCACTATCGTAGGCGGCGCGGGCAAGAAAAAAGATATCGACGCGCGCGTTTCGCAGATCAAAGCTCAAATCGCCGAGACTACGAGCGATTACGACAAAGAGAAGCTTCAAGAGCGCATGGCTAAGCTTAGCGGCGGCGTTGCAGTTATCAAGGCGGACGCTGCGACCGAAACCGAGATGAAAGAGAAAAAAGATCGCGTGGACGACGCCCTAAACGCAACCAAAGCAGCCGTAGACGAGGGTATCGTAATCGGCGGCGGCGCTGCGCTAATCAGAGCTGGACTTAGCGTAAAACTAGCTCTAAGCGGCGACGAGCTTATCGGCGCAGACATCGTTAAGCGCGCGCTTTTCGCTCCGCTTCGCCAGATCGCAGAGAATGCGGGATTTGACGCAGGCGTCGTAGCTAATAAGGTCGAGCAAGGCTCAGACAAAAAATTCGGCTTCAATGCTGCAAACGGCGAGTACGTCAATATGTTTGACGCAGGCATCATCGATCCTGTGAAGGTCGAGCGTATCGCGCTTCAAAACGCTGTCTCCGTTGCAAGCCTGCTTCTAACGACCGAAGCGACCGTAAGCGAGATCAAAGAGGAGAAACCTACAATGCCTCCAATGCCTGATATGGGCGGAATGGGTGGCATGGGCGGAATGATGTAGCCCTCATAGGAGCGTCATTCGGCGCTCCTATGCCATTGAAACGGCGCTGCGAGATTTTTACAGCGCCGCGAAATGCTTTATGCGCGGCGATATTTTTGCCATACGCCGTCAGAATGATATGTGCCGCGTTTTGGATATGTCTAAGGCGCGGCGATTTATTATGAATTAGCGATTAAGCGGTGTGATTTTTAGTCACTGCATGATCTTATAAATTTTGTATCTCACCGCAAATTTACGGTTTTGCCGCATTATCCTTTAAATTTAAAAACTTTATTTGAGCTTGCTTTTTACCTTAAATTCTGACTTGCCACTCAAAATTTAAGCGCAGAATTCTAAAACTTTAAAATTTTTCAGCTCTCCTTCTTAAGCGCTTACAAGATAAAATTTTTGCCGTGACGTCATATTTTTAGTGTGATAAAATTCTATTACCAGATAAAATCCTAGCTGCGGAATTTTTAAAGCTTAGCCTTTATCCAGGTTTTTATTTGGCGATACGGCTTGGAATTAGAGCTGAAATTTCATAGCCTCACTCATTAAATTTAACGCGGCTTAATCTAAGCTTTGCTAAATTTCGCCTAAAATCCATGGAAAGGAAAACGATGAAAAATTTAGCTCGTATCTTTTTAATTGCGTTCATTTTGGCGAGTTTTTCTAGCGCTTTTGCCGCTCAGCAAAGCCACAAATCTAAAATTTCATCTCAAAATCTGCGAGCCAAAGATCATCTGAGTAAAAATATTTCGGTGAAATCCTCTACCGAGCCGCATGCTAAAAAATCTGCAAATGCTAAAAGCCTTTCAAATTCCAAGCTCACAAAAAATACGCGTGCGTCTAGGAATTTCGCTAAAAATTTAACGCAAAAAAGTGCGAAAAATTTTACTAAAAATCCCGGGCAAAATTTCGCATCGCATTCTGCGAGAAATAAAGCATCTAGGCGCCCGGCTAATCAATCAAGCAGCCAGAATGAAGCTAGCAAGAGTCTAGTTGCGACGCTGATGCGTTTGCCAAAGACCCGTATCTATGAGGACGAGGCGCCAAGCGCTCGCGATACCGCGCAAACTTACAGAGGCGCAGATATGCGGAGAAGCGTAAGCGCGCAAACTCACGGAGGCGCGGATGAGCAGACCGGCAAAACCGTAGACGCACAAGCTCGCAAATTAACGACGACTCGAATTGCACAGCCGCAAGCTCGCTACGGCTATAGTGCAACTCGTTCTGGCGCTATGGGGCATACAGCTGCATCTCATTCGAGCGCCACGAAGTATACGGCTCGTCAAAATGCCCGCGCGCCCTATCTTCCCACATCTGCTCGCTCTAGCCGTGCGATAGGGCGCCCTAGCGGTAGCGCGCTTAGTAAGATGTCGTCGCCAAAGCGGGGTAATGCGCTAGGGCAAGGTGCTGCGATGCGTTATGATGAGCGTTGGGCGAAGCCCGCTCCACAGCCGTACGAGCCTGCGCCTGAGACCGAGAAAAAGCGAGGGCTGATATTTTCGTCGCAGTGGGGTCCCGCCGCGCCGAAAAGTAAGTGGCAGCAGCACGAAGCCCCGACGGATGACGCTTCGTCGCGCAATGAGTCGGTGATGGATATGCTGCAGGACAAGATGAGCAGGGTCAAGGTGAATATGGAGCTAGTGCGCTAGCCTAGGCGGCACGCCGGCGCAATTTATATGCGTAGGCGGTTTAAATTTTGCTGCCTCTATAAGATCGCGATACAGGCGCTTGCATTGCAAAAACATGAACGACTGACGTTTTTTCGGCTTTGCCGCCGTGCGAAACAATGCCCTAATGCTGCAATTAAAGATAGAATGTTCATATTTCATCTACTTGCTTTGAATTTCACGGCTGCATGCCGCGCTGCTAGGATAAACCATACTGCACTCGTTTTGCGCGAGTGAGCGCTGCGACGATACTGCGGTTAAAATTTCGTCGAAATTTCAAGAGCTTAATTTCGTAATTTTACGTCGCAGGACTTCGCCCGCCTGCTAAATTTGCAGAATTTTGCTTGGCTGCGTGGTTTGATAAATTTTACTTGCCATCAAATTTTGTAGAGTTTCATTTGTTGTCGGAATTTTTAGAATTTTATTAGATGGCTAAATTTTATAGAACTCTATTTGTTAAAATTTCACGGCGAAATGAAATTTTTTGCAAGCGCGAAAGCAAAATTTAGCGGGTGAAATTATACGGCGGCTGGCGAGCGCGAATTATTAAATTTTAACCCCGTTTTGAATAAAATAGCGCAAAAAATTCTAAAGGCTTAAATTTGAAAAATCGCTATCCGACCCGCCAAATCTCCGTCGGCTCCGTCAAAATCGGCGGCGGCGCGCCCATCTCCGTGCAGTCGATGAGCTTTTCTAAAACGAAGGACGTGGAGGGCACGCTAGAGCAGATAAACCGCCTGTATTTCGCGGGCTGCGACATCGTGCGCTGCGCCGTGCTCGATAAGGCGGACGCGGATGCGCTCGCGCGCATCAAAAAAAGCTCGCCGCTTCCCATCGTAGCGGACATCCATTTTAATTTTCGCTTGGCGCTGCAGGTCGCGGAGTTTGTCGATGCTATCCGCATAAACCCCGGCAATATCGGTGGCAAGGACCGTATCAAGGAGGTCGTGCGTGCGTGCAAAGCTCGCAGCTTGCCCATCCGCATCGGCGTAAATTTGGGCTCACTCGAGGAGCAGTTTGAGCAAAAATACGGCCGCAGCGTGGAGGCGATGGTGCAAAGCGCGCTGTATAACGCCGCGCTGCTTGAAGATGAGGGCTTTAGCGACATCGCGATCTCGCTTAAGACTTCGGACGCACCGAGCACGGTGGCTGCATATCGCGCGCTGCGCCCGCTATGCGAGTATCCTTTTCATCTGGGCGTGACCGAGGCGGGGACGAAATTTCACGCGAGCATCAAGAGCGCGATCGCGCTTGGTACGCTTCTGATGGAGGGGATCGGCGATACGATGCGCGTGAGCATCACGGGCGAGCTTGAGGAGGAGATCCGCGTCGCGCGCGCGATCCTGCAGGATGCGGGCGTGCAAAAAAGCGGCGTCAATATTATCTCGTGCCCTACCTGCGGGCGTTTGCAAAGCGATCTGCTAAGCGCGATCAAAATCGTCGAAGAAAAAACCGCGCATATAAAAACGCCGCTAAATATCAGCGTCATGGGCTGCGTCGTAAATGCGATCGGCGAGGCGAAGGGCGCGGACGTGGCGATCGCGTTCGGCAACGGGCGCGGCATCGTGATGCGCCACGGCGAAGTGGTCGCCAAACTCGAGGAGAGCAAGCTCGTGGAGCGGTTTTTGCAAGAGGTCGAGGACGAGGTGCGGGCTCGCGAAGGGGCCTGAGAGCTGCGGGGTGCCTAGCGGCTTAAATGTCGCTATTATTCGTGGCTTGGGCGACTCGGCTCTGAATTTGGCGCGCTTTGCTAGTTGTAGTTTGCTCGGCGTTTTAAGGCGCTCTCGGGCTCATCGCGGTTCGTTTAGGTTTATAGGTACAGCGCGTCTTGGCGTGAAATTTTAAAATTTCATCCTTAAGGCGGCGCTTTTAAATTTGAGCCTTTGGGAGTGCGGCTTGGAATTTTAGTTTGGAATTTCAGGTTTAAAATTTTAGCTCTAGGATTTCGTTTTGGAATTTTGGGTTTGAAATTTTAACTTTGCAATTCGCCGTGAAATTTTATTTTAAAATTTGAGCCTCGCGATTGGGCGTCAAATTTACGGCGTAAAATTTCAAGGCGCGGCGTCGAAGTCGAGCCGCGTTAAATTTAGCGCGATTTATTGCGACAGACACACTGTTTTGCGAAACAGCGGGCGAGCAATTTAAATGCACGGCATTCGGCTCATTGTTTAAGGCGTTTGAAAAATTTCAAATCGCGACGCTCGGTTTAAATTTAGAAAGGTTTGCTCGCCGCAGCTCGGGCGCAAAATTTAATGCCCGAGCTTGTAGCGCTAAATTTTAATAGGTGGGCTTAAAATTTTAAAGAATTCTGAGCCCTAGCGAAATTTCAAGCTCTATGAAATTTAAAAATTTTAAATCCGCCGCGGCAGCCTTTGGACGCAGTCTCAAATCGCCGCGGTGTGTGCGGCATAAGAGTGCAGCGGCTTAAAATGCGCGGCTTTTGGAAGCGCGAAATTTTCAAAGCTGCGATAGTTCCAAGACTGCGACGAGCGCTCAAAGCCGCATCGCTTTTCAAAAGCGCGTACCGGGGCTGTAGATTAAAATTTACGATTTTATAGAGCTTAAAATTTAGACGCGCAAAAGCGCGCGAAACGAGGGGAAGCGATGGCAACGAAGCAGAATGTGCCTGCAAATTTATACGATCTGGATATGGAGCGCGCGATTTTAAGCTCGCTTTTGCAAAACGAGGACGCATACGGCGAGCTGAGCGAGATAATCTCGGTCGGCGATTTTTTCTACAAGCCGCACGCCGACATCTACGAGGCGATCGTCAAGTGCTCCTCGCACAACGAGCCGATCGCGCCGAGCTTCGTTAAAAAATGGCTAGCCGAGCGCTACGACGATGGCGCATTTACCGAGGTCGTAGCCACCAGCGGCGTGGTCGATGCCCCAAAATACGCACTCGAGCTGCGCGAAAAATCGATCAAGCGCTCGCTAATCAAGGTCGCGCACGAGATCCCTTCGATGGTAAACGAAGCCGTGCGCAGCAAGGACACCGCCGATAAAATTAGCTCTAAAATTTACGAACTCATCGACGAGGAGCGCCACGGCGGCATCAAAAAATCGCACGAGATTATCGCCGACGTGGTAGAGGAGCTGAAGCGCCAAAAGGCGCTCGCAGGCTCGGAGCTCGTGGGGCTTGATACGGGCTTTCGCTTCCTAAACGACTGCACGAAGGGGCTGAAGCCCGGCGAGCTCATCATAATCGCCGCCCGCCCTGGCATGGGCAAGACTGCCTTTGCGCTAAATTTGATGATGAAAACGCTGCAAAGCGGCAAAGGCGTCGTATTTTTCTCGCTCGAGATGCCCTCCGTGCAGCTGATGTATCGCATACTAAGCGCGCTTAGCTCGATCCCGCTAAGCGACATAATGAGCGCCAAGCTCAGCGACGACGACTGGACGCGCTTCAACGACGCTTGCGACGCGGTGCTGAATATGCCGCTTTTCGTCTATGACAGCGGCTACGTGAACATCCACCAAGTCCGCACCCAGCTGCGCAAACTCAAATCCGCGGATGCCAACATCGAGCTTTGCGTGATCGATTACATCGGACTTATGACGAGCACGAGCAACTACTCCGAGCGCCACCTACAAATCGCCGAAATTTCGCGCGGGCTCAAGCTCTTGGCGCGCGAGCTAAACATCCCGATCATCGCGCTGTCGCAGCTAAACCGCTCGCTTGAGGCGCGCTCGAACAAACGCCCGATGCTAAGCGATCTGCGCGAAAGCGGCGCGATCGAGCAGGACGCCGACATCATACTTTTCGTCTATCGCGACGAGGTTTATAAAGAGCAGATGGAGCGCGAGCGCATTTCGCGGCTGGAGGCCGAGGGCAAGGACGCGGGCGAGCCCGTGTTTAGGCGCAACGACTATCAGGAAAAAGCCGAAATCATCGTCGGCAAAAACCGCTCGGGCGAGGCGGGCAGGACGATCGAGGTGGGCTTTCAGGGCAGATTTACCCGCTTCGTCGATACGAGCTTCGGCGGCGAGCCCAGCGAGAGCGCGATCTTTAACGAAAACGACAATCTCGACTACGTCTCGCAGCTGCAAGATCAGGGCTTTGAGGAGCCTACTGCGCCGCGCCTCGATATGCAGCAACCCGATGCAGCGCAGAATTTGCAACAGAATTTAGCGCAAAGCTTTAACGGCGCGGAGAGTTTTAACGAAGCGCAAAATAGTGGCGTAAGTTTAAACGAAAGCTCTGCTGGTGCTCGAAATTCCGGAGTAAATATCGATTTTGATGAGATGCCTAGTTTCGGCCAAAGCGGCGGGCAAGATGGCGAGGAGATAGACAGCGAGTCTAAGCTTAGCGCAGAGCAGGGCTTGGCAGAGGTACAGCGCGCGGCACAGAACGCACCGCAAAAACAAGAATTTGAGGAGCAAAATTTAGACGATACGAGAGTGAGCGGTGTCGCGCCTCAAACAGAGGGCGCGCATAAAAATTTAGCGGGCACTCCGCGAGGCGTAAAAGACACATTTCCAGGCGCAAAAGGCGCGCGGCAAGATGCAAAAGGCGTATCGCAAGGCACAAAGAACACGCAGCAAGAGGATGCTACGTATTTTGAAAGAGGCGAGCGCGATGAGCCGCCTTTTGAAGCACAAGAGGACGAGGCAAAATTTAAACCCGCACCGCCTTTAAATATCGAAGAAATGGGCATTCCAAAGATCAATGAGGCAAACAGGCTCGATGACGACGACGCGCCGCTGGATCTGTGAAATAGCGCTTAGGCTAGCGCTGATTGTTAGCGTTTTTTGCTTCGCGCTTTACGCGCAGGATTTCAGTGACGCGGGCTTTTGCGCGCTGGCGGCGTTTTGGGCTTACGCGCTATTTCGGGTGCTATTTAGCTTTTTTTACGAGGCGAAGCAGCGCGCCAATGCGGCACTATTTCGCAGTGGCGGGACTTTGATTAAAATTTTTAAAGGCAGGCTGCTAAGCGGGGTTTTTGCCTGCGCGGGCGCGATCCTCTTGAGCGTCACTTTGGCGCTAGGCCTAGCAGATCTGCGCGGCGCGGAGCTATTCGTGACGCTCGCGGCGCTGCCTGCAGCTCTTGCTCTGATGCGCCTAGCGGTGCTTAAGCTCAGCCTAAAAGAGATTAAAAATCCTAGAATTTTATCGCTCAAACTTAGCATTTTGCTACTCGCCGTGCTTGCCGTAGCGGTAAATTTCGCTCTAAATTTAGCCTATTTGCGGCTCGCAGACGGCGCAGATGCTGCCGCACACTCTTTAAATTCCGCGATAAATTTTACTCCGCCCGCCAGCGCTACCGCATTGACGCGCTGCCGCCCGATCACGCCTGACTTCTTTCCTTTTTCTTCCACCCGCGGCCCCCGGCCTTTTCCGCATCCAGAGTCCGTCATGACCGAATCCACCCTGCTCATCCTTTTTGCCATCGGCGCGCTTGCCGTCCTCATCCTGGGCGCGTTCGCCATGTTCGCCAAGTTCTACCGCAAGGTGGAGCAAGGCACGGCCATGATCGTCAATACGCTGCGGGCCGCGCCGGAAGTCACGTTCACGGGGCGCATGGTCTATCCCGTCATCCACAAGGCGGAGCTGATGGACATTTCGCTCAAGACCATCGACATCGACCGCTCCGGCGACCAGGGCCTGATCTGCCAGGACAACATCCGCGCCGACATCAAGGTGAAATTCTTCGTGCGCGTGAACCAGACCAGCGAAGACGTGCTGCGCGTGGCGCAGGGCATCGGCTGCGCGCGCGCTTCCAACCAGCAGACGCTGGAAGACCTGTTTTCCGCCAAGTTCTCCGAGGCGCTCAAAACCGTGGGCAAGTCGCTGGACTTCGTGGACCTGTACCAGGCGCGCGACCGCTTCCGCGACAAGATCATTGAGCAAATCGGCGACGACCTCTCCGGCTACGTGCTGGAAGACGCCGCCATTGACTATCTGGAGCAAACCCCGCTGGCCAAGCTGGACGCCACCAACATCCTTGACGCGCAGGGCATCAAGAAAATCACCGAGCTGACAGCGGTCGAACACGTCGTGACCAACGAGCTGCGCCGCAACGAGGAAATGCAGATCAAGAAAAAAGACGTGGAAACGCAAGAAGCCCTGCTGGAGCTGGAGCGCCAGCAGGCCGACGCCACCGCCCGCCAAAAGCGCGAAGTGGCCGCCGTGCAGGCCCGCGAAGAAGCCGAAACCGCCAAGATTCGCGCCGAAGAGCAGACCCGCGCCGATCTGGCCCGCCTGCAAGCCGAGCAGCAAGTGGCCGTGCAGCAGGAAAACGTGCAGCGCGAAAAGGAAGTGGCCGAAAACAACCGCAAGCGCGCCGTCGTCATCGAGCAAGAGCGCGTGACCCGCGCCAAAGACCTGGAAGTGGTGGCCCGCGAAAAAGAAGTGACCCTGCAGCGCATCGACGCCGACCGCGCCGTCGAATTGCAGAAAAAGGCCATTGCCGACGTGATTCGCGAGCGCATCGTGGTCGAGCGCACCGTGGCCGAACAGGAAGAAGCCATCAAGGAAGTGCGCGAAGTGGCCGAAGCCGACCGCACCGCCAAGGCCACCGTCATCACCGCAGAAGCCGCTGCGCAGGAAAAGCTGGTCATGGAAGTCAAGGCCGCCGAAGCGCAAGAGCGCCGCGCGCGCCACAAGGCCGCCGAAGAGCTGCTGCTGGCCGATGCCCGCCTGAAAGTGGCCGAGCGTGAAGCCGAAGCCAAAAAGCGCGAAGCCGAAGGCGTGGAAGCCCTCAGCGCCGCCCCCGGCCTGGCCGAAGCCAAAGTGCAAATGGCCGCCGCCAGCGCCCATCTGGCGCAAATGGAAGCCGAGGCCAGCGGCACGGAAAAAGTGGGCCGCGCCCAGGCGCAAGTGACCGAAGCGCAGGCGCAAGCCGAAGCCGTGGGCCTGCGCGCCCGCATGCAGGCCGAGGCCGATGGCAAGGAAAAAATCGGCCAGGCCGAGGCCAACGTGCGCACCGTCGAAGCCGAAGCCCTCACCCGCACGGGCGACGCCGAAGCGCACAACATCGACGTGAAATTCAGCGCCGAAGCGCGCGGCCTGAAAGAAAAATTCGAGGCCATGAAGGCCATGAGCGCCGAAACCCGCGAGCACGAGGAATACCGCATGCGGCTGGAGCGCGCCCACATCGAGGCCATGAGCGCCATCGAAACGCAAGCGAAGATTGCGAAAGAGCAAGCCGAAGTGCTGGCCACCGCCTTGGGCAAAGCCAACATCGACATCGTCGGCGGCGACGCGGCCTACTTCGACAGCTTTGTCAAATCGCTTTCCGTGGGCAAAGGCATCGACAGCGCCATCGCCAAGAGCCAGACGCTGCAAACCGCCTTCAAAGACCAGATCGAAGGCAAGCGCGACGTGCTGGAAGACCTCAAGCAACTGCTCGGCGCCGCCGGCCAGTCATCCAGCCAGCTGCAAAGCCTGGGCGTGACGGCGCTGCTCACCAAGATAGCCACCCAGGGCAGCGACGCCGAAAAAGACGCCTTGCGCACCCTGCTGGGCAGCCTGAACCGCCAGAGCTGACCGCCGCTGGCGGCAGGCCGCGCGCCGTCCGGGCGCAGGCGGTGAAGCAGGCAATGAACGGCTGAAGGAATGGCTTATTTCGCTCCTTTAACCATAGCGTGAGGTCCTAGTGGAATCTGCGCGAGGCAGCATTTCAGGCCCTCATATTTGCTCCTATCTTTGATGCCGCCGGGCAGGCAGCGCCGGCCTTGTGAGCCTGTTTGGCGTCTGGCCGTGAGGGGCGCAGATCATGAGCAGGTTCTGAAGCCCGCTTGGCCAGGCCGTGGGCCGGGCCTACTTGCGGCGCTGGCCCGCGCGCGGGTGTGCGGCGTCGTACGCCTGCGCCAGATGCTGAAAGTCCAGCCGCGTATAGACCTGCGTGGCGGCGATGCTGGCGTGGCCC
>ERZ773043.1285-NODE-1285-length-14259-cov-4.370881_pt1 | contig 14259 bp, 17 predicted proteins | sample MGYA00580636_ERZ773043 | MGnify/ENA primary metagenome ERZ773043 (study PRJEB29015, sample SAMEA2737992) | human oral metagenome | biome: human oral; feature: human-associated habitat; material: dental | place: China | collected 2065 ... | reverse complement strand
TAAAACCGTGGCTATTCAAATAATCGCGCGTCGCCTGCCAGAACTTGCTGCGGCGGATAAACCGTTGGCGTACCCCAGGATTAACATTCATATCGACGTAGCGGCGGCGAAAACGCTCTTCTTTGTTCTCGAGTTTTTCCGGCATCGGCCGCAAGGATTTGGTCAACAGACGAAGCTCACGCACACCAACCGATTTCTCACCAGTTTGCGTCGTCGTCATCACGCCGCGCGCCTCGACAAAATCGCCGGTATCCAGAAGCTTCAGCTGCTTCATACCCAGCACGCCGCGGCCAGCATCCAGCTCCACCACATCGTCACGCTGCAAGTACAGCTGCACCTCGCCAGATTGGTCGCGCAGCTTGATAAACGCCAATTTGCCAAAACTGCGAATCGACACAATGCGCCCAGCGACCACCACCTCGTGCCCAGCCAGCTCATCGTACTTTTCCAAAACCTCAGCGCAAGCATGCGTCCGCGCCGACTTCGCCGGATACGGATCAACGCCCAGCTGGCGCAGCGCCTCTAATTTTCGTAAACGTTCGTTGCGGTAATCTTGTAGGGTAGCCATAATGTATCCATTATAGCACTCCTATGCTACAGGCTAAACAATAGCTATGACTGTATAGGTGTTTTCACCTCTTGACGTATTGATAGCAACCACATCGCCAACAGTTTTGCCAATCAGCACTGTACCTAGTGGAGACTCATCCGAGATCTTGCCATTAATAGGGTCAGCCTCAACCGGTCCAACAATCGTATATTCGTAGGTTTTACCATTTGACTCGAGTGTCACGCAACTACCCAGGTTTACTTCGTGCGCAGTACCGCTCTTGATATCTTCAGCATTTTGTAGAATATCCTCAATCTCAGCAATGCGCGTCTCAACCAAACCTTGCTCCTCGCGCGCTTGATCATACTCGGCGTTCTCGCTAAGGTCACCATAACCGCGAGCTTCAGCAATTTTCTCAGCAATTTCGCCACGTCGCCCCTTCAAGCTAGTCAGCTCATTTTCAAGCTCTTTTCTTCCATTCTCGGTAATTTGATATGCTTTCTTCATGAATTATATTCTCCTTTCGTTATACCACGTCCGAAAGTTTCTCTAACCAGAGATACTTCAGCCCCCTCCAATACAAAATATTCTAGGTTAGTTCAGTGTAGCAAGCAACTCCTCAGGCGTCAAGAGCTGCTGCTCGCCAGTTCGCCGCGACACTACCTCCCATTTGCCGTCACCAACCAAGCGGTCACTCACCGTCACCCGATACGGAATACCTAGCAGTTCGGCATCGGCAAATTTCACGCCCGGACGCTCATCGCGATCATCGTACAAAGTTTCGATTCCAGCTGCTTGCAGTTTATCGTATAGCTCGTCGGCAGCAGCCCGTGATTTATCGCCAATCTGCACCAAGTACACCTTGGCAGGCGCGATACCCTCTGGCCACACCAAACCCTTTTCATCAGCAAATTTCTCGACAATCACTCCCATCACCCGCGTAATACCGATACCATAGCTGCCCATATAAGCGTACCGCTCACGGCCGTCCGCATCAGTAAAGACTAGGCGCATTTCCTCGGACTTTTGCGTACCAAAGTTAAAAATATTACCAACTTCAGCAGTTTTTACTCTTTCTAGCTCGCTGCGATTAATGCCAAGCTCCTTGACAGCATCGTCAAGCACTTCCTCATTGATAGCGATATTCTTGCCGCGATGCAAATATATATAATCCTCGCCAGCACCGCAAATCGTCTGAAATTCGTGACTGAATTTGGTAAAAGCGCCACCAGAGGCAAATGTCACATAAGTTTCGCCACCAATGCCGAAACGGTCGTAGCACCGCTTATACGCCTCGATCACAGCCTGGTAATAATTATCAAGACCCTCTTTGCTAGCGTGCACCGAGTACATGTCTTTCATAATAAACTCGCGGCCACGCATGATACCGCTTTTAGCGCGCAGTTCGTTGCGCAGTTTGTTCTGGAACTGATAAACGCTAATCGGCAAATCCTTATAACTCTTCAAATAACCGCGCAGCAGCTCGATGATTGGCTCTTCGTGCGTCCAGCCAAAGCCGACATCAGTGCCGTCTTGCAGTTTCGATTTGAACCACACATCAACCAGTTCGTCACTCCAGCGGCCAGTCTCTTGCCAAAGATCTTTGCGCTGGAGCGTACTCATCAACAGCTCTTGACTGCTAAGAGCATTCATCTCTTCGCGCACAATTTGCTTGATATTCTCAAGTACGCGCAGTCCCAGCGGCAGATACGAATACGCTCCCGCCATGGTTTTGTGTACATAGCCAGCGCGAATCAACAATTGAGCGTTACGCGCCACCTCGTCGGCTGGTGCTTGTTTAAGTGTCCGAGTAAAATTTTTGCTTAATTTCATAACAACCCCTATTCTATCGTGAATTATTCATATCAACAAATCACCACAGAGTTGTCGCAATATACAGAGCATAAAAAGCTATACTATTCTTGGTCAAATGCAACAAAAAACCTGCCCAGATAGACCCGGTATACTCACGTAGTGCGCAAAGTACTAAGCTCAGTGCAAATGTATCGATACCGACATTCCATTGGCCATGCGCCACACCGAAAAGTATACTAACAAAAACCGTACAGAGCACCGCCGATATCTTAGCAGCACGCAGTCTACCATACAATATACCACGAAAGATTAGCTCCTCACACAATGGCACTACTATTACTAATATAGCAAAAGCAAGAGCCAAGTCTATCGAGAATAATTTGTCCGGCGCACCAATATCCTGACGTTGACTCGGATCAAATCCCGGTATGATTGATTGCGCTATATACGACAAAATAACTGTTAAAACCAGATACGCTATAGCACCTATAGCCGCCAAGCCAATGTCACGCCATTCAATCAAGCGCTGTACGCCAGCTTGCTTTATTGACAAAGGTCTCTTAACTCGCCAAGCTACTAAACAAACAACAATCACTGTCACAATATGAACAAACCCTTGCGACACCAAATTGACTACTGACGCATTGATCTGTGATAGCCAATCGGCCTTCACCATCAGCCATGCGATACCCGCCACAGCATAGGTCGATAGCACCATAGCCAGCACTATTAGCGCCACCCAGCCAAGACAAACTATTACCTGCTGCCGGCTAAGACGAATCGATAATTTGCCCACCTGCCAACGTTTCATCGAAATAGTTTCCCGACATCAGAGATTGTTATTAGTACTACTAGCACCATCAAAATCAAAAAACCTATACCGTGAATCTTCTCTTCTGTGTCCTTATTAAGAGGTTTTTTTATCAGATGAAATAACGCTGTCACAAACCACCGCCCGCCGTCAAGTGCCGGAATTGGCAAAATGTTCATTACCGCCAACGACAATGCTATCAAGCCGGCAATCATCAAAACATATCGCCCGCCAGCCTCACCTGCCGCCGGGAAGAGCATGCCGAATATCGTCACCGGACCGCCGACACTGTTGCCAACCGTCGCTAATTTTTGATTAGCTTGCTGCTGCGCCTGGTCATTCGGCACGATTTTCATCGCCAAACCAGTGATACCATCGTACACAACTTGCCCAAGCCCTTGAATTGTTAAACCTGTCAGCTGAGCAGTCAGACCCACGCCGACAACCGGCGCCGACCAAGTCGAACGCATCAAAATTTCTTGTGATAAGCTAGCGCCTAAATAGCCGCGCTTATCATTATTATTGGAACGCAGCGCCACCGGCAACGTCGCTTCTCGGCCATTCCGCGAATAACGAATTTCGACTGTCTTACCCTTTTCGCGAGCTAATCTTTTAGTCAGCTCATCTGGTGTCTTTACTTTGTCGCCATTAACCGACAAGACATCATCACCAGCTTTGAGTCCGCTTTTTTGCGCCGGCAAACCGTTTTCTATGCCAGCAATTTTGACTTCTTTGCCAGATGTCACCGTATCGCTCGCCACCGTGAACTGATTCTGCACCAGCGGCGGCATACCCCACCATGCCAAAACGGTGAATACCAGCACCGCGCTCAACCAGTTCACCGCCACGCCCGCCAGCAGAATCTGCGTTTTTTGCCAGAATGTCGCCGCACCGTAATCTCCTGGCTTTTTGTCATTGTCATGCTCGCCCTGCAGTTTGACAAAACCGCCCAATGGCAACCAGTTAACACTATAGTTAACATTTTTGCCCAAAAAACTCTTCTTGACCTTCTTTTTGTAGGCTGCTGGCGGAAAGCCTATGCCGAACTCCTCGACGCGCACATTATAGCGGCGCGCCACCAAAGCATGACCTAATTCGTGCGTAACCACGAGAATAGTCAGTACAATTATCCCGATAATGATACCAAAAATTATACTCATTTACCCTCCAAATCGCCGCGAACGCTTGGCGTATTCCTTTAGTATAGCGGTTATGTCTCGCTTTGTCATGTCCGGCCAAGCCTTCTTAACAAAAATTAGTTCGCTATAAGCGCTGCGCCAAAGCATGAAGTTGCTAAGACGCTGCTCGCCGCTAGTGCGCACAATTAAGTCGCAGGGCGGCACATCTGGCGTATACAAAAATTGTTCAAAGATCTGGGCTGTCACTTTTTTATGAGCTGATAGGGTCTTGCGCAAGGTGTTGACGGCATCGATAATCTCTTGATGCCCGCCATAATTAAACGACAAAATCGCCGTACCGTGTGTCAAATGTTTGGTAGCTGCTTCCGCTTCATCGATAGCTTTTTTGACTCGGCGACTAAGCCGTAAGCGCGTTCCCGCCACTCTAAGCCGTATACCGTGTTCTACAAAAATGTGCAGATCACGCGTCAACATTTGCACTACCAGATCCATCAAATGCTTAACTTCTGGCCCGCTGCGATGCCAATTTTCGGTACTAAAGATATAGGCGCTAACATACGGTACACCTCGATCAATCGTATCGATGATAATTTCGCGCAGCTTCTCGTAACCAGCACTGTGTCCTTCTTGCGCCGACAATCCCTGACCTTTAGCCCAGCGTCGATTACCATCAACAATATAACCAACGTGTGTCGGCAGAGTTTTTTCGCTCATCAGATTGTCAGGATGTCCTTTTCTTTAGTCTTGAAGGCCGTTTCAAGCTTATCCTGATACTCGCCCATCAGACGATCAAACTCTTTTTCAATCCGTTTAAGGTCGTCTTCGCTAAGTTCTTTAGATTCTTTCATCTTCTTGGCGTCTTTAATGCCATCCTGGCGAACGTTGCGCAGAGCAATCCTAGCTTCTTCTAGCTTGTCTGACGCCTGACGCACCAGCTGCTTGCGGCGCTCCTCTGTCAGCGCTGGTACTGACACGCGTACCACCCGGCCGTCGTCGCTCGGATTAAAGCCAAGGCTTTGGTCGTTGCGGATCGCTGCGGCGATGTTTTGTAGATTACTCGGATCAAACGGCGTCACCAGTAGCATCTGGGCCTCTGGGGCGGTCACATTAGCCACTTGATTAAGCGGCATACTGGCACCATACGCTTCGACCAGTACTCCTTCCAGCATCCCCGGATGCGCCCGGCCAGTACGGATTTTGCGCAGCTCCTCGCCAAAATACTCCAGCGCGCCTGTCATCTTTGATTCATATTCGTCTGTACTAAACATATATTCTCCTTTACTCTATTGTAACATCAATCGTTAATTTATCTGCGCTACACCCAGCAGGCTGGCTCGCCTATCAAACCCTTTGCGCAACTGATACGCTTGGCGAAAATCTAGCGACCCGTCCATCTCTTGATAGGCCTTAGCATCAAAAATAAGCCACACATCTAGCGGATAGTGCGGCCGCTCCGCCACCCGCGGCATTATCGTATGGTATAGCCGGAAAAACGCGTCAGTCGTGTGGTACGGCATATACGGCACAAACGCCCGCCCCAAAATATCAGGTTTATCACCATTATTATCTAGTGGCAAACCGCCGGTTTCGCGAATGCGTTTGACGAACGACGCCCGCCCCGATTCGCTGACAAACTTACGCGATTGCGATCCGCAAACAATAATTTCTTGATACATAAACCTATGCAAGAACACTACGTCTATATAGCGCGAAATCTCATAAGTCTTCACACGGCGCGATCCCAACCCAACAAAAGGATTATCGGCGAAATCATACTGATACGCCGGAATATTAATGTGAATTATCCCATCTGTATCCTCGCTCAGCTGATCACGCAGATCGTTAAGTTGATCATCGATATCTTTGCCATTATCGATACGCTCATGATCTTGAAAGACCTCGCTCTCGGGCCGCAAATCAATCTCGTCTAACTCTCCTGAATGCTCTAAATCAACATTTTTTGGTTTCTCGCTGTCATAAAAATTAAATCCGCCCGACTCAAAATTACGCATTTTCGACCGCCCTCCAGCTGTTCATAATCTTATGATATCAAAATAACCGCTACATTTCAGCGGTTATTCTAGCTCTATTTAGACACGTGCCGTTATTCAGTAACGCCAAGTTCAATCCGCTTGAACTGGCTGACTCGCACATTCTCGCCGCGCAGTGCCACTTGCTCTTTGATTAGCTCGCCAACGGTCTTGCTGTCATCGAGCACAAAAGCCTGCTCAGACAAAACTTGCTCAGCGAAATGCTTTTTGAGCTGGCCAGCAACAATTTGCTCGCGCATGTTTTCCGGTTTGTTCTGCAGACTTTCGCTGGCAAGCAATTCCTGCTTTTTCGCCTCGTAAATATCGCTCGGAATATCTTCAGCCGTCGCATACTTCGGCGCCATTGCTGCAATTTGCATAGCTATTTGGTGCGCAAATTCTTTGAACTCTGGCAAACGCGCTACAAAATCCGTCTCGCAGTTCACTTCGACAATCACGCCAATTCGCCCGCTGTGGACATAGCTTTCGATCAAACCCTCACGAGTCTCGCGATCGCCTTTTTTCTCAGCCTTGGTCAAACCTTTTTTGCGCATCTCTTCCAGCGCCTTGTCAAAGTCGCCATCAGCCTCAACCAACGCCTTCTTTGCGTCAGTCAGACCTACGCCAGTCAATTCGCGCAGTTTCTTAATATCATCAACAGAAACGCCCATCCTATTTCTCCTCTTTTTTCACTGGTTTTTCTTCAGCCTTCACGCTACCCGCGCCCTCGGCTACAGCCGCCGTGAAGTAGTCAAGCAGCTGCTGGATGCTCTTGATCGCATCGTCGTTGCCTGGGATAACGTAATCGATGCCCGTTGGATTGACATTGGTATCAACCACGGCAAATACTGGTATACCCAGAGCCTCTGCCTCGCGCACTGCATTCGCATCAGTTAGCGCGTCAACCACGACCACGGCGCCCGGCTTGCCCATCAGGTTCTTGATACCGCCATATTTGAAATTCAGATTATCAATTTCCTCCTGAAAACGCTGCACTTCCAGCTTGTTGTAGCGCTTCTCGAGGTCGCCTGATGCCATCCGCTTCTCGAGGTTCTTCAACTTCTTGATTTGCTGAGCAATCGTCGCACCGTTGGTCAGCATGCCGCCAATCCAGCGCTCAACCACGTACGGCTGATTGATACCCTCGGCCGCTTGGCGCACCACATCTTTGGCTTGCTTTTTCGTACCGACGAACAATATCTTTTTACCGCTAGCGGCGATTTTCGTCAGCTCCGGCAGCGCCTTCTCCAGCGCCTCAGCCGTCTTTGCCAAGTCAATGATATGGCTATCCTGGCGTTTTGAATGGATGTATGGCGCCATCTTTGGGTGCCAGCGACTCGTTTTGTGCCCGAAATGAACACCAGCTTCAAACAAAGCTTTCATGTCTACTGTTACAGACATTAGATTACTCCTTTTTCCTCGCCCGCCGCTTTTGGAGCCACGACGGGCTGTGTCGTTATATTTAGTTACCTCGTCATTTTAACACGAGTCGACACCAAAAGCAATCCGTTACTGAGCAGAGCGAGACGCTATGAACTTGTCTAACTCCTGCTCGAGTTCAAGTGCCTCATTACTTGAAGAGGAAAGCTCGTTAACAATAAGTCTATCCTGCCCCGGAGTCACGACTTGCGCCTCGACAGATTGACCACTCTCCTCTGTTGGATCCTTACGGCGTAACTCTGACTGAACGACATCGCCACTCGTTTGAGCAATCTCAAAATAGTTAATCGCGTCGCTATCCACAAAAGCACCAAACACACAGTTCTCACCCCACGCTAAGTCCTTTGCCGTCATATCCGGCACCGACTCATTAATGAGGTTTGCCGACAGCTTAAATAATAAAATCGAACCAACCTTTGCCCCGTCTCGTCCAACAGAGCCAGGCCCATAAGCATCAAGTGCTACAACTGAAGTATTTACTTCCATTGGCACGACAAGAGAGTTGTCGACGACACGTTCGTGGGGATTAAACAGTTTTACACTAACAGTACCACAAGCCCCAGGAGATAGCCTCACGTCAAGAGCTTCTCTAAGTGCATTACTAAGACGCGATAATGCATTGCCACTAAAAACATTAATATTGCTTTCCTCGCAGTGGTCGGGGTAATCTAGTATTTCACCAACAACTTGCACCCTCTCCTTTTCCTCATTGCGTCGAAACGCTTCCTCTGTCAACCGGTTAAAGTTGTGTGCCGCCCAAATCGTTGGCTGTTTACCATTATCCATGTCGTGTAACTCCTTGGTTTTTAGCTATCGAAGTCAACTATACTCTCTGCCTCTTGGTTTGTCAAGTACATTACAATATTTTTGATAATTTACAAGCATAATCGTTGGGCAGCCCTTACCAAACAGCGGGGGGCAGCTCTATCATGCGACTACGCTGACGGCAGTATTTGCAATACCTATACTTTTTTGCTAAAATACCAAGGTTATGAAAAGCAGTATTCACCCACAGAACTATCGCCCGGTCGTATTTAGCGACGATCAAGCGGGCTTCGCGTTCTTGACTCAGTCAACAGCGCAAACCACGGATACCATCGTTTGGGAAGATGGCAAGACTTATCCACTCGTCAAGGTGCACATCTCCAGCGCCTCGCACCCATTCTTCACCGGCGAAGAAAAGATCATCGACACCGAGGGTCGCGTTGACCGGTTCAAGGCACGCCAAGCAGCCGCTCAGGCTCGCAAGGCAGCCCTAGCCAACAAAGCCAAGAAAGCTGCCGCCAAAAAAGCCGCCAAAGTAACAGATGATGACGCAGCAGACGACACGAAGAAGAAAGCGGCTACACCTAAAGTAAAAACTAAGAAGGTTAAGAAATAGCCCTAACTTATCAATACTTTTGGTATCACGTAATAGCTCCGCCAAAACGGAGCTATTACATTAGGCTGCGTTACGTCGGTCTATGCTAGCTCTTGCTAGCTTCTTTGAGTCCGTTATTAAAGTGCTCCATCATATGCTCAAGCCTCCGTAGATACGCCAGCTCTCCCACGTCCCTCCGATACAACGTACCTGGTTGCCGCACGCCATTTTCATCAATAGCAACATATTCGACGATACCATCAGGCGAAATCCATCGTATAGCACCGTCAGTTTTTGTCACCTCATAATCACCAGTATACCCACGACCATCCTTCTCTCTTCGTAGGTGATTTGTGAGTTCAACCTCCTTTATCAAGCCCGTCGTGGAGTCATAAGCAGTTGACGTGCGAACACGCCGAGCGTCATGATCCGTACCTCCAACGCTACGCTCCTCAACCATACCAATAATCGATCCACCGTTGAGCCCCTTAGCGATAAAATCACCGTAACGCGAAACCTGCTTCACTATCATCTCCTCAGCTAGAGATGAAAGGTCATACATCGCTGGTAGCCACTTCTCTGTCAAGGCATCGCCTTTCTTCTTTAATATATACTCACTGGCACTTGTAACTATCTTAGCAACAAACTCAGGGGACCCCACCTTTGTCTCTGGGAGGCCTGAGCCATCTTTCAGTTCTGCTATGCGCGGCTCGTCAAGGGCTAAACTCGCTAACTTCCTTTCTGTCTGCCGGCGTGCATGTTCAGCATTTTCTTCTTGTGCCATCTCCCAGGCCTTCTCGACATTACGAACCCGCCCAAAGTTTGTCCCGAAAGCTTCGTTGACCACACGTCGTGCTGATTGAAATAATTTGCCCATACTTTTTATTTTCCTTCTCTTTGCTACTGCAATATGTAATGTATTTAATAGTCTACACTTTACTTTATTTTTCTTTATTTGTCAAGTATCCCTACGCCATTATCAGTATTTTACTAGTAGGCCCGCCACCCCCACCAATGTGCTATAATAATCCATATGACAAAAATCTCTCTCGACCTCGAGGCGTTGAAGGCAGAGCGAGTAGCGCTGGGTGATTTTTTGGCGCGCCCCGATGCGTATGGCTCGCCGGATTTCACAAGTAAAAATAAGCGATTTTCGGAGCTAGAGACGCTTATCGCCAAGGGCGACGAGCGAGCGGCATTAGAACAAAATCTGCGTGATGTCAGAGAGCTAGCACAGGATGGCGGCGAATTGGCAGAATTAGCAAAAGCCGAAATCACTGAAACTGAAGCGCGGCTGTCAGAGCTGGAGGAAGAATTATTTATCCTATTGACACCCAAAGATCCGAACGACGAGAAAAACATCATCATAGAAATCCGGGCTGGTGCTGGCGGTGACGAAGCCTCGCTGTTTGCAGCGGAACTGTACCGTATGTACCTGCGCTGGTGCGAAGCCAACAGCTATAAAACCGAGCTTATCAGCGAATCCGCCAACGATTCTGGCGGTTACAAAGAAGTTATTTTCATGGTCAAGGGCGACGCGCCATACGCCAAATTGAAATTTGAAGGCGGCGTCCACCGCGTTCAACGCGTGCCAGTCACTGAAAGCCAAGGCCGCGTCCATACCTCGACCGTCACCGTGGCGGTGCTGCCAGAAGCCGAAGAGACTGATATCGAAATCAACCCGAACGACCTGCGCGTCGACATTTATCGCTCCAGCGGCCACGGCGGACAAAGCGTTAACACTACCGACTCGGCGGTGCGCATCACCCACCTGCCGACCGGCATCATCGTCACCAACCAAGACGAGAAATCGCAGATCAAGAACCGCGAAAAAGCCATGAGCGTGCTGCGTTCACGACTGCTACAAATGAAAATTGACGAAGAAAATGCCAAATTAAGCGCTGAACGGCGCTCATTAGTCGGCACTGGCGACCGCTCAGAGAAAATCCGCACCTATAATTTCCCGCAAGACCGCATCACCGACCACCGCATTCACTACAGCCGCAGCAATATCCCCGCGGTGATGAACGGGGATATTGACGACTTGATTGAGCAATTACAGCGGTACGAGCGGGAGTTGAAGGCGAAGAACACCGGAAATTAAGCCTCAGACGATTCAGAGTTAGATTGCTCTTCTAGCTCGCGATACCTTTTCCAAAAATCGCTTAGACCAGATTCTCTACTTTTATTAGCTAAGACAATTACCGCGCCGCCAGCTTTAATAATACCTTTAGTACGTTCATCTAACTGCTCAGGAAATTGATAACCTGTACGATCACGCTCTGCAAACATTAATGAGCGCGCCTCTCCAGGGTCTCTTGTTGGCTGAAATTGCGTATGAGTATCAATTGCGGCTTGCATACTAAAAGGAAGGTCTTCAGGATGTTCTAGCCTGGCTATTGCCATATTGTTACGAATCGCAGCCTTCATAGATTCAATAGTATCAAGCCTTGGCGTATACGTATGACTTCCATAATTAGCTCTATTTGTGTTAAATCTTATTTCACTCACATTAAATCTCGCTTCCTTGCCCAATATAATTTTATCAATGTTTCATATATTACTCTCTCTCTCTGAATTTGTCAAACAGTTTTACAATTTTTATCTTATTTTGCAAGAAATGAACTCCCCGCCCCGCTACAACCTGAAGCCGAGCACAGTGGAATTACATAAAACAAACAAATATTACCATTAGCCATACTCTGGCAATCAATGCCAGTTAATAATACCCCTTTTCAATATCATGATATCGTTTACCGAACTCTTCCAATCCAATACTACGTATAGAGTCAGGCACTACAGCTATCACCGCACCGCCATTCCTGATGGCTGTATCCGCACGAGCCATAAACCTATCGACTTTCTTATCAATCACCTCTACTATAGATCTACTTCTTACAGGCGCTGCACTTCTGGCTGATTTTGCGTATCCGCAGCAAGTTCTTTCAGCTTCTTTTTTAGCAAGCATTTTAACTTCCTCCGGATCTGTTGTCGTATAACACGATAGGCCAAGTCGTCTGGCGGCTTTCTGCATCGCCCGCACCTTATGGTCGTCCCCCCCTGTCTGAACCGATGTCCAAGGGTGAGATAAAAACGGCGCTATCTCATTCTCAGACTCAGTGCTTATGCGCCTAACAAACGCGTAGGGCAGCCACTCGCTTTTTTTTCAGCCTCGCGAGCGCGCTCTTCGCATGGATTATGATAGTATCCTTTCAAATGAATTCCTAATAACGCCGCAGCTGAAACGTTATTTGAAGCCAAAACAGAAATTGCAACCTCCTTTAGCTCCTCAGAATTAAAATACATACTGCATACATAAGCAAGAGCGCCCAGAGTATTGAGTGCAGCAGCCTGAATACGCAAATCTTTTCTATGTATTGAAGCCCCTAGCCTATACAGCAAATCCGCCCTCTGTAAATCAATCTTTCCATCTATCGCATCCTTGACATGGCATAGTTCATGCCGCAAAGTAGCGTCAGGATCAATACAATAACCAGTCTTTACGACAACATCAAACCCTTGGCTATCAGTTTTATTGATCGCTGCATGGCCTAGCTCTCTACTTCTCAAATACGAAGAATTTTCAGCACCAGTAACAACTATCGATAAATCACTCCAGCGATCTCTGGGAATACCAGCATACTCAAGATACTTTTTTAAGCTTTCTTCAGCAACATCAATAGTCTCGCCAGGCGCCAACTCAGCGCCTAATTTACGATCAAACTGAATCCTCGGAAAGTCTCCCCATTCTCCCCGCATAAACTCATTGCAGGCTGGGTTATCCGTTATGTGCAAACCTTCTGTGTAACTGCTCATAAAGCATTAAATCGCGCCAATCGTTTCCGCACCCTCCAGTAGCCGCGCCAATTCATCAATTTCACCCGGACGGACTGGCTGGTCGTTTACTCCTAATCGTCTTTCTAGCTGCTGATTCTTTATATCATTATCTAATCTAGCCATATCATCTTCAAGGCGAGATCTAAGATTATCTCCACTAATGCGTATACGTGACGGCAACGGCGCAACACTTTCTACTGCGTCCGTATTTAGATCATAGCGCAATACTTCATCCTGACTTTCCATATGATATCGATATCTGCCATTGTCTAACATTATATACTTACGCATATCTTCTTTGTCGTTTGAATACGACCCGACTTGAATAGTTAATTCATCGTCATCCCCTAACGGTAGCCTCAGTCCAAGTGACGAATCTCTTCCATTATTACTGCCAGGATAATCAAATTTATTCACATATACGCTATCGGCAAACCGAAGCAACAAATCATCCACTAGCGCCGACAGCTTGTATGCCGCCTCCATTTTTTCAGCGTCTGTTAAACTCTCTCTCTGGATTTCCAAACGGTTTGATGAAATCAAGGTTATCTGATGGCTCTTTCATTGGTTATCTCTCCATATTCGTTATGAAATTTATTATCAATGGTGTATAATGTAGCATATAATGCAAGAAAAGTCAACCATATCGTTTTGGCTAAAAAATGCCGCCAAATCTCTGAAGGATGCCGGTATTGCCTCTGCGCGGCTGGATGCGGAATTAATCTTAGCCAATACTTTGCGAAAGAATCGAACATACCTTCATGCACACCTGGACGAGGAGATTGATCCGCGCAGAGTTGACATCGCTAATGCGCGGCTGGATCTGCGGCTGGATCGCGTACCGATGGCCTATATTCTGGGCTATAAAGAGTTTTACGGGCGCAAATTTACCGTTTCTCCCGCAGTATTAGTTCCCCGCCCCGAATCGGAGGATATGATTTCACTATTCCTGGACGCGACAGCCGGCGAAATTGAACGAAAAGTATTAATCGACGTCGGGACTGGCTCGGGCTGCTTGGGGATTACATCAGCGTTAGAGCGGACAAATATTTCCGTTATTTTATCAGATATCAGCAAAGATGCGCTCCGAATTGCCGAAAAAAATGCTGATGAGCACCACGCCCGCGTAAAAATCCAGCAGCAATCGCTGCTGAATGGACAGCTAGAACCGGTGGATTATATTTTCGCCAATCTGCCGTACGTTGATAAGGACTGGGAAGTGTCGCCAGAGCTTCAGTACGAACCGAAAATCGCCCTTTTTACCGAGGATGGCGGAC
>ERZ773043.1284-NODE-1284-length-14276-cov-62.140356_pt1 | contig 14276 bp, 14 predicted proteins | sample MGYA00580636_ERZ773043 | MGnify/ENA primary metagenome ERZ773043 (study PRJEB29015, sample SAMEA2737992) | human oral metagenome | biome: human oral; feature: human-associated habitat; material: dental | place: China | collected 2065 ... | reverse complement strand
TGTGGGGTAAGTTGCTGAAGAGAGTTACCTTTCCCTTTTGAGACATCACGTCTCACTAGTAAGGTTACCCTCCCAACATTCACGAGGATCGATTCTCAGGGCCTCTCAGACGCGCCCTAGGCGACCGTACCGCCGCGCTCTCAGCGCGGCTCCTAGGGCCCTTCTCGTGACGATTTGGGGTGAGGTGGAGGGGGCGTCAGCCCCCCTTCACCTCACCCTTCGAAGTCTTCGAGGATTTCTGCGAGTTCGTCTGAGTAGTAGCCGTTCAGTTCGTCGTAGTACTGGACGTTCATGGTCAGTTCCTTTCTCTCTTTGACCTTGTGCTTTAATACTACTCTGAAACATATATCCTGTCAATACTATTTAGTGTGGCCTTCTTCACAAATTCCCATGTGGCCCCACTACATGGATGTGGTATACTGTAGGTGAAGCCCGGGAGCCGGGCCCAACAAAAAGGAAGGACACACCACTATGGATATTGAACCCAATCCCGACGTCACAGCTGCACGGTGCGCGCATAGCCTCTATGTACAGCGTCGTATTGACATCGTTGACAACTACACGCAGCAGTGCAGCGAAAACAGGGAACGACTCGCATCAGACCTGGCCGATATCGCCCTAGAGTACGGCATCTCACCCACCCGAGTTATCCGGAACGCCTTCGGCGCAGACAGAACCGACTTCGTCAGTCCTGTCCGTCGCGCACTCTCTGCTAAGAAGGCACAGGGGAACGCTAGGGAAGGCGACTGATAATGATCAAACTCGAAACGGACCTGCGTAGCATCCACATCGCTTCGAAAAATGGTGAGAAGGCCTCCTACGTGTACGCCTGCTACACCCGTATTCACCTCATCCCTGGAGGGGGTTTTCACAGCCTCATGCCTTACTCGCAGACCCTCCCCACGTTTGTACACGACGCCCGCGTCAAGCGAATCGAACCCGGCGTCTTCTACAGGCTGTCGGGTGTTGCCTGTCGGGCGCTCGGCGCCGATGAAAGCCTGAGCATCATACCCCTAGACGTCGAAATCGAGCACACCCCCCACGTCGACTTCATCGAGGACGGGTACGGCAGCGCCTATGTGCCCCACTCGACATCGGGCGTCGGTAGGAGAATGGTCCACCGTTCCTGCCTCTCCTACGGGTCATGGACGGTGTGCGGCCTCCTCCCGACCGATCAGGCTAAGGAGTGGGCCGGCCTCGATGAAGCCCTGTGGCGAACCTACAGTTTCTTCGACGAGGAGCTCCCAGATCTAGACCCTACATGGCAGCCGCTATGGACCGCCGGGTCCGTAGTCATGTCGTTCGAAGACCCGCTTCTGCACAGGCCGGTAGAGGTTTTCCGTGGAACGGTATGAGCTTCTAGCTGAGGCCGCACGTCTGCGTAAGACGGCGATGGGTAAGATGCGCACCCACCGCAAACGAGGCGTCGAACTCGCGAACAGCGAGTTCGACCCTCGTGTCGGCACAAACGCCCAGCTACGCACCATGTCCGACAAGCAACTCGTCTCGTACATTGACCGCGTCAAGCGCTTCAACCTCCGTGACCGGCAGTATTACCTCACGTCCAACGGCGGGATCGTGGACTCCTATACACTGGACAACTACGCCTATCAGCTGCGCCGCCAGGAACGCTTCTACCGTGACGTGGACAAAGCCTACGAGCATCTGAACCACGAGGGTACCACCCGCACAATCGCCCAACAGCGAGTCTACGAAAAGGGCATAGACGAGATGTCCGTCTTCAACGCCGCCCGACGCGTCGACAAGACACTTCAATCAGCCGACCAGATGAGAGCCAAATACTCCAAGAAGCAGCTTCTCGCATTCCGCGAACAGAGCAAGCGGGCCTTCGACAAGCGGGCCGCCAACATCAAAGAGAAGATGGCCCGCACGAAGGACGGCACATACTTGGAACGGCGCGCCGAAGCCATCAGGCGTGAGTTGCTCACCGAGCTCCGCGGCTCCAAGCTGCGCGTAGCCGATATAGAGCGGGCCATCGAGGGTATGAGCCGCAAGGCGCTCGTCTCCATGCATCGGCACACGGACATCGCGGCTCACATTCGCAATATGTACGAGTTGTCCAAGTTGGACTTCTCCGGTGTGCGCATTGAAGGGGGTGCGGCCAGTGGCGAAGAGCAGGAAAACTCCGTTCGGCGGATCCTATCCGAGTATGCCAAAGCCGATCGAGCCATGTGACGTCGCCGTGGCCTCCGTGTGGGGAGACGGCAGCTGGGTCATCATGTCCGTAGAGGCAGACGCCGACATCGCCCTCTACGAGCTCTGCCGGGGCGCCCTCCCCGACTGCGAGACTGGCGGCGACATCAGCGGTTTCTTCGCCGCCGCGTCGTGGTACAAGCGTGTGTGGGTGTGGGATGATCAGGCCACGCTGCACTTCCTCGCTGTCGCCGCTCGGCGCATCGGTAAAGCCGTGGAGGTCTCCGGCGGCCCTCGCGGGCTGACAGACGTCAAATGGCGCGTCGGCAAGCGCAAGACGATCATCCGCTCGCTGTCTGCTACAACGAAGACGAGTTACCGCGAGGCTGTGACCTTCATCCGGGTCAACAGAGACCTGGCTGACACTGTCTATCTCAAGCCGATCCTGATGGCCCGCGTTGTCCAGCGCTTAGGCTTGGACCGGTACGACATCGGCAACTGGGTCGTCTATACCCGCGCCCGGTGCTGCCAGTATCTACGCGACGAGATGTCGGTGAGGCGCGTCGCCGACGCTGGTGCTGACTTCAACGATCGCAGTCCCATTCGTGCTGGCATCGTGTGGCTGGACACCAACTGTGAAGGCCGGGAGGTGGAGGACGTCGACGTGTGGGACGTGTCGTCTCTTTACCCCGCCATCCTCGCCTACATGCCGATGCCCCTCGGCTACGGTGTGCGCTCCGAGAGTATTTTGGACGTGCTGCAGAACCCTATGTCCCAACCAGCGCCTCTTGAGGACCAACCCGGCGCATGGGTTGCCCTCGTCTCCATCGACGACGAGATGACATGGGAGACGAGCGTCGACTGGCAGTGTCGCGTTGAGTACGATCCCCACTTCCACTACGACCGCGTCTACGACGTCGTCTCCTACAACACGGCCACGGGCCTCTTCCGCAGTTTCGTGGAGCGGCTCTACGCCGATAAGGAGAAGGGCGGCATGTTCGCCGCGCTGCACAAGAGCGAACTCGTTTCCCTGATAGGGTCCATGTCGCCTCGCAGCCTGAGACGCAAATACCGGGTTGACTACGTCGAAGACTGCGGGTACATCGTCCACATCGACGGCGTCGTAGAACGCGATCCCGGCGCCCTCAACCTGACGTATGCTTTCATCACCGCTTACGGTCGCCTCCTGCTGTCCCGTATGCTCCGCCGCTATGAAGGCCACGTCATCTACTGCGACACTGACAGCATCCACCTGGTCGGCGTCCGCCCAGACGACGTCGTCTTGGACGGCGTCGTCGGGGCGCCGGAGGGGACCCGGTTAGGCCAGTGGACGCAGCGGGAGAGCCACGCTACCATCTTCTACTCGGGTAAGCGCTCGTATGCGATCAAGCGCGGCGACGAGGCGGAGCTCGTCATGGCGGGTCTGCAACGCCCTCCTTGGCAGGCACCCGTCCCGTGGGAGTGGCTGATGGAGCACGACAGCCTCCTCACATGCGAGCACGTTCCGACGCCCGACGGCCTGTCCCTGTCTGTGCGCCCCTACCGCTACTACAACCGCGCCGTCAGCGTCGCCTGACCCGAGCCCCACCTGAGACATGTGATATACTATGTCTCAGGCGGGGCTCCATCCTGTTGTGGCGGAGACCGCGGCCGGGCGTCACGGGCTGATACCCGCCGGCCCCGGATGGACTTGACAACCCTTCGACCAAGACGGCGGTAGCCCCGCTGCACAACACGTGAGGAGAACTGAGTGGCAGACGAACAGACCACCAATACCGACGCCGAAGACCAGACGCCCGTGGAAGCGACTGAAGAAGATATCCAGGTCGACCTGGCGGAGCTCATCGACGAAGTCCGCGCCCTGGCCGTCCAGGCGCTCGACGAATGCAAAGAACTGCGCGCCATCATCACCGAGGAAGCCCTGGACGAGGCTGTCGACGACGCCGCCGACGATGACATAGAACCGGGTGATCTTCAGATCGAAGATCTCCTCGCCTGACGAAAGGACGTACTGAACAATGGCATCCGCTTCCAATGGGCTGCGCCCCGGGACGACCAACGAACAGCTTCTCCAGGTATCCATCAACGCCGCCTCTATGGGGTACAAGAAACGCATCCCCTCCCCGACTCAGGCCGGCATTGACCGCACCCTGGACTATCTCAGCCAGCACCGCGACCTGTGGAACCCCATCTGCCAGTCGCTACTCAACCAGCTCGTCCCCGTCTTCGCCAAGAACCGGTCGTGGTCCAACCCGCTCGCCGAATTCAAGAAGGGCCTGGTCGAATTCGGGAACGGCGTCGAAGAGATACAGACCGGCCTCATCAACGCCGTCGCCTACGATCCCAATGACGACGTCGACGCCAAGGCGATCTTCGGCCGGGAGGACTTCCGCGTCGAAACCGCCTTCCATACGCGCAACCGCCGCGACCGCTACAAGGTCTCTGTGGAGAAGCGGCTGATCCAGTCCGCGTTCCTCAACGGCGGCGACGTCGCCGAGCTCATCGACCGCCAGCTGAACGCCCCCTACGAGTCCGACCAGGTGGACGAGTTCCTGCTCATGGCCAACCTGCTCCGTGAATATGAGGATCGCGGCGGCTTCTACCATGCACACGTCCCCGACGTGGCCCACGCGCGCTCCACCACCGACGACGCCAAAGAGCTTCTCCGCAAGCTGCGCGCCATCGCCGGCGAGATGCGGTTCAAGTCCACTGCCTACAACCCGGCGCGGATGCCCGTCCACTCCACGCCCGACGACATGATCCTCCTCACCACGCCCGCCGTCAAGGCGGCCCTGGACGTGGAGGCGCTCGCATGGGCATTCAACATTGACCGCGCCGACGTCCAGTATCGGGTCATCGAGATCCCGCGGTCCGCCGCCCCCGGGAAGGGCTTCCAGGCGGCAGTCGTGGACAAGGACTTCTTCCAGGTCTACGACCACATCATGGAGACCACGTCCATCGACGTGCCCACCGACCCGAACACCTACAACGTGTTCTTCCACCATCACCAGACGATTTCGTGCTCTCGCTTCGCCCCTACCGCCATGCTGTGGACCGGCGCCGACGACGAAGTCATCGAAATCCTTCCGCCCGTCACCGCGATCGGCACCCTCGAATGCCTCGACGTCGACGGCAACACGCCGGCCCAGCTTAAGAAGGGCGGCAACTATCGGGTGCGCCCCCAGTCCGTCACTGGCGGCGGCGTCAACCCGGCCCTCGAATGGACGATCGTCTCGTCCACGGACAACCACACGTCCATCTCCGACACTGGCATCCTCTACGTCGGGCGCCTCGAAAAGGGCCCGGTCAAGGTCAAGGCGGCATGCGACGGCGTCACCTCCGAAGGCGCCTTCGCCGTCGAGGCTGGCGCGGACGTTCCTTCCTGGCCTGACCTGAAATCTTCCATCACGGGTCTCACCGTGCTCGGAAGAGCGATTGGCAAGTCGTTCACACCTGAAACCAAGGAATACACTGTCACGCGGGCTAAGAAGGACGAGCTAATCGGCAACGTGCAGAACAACACGTTCCCGCACGGGCGGATGCTCGATTACACAGTTGAGACCGCCAACGGTGAGAACGGCGCCTACAAGGTGACCGTCACCGTCACCGGAGCCGACGGAGTCTCCTACGGCCCCTACGTCGTCACCGTCAAGTAACGGCTAGCGGCCAGTGGAAGGGCGCTGGGTTTCCTTCCTTTCCTCCCCGGCGCCCTTCCGCGTATAAGCGAACGAACAGACTACAGGTAGGGAGCGAACATGCCGAGCATTAGCGAATGGGCCGCCGGGGCTGAAGTCACGCTCACCACGGTGGCATGGGACTCCACCTACCGCGACATCGTCAAATGGCGGGACTACGCACACCGCTCCGACTACATCGACCGCCCCGACGCACACCACCTGACGCTGCGCAACGCCCAGACCATCGACTACGGCTCCCAAGTCGTCCTCGACGAACCCTTCTCGGTGTGCGTCAAATACAACTACGTCAGGGTTGTCAACCCGAAGATATCCAAGCTGCACCCCGATAAAGAGCAGCCGACCGTCTTCTACTACTTCGTCCAAGACGTCGTCAGGGTCGCGCCCGACGCCACCATGCTCTCCGTCCAGCTAGACGTGTGGACCACCTACTGCGGCAACGTCCGACTGCGCAATGCCTTCGTCGTCCAAGGCCACCTGCCGGTGGCCGCCACGTGGCGCGGCCGCCAGCACGACGTGCTCAGGGAGGCCGAAGGCCTCGACCTGGGCTCCGACTACATGGTGCGTTACAGCGAACGCTACACGGTCGCCACCCTCGCCCAGTGCTGCGTCATGCTCGTCGCCTCCACCGACTTCTCGTCCGACCCGGGCGAGACGTCCAACCCCAGCTTGAAGACGGCGAAAGGCTCGGCCTTCGAGGGCCTACCCAACGGCTGTGACATCATCCTCGTCCGTGACATCGGCACGTTCGAGTTCTTCGCTACTGCCATGTCGCCCTTCCCGTGGGTCTCCCAGGGCGTTCAGATGATCATGGTGCTGCCGACGCCTGACGACATGTTCGATCGGATCATCAGTTCCCACAACACCGACAATGTGCACGACAAATACCGGCAGGGCGTCGACCCGAATACGATCAAGATCATCCGCTCCCGCAAGGCCGGCCACGAGGGCGACGTCATGTGGGGCCGCGACCAGACGTTCTTCGCCGGCGGCGCGCTAGAGTTGCTCGATAAGGCGAGGCTCGCCGACTGGCAGCGCAACTACACGAAGCTTGTCACCGCGCCCTACCTGTTCATCGAACTCACCAACTACCAGGGCCAGTCGATGGCCGTCCACCCCGAATACCTGCCGGATGGCGGGAAGGTCACGCTGTCTAGGCTACAGCACTTCTCTCCGCCGGGCCCGCGCGTCGTCGTGTGGCTGCGCGACTACCTGTCGGAGGACAACGCCACCGGCAATCCGCTGTCGAACTCGTTCCTGGACGGCTCCCTGTTCTTCACGAACTTCCCGATGTTCTCCATCCCCAATAACTCGGGGCTGAACGCCATGGCGTCACAGGCGCACAGTATAGCCTTCGCCTACCAGTCGGCGGACTGGTCGCAGCAGAAGGCCCTGCAGGGCAACCAGGTCGCCTACGACCAGGCCTCCTATGCGATTGGGACGGCCCGCCAGTCCATGGTGGCCTCCAACACAGCCAGGGGCGCGCAGACGGCGCTGGCGAACGCAGCCCGCACCCAGTCGACGGCGATCACCAACGACGCCGCGTGGGGGCACACGCAGAACAGCATGATCCAGCAGGGCGTCTCCGGCGGCATGGGCGCCGTCGGCTCCCTACTGTCAGGCGATATCGGCGGAGCCGTCAAGGGCCTGGTCGGCACCGGCATGGGCATCCACATGGCCAACTCGAACTACAACATCGACGCCAACGCCCGTGACGCACAGACCGACCTGGCCAACTCCACCGCGTCCCAGTCAACGGCTATCTCCAACAACCTGGCCTCAAAGCTCACCGGGTTGCAGAACGCTCAGGCTGCCTACAACAGGGACACGAACAAAGAATATGCGGACATGGTCGCCAAGGGCGATTACGCGAACACCCTGGCTGGATTGAAGGCGAAGATACAGGACACGAGGATGGTCCAGCCGTCCATCTCCGGCCAGGTCGGTGGCGACGCGTTCATGCTCGCCACCACCGGGTGGATGGTGGATGTGCGCTTGAAGTCGCCTCACCGGGGCGCCATCCAGGCGGTCGCCGAGCATTTCGCACGCTACGGCTACCGGTGCAACCGGACCGTCGACATGGCCGCCTACGACCTGACGCTCATGTCCCACTTCACGTATTGGAAACTGGCGGACTGCCGGATAGACGCCCCGTCCGTGCCGCAGATGCACGCCGAGACGATCCGGGGGATCTTCGAGAAGGGCGTCACCGTGTGGGATGAGCCGAAGGAGATAACGGAGATGCATCTGTTCGACAATGGACCGAAGAAAGTGGTGCAGCTGTAATGGTGAGTACGAGAGGCTTGACGAACGCCGATCTGGTCGGTGGCGGTATCGAGCCGTCTAAGGCGGACGCGGGCCGGTTCCGGGCCAACCAGGCGAAGGCGGCCCGGGGCGGCGAGTTCCTGATGTATCAGAACATGCTGTGGGGCCTGGCCGAGTCCCGGTTTGTCTGGGACGGACTTCCGGGGACGGTCAATGAGCGCTACCTGGAACGTGTGCTGCACCGGCATGGCCTGGCGGTCTTCTTCGAAGAACCTCGCCTGCACGCCTTCCTCGCCCTGCACGCCGCCGGCACCGGCGACGTGGATGTCTACGGTGACCCGAAGACGTTCCGGGTCACCGGTAACCGGTACATCAACCGGGAAGTGTCCTCCAAGGACTGCGTGCCCATCTGGGTGAACAGGAACAGGGTCAACGACCAGTGGATCGTCAACTACTATGCGGCCCAGCTGGCCGAGGCGGCCGTCACCGTCCAGGTGAACGCGCTCACGTCGCGTTACCCGACGATCCTCGCGCTCAGCCAGGAACAGAAACTGACGGGCGAGAACTTCTACCGTCAGATCGCCGAAGGCCAGCCGGTCGTGTTCACCGTGAAGGACACGATGGGCGGGGACGTGTCCGGCGCCGTCCAAGCACTAGACAACCGTCTCCCCCCGAACGCGGTATCGGACGCGATCCGCGTCAAGAAGGACATTTGGGACGAGGCGATGCTCATGCTCGGCATCCAATGCGCCCCGCCCGACAAGAAGGAACGGCTCGTGGACGACGAGGTGGAGGCGCTGCAGGGACAGATGGCGGCCTTCCGCGGCGTCGCCATCGGCGCCCGGCAGGAGGCCGCGGACAAGATCAACGAGCGCTACGGCCTGAACGTGTCTGTGCACTGGAGGCACAGCCGGGAACAGGTGCGCGGCGTCAACGAAATCGGGGAGGGTTTCATTGGCTGACTTCACGATCGAGCTCCGGGATGTGTGCGCCAGGTACAGCGACGCCGAGTTGGGGCTGGACGCCTACCCGATCTTCGATGAGGCCTACAGGCCCCGCCTGAACAAGTTGATCAAAGACCACTACTGGTTCCGTGAGACGGCCTACGAGACGGCCGCCATGTTCGCACACCAGCTGAGGCACCGGCTTGAGACGATCATGCCCTACTACAACCAGCTGTATGAGTCGACGAGGATCAAGTTCGACCCGCTGTCCACGATGGACGTCTCGTCCGTCTCCGACGGCACGCACTCGTCTAAATCCGAGACGGAAGGCTCCGGGACGACGAAGAACAGGGCGTCGGGCCTATCCAATTCGGACTCGCGGGACATGCGCTACCCGGACACGGCAATCAACCAGCAGGGCGACTACGCAGTGTCCGGCACCAAGTCGGACGCGAGGACAGAAGGCGCGTCCGAGACCAGCAACAATAGCACCTCAAAGGCGAACGGCGATGAGACGACGCATGCCACGTCGCATTCGACGGGCCGCTCACAGTCAGCGTCGTCGCTGATCGTGGAGTACAGGGCGTCGCTGCTCAACGTGGACAAGATGGTGCTGGCCGAGCTCGGCGACTTGTTCTTCGGCTTGTGGTCGTCCAACGACAACTACGTCGGCGGCGACGCGTACTGGGGCCTTGGGCCGATGCTCGGCTGGGGTTATTGGCTTTAACGACTAGGAGGTTATCGGATGCCTATAGAGAACGTGCCGTTCTTCGATTTGCAGAACAGCCCGCTCACAAACATCACACCGTTCGCGCACAGAGATGCCTACACCTACCAAGAGGTGTTGGAGGACCTGGTTCAGAATTATAAGCGGATCATCGATACGGTAAATAAGGTCGTGGCGTTGGCCAACGACGTTGACAAGCGCCTGGTCGAACTGGAAGCCAGGCTTCGCAAGGAGACGGACGACAAGATTGCCCATGCGATTGATGAACTCTACCGGCGCCTGGCCCAGCGCGGAGCGAAGGACATGATCGTCCACGACCCGGTGTGGGGCCGCACAGACCGGACCGTCTCAGAGGTGCTGGCTGTGCTCTACGACAATGTGCGCACACACGCTAGGTTCGCGAAGGGCGCCGACGACATCGGGGCGACGGCGCAGGCGCTGGATGAGGCCAACTGGACGGCTCGCCAGTGGGACCTGGATCCCGAATACAAGACCGACCACGCCACCCGCTGACTACTATTAGGAAGGCACTAAAATGGCAAGCACGAATAAGACCGAAGCGCTGGGCCTTTCCCAGTTCATCGACACCGACAAACCCACATGGCGCGGTGACTACAACGGCGACATGCGCAAGCTGGATGTGCGCGCACAGGAGGACACGTCCAAGTTCAACGCGTTCGAGACTCGCATCAAGACGGCGGAGACGACGGTCGATGCCGACCACAAAGTGGTGGCGCAGATCGACCAGAAGATCAGCGAGGCGGAGACGAGGGCGAAGACGGACGCCGCCAGCCAGGTGGCGAAATGCTACGACGACCTGTTCACGAAAGTGAACGACCGTTACACGAAGGCCCAGTCGGACGCCCGCTACATTCTCAAGAACGCCGCCACCCCTGACGTGTGCGCCGTCATCGTCGGCACATCCAACGTGGTGCAGGGCAAATGGCCGACGCTCATGTGCAGGGCGATGGGGATCACGGAGAAGAATTTCGCTGTCGGCGGCACAGGCATGACCGACGGCGCCAACAACTTCTCGGTGCAGTTGAACAGGGCGATCGCCGACGGGAGTTTCAACAACAACGACGTGAAGTATGTCATCATCGCGGATTGCGGCAACGACGCCATGGCTGGTAAAGACGTCTACAACGGTGTCGTGAGCCTTCTGACGGACGCCCACCGGGCGTTCCCGAATGCCCGCGTCGTCGTGTTCTCCGCTGTCTGGGCGTGGAGCAACCTGCATGCACTCTTGAAGAGTAAGAACGGGCTCGCGAACTGCCTGAGCACCCTCCAAGAGGTGTGCGGCAACTACGGCGCGGAGTACGTCGGGACTGAGTTTTGGTGCTTGGGGTACAGCAAGTATTTCCAAGAAGGTGAGATTCACCTGAATTCGACAGGCGACACGCGGTTCGCGACGTTGGCGGCCAACTATTTGCAGTATGGGAACGAGCCGGTGCCGGTGTCGCAGAACTACAGGATTGGCCTGTCGGGGGGCGCACAGCACACGGACACGCCGCTCACGCTGCGCCTGAACGGCGGCATCGTGAGCCTGTCGGGCGTGATTTCGGGTCAGTCCATATCGGTGGGCGCAGACCTCGGCATGATCCCCGAATGGGCCGCGCCGCGCGCAGACGTGAATGCCAGCGCGAGGGGCGGGGCGTCCGGAACGGAAGATATCCCGTTCCAGGTTCACCCCAACCAGCACCTGCAGACCTGGAAGGGCTGGTCGGGCAACCTCAACATCAGCGCTACGTGGTCGGTTCTGTAATCGTTTCACGTAAAACGCGGGACCTCCTGCTAAAGGTGGACGTGAGGAGGTGCACACCACATGGCATGGGACGCTAAAGCCAAAGCAGTCGCGATCAAAGCGATCGGGACGGTGGAGTCTGGCATGCGCTACGACGGCATCTACCACACCGATCCGATAACGATCGGGATAGGGCAGTGGTTCGGGCCGAGAGCCTACGGGCTTTTGGCCCGAATCAAGAGGGAACTGCCTGCCGAGTTCGCGAAGCTGCCTGGTGAGTTGCAGTCTTTGGTGAACGCAAACGCGATCAACTGGTCCACTTACTATTTGCCGAACTACTGGGACGGCCAAGTCAAACCCGTCCTCCGCGCCGCCTACAAAATACAGCAGGCGCAGATGTCTGAGGACCTTGAGGCCTATGTGCAGGTGGCGCGTAAGTGCGGGATCGACCCGGACGGCGCCACCCAGTCGATGATCATGTTCTTCGTCGCCTACCACCAGTCCCCTAGGAGGGCGCTGAGGATCGCCAACCAGATCGGCGGCGCTTCCTTGGATAGGTGGCACCAGGCATTGCTGTCCGAGCCGGTGCTGGGTCGCTACAGGAACCGGTACAATACCGCCTACGGCATCATCAAGGCGATGGATAGTTCGGGTGTGGACCTGCCCGGTCCGCCTGGCGCAGGGACTCCGCCGCCGACGGGCGGGGACGGCTCGGGCGGCAACCCTGGGGGTAACGTGAACGCCCCGCAGCAGCAGGGCAGTAGCGCCGGCGTGCTGTCCCGTGTGGAGAGATGGGGCGACACGATGGTCGCCCACATGGCCGATGGCAAACAGGTGGTGTGCGCCCCTACCGGCTGGGGCCAATACACGGCAGGGCCGGGCGGGGCCGGAACACCGCCGCCGACGAACAGCGCTCCGGGCGGACAAAACGGCGCACCCGGCACAGGCGGAGGCGGGGGTTCTCTGGCGCCGGGCACGTCGGAGACACGGCAAAAGCTGGTGTATTGGATGGCAAGCCGCGAGAACAAATTCCGGTACTCGAACGGCGCCGGCCGGCTCGACCCTGACCGGTCTGGCGTCGGCGACTGTTCGTCGACGTGCCGTAGGGCCTACTTGGATGTGTGCGGGATTGACATTGGCGGTAACACAGTCGCTCAAAGCGCCAACGGGCACGGCGTGTTCGTGATCAACTGGAACACGGCGAAGTCTATCTCTCAGGCGCAGCTGTCACTGATGAAGCCGGGTGACTTGGTGTTCTACGACTGGGGATCCGGCAGGGCGGGCGTGGATCATGTGGAGATGTATGCCGGCGGCGACCTCACGTGGGGGCATGGGGGCGGCTTGAACGGGACTGTTCCAGGGCCGCACAAGAATAGCTTGAGCAAGTTCATCCGAGACACGAGGGGGATCGGTTGGTGTGTCAAACGCTACATCAACGACTGATAAGAAACTCACATACTATGACCCGTCCCGGATACTCTCCTATAACACGCCGTGGTCGTTCGTGACGGGCGCCCGCGGCAGGGGCAAGACGTATGCGTTCAAGAAACGGGTGATCAAGAAGGCGATCGAGCACGGCGATGAGTTCATCTACCTGCGGCGGTTCAAGGGTGAGGCGGCGACGTTCAAGACGTTCTTCGACGACATACGCTGGGAGTTCCCGGGCGTCGATCTGTCGGTGAAGGGCAAGGTTGCCTCTATAGGGTCGGGTAAGGGCGCACAGCCCATCGGGCAGGTCGTGTATCTGTCGGCGGCGCAGATGCTCAAATCAGTATCCCTCAAGAAAGTGAAGCACATCATCTTCGATGAGTTCATCCTTGAGAAGGGCGCCACCCACTACCTGCCGGATGAGGCGTCGATCTTTGAAGGCCTGTACTCGACGGTGGACCGCTGGGACGACCGCGTCCAGGTGTATTTCCTGGCGAACGCCTTCTCTCTGACGAACCCGTACTATGTCAAGTATGGGATCGTGCCGTCGGGTGAGTTCACAGTGGAGCAGGGCGCGGACCGTTTCTGGGCGGTGCACACTGACCGCTCGGAGGAGTTCGCACAGCAAGTCTCGAAGACCCGCTTCGGGGCGTTTCTGCGACGCCAAGACGATGAGAACTCCCGATACATGATCGATTCGACGTTCAGGGATGAGGGCATGGAGATGGTGGCGGCGAAGCCGCCGTCGGCGATGTACTCGCTGTCCATCGTCGGCGGGTCCAGGCCGCTGTCGCTCTGGCTGAGCCGGGACTGGTCAACGTGGTATGCGACGGAGGGCCTGCCAAGAGACCCGAACCTGTTCACTCTCTCGCCAGGCCGAGTAGACGAGGCGACACGGCTGATGCAGCCGCGGGACTCGTACTTAAAGAACATCCGCGACTCGTATGCCCGCGGGCATATAAGATTCGACAAATTAACGACGAGGAATCTATTCGTCAAGGAAGTGTACAAGGGGTTGTGATGACTGAGTCTGTGTTGACGGGGTTCGGGACGGCGCTAGCGGTGGTGTTGCCGCTGGTCGCTGCACTCACACCGAAGGCCCGCCGTTTTCTTCACTTCATCGACGATTTGATGGGTGAAGAGGAGCGCCCGGGGGCTGAGCGGCGCCCGGGGATACTAGAGCGGCTGACGTTGCTTGAGACGCGGCTGGATCTGATAGAAAGGAGACTGAACAGCATTGAGTCACGCACAGATCGTAAGGGCGGCCATCGTGGCGTGGATGGCGAAGCACGACGGTGACTTCGGCTACACGAACGACT
>ERZ773043.1282-NODE-1282-length-14284-cov-4.775107_pt1 | contig 14284 bp, 6 predicted proteins | sample MGYA00580636_ERZ773043 | MGnify/ENA primary metagenome ERZ773043 (study PRJEB29015, sample SAMEA2737992) | human oral metagenome | biome: human oral; feature: human-associated habitat; material: dental | place: China | collected 2065 ... | reverse complement strand
CAGAAATAAAGCGCGGGAGCAGGGTGTCCGTTGCGGCGGCCTGTTTTTCCATGTATGCGTACCAGGAATTAAAAAAACAGCTGGATTCCGTAGAGGCGTTCCGGTTTATTTTTACATCTCCGACATTTGTTAAAGAAAAAGCGGAAAAGCAAAAACGCGAGTTTTATATCCCCCGCCTGTCGCGAGAAACCAGCCTGTGCGGCACGGAATTTGAAATCAAACTCCGCAACGAGATGACCCAGCGAGCCATTGCCAAGGAATGTGCCGACTGGATCCGCAGGAAAGCAAAATTCAAATCCAATACTACCGGCGAGAATATGACGGGCTTTATGACCCTTGATGCTGGAAGTGCGCAGACTGCCTATATGCCCCTCGCCGGATTCACCACAGTGGATATCGGCTGTGAGCGCGGCAACAATACATACAACATGGTCAACTGCATGGAGGCGCCTTTTTCGCATCAGTATATGCAGTTGTTCGACCAACTTTGGAGCGACCGCGAGAAAATGCAGGATGTGACGGATGTGGTTGTTGAAAATATCAGCACAGCCTACGCTGAAAATTCTCCGGAGTTTATCTACTTCATGACGCTGTACCATGTGTTCAGTGAATTTTTGGATGATATATCCGAAGACGTGCTTCCCAATGAGGCCACTGGGTTCAAGCAGAGCAAAATCTGGAGTATGCTCTATGATTTTCAGCGGGACGCCGTGCTGGCGATTATCAACAAATTGGAAAAATACAATGGCTGTATCCTTGCGGACAGCGTAGGTTTAGGGAAGACTTTTACCGCGTTGGCTGTTATGAAATACTATGAAAACCGAAACAAGTCCGTTCTGGTGCTCTGCCCCAAAAAACTGGCGGAGAATTGGAACACCTATAAGGACAATTATGTCAATAATCCCGTTGCCGCCGACCGGCTGAATTACGATGTGCTGTTTCATACAGACCTTTCCCGCAGCGGCGGACTGTCCAACGGTCTGGATTTAAGCCGGCTGAATTGGGGTAATTATGATTTGATCGTCATCGATGAATCCCACAATTTCCGCAACGGTATCGGCACCCACAGCAACACGAAGGAGAACCGCTATCAGAAGCTGATGGAAAAGGTGATCCGTGCCGGAGTCAAAACAAAAGTCCTGATGCTTTCCGCCACACCGGTTAATAACCGTTTTGTGGATTTGAAGAACCAGCTTGCTCTTGCCTATGAGGGAAATTCCGAATATCTGGATGAACAGCTTGATACCACGAAAGGTCTTGAAGATATCTTCAGACAGGCGCAGAAAGCCTTTAATGTGTGGAGTAAGCTGAATCAGGAGCAGCGCTCAACGGACGCCCTGCTCCGCAATCTGGATTTCGATTTCTTTGAGCTGCTGGACAGTGTGACCATTGCCCGGTCGCGTAAGCATATAGAGAAATACTACGACACGAATGAGATTGGTAAGTTCCCGGAAAGATTGAAGCCCCTTTCCTTACGCCCGCGCCTTACAGATTTAAACGATATTAACTATAACCGGATTTACAGCCGGTTGATGGAACTTTCTCTATGTATCTATACACCGTCGGATTACATCTTCCCAAGCAGGCGGCAAAAGTACAAAGACCTCATCCATAATAAGGGTGAGAACCTGACCCAGAGCGGTCGTGAGCGTGGTATCCAGCGCCTTATGAGCATCAATTTGCTCAAACGGCTGGAAAGCTCAGTCAATTCCTTTCAGCTGACTCTTACGCGCATCATGGAGCTGATTGACGGCACGATTGACGCTGTCAACCGGTTTGAGATGTGCGGCACGGCAGATATTTCCGTGTATGAGGGCAGCGGCGATGACTGGGATATGGATGATGAAAATACAGAGCTTTTCACCGTAGGTAAAAAGGTCAAAATCGACCTTGCCGACATGGACTGGAAGAGCTGGCGCAAAGGATTGCGGGAGGATGCCGATGTATTAAAGCGGCTGATGCTGATGATAGCAGATGTTACACCTGAGCATGACAGTAAGTTGCAGGAGCTGTTCCATCTGCTGGATGAAAAAATCACACACCCCGTCAACCCGGGGAACAAGAAAGTGCTCATATTTTCCGCGTTCTCGGACACGGCAGAATATTTGTATGACCATGTGAGCAAGTATATAAAAGACAAGTACGGACTGGATACGGCAGTCATTACCGGCTCCATAGACGGCCGCACGACAATTAAAGACTTTCAGGCGACACTGAACAATGTGCTGACCTGCTTTTCGCCTGTTTCCAAAGACCGCGATATACTGATGCCGGACAGTAAGACAGAAATCGATATTCTGATTGCTACCGACTGTATCTCGGAAGGCCAGAACCTTCAGGACTGCGACTATCTAGTCAATTACGATATCCACTGGAATCCGGTGCGCATTATTCAGCGTTTTGGACGTATCGACCGCATTGGCAGCAGGAACAAGGCGATACAGCTTGTAAACTTCTGGCCTGACCTGACACTGGATGATTATATCAATCTCAAGTCCCGTGTGGAGACCCGCATGAAAATTACCGTCATGACATCCACCGGTGATGATGATCTGATCAATGCGGAAGAACAGGGCGATCTCGAATACCGCAAGGCGCAATTGAAACGTTTGCAGGAGGAAGTCGTGGATATCGAGGATATGTCCGACGGCATTTCCATCATGGATTTGGGACTTAACGAGTTCCGCCTTGACCTGCTGGACTATATGAAGCGTAATGGCGATATGGATAAGAAACCCCGCGGACTTCATGCCGTTGTGCCTGCCATGGACGACCTGCCGCAAGGCGTAATTTTCGTCCTTAGGAATGTCAATAACAGTGTTAACACGGATAACCGCAACCGGATCCATCCGTTTTACATGGTTTATATCAGCATGGACGGAGAGATCATCTGCGACTACCTGAATCCGAAGAAGCTGTTGGATACCGTACGTCTGTTGTGCCGGGGGAAATCACAGCCGATGCCGGAAGTATATAGGCCGTTCAATCGGGAAACGGATGACGGACGCGATATGGCAAACCTACCGGCACTGCTGAGCAAAGCCATCAATTCCATTATTGACGTCAAAGAAGAAAGTGATATCGACAGTTTGTTCTCCGCCGGCGGTACATCGGCGCTGATGAGCAAAGTCTCCGGGCTGGATGATTTTGAATTGATTTGTTTCTTAGTGGTTAAATAGGGTTTCCGAGGGGAGTGATACTGTGCTGGACTTGCCGAAATCAACAGAGTTTAACAGACGGATCCCGAAACAGAAATTTTATGAAAATCTGACGGTCACGCCCGCCATGAAGAAGATATTTACTGAACAGATCAAGATGATTTACTGGCGCAATAAGCTGGCTGCGTCTACACTAAACATTGCTGCCGGAGAACAGGTCACGGAGATTGAAGTATTTGAGGTGAGGCTTAGCACACCCGGTCTTGATGAGAATGTCCTGCGCTTGATTGACAGAGAGATTCCCTATCATATCCTGTTCCTGCTGGAATATGAAGGAAAATATCAGGCTGTCATGGGGTATAAGGAAGCCGCAGTTTCCGGTAAGGCGGCGTTCAAGGTTGAACGCTACTACCACACGGATCGGATGGGCGAAAAAGAATTGCCGCTGCATCTGGAAGGACTGACACTGGATGCGGTGTATGAGAATTTCATCCGCCAGATGGCAGGAAACAGCCTTGGCAGCACAGAAAATATGGTACTGAAAGAGAGCGTCGGGCAGCAGAAGCAACGAGAGCAGCTGGAAAGGCAGATTGCCACGCTGGAGGCCAGAATCAGGAAGGAAAAACAGCCGAAGAAAAAGTTTGAGCTGGCTACTAAAGCAAAAATATTGAAGAAACAACTAAGTGAATTAGAAAAGCAGGGAAAGGATGGGATAGTTCATGATTAAAAGAGTAAGTCTGAAAAATATAGCATCTTATACTGCCGACGAGCAGATGGTAGAACCGTTCAAAGTGAATTTTTTGTTTGGACTTAATGGAAGTGGCAAAACCACACTAAGTCGGTACTTGGCTTCTCCTGCCGATGAAAAATATCATGATTGTCAAATGGATTGGTATGGTACTCCAATTAAGTGTGCTGTTTATAATAGAGATTTTGTAAAAGATAATTTCAATGAAACTGTTCCCGGTATATTCACTTTAGGCGAAGGAACAATAGAAACAAAGGAACTGATTAAACGGCTGACCGATGAGATTGCAGAACTTGATAAAATAAAGGACAGCAAAATGAAAGAACTTGATGGAGCAGGCTCATGCGGTGGGTATAAGAAACAGTTGCAGAATCATGAGGATAGTTATGCTATAAAGCTTTGGGATATAAAGCAGAAACTCGACCGTGAAAAAAGTCCGATGTTGAAAGCTATTACTGGTGTGCTTGGAAGCAAGGAACGCTTCAAGGAGAAAGTGTTGTCAGAAAAAATTTCCAACAAATCTGAATTACTGGACAAAGCTTCTTTAGAAGAACAGTCTGCAAGATTGTTTGATACCTCGGCAGAGAAAGTACCTACTATCACCTCACCATCTTTTGCGGACATTCTTTCCTATGAGGATGATGAAATGCTAAAAACCATCGTTGTAGGTAAAGAAAATGTTGTTATTTCTGGTTTAATACAGAAACTCGGAAATAGCTCGTGGTTTAGTCAAGGCGTACAATACTTAAGTAAAAGCGATGGGGCGTGTCCTTTTTGTCAGCAAAAACTCCCAGAAGATTTTGGAAAGCAGATAGAAGAATATTTTGACGCGACATATAAAAACAACATTAAGAAGATTGCCTCACTTAAACATAAATACGATTTAGAAGCAGATCGGATTGCTGCAAGCCTCCAAGAGCTTGTTGATAGCCCTAACAATTTTTTGAAAACCGCCTTGTTAGAGAAAGCTCTTACGGCATTAAAAACAAAAATTGAAAGCAACAAAAAGAAACTATCTGATAAGGTATCCACCCCGAATAATACGGTTTCATTAGTTCCCCTTAAAGAGGTTGCTGAAAGCATAGAAATGATTATCGGTAACGCTAATGAGTCAATTAGGGAGCACAATGCCCATATTAATAACATAAAAGACGCAAAGGAAAAACTCACATCCAAGGTGTGGAAGTATATTCTTACTCAGCTTTCCGCAGACATTGGGATGTATTCTACCCGCAAGACCGAGATTGAAAAGTGCATCATGGAAGCTGAAACGGAATTGGATGACGCAGAAAAGAAGCGCGAAATAAAAAGTCGTGAGTTAAGAGAAGCTGAAGAAAAACTCACCAGTATTATTCCAACAGCCAAAGGGATAAATGAGATACTTGAAAGCTATGGCTTCAATGGGTTCAAATTGAAAGTAGATGAAATAAACAAAACCTATCAGTTTGTCAGGGCAGACGGGGAGCCTGCGTTTGAGTCTTTGAGTGAAGGTGAAAGGAATTTCGTGACTTTTCTATATTTTATTCACACGCTAAAGGGAAACATCGATGAATCAGGGCATGAGGAAGACAAGGTTTTAGTCATTGACGACCCTGTTTCAAGTTTGGATAATGATGTACTGTTTCTTGTTAGTACGCTAATAAGAGATCTATTTGAGGATGTATATAACGATAAGGGGGTAATAAAACAGATTCTTGTTCTTTCGCATAACCTCTACTTTTTTAAGGAAGTCTCCTTTGACAGGGGCCTGAAAAAGGAGAATACTGGCTACTGGATGATAACAAAATCTGGCAATGCATCCAAAATCACAGCGTACAGAGAGAATCCGGTCAGTTCTACCTACGAAATGCTATGGGATGAAGTTATCCAGGCAAATGAAAATTCCGCAGCCTGCAACACATTGACTCTTGCAAACGCAATGAGGCGTATAATTGAGTATTATTTCAAGTTTTTGGGTGGCGAAGACCTTAGCAAATTCCATCGGCAATTTCCTGATGGAGACAGACAGATTTTTAAATCTCTAATTTCTTGGATGAACTCAGGCTCGCATTCGGCTTTTGATGATTTTTCTGCTACCGCAACAAATTACGGCGCAGAAAAACATCTTGCTGTATTTAGAGAGTTGTTCAATAAAACAAATCACATATCGCATTACAATATGATGATGAAAATTAAAGCGGGGGAAGAAACTCATGGATAAGTTGAAGATGCAAACGACGAACAAAGCCGATGAAAATTTCAGAGCGTTGGCGGCTATGTTCCCCAATGCTGTGACCGAGATAATCGATGAGAACGGCGAGGTCGTTCGTGCTATTGATAAGGATGTACTGATGCAGGAAATCTCTGTCAAGGTGGTTGAGGGCAAGGAAGAACGCTATCAGTTCACCTGGCCGGATAAGAAGAAAGCGATGCTGGCGGCCAATGCACCCATCACGGCCACGCTGCGCCCTGTGGTGGCGGACAGCGTGGGCAGGGACGGCACACCCGGCGGATTCGACAGTGAGAACTTATACATCGAAGGTGATAATATGGAAGTGCTGAAGCTCCTGCAGGAGACGTACCTCAGCAAGGTGAAGATGATCTATATCGACCCGCCTTACAATACGGGCAATGATTTTATCTATGAGGATGATTTTGCCCAGAGTACGGGCGAGTACATGGAAAACAGCGGCCAGTATGACGAAGAAGGCAACCGCATGGTGTCGAACACCGAGAGCAATGGACGTTTCCATACGGATTGGCTGAATATGATGTATCCGCGGTTAAAGCTGGCAAAAGATTTGCTGGCGGAGGACGGCGTAATTTTCATTAGTATTGATGACAATGAGGTTGAGAATCTAAATAAAATTTGCAACGAAGTTTTTGGCGAAAGTAATTTAGTGGCTCAAATTCCTTGGCAGTCTCGAGCTTCGATTCAGAATGACACAGATTTTAGCGTAAATCATGAGTATATTTGTGTCTATGCAAAAATAAGAAGGCAGGAAAATAGAAGACTTAAAGAAAGTAACTATGTGGAGTGGCATAAGCGTGACAGCTTTGTATGTCGTCCGTTGCCGCTGGATAGGGATAAATATGACAATCCGGATAATGATCCACGCGGTCCATGGAAAGCAGATCCTCTTGATGCTCCAAATGTACGGCTTAACCTAATATATCCAGTTACTAACCCTAATACGGGAGAACAGCACCTCCCGCCACGCGGGAGGCACTGGAGATTTTTGCCGGCAAAATTCTCCAGTGCCTTAGAAGATGATCGTATCATCTGGGCAAATAGTGGATTAGGAAGACCTCAACTGAAAGTGTTTTATGAAGAAAAAAAAGAACTTGGCTCTATTGATAATTCATGGTTTAGTGCCGATAGAATAGGAACTTCCACAACAGGAACAAAAGAATTGATGAAGCTCTTTGCTGGAACGACATATTTCGATACGCCTAAGCCGGTATCGTTACTGTTGAAACTTTTGTACTTGGCGAACACAGATGATGGTTCTATTATTATGGATTTCTTCTCCGGCTCCGCTACCACCGCCCACGCCGTGATGCAACTCAATGCGGAGGATGGTGGTCATCGCAAGTTTATTATGGTACAGTTGCCGGAAAAGACAGACGAAAAGAGCGAGGCCTACAAGGCGGGTTATGAAAATATCTGCGAAATCGGCAAGGAACGTATCCGCCGTGCCGGACGCAAGATCAAGGAGGAAGCCGGGCTGGCCGTGCCGGCGGATTTGGACATCGGCTTCCGCTGCCTGCGTCTGAGTGAGAGCAATATGGAGAATGTGTACTATGCGCCGGAAGATACAAAGCAGGAAGATCTGTTCCACCTTGTCGATAACGTCAAGCCCGACCGCACGCCGGAGGACTTGCTGTTCCAGGTCATGCTGGATTTGGGCGTACTGCTGTCCAGTCCCATTGAAGTGAAAGAAATGGCGGGCAAAAAGGTGTTCAACGTGGCGGAAGGGTTCCTGCTGGCCTGCTTCGACCATGATGTGACGGAGGAAACCGTCAAGGCTATTGCACAAATGAAGCCATGCTATGCGGTATTCCGTGACAGCAGCATGGCTGGCGACAGCGTAGCCACGAACTTCGACCAGATTTTCGAGACCTACAGCCCGGATACGATAAGGAAGGTGCTGTGATATGGTAGATAAGAAGAAAAAAGATATTACCATTCGCAGCTCCGCGGCGGAATATCTGACCTTTGTGGCATCCGCCGGCGGGAGCGATGCCAGCTTTGAGATGCGCTATGAGGATGAGAACATCTGGCTGACGCAGAAAATGATGGCGGTGCTGTATAATGTTGCTTTGTCTACAATCAATGAGCACATCAAAAAAATCTATGTGGACGGAGAATTGACCGAGGGGGCAACTATTCGGAAATTCCGAATCGTTCAAGATGAAGGTTCACGTAAGGTCAACCGTGAGGTCGCACATTATAATTTACAGATGATCGTTGCCGTAGGTTTCAAGGTGAATAATCAGCGGGCCGTGCAGTTCCGCAAATGGGCGGGTCAAATTGTAAAAAACCACACCATCCAGGGCTGGACAATGGATGTGGAACGCCTGAAAAAGGGACATATGTTCACGGATGAGTATTTTGAGCGGCAGCTGCAGCAGATTCGAGAGATACGGCTGTCCGAGCGGAAGTTCTATCAGAAGGTCACGGACTTGTACGCAACAGCTTTCGATTATGATAAAAGCGCTAAAACGACCCGGTCGTTTTTTCAGACGGTGCAGAATAAATTACACTTTGCCGTCCATCGCCATACGGCGTCGGAGCTGATTGTAGAGCGGGCGGATGCCGCAAAGGAGCACATGGGACTGACCACATGGGAGAATGCCCCGGACGGAAAAATCTTGAAAACCGATGTAATCATTGCAAAAAATTACCTGAGCAAGGAAGAAATGAATTATCTGGAGCGGATCGTATCTCTCTATCTGGACTATGCGGAATTGCAGGCGGAGCGCAGAATCCCCATGAGCATGGAGGACTGGGCCAGGCGGCTTGACGGATTTCTGGAGTTTAACGGAAGTGAGCTGCTGACCGGGCCGGGCAAAATCAGCGCGGAGCAGGCCAAGCTTCATGCGGAGACGGAGTATGAAAAATACCGGATGATTCAGGATCGCCTGTATGAGAGTGACTTTGACCGTTTCCTCATGCTGGAGCAGGAGGTGAACCGCAAAGATGAAGTTTAGTTTCAAAATCCAGCAGTATCAGACCGATGCCGTGGATGCTGTCGTGCGCGTTTTTCAGGGGCAGCCTTACCATGCAGGTGTGTCTTATCTGCGTGATATAGGAACTTCGCAGGGAATGAGCGGACAGTTGAGCCTGCTTGCGCCGGAAGACAATGAAGGTCAGACGGAATTACAGGACTTGATGAATGATTCCGGTTTTAAGAATGAGGTGATCCGGCTGACGGATGAGCAGATCCTGGATAATGTCCGGACACTTCAGGATGAGAGCGGCATTCATCAGTCAGCCGGGCTTGTCGCTCCGATGGGGCGGTGTTCGCTGGATATCGAGATGGAAACCGGCACAGGTAAAACTTATGTTTACATCAAAACGATGTTCGAGATGAATAAGCGGTATGGCTGGAGCAAATTCATTGTCGTTGTGCCAAGTATCGCTATCCGTGAGGGTGTGAAAAAGTCCTTTGAAATCACGGCGGATCATTTCATGGAGTGTTACAGAAAGAAGGCGCGCTTCTTTATTTACAACAGCAGCAACTTGGATCAGCTGGATTCTTTCTCCGGTAATGCCGGCATCAATGTGATGATTATCAATACGCAGGCCTTTGCTGCGTCCATGAATGAGGATAAGAATGTGGAAGGACGCAGGGGCAATGCCGCCGCGCGCATTATCTATACCAAGCGGGACGAGTTCGGTTCCCGCCGCCCCATCGACGTAATCGCAGCCAACCGGCCGATCCTGATCCTGGACGAACCGCAGAAGATGGGCAAAGAAGATTCAGTCACACAGAAGGCGCTCAAGCGGTTCAATCCGCTCTTTACGCTGAACTATTCTGCGACCCACGCCAAGCAGCACAATTTGATTTATGTGCTGGATGCGCTGGACGCATACAATAAGAGACTGGTCAAAAGGATCGAAGTCAAGGGTTTCGAAGTCAAGAATCTGCGCGGTACGGACAAGTATCTGTATCTAGAAAACATACTTGTATCGCCGAAACGACCGCCGCAGGCACGGCTGGAGCTGGAGGTAGCGCGTAAAAACGGCACCAAACGGGAATTCAAAAAGCTAAATGTAGGAGATAATCTCTACTATCTGTCCGGGGAAATGGAGCAGTATAAGGGCTTTGTCGTTTCGGAAATTGATCCGTTTACCGGCGTTTTGACTTTTACAAACGGTGATGAGCTGCGCAAAGGCGATGTGGCCGGCGATGTATCGGAGAGCGATATGCGCCGGGTGCAGATCCGTGAAACGATCATTTCCCACTTTGAGAAAGAACAGGAATTGTTCCATATGGGTATCAAAACGCTGTCCCTGTTTTTTATCGACGAGGTTGCCAAATACCGTCAGTATGATGAGGATGGAAAGGAGCTTTTGGGAGAGTACGGCAGGATTTTCGAGCAGGAGTACATTTCCGTGATGAATGAGCACAGGACGCTGTTTGACCCGGCCTATATGGCTTACCTGGATGCCGTTGCTGTCCATGATGTTCATAAGGGCTATTTCAGCATTGATAAAAAGGGACATATGGCAAACAGCTCCGTCAAGCGTGGCACGGATCTGTCAGATGATATTTCCGCCTATGATCTGATTTTGAAAAACAAGGAACGTCTGCTCTCTTTTGAGGAACCGACACGCTTTATTTTCTCCCATTCGGCGCTGCGCGAAGGCTGGGACAACCCGAATGTGTTTCAAATCTGCACTTTGAAGCATAGCGACAGCACGACCCAAAAGCGTCAGGAAGTCGGACGCGGACTGCGTTTGTGTGTCAACCAAAGCGGAAACCGCATGGATGGGGAGGCCTTGGGAAGCAGGGTGCAGGACATCAATGTGCTGACCGTCATTGCCAGCGAGAGTTATGCCGGATTTGTAGACAGCCTTCAGAAGCAGACGGAAGCCGTACTGTATGACCGTCCCCGCAAAGCGGACATCGAATACTTTTCAGGAAGGAGCTTCAAGCTGGACGGTCGGTCTTTCAAGGTGGACGAACGCCAGGCACGGGCCATTTATCAGTATCTTGTTCGCAACAACTATGTGGACGAGGATGACCATGTCACACGGAAATACCGAGAAGACGCGAAGGCCGGGCATTTAGCATCCCTGCCTGAAACATTGAAGCCTATCGGAGAAGGAGTTCATGCGCTGGTACAGGCGATTTATGATGACAGTCTGCTGAAAGCCATGTTTGAGGACGGCAATAAGCCGAAAGTACTGGAAAACCCGCTGAATGACCGTTTCCAAAGAGAAGAGTTCCAAAAGCTGTGGAAAACCATCAACCACAAATACGCCTATACGGTAGATTTTGACTCGACAGAGCTGATTCAAAAGGCTATTTCCCATATAGACAGCGAGCTGTATGTCAGCCGGCTGCAATACACAGTCACCTATGCGGGGCAGAAGGACAAGCTGAATGCCGGCATGGTACGGGAAGGCGCCAGCTTTTATGATGCGAAGAGCAAAACCATGACGATGAATAACACACATACCGGTCAGGTGCCGTATGATTTGCTCGGCAAAATTGCGGAGGGGACGGTGCTGACACGGCGAACGGTTGCGGCTATCCTGCAGGGGATCCGTCCGGATATTTTTGCCATGTATCAGAGCAATCCGGAAGAGTTCATGATGAAGGCAGTACGGCTTATCAAAGAGCAAAAGGCTGCCATGATCGTGGAACATATTACTTATGATACTATTGGGGGAGGCTATGACAGCAGTATCTTTACCGCTGAAAAGCACAATCTCACGATGAATAAGGCGTATCCCGCAAAGAAAGCCATTCAGGAGTATGTATTCACGGATGGCATAGCTGAAAAAAGTGTAGAGCGTCAGTTTGCGGAAAGCCTTGACAGTGCGGACGAGGTATTCATCTATGCCAAGCTGCCGAAGGGGTTCTACATTCCTACTCCGGTCGGGCATTATTCTCCGGACTGGGCCATCGTGTTCCATGAGGGCAAGGTCAGGCACATCTACTTTGTGGCTGAGACCAAGGGTACAATGAAGAGTCTGGAGCTTCGCCCGATTGAGAAAGCGAAGATTGACTGTGCCAGAAAGCTATTTGCAAAACTGTCAGACGGTCTTGTGACCTATGACCATGTGGACAGTTATCAGGAGCTGCTCAATAAGGTTATGCAGTGATAAGTTTTTCTTTTTCGATATACAAAAAGTATTTCTCTTTTCATCTCGGAGAAATGCTTTTTTGTACACTTGTTTCTTTAGGTGTAATGGTATTCTTTACGGCAGCTGATCCAGAAGAAAACTGTCACGAAAAATGCCAGCAGCTTGGCGATGGAAACAGAAAGCCAGATGTCGTCTGTTCCCAGCCATAGCGGAAGTGCTATAACGGCGATGATTTGAAAAACAACGGACTGGAGAAGAGAGATCACTGAAGAGATGAAGCCGTTGTTCAGTGCCGTAAAAAACGCCGAGCCGTACATGCAGAAGCCGTTCAGGAGGAAAGAAAAGGAAAAGAATCGGAACCCCCGGACGGTGAGCGTGGCTAAAGTTTCATCATAGCCGACAAAAATATCTGCCAGTACGGAATCGGAGAAGTATGCGGAGGTCGTGAGGAAAAGAGCGGCACCGGCAATGACGGTGAGGCTTTTTCTGAAAAGGCTCTCCAGTTTCACCTTGACGGTATCCATGAAAACCGGGTACAATGTATTCCGAAACAAGGCGCAAATGCAACTTTTTTCGGAATAGGAGATGTATATGGAAATCAACCGTGGAATTTACTTGGATAAATTAATTCGTAAAAAGAAAAACGGCCTGATAAAAGTGATAACAGGTGTGAGAAGGTGTGGGAAGTCTTATCTGCTCTTCCATTTGTTCCATAAGCATTTGCTGGATAGCGGTGTGCCGGAAAATCATATTATTGAAGTAGCTTTAGATGATCGCAGCAATAAAGCTCTGCGTGACCCTGATGCCCTGCTTCGATTTATTAAGGAAAACATCCGGGATAAGGAAGATTATTATATTATTCTTGATGAAGTGCAGTATTTAAACGAATTTGAGGACGTTTTGAATAGTTTGCTTCATATCCGCAATGCGGATGTTTATGTAACCGGAAGCAACTCTAAATTTCTTTCTTCCGATGTGATTACCCAATTTCGTGGGCGCGGCGATGAAATTCATGTGTATCCATTGAGTTTTTCCGAGTATGTACCGGCATGTCAGGGATCTGTGGATGAGGCATGGGACGATTATCTTATCTATGGAGGAATGCCGCTGATTCTAACTATGGCAGAACCGGAAGATAAAGCAGCGTATCTGAACTCCTTATTCCAAAAGGTCTATATCTCGGATATTGTTGAACGTCATGATGTTCGGAATAAGGTGGAATTGGATGAACTGGTGGACATCCTTGCATCCGCGATTGGCAGCTATACTAATCAAAGTAAGCTTGTGCGAACGTTCAAAAGCGTAAAGGGAAAAACAATCAGCGATAAGACGATCAAGAATTATATTGATTATCTGATTGATTCATTCCTGATCAGCAAGGCTGTGCGGTATGACATCAAAGGTAAAAAGTACATCGGATCGCCGTCTAAGTATTATTTTGAGGATGTGGGGCTGAGAAATGCGAGGTTGGGGTTCCGGCAGGTGGAACAAACACATCTTATGGAGAACATTATCTACAATGAACTTCGGATTCGTGGATATCATGTAGATGTCGGTGTTGTGGAATACTACGGGGTTAATGGGGAGGGGAAACGCGGAAAGAAGCAGCTGAAGGTGGATTTTGTCGCTACAAAAGGAAGCGAGAAACATTACATCCAATCTGCGTTTACACTTCCGACAGCAGATAAAGTGGATCAGGAACAACGCAGTCTTCTTCATATCCCGGACTCATTTCGGAAAATTGTCGTCGTAGGAGATAATATTAAAGTTCGTCGTGATGAGAATGGAATTATTACGATTGGCCTTCGAAATTTTTTGCTGGATGAAGATAGTTTGAGATTATAAAAATAATAATTTTACATAGCCGTGGCTGCGACTTATTCCAGAGGTCAAACTTGGTAACATTGAAAATAGAGAGTACAAAAAAGCATTTCTCTTTCCATCTCGGAGAAATGCTTTTTTGTACTCTGTTTCTTTAGGCGTAATGATATTCTTTGCGGCAGCTGATCCAGAAGGAAACTGTCACGAAAAATGCCAGCAGCTTGGCGATGGAAACGGAAAGCCAGATACCGTCCG
>ERZ773043.1281-NODE-1281-length-14288-cov-20.569803_pt1 | contig 14288 bp, 19 predicted proteins | sample MGYA00580636_ERZ773043 | MGnify/ENA primary metagenome ERZ773043 (study PRJEB29015, sample SAMEA2737992) | human oral metagenome | biome: human oral; feature: human-associated habitat; material: dental | place: China | collected 2065 ... | reverse complement strand
TTATATTATATATAGTAATATAGTTTACAAAAGTATATATAAAATATTAATTAGAGTTATTATATCAAGGTTTATGAGGTGTAACTTTGGGTGTAAACTTCCTCTTTTAAAGTTACACCTGATATAGATAAATGTTGGTATAATCACGTTTTGTATTTTTTGAAAGTTACACCAAAGTTACACTTGGGTTTTTAATTTGTAACTTTGGAATTTGAAAGTTACACTCCAAAGTTACACCCTTTTAAATCCTTTTTGAGGGCCGTAAACTCCAAATCTAGATGTTTTTTCATCCTTAACCCATCCAACTATATTACTAATTATTTGGTTTATCTCTTTTGCATCGCTTCTTTTCATGAATCGTAAATCACCTTTTAAGCATTCTTCATACACCTCAACTGCACAAACTTTTTGCCTATAAAACACTGGCGCGTCATTATCGAATTTACCTGATAAAATCTGTAATCTTGCACCTCTATCAAGAGAATACCAGTTCGCTGTAATCGGCTTATCTAGATAATCACGAATTAATCCTTCTTTAGCGTTTGATTCTTTATGGTGCTCACGCGCAATATTGGCCAACTCCTCGGCCTCCTTACTAAGTTGCAAGCTTTCACCCATCACAAATAAAGAATATGCTTCGGCCCACACCTGGTCAACTTCTTTTGGTAAATCGTCCCAAACACTTTTTTTAACCTCACCCAAACAAATATCAATAGGCCAAAAACGTCTATTTCCAGTTGGATCTTTTAAAAATTCATCATCATTAGAAGTTCCATAGAAAACACATCTTCTGGGATATTTGCTTGTACGTCTTCCGTAAGCTTCCCTGTAGATATCTTCTCTTTTGCTCAAGAATTGCTTAATAGCATTTGTATCATGTCTATTCATCGCAGTAAGTTCTCCAACCTCGACAATCCAGCTTCCTTGGATAAGTTCAGAAGCCTCTTTACCTTCAAAGGTTTGTAAGCTGTCATTGAACCACTCTTTGCCTAATATAGAAAAGAATGTACTTTTCCCAACTCCTTGAGGGCCCGCAAGAATTGTCATTACATCGAATTTCACACCACCAACAATGGCCCTTGCTACAGCAGCTACTAAACTTTTCCTGATAGCTTCTCTTGTAAAGGTGTTGTCTTCTGCCCCAAAATAATCTATTAGTAAGGTGTCTATTCTTGGTACACCATCCCATTTTAAATTGGTTAGATATTGTTCCACATAATTAATTCTGTTGCTATCACTGACTATTAAAAGCGCCTTGTCTTGCTTATCTTGACCTGTTATTTTATAGACACTTTCCAAATATCTTGAAAAAGATGCATCGTCCACCTCTGACCAGTCCCTGTGGTCTTTACTTGCGTCGTAATGCTTATCCCACGGAAGCTTGCCAAAAACTAAGCCTCTGTTACTGAATGTGTCTATAGCAATTTTCCCTTTTAAATTTGGATCATGTTCCAGGATTAATACTATATTATTTATAGTCTTTTGAATTTTCCCTTCTTCACTTCTTTCTAGTTGCGAAAGCCAGTCTAATTCGTCATCTTTAGAGTCTTCTTCTCCAACTACATTGAATATATCCTTAGCGTTGGCCACCATTTCACTATTCATCAAAGCTGCTACATTAGCATCTTCAAGTGCTAATTTTTTCATAGCTGTATAAGATGGATATTTGCTTACAGGTGTACCGTCTTTTACGTTATCATCAAGGTTGCTAAACTTATGTATTCTTATTAGGTCAAAAGAATTAACCAGTTGACCACAACATGGGTCAGTTGCGTGATGTGAATATAAGAATTTATTATCATATAGCACCGCTCCTCCAGAAGTACTACCACCTGTGAAAGTATATCTATCAGGAGTGGCCGTTGATTCATACAAAGCTGGAATAAACGTTTGTATTGCAGATGTAATATCATAAACTTTACAAAAGGAACCAACTAATCCGTTCTTAGTTAGGGGGTCTTGTTGTCTAGCTAAAAGTTGTTTTTGTCTAGTATCTTGACCAGGAACATGTGGCCAAGTATTAATATCAGTCCAGTCTGCATACATGTTAAGTATGCCTTTGCGGCTGCAAAATTGACCAGGGTAAAATTGGAATATGTACTCACTATCCGCCGAACATGAAGGATAATACATAAAACGGTTAACTTCGAAAGTTGTAGGGTCACAATTTTCAATCCCTAACAAGCTACCTAATTTTCTAGCTATTGGCTCGTATTCATCAGGAGTACAGCTTTCATCAAGAGGGATAAGCACCCTAAGTCTAGGAGTATAATTACTGTGCTTTCTGGTTGAATAAACAACAGCAGTACAACCTAAGGCACCTACTCTTTTAAGAATGTCATCAGTCATATTTGGTTGGATATTATCTAAATCTAAACATACAACATCACGACTGATTATATTAGTCGCTTTTCTTCGACCGTCTAAAAGCTTAGCACCTGTGAATCCCCCAACATCTTTTAATTCATCTTGTTCTGACTTTTTAAGTTTGAGAAATTCCTCATATTTCTCTTGTGTTCTAACAGGAGATTTTAAAGTTTCAACAAAATCAAGCCAACTAATATCTGTATTTTGCCAGATAGTCGCTTTTCTATGATTCGCTTTAGCAATTCCTAATAATCTATTTGCTTGCACTTTTTAACCTCCTTTCTTAATCTTTCATATAATATTTAGTCTCAAATCCAGCACCTTTTAATATTAATCCTGGAGCCCAAGGTATTGGCTCGGCCAAGATATTATTTACATCTTCTAATTTTTCATTTTCGTAAGCATCTATTACCACTTCGTCGTGGATGTGCATTACTACGTCATAGTTTTTCTCATATAATCTTAATAATGTTTCTGCTAGACAATCTCTAGCTATTGCTTGTACAATGTTCTCGACTAGCTTACCGCCATAAGTTGAGTTGACTTCCCATTTTTTAGTTGTTTGGTTGACACCGTAATAATGAAGCGCATCTTTTCCAAATTGATTAGTCTGTAAAAATGGTTTAGGGTAATACAATTTTCGACCACTTGGCAGTTTAATTGTTATAAAATCTAAACCGTACATCATATCCCATTCACGTTGGATCTCTAACCCTCTTACATATTGAGTGCCGTTGCCATTCATAGCTTGAATTACTGCATCTCCTACTGCATACCACAAGCGAACAATGTTCTTATTAGCTTCTCTCCAACGAACTTTAATATCCGTAAGTTCGTCATCAGATAGCCCCATTCTGTCAGCACCCATTGCAATTAATGCGGACTCTCCGCCTTGGTATCCTAATGCTAGTGTTGCTACTTTTCCGCGTTGTCTTAACTCATATTCAGGATTACCTTTTTTAATCTTATCAATTGAAACATTAAACATTTGACTTGCGGTTGCTTCATAGATTTTTCCGTGTGTTGCGAATACATCATTAACCCACTCTTCACCAGCTAACCAAGCAATTACACGCGCTTCAATAGCGCTAAAATCACTTATTATAAACTTATCTTTGCTTGTTATAAATGCCGTCCTTACTAACTGGCTAAGAGTATCAGGAACATTGTTATAGAGAATTTTAAGTCCTTCAAAATTTCCTAATTTTGCTAGATCTCTAGCAGTGTCTAGTGTGCTTATGTAATTTCTAGGTAAGTTTTGAACTTGCACTAATCTACCAGCCCAACGACCAGTCCTATTAGCTCCGTAAAATTGTAATAACCCTCTTACCCTATCATCTTCACACATTGCATTTTCCATTGCTGAATATTTACTAACACTAGTCTTTCCAAGTTGCTGTCTAATTTCTAACACTCTTCTAACCTTTAGGGGCAAATTATCTCTAGAAAGTAAATCTGAAATAACATCTTTTGTTAGACCTGGTAAATCTTCTTCAAGCTGACTTTCAACCCAAGTTTTAAGTTGTGAAATACTGTTAGGATTTTCAAGTTCGGTAATTTTAACAGCCTCTTCTGTTAGTTTCTCTGTGCTTTCCACATCAATTTTTAAAACTGAATCAACTAGCGTCTTATCGATTTTAACGCCTTTAGAGTTCATTAAAATATCCATTTCCCACAGCTTCTGTTCTTTTGCAGGAACTTCAAAGGCTTTTAAATACTGATAAATTGTGTATTCCGCATCAACGTCTTGCATATTGTATTCACAGTACAGTTTCCACTTGTCCAAATCATGATGAGGGTCGTTCCAAGTTCTACCACCATTAGTCTTAGTAGGTTTACAAGGCACAGAAAAGTATTGAATCAATCTATTTCCAGTTGTTAATTTCTTTTTATCCTCAGCAATCCCTATTGCGTTACCAGTCATGCTTAACCCTGCAGGAAGCCCTAAATATGTAGCGTGAAACATAGTACATCTCCACTGAGATATGTTGGTTTCATATCCTGCTTGATTTAAGCAGAACCATTCAAAAGCAGCGTTGTAAGCATGCTTTAAACAATTCTCATCATTGAGTAACCCAACAATATAAGGGGGGATTTTCTCACCTTGTTTCAAATCAACTAATTGTACTGGCAAATCATTAAGCTTATAGGAGAACATTAATATTTCAAAGTCATCTGACTGGGCATATTTATAGGCCCCACTCTTGGCAATATTGACACTGCTTCGAGTTTCTATATCAATACTTAAATGTTGCATAGTTTCCTCCTAATTAATAGGGGGCTTAATAACCCCCCTAAATTTTAAATTTAAAGTGGAAGTCCAGTAATTGGATCTACACCGAAAGTATTTTGTTGTGTTTGCTGTTGAACCGGTTGTTGGTATTGTTGAACAGGTTGTTGCATTAGTTGTTGATACTGCTGAACTGGAGCTTGTTGAGGATTAGGGAATGGATTAGCCGCTTGTTGAGCTCCTCCCAAAGCGTTGAATACCTTATCAGCTGCAACTGGAGCACCCCCTAAGACTTCGCCATCTCTAACCTTTTGAATGTGTGTAAGTCCGAATCCGACACCTTTTTTCCCTGTATGAATATAAGGAAAAACATTAATTGCTACATTTGCGTAAACTCCAGAATATATTTGAGACTGGTCCAAAATAGGTTGAACATTTCTATCAACTATTTGAGGCTGTCTATCTGCGTTTGAGCTCGCCGTAAACACCCAACAACCTTTACATTCATCTCCAAACGGTGTCCCATCTTGTTTAACTCCGTCTCCATCATGAATAGGATTAGCAACCACAGGAGGCATTACCCCGTTCCATTTTTCGTTAAGACCTTTTTGAGTAGCTGCTTGAATTGCAGCATCTAAACTTTGCTTACTTGCTAAGTCACTTTTCGGTAATAAAATAGTTGAGCTATATTTTGGAGCTTGCTCCGGACTGTTTGAATATGGTTTAAATACGTTCACATAACTTAATCTTACATTTTGTACTACTGCTGTTGTTTCGTTTGTCATAATTTTATAATCTCCTTAATTTCTGTTTTAATTTAATGGTTTAAAAATGCTTGTCGCATTTACAGTATTTGTTATTGAAGGTCGTTTATCGTTCTCAAACACTAATGTAGGCTTACCTTCACTGGTTACTACCATATCACCTACTAGCGTTGTAAATTGTTCTTTACCTAAAGCTTTTTCAAGTTTAGCCAAAGTTAAAGGTACTTTATCAAAGATTATTGCTTCATCGATACCTCCGTCTATTAATTTCTTAAGTGCTTCATCCTGGTTAGACCAAGAGCGTGAAGTTCTTCCAGCTACTGCTTTTAGACCCTTAACATCTTCACCAGCCAAGCACAAGTTAAGTGCATAAGCTTTTAAATCATTAACCCACTTCGCTATGTCTTCTCCACGAGCAATATATTCATATAGCTTATCTTTTGGAATCTCATTAGGGTTTAGATGTATTTCAGACTCAAGAGTTAAATTATTCTCGGCTCTAGCAGTGCAAATATCTCTCGCTTTGCAAAACTTACAAGCCTTGGCAGAAGGGACTAACTCACCTTCACCGCTTAACGCTTTTTCAGCTTGAAATTTGAAATAATCACCCCATAATAGAAGTTCAGTTAAATCAGCAGTCCAACTAGACACATTATTTAATCTAGGTTGAACTATATTCATCTCAATCTGTTCTATTTGATAGATAAGGCTAAACGCTTCATAAGCTCCTAAAGCATATAAGATAAGTTGTTCATTTTGTTCTGCCGAAACAGGAACACCTTTACCATATTTCAAATCAACGATAGAAAGTGTGTTGCCATGAATAATGATACAGTCACAAGTCCCAAATCCACCTTTTACCCATTTAGAAAAATCAACTCTTTTTTCAATCTCAATGTATGGTTGTGATGAATAACTCAAGGCTTTTTCTTTGATAAAATCCACATAAGAATCTGTATAAGAATCCATTTCAGTTTGATAGAGTTCATTTTCTTTAATCTTTTTAACCGCAGCATTTAATTTTCTTTTTCCAAACCCTTTTGGATCTAAATAATGCTTAAGTTTAAGCTCGCTTAACTCGTGTGCCAAAGTCCCTTCTTTTGCATAGACAGACTCAGAGTCAGGAATACCTTCTTCCATTTGCACACTACCAGGACAAGTCGCCCACCTACCAGCACCGCTAGCACTAAGCTTGGCATGAGCCCTTTCTTTGTGATTAATTTCTGTCATTAAATATCCGCTCCTAATTCTCTTAATTTAAGTGCAAAGGCTCCAAAGTTCTCTTGAGCTAAATGTGCCAATGATACTGCATTAAATTGTTGCAACAAGCCTTGCAACTGTTGGATTTTTCCAGCTTGCACTAATGCACCAGAAGCACGTTGTAAATCTTCTAAAGTATAAGTTTTCGCAGTCGTTGGTACTGCTGTTTGCACCGGTTGAGTTTGTACGGGAGCGGTATTTTGCGCTGGGGTAATTGGGACAACATTTTGAATTTCTTGAACTGGTTGACTTATATTAGTCGGAACTGATGATATATTTTGGGGAGAAATGCTCCCCACATTAAACTCTCCATTACCAAGTTTAACAAGAACATCTTCCAACAAATTCACATCTTCTTTGCTTGCAATAATTACATTTACGTTTACTTTTAATTCCATTTTTAAAAATCTCCTTTATTTTAAATCTTTTAATAATCTTCTGCCTTCTTGAATATACTGAATCTTAATATTGTGGTCAGTGCATTCTTGAATATTGGATATTACTACATCTACTAATTTTTTAAGGTATTCTCTTCTTGAGAACTCTTCGGGTGTTTGATTATACTCTTTTAAATAAGACAAGCTTTCCAAAGCTGTATAACACCCATTTTCAATTAAAATTTCTCCATTATTTTTTAATTTGCTTATAGCCATCCTCATTTTTGAGTAAGGAAAACCTAAGTCATTAACCAAATCATATTTGTTGCATCCAGGATTATTAAAAATATAATTCCTAATTGCTTGAGTTAAATTAACTCCAACATTCTTCCTCATTTTTAAAATCCTCCATTTCACGCACTCTGTTGTCAAAGATATCTTGTGCGTCTCTTATTTTTCGTCTTTCCAAACTATTAAATTCAATATTATCTAATTGGTCTGAAATTTTGTTACTTGTAAATCTTAAGTCTTCTATTAATTCACTAAATTTTTTGTTTTTCATCGGCTAACCTCCATAACTCTCTGATTATATCTTGAGCTACATGCTCTGGAATTTCTTCGTTGTTAATAACAACACACTTAATCTTCTTATCCTGGATAAGCTCTTTCTCTTGTTCGTTCAGCATATCTTTTAACTTGTCTATGGTTGCTATTTCTTCATAGTCATTCAGCAAATCATCACCATTCTCGTTGATTAATTTAGCTGTAACATTCTCTCCAAGTAGGGAACTAAGTAGAAATGTTGATTCCTGAATTATCTTTTTAATGTCAGTTGCTGGATTATCATGTTTTTTACATAATCTAAAATATCTCTTACCAACATTCCAATACCATGCTGCTTGTTCATGTGTCATATTATTAGCTTCGTTTACTATATCTTTTAAAATATATCTAGTTTCAAGATGTAAACTAACGGCTATCTTTTCTTCTCCGTTAATAATTACAGGTATATTTCTTAATTCTAATTTGTAATGTTTCGGATTTGGTTTATTTATTTCATCTCTCATTCCTTGCAATTTCTCCTTTTTTGTGTTAATTTATAATTGAATTTTTAATTAAGTAGCTGTTGTTTTAACGGCTGCTTTTTTATTTCTCCTTAACAAAACTACCATCTATCATTTTGCCCTTACGCTTTGAAATCGTATAGTAAGCTAACTCTATGCAGTCTGTAAGTTCTAAATTGTAAGTTTTAGCTGTAAAATCTAAGAATTCTATGTATTTAGCGAGTTTCAAATCTACATTATAAGCATTTTCCGAAATGAAACACGCGTATATGCTGAAATCAAATTTTTTAAATTCCATTGTGTAAAGTTTGTAATTAAATCGTATAATTGGATGATTTTCTCTCAACTCAATCTTTCTAAACAATTCATACGGATTCTTAACCCTCATTTGAGTTGCAATAACTAGAGTAACGTATATATCGCCAATAGCGTCTTTAATTTCCTCTAATGCTGCTTTATTTCCGTTCTCATAACTTTCTATTGCCGTTTGTAATTCTAAGCACTCTTCTGATGATTTAAGCATCTGTTTGGTCAAACGCCCTTTTTCAAACAAATTTCTTTCTTCCGCCCATTCTATTATTGGCGCGAAATAGTCATAGTGTTGTCTTTTCAATATTTTCTTCCTCCTATTCAAAATATTTATCAAATCTCTTATCGAACCCAACCCACATTGAACCAGTTATTAATATGTACCACGCAAACAGTTGTTCAAACTCTATTTTAGTCATTGCTAATGCGCACAGGAAAATAATTGTAAATGTCCAATAGATAAGATTAAGTGTTCTTTTCTGTAAATGTTTAATCATTGTTGTTCTCCTTTCAATCTATTTAAATCTATGTCTAACACTGTTGCTATTTTAATTACATGATCTAATCTAGGATTCTTTGATTCCCCTTTTAAAATGGAATAAATTGTTTGTTCAAAAATCCCTGTTAACTTTGCTAGTTTGTATTTACTTATATCTAATTCTTTTAAACGTTCATTTATTAACTTATTAAACTCTTTCATAAATGTTTGACCTTCTTTCACTATTTTGGTATAATTTATTTGAGTATTTCCAGGAAATTAAATTCTACTACTAAACCTTTTCAATGAAATACTTAATATTTTAGAAAGGAACTAAGCTATGAATAATTCAGATAAGTTATTTTATTATCCTAACAATTTAGTTTCATTAAGCAAACAAATGGAAATAGCGCTTGAACCAGTTATAAACCAACGAGAAGCAATCAATCAAGCTATTCAAATCTTAAATAAACCACTTATTAGCAATTTAACCAGACTAAGAGAAACTATTAACGCTTATTACAGTGAACCTCTTAAAGTTGCAAACCGAGAACTTAAAAAACTGTACTTTACTAACACGTTTGAATCACAACAAAAGTTAATTTCCACAACATTGAAAGATTTAAAATTTAATATCCCATCTGAAACACTAACTCGTGAACTTCCAAAACTTCAAGAGGCGCTTATAACCTCAAAATCATATATCCCAAAAGATATTCAAGAAGAAATTGAATTAGGGTTTGAAAATCAGATAAAAGAAAATAATGAAATTCTTAACAACCCTTTTTTGGATAAGGAAGTTGTAAAAAACATAGTGTTAAATCGTGATATATGTTTCTTTATAACCGTATTCTCTATAATTACACCTCTGATAACAGATAAAGTTACTTATCAAGTAGTTTCAAATGTTATCGCTTATGTTTATTCTGAATTAGTGAGAAAGTATAACATAGATAAACGGAACATGTAATACTATCGCCCAGGTGACTATCTCTAAAGTTCTATTTTTCGTTTTCTGGGCGTAAATATTTAAACATAAATTTATTAACATAAGCATCACATATATACATTTAAATTGAACGCTCATTTCCATTTATGCTCCTTTCTTTGCCTTTTCCCGCTTCTTGTTCAACAATTGGGAATTAATGTAATTGTAAATTCTGACTTTGTTGTACGTCATGTTAGTCTGTTTAGTTCCTTGCATATATTCGTAAGAGTTGTCTAAACTTTCTAACTCCAACATATACTCGTTAAATTTTCCTTTGTCTGTATCAAGTTCAAGAAATTTCCGCAAGTCATCTCTGCTTAACCAGTCTTTAGGATTTTTCAATTTATCCTCATAGGCATTGAACATTTTAATCACTCCTTTCTTTTTTATTATTTTCAAGAACTATATTCTTGTTATTACTTAAAAAAAATATCGTTAGCCTCTTCTTTAGTTAATGCTAAGAATTTTATTAAAAGTAACATTTCGCTTTTTTTAAATTCCCTGTCTTGAATTTCGTTGATTTTATCAGAGAAACTACTAACTGAGATATTTAAATAATCAGCACATTGCTTATAAGTTTTTCTTTGTTCTCTTATTTTTCCTTTTAGCTTATCCATAGTACCACCTTTCTTTTTTTATTATTTTCAAGAACTATATTCTTGACTGTAACTATATCTTAACATGAGTTTTTTCACTTGTCAAGAATTTTTTTCTTGTTTTTTTTAAAAAAATTATCAAAAAATATAATCTTGTTCTTGAAAATAAGAATATTCTATAGTATAATTAATTCAAAGGAGGCGTATATACATGACTTTAGGAAAAAGAATTGAAGAAAAAAGATTAGCTAAAAATCTGAAAAAGAAAGAATTAGCAAAACTTATAAATGTTCACGACACTTTAATTGGAAAATATGAACGTGATGAAGTAGATTTAGGACTTAGCAAAATTAAAGAATTAGCTAGAGTGTTAGACACCACGCCTGCTTTTCTTATGGGCTGGGAAGATGAACAAAAAGAAATTGATATAGCAAATATGGTTAATGATTTAATGGATAATTTAAATAGTAATCAAGCCTTAATGTATAGCGGCGAACCAATGGATGAAGTAACAAAAGATTTAGTACGTGCATCAATCGAACAAGCAGCAAGAATTGCTATGGCACGTCACAAATCAGAAAATGACGATTAAAGATTCTTACCATTCCTTAGTAAAGGAATTTGGAACAACCAATCCATTTAATATCGCTAGACAATTAGGAATAACGGTACTATTTAACGATTTAGGAACAAATAAAGGGCTATATCATACGTTAGAAATTAGTAACAAAACATACCACTACATACACATTAATAACAACTTATCTGATGCTGATAAGCGTTACACTATGGCTCACGAACTGGGGCACTTTATTTTACACAAAAATTCAAACTTACATTTCTTAAGAAGAATAACAAGAGTGCCATTATCAAGACAAGAAATAGAAGCCGACCTGTTCGCAAGCTATTTTATCATTTCAGATGAGGAAATAAAAGAAATAAATAATATAACTCACATATCTGAATCATTTAGACTAGACTATAGAATATGTGAGGAAAGAACTAAATATATAAAGGGGGATTAATTGAGGATAAAGAGAAAAAAGGTTTCTTTTCAAAAATAAAAGAAGAGATGGATAAACAACAAGCAATCCAGGAGATGAAAATTAAAGAAAAAGAGGATAAAAAAAATAGTAAATTAGATGCAAAATTAGAGAAATTCTATTTAGGGGATGTAAACCAGGAAACTAAAGAAAGTCTAAGATACGCTACCTCATTATTTGCCAGTGGTGGAGATGGTCTTTCTGATTTGTTTTTACCTACAAAACATATCGATACCAGAAATAATGAATTACTTCGAGCGATTACCACGCAAAATTATATTATCATTAAACAAAATGATAACGTTGAAAAACAAAACGCTAGAATAATAGAATTATTAACAGAAATTAGTTCTAAGTTAGATAAATAAAAAAACTCCCCGTCCGCCAAGATAGAGAGTTAATAAGATGTGTAATACACACTTCAATTATACCACACATCTTATCAATTTAACAAGAAAGGATGTGTATTTTAATGTACAAAGAACTGACAAAACAGGGCAACTATAAGTATGTCCAGACCTACAAAGGACTTGACGGTAAAACAAAGCGTGTATCGGTAGTCAAACCTAATAAGACAAGGGCTACTGAAAAAGAAGCGTATGAGGAGTTACAAGAAAAAATTAACAAAATACTTAATCCAGAGCAAAAAGTGGAAAAGTTAGGATATTATAAGCAGAAATTTTTGGAGTTTAAAAAAAGTAGTGTAAGTGTAAATACATTCAAGAATTATCAAGTATATCTTGCGTTACTAGATGATAATTTGGACTTATCAGAAATCACTAAAATAAAGTATGATAGAAAATTAATAGATTATAGATTCAAATATAAGCCTGCCGTCATTAAATTAATTAAGACGTTGTTCAATGTGCTGTTTAAATTTATAAAAAAATACTATGTTCCTGATTTTGATGTAACCTTGGAATTTACATTTACAAAAGAAGAAAGATTTATTGAAAATCAAAAAATAAAATTTATCGAAACAGATAAAATCAAGGAAACTTTGGGAAAAATAGAACATAATCTAACTAGAAATTTTGTGATAGTTCAATTATACACAGGATTAAGAGCAGGTGAACTTTTGGCGTTAACTCCAAATGATGTTGATTTTACAAATAAATTAATTCATGTTAATAAAACTAGACTGCAAAACGGGCAAATTACCTCTCCAAAAACAGTTAATAGCATAAGAACAATAGAGGTGAATGATATAGTGTTAAACATCCTCTACGATTTTATTTCCAACAAAGATAGAATATTTAATATTTCGATAGCCACTATAGCGTTGTGTTTAAGAAAACACGGACTATCATCTCATATGTTTAGACACACACATGTGGCATTGTTAGTTGAAGCAGGAGTTCCAATTAAGGTTATTTCAGAGAGATTGGGTCACTCAAACACCACGGTCACCCTTGATGTGTATACTCACGTGACCCAAAATATGAAAGCAGACTTAAGAGAAAAGCTTGAAAAGTTTCCCCCATTTATTCCCCTTTAAAGAAATCCAACTACTTAAAATGTTACCGATATAAGGATAGTTGGTATTATTTAATCTTATTATAAGTAATATATAACTAGATTTATTGTTTCCTTCTATCAATTAGAATAACTAAATCTAGTTTTTTTAAGTTTAATTTAAGCTTCTATACTAAAATCTTATTGTCAAGAAACTTTTTTAACTTTAAACAGTCTAACTGTGGACTATTTAGGAAAAATTGTATACAATAGTAGTTGCGTAAATTTTATTTGAGCTCTTGAGGAGTTCAATATATATTTTAGGAAAAATTAGATTAATAGTAATCGAAAGGTAAAAGTAAAATGAAAATAGGAATTGATAAGATTGGGTTTGCAATGCCCGAGTACTATCTAGATATTCGTGACCTAGCAATAGCTCGTGGTATTGAACCTGATAAGTTTACTAAAGGTTTACTTCAATTAGAAATGAGTATTCCGCCAGTAAGCCAAGATATCGTTACACTTGGCGCTCAAGCTGCTTTTGAAATTTTAGATAATGACGATTTAGAAAAAATAGATATGATTATAGTCGGAACAGAGTCTGGTATCGACCAAAGCAAAGCTTCTGCCGTGTTTATCCACGGACTATTAGATATTCAACCATTTGTGCGTGCTATCGAAGTAAAAGAAGCTTGTTATGGGGCTACTGCAGCTCTTGATTTTGCAAAAAACCATGTCTTGAACAATCCTCATTCAAGGGTACTTGTAATTGCGAGCGATATCGCTAAATATGGAATAAAATCTTCTGGAGAATCTACACAAGGAGCTGGTAGTTGCGCTATGCTCGTTACTAGTAATCCTCGTCTTCTAGAATTAAACAATGATAATCTTTGCCTTACTCGTGATGTCATGGATTTTTGGCGTCCCAACTATTCTCAATACGCTTTTGTTGAAGGAAAATTTTCAACTGAGCAGTATCTTGGATGTTTAGAGACTGTTTGGGCTAAATATTTAGAAAGAACAAAACAACAGCTACAAGACTTTAGTGCGGTATGTTTACATCTACCATATCCAAAACTTGGACTTAAAGGATTACAACTGTTATTAGAACAAGAAAATAATGAATCTACAAAAGAAAACTTATTAGCACGTTTTAACGAATCTATTCTTTATAGCCAACGTGTTGGTAATATCTATACAGGTTCATTATTCTTAGGGCTATTATCTCTTCTTGAAAACAACACTACTCTTAAAGCAGGGGATAAAATTGCTCTTTATAGTTATGGAAGTGGTGCTGTTGCCGAAGTATTTGGTATGACGCTAGTCGAAGGTTATGAAAACCAATTAAAAACTAATA
>ERZ773043.1279-NODE-1279-length-14289-cov-12.261978_pt1 | contig 14289 bp, 11 predicted proteins | sample MGYA00580636_ERZ773043 | MGnify/ENA primary metagenome ERZ773043 (study PRJEB29015, sample SAMEA2737992) | human oral metagenome | biome: human oral; feature: human-associated habitat; material: dental | place: China | collected 2065 ... | reverse complement strand
ATGAGTCTTATAAAGGTTGATGATATAAGTTTTAAGTATAATAAATACATATTAAAGGATATAAGTTTTGATTTGGAAAAAGCCTGCTTTGTATCGCTTTTGGGAATAAACGGTGCCGGTAAGTCCACTCTTTTAAAGCAACTTGTAAGATTGCTTAAGCCTGAAAAAGGAGCTATATATATTTCTGGGAATGATATAAGGCATATGTCTTTTAACAATATGGCAAAGCAGGTAGCCTATGTAAGCCAATACAATACTGCTATTAAGAATACGGTATATGATACTATATTAATAGGGCGATTACCGCATATTAACAACAATGCCGGTAAAAAAGACTTTGAAAAAGTGGAAGAGATAATAGATAAACTCGGTTTAAGCGACTATGCCATGCGGGACACCTCCACACTAAGCGGAGGAGAGTTTCAAAAGGTTGTACTTGCCAGAGCCTTGGCTCAGGAGCCTAAAGTGCTTTTACTTGACGAACCTACAAGCAGTCTGGATATAAGAAATCAAGTTGCGGTTATGAGGCTGGTCAGAGAATATTGCGTGGAAAAGCATATCTCAGTTATAGTCAGCATACATGATATCAATCTTGCAATCACTTATTCAGATAAATTTATAATGCTAAAAGACGGTAAAATATATGCCTATGGAGATGACAGTATCCTCACTAAAGAATCAATAAAAGAAGTATATAAATTAGATGTGGAAATTATAAATCATAATAAAAGAAAAATAATTTTAATTAACTAGGAGGAACAGTTATGAGAAAGTACCTAATACCTTTACTTGGAGCGGCATTTTTACTTACAGCCTGTTCAGGTGCAAAACAGACTGCAAGCGAGGCACAAAGCAGTGAAACACAAACTACCGTAGCCCAAACTTCAAGTTCACAAGAGGAGGCTAAGAGTGGAGAAGGCTATACGGTTGTTGATATTACCGGAAGAGAGGTAAGTTTTGATAAGGTTCCTGAAAAGGTAATAGCACTGGGGCATGGAACATTAAAATTTTATACCTATGTAGCAGGACCCGATAAGCTTATAGGTATAGAAGAGGCGGAAAAGACCGGACATACGGTTACCGGACAGTCAATACACTATGCTTATCCAAAACTTAGGGAACTGCCCACCATAGGAAAGGGTGGAGCCAAATTCGAGCCGGATTATGAACTGCTTAAATACAGTGAGCCGGATGTAATTTTTATTGCCTATGAGAATACAAAAGAAGAGCTTGATGAATTGCAAAGTAAGCTTGAGATACCGGTAGTAGGCCTTGGTGCAGGTATGAATGGAAAGATTTTTGAAGAAGATACCTATAATACCTTTGAAATAATAGGTAAGGTTATGAAGATGGAAGACAGGGCGGAAAAGATTAATTCCTTCCTCAAAGAAGTTCAGGAAGATTTGGCAAAAAGAGGAGGAGACATCAGTGAAAGTCCTAAGACTTATATAGGCGGCTGCAGTTACAGGGGAGCGCAGGGGATACTGTCAACCAGAACTCACCTTGACCTTTTTGATGCACCTAAGGTATACAATGTTATGGATGAGCTTACCGAGGAGAAGAATGCAATTATAGATAAGGAAAAGTTAGTGGAGATAAATCCGGAACTTATTCTTTTGGATTTAAGCGGTAAGGAACTGCTTGATGAGGATATGCAAGCCGATCCTAATTTTTATAAATCATTGGATGCCTTTAAGAATAAAAAAGCATATTATATAATGCCTTATTTTACCTACGGTATGAATTTTGATACCGCTCTTTTAGATATGTACTATATGGGAAGCCTTGCTCATCCTGATAAGTTTTCAGATGTTGATATAGCAGCTAAGGCGGCAGAGATATACACCGTGTTTGTAGGTAAGGATGTATACAATGATTTACTTGGAACCTATCCTGAAAGCTTCAAGGAGAGTAATGTTGAATAGTATAAGAAATATATGCAAAGAAAGCCTTACGAGACCTCCACAGGACATAGATAAGTCCAATCAAATGTGGAACAAAAGAGCTAAGGAATTAAGTTTGTTGGCTGAAAGAGATGATACGGACGGCTATATCGAGTTTTTTAAGCAGCATGTGGACTTAAACGGGGCAACAGTTATTGACCTTGGCTGCGGAGCGGGAAGATATCTTAAGCTTTTGATGGACGAAGGCGCCTTGGTCGAGGGACTTGAACCTTCTAAGGAAATGATAAAGTATGCAAAGAAGCATATTAAGGACTCAGGCTATAATGAGGAAGATGTTAATATATACAATGCTGCTTTTCAAGACTTTGAACCCGAAAAACAATATGACTATGTATTTATATCCAACAGTCCTATAGTAGGCTATTATGAAAGTTATGAGAAAATACTTAAATTAGCTAAAAAGGGAATTTTTATAGGTGAGTGGATAGAAAGAAAGGACTTGTTCTTTGAAAAACTGGCAAATTCTATGGGTAAGGAAGTAAAAAGGCAGCTAATGTTTGATATATACTATTATTTTAATTTATTTGCGGCTGACGGCTATCTTCCCAATTTTAAAAGTAGCGTCAGGGTAAGTAAAGAAGAGCTTAAAGTCCAAAAGTGCATACAAAGATACACAAGTTGGATGTATGGCGAAAGTTATACTGATGATGATATGAAACTTGTTATGGACGAAATACAAAAATACAAGTCAAGTAAAGAAGATTTAACAGTAGAGTTTCATGGAATCAGAGGTATGATATATGTAGATAAAAAGGTATATATATAAGTACTTAAAATAAAAGGAATTGTTGAATAATAATATAGAAATATCTTCTGTTTTTTATCACAAAAGCAAAGTAAAATTACAGCTCCTTTGTAAATGACGCTCTAAAAGCAAGTAGGGAGGATAAATCCTCCCTACTAAATTTTAAGACTGTGGTGCCTGTTGTGAATTTGAAGTATCTGTTTTAGGCGCTTCCTTACTTATATCAGCACCCGGACCTGCACCTGAGCCGGATGAATTGGAAGTATTTGAGGAAGTTTCTTCCGTCATCACACCATTGGCATCAATATTGTAAGTTTTGCCCTGATGATTTATAGTTATTGAAACAAATAAATGTCCGTCATCGGCAAGCATATATTTCTTACCGTCAAGCTCTAAAAATCCTGTTTTCATAGAACCTGAACCGTCAAGATAGTACCAACTGTTGCCGTCTTTGATCCAACCGGTCTTCATAATACCTGAGCTGTTAAGATAGTACCAATTGTTAGCGTCTTTGACCCAGCCGCTTTGCATAGTGCCTGAGCCTGAAAGATAATACCAATTATTACCCTCTTTAAGCCATCCGGTTTGCATTGCACCGTCATTATTTAAGAAGTACCACTTATCGGCATCCTTGATCCATGATTTTTGTACTATACCCTCATTATTCAAAAAGTACCATTTATCACCGGACTTGACCCATGATTTTCCTAAGGCACCTTCTGAGTCCATATAATACTTCTTGCCGTCTATATCATTAAAACCGGTAGCGGCAGCTCCGGAAGCTTTAAGGTAATATTTTTTACCATTATCGCTAAGCCATCCGGTCTGCATCACACCGTCTTTATTCATGTAATACCTGTTACCGCCGTCACTTGCCCAAGCCGTTGCCATCTTCCCGTTCGGGTTAAAGAAGTACCAATTATTATCTAACTGCCTCCAACCTGTCTGCATAACTCCGGTAGTATCGTCAAAGTAGTATTTGGAGTCGCCCTCGGTCTTCCAAGATTTATAGATAAGACCGTCAGTATCCATAAAATACCATTTATTACTATCATTGACCCATGCGTTTCTTTGCATAGTATAGTTTTTGTAATAATAGGTCTTGCCGGCTATAGTACGGAAAGTATCCTTTTTTATTTTAGAAGAAATATCCTTGTATTGGAAATCTATATCCACATTACCCTTAAACCCTGCGACTTTACCGGTTTCTGTAGCCTGCCACATAATAGGATTGGGGAAAACATGCTTGACATTATATCTTGCAACCCATACATCCAAGTCTTTAAGTGCTTGCATATCCAATTTATTGGCTATCCAGTAGTCATTGGCATAAAGTATAGGATAATAACCTGCTGCCTCTATCTTGTTGGTAAATGCTCTTATTATGGCGGTAAGTTCCTCTTTTTTAAGCTTTCCTTGAGTATTGGTATCCTCCACATCAAAGGCAACAGGATATGAGATGGGGTAGTCTTTTATCATATCAAGCACAAAGTCCGCCTCGGCTTCAGCCTCAGCCGGTGTCATGGCATAGGAGTAAATATACACTCCAAGAGCAATGCCTTCCTTGTGAGCTGCATTCATATTGTATACAAACTTAGGATCTTGCTTACCCTTATACCTTGTACCGTGCATCAGGAATTTAACATCATCTGCCGCAGCGGCTTTCCAGTCTACATCTCCTTGCCAATGTGAAGTATCCACACCTCTGGCATACACACCGTTAATGGAAGAGCCGTCAAGCATTTGGTACACACCCGGAGTTTGCATAGTCCACTCTGTGGCTGCATAAGTATTTGTACCGTTAATGCCTGATATAAAAAGACTTAGAGATAAAAACATCAGTAATTTATTCTTCATCAAGCCTCCTTATTGTTTGCCCTTTTTAGGTCCGCCGGTCTGCCCCGCCTGAAGCCCTTGGCTTGAGCTTGAGCCGGAAGAAGAGTCTGAACTGCTTCCTTCACTTGGAGCTTTTGCACCTGCATTGGTTCCGCCTGCAACACCGGGACCTGAATTGCTGTCTGAACTGCCTGAACTTCCTGAACTTCCTGAGCCGCCTGAACCCTTATTGGAGCTGCTTGTATAGACTGCAGAGGAAGTATTGCTTGGTAAAGCCGATACAGTTGCAATATTTGAACTGTTTACGGAGCTTGTATTTGCTATACCGTTTGCATCAAAGCTTACACTGTTGCCGTCTATTGTAAGGCTTGTATTTACTGCAAGCTTACCGTCTTGGTCAAAGTACATATAGGAGTTACCGTTTTTTGCCCAGCCCTTTAACATGTGACCTTCTTGATCGAAATAATACCAAAAGTTATCAATATACTTCCACTCATACGCCATCTTACCCAAGTGTGTAGCATCTTTTGCTTCCATATAGTATTTATTAACACTGTCATTAAGCCATGAGGTCTTCATAGCGCCCTTAGAATCAAAGTAGTAATAGGACTTATCTATAAGCTGCCAGCCTGTTGCCATTTTACCGTCAGATTTGAAGTAGTACCACACATCGCCGACCTTATGCCAACCGAAGGTACATCTGCCGTCAGATCTGAAATAGTACCAAGCATTATCCATTTCCCTCCAGCCTGTAGCCATAGAACCGCTGCCACGCATATAGTAGAACTTGTCATTTAATTTAAGCCAGCTGTTTTGTACCAAACTTCCGTCATTTAAGTTGTAATACCAAGTATTATCGGTATTTAACCAACCTGTACTCATAAGACCGTTGCTCTTGAAATAATACCACTTGGAATTTATCTTTTTCCAGCCTGTACTCATAAGACCTGTTGACAGATCCATATAATAATATCCGTCACTGGTTTTGATCCAGCCCTTATGTCTGCCACCGTCATTATCTATATACACCCAGCTGTTGTTTACAGCCTGCCAACCGGTAGTGGCTGCATGAGTATTTTGAGGTGCCAGAAAAAGTATACTAAGACCGGCAGCACCTACAATGACGGCCTTTTTATAATCTAATTTCATATAATCTCCTTTTTTGTAGTCATTTTCTAAATTCAGAGACAAATACCCTGTAAAAGCTTACTTGGCTTTTTGTACTGTATGGACTTCGATTAAATAAGAAGTTTTTTGTACTGAATCAGTTTTTATATGCTTTAAATATACCACTATATAGGCATTATTAAAACAGAGGATTTATAACAAGTTTATTACATTATGCTTATGCAAAAAATCCCTCATCAAGTAAAATCTTGTAGAAATCTTTTGAGTAGCGGTACATCTTAAGTGAATACTCACCGAAGGTCTCACCGAAACTGCTCTTGTAAACTGTCCACAATGCCCATAAAAATCCTGATAAGGCAACATAAGAGTATACTATATGTCTTTGTGTCAGGTCAACTGCTTTGGATAAATCAGCCTTGTTTTGCTTATAATTAAAGTTTGCCTCATCCGCATCAGGATTTGATTTTGAGAAAATGTATATATCAAGCAATCTATCTATCTCATCTTTTTCAAGGTATGAGTAAATAGAGCACATGGCTATATCTATCAAGGGGTCTGCCATACCGGCGTATTCCCAGTCTATAAGCCTTGTGGTAGTTTCGTCTATAAATAAATAATTATCAAATACGCAGTCAATGTGGCAAAGGTGCTTTTTACGGTTAAGGCTGTCAAGGCGGTCTAGTATCTGCAGCATGTGAGGTTTTACTTCAAAGTAATCCTTAAAGCTTATATCCCCACGCTCAAGACAAATCTTTTCATAGTATTCAATACGCTCCCTTATATCAAAATCATGACCGACCTTTACTGAAGAGTTATGCAATCTGTTAATTACCTTCATACATCTTAGGGTATCGGCATCATTGCTGAAGTCGGGTTTTTGACAACCTTCGTAGTATTTAGTTATTTTATAGCCTGTATCGGCATCAAAATATATTATCTCATCACAGATATCAAGCTCTTTTATAGCCTGATAACTGTCGTACTCAGTTTTTCGGTTGATCAGAACTTCGGTTCCCTTACCCGGAATACGGCAAATGAATTTCTCGCCGTTTACGGAGAACAGGAAGGATTTATTGGTCATGCCGGCTTTTAAACAGGTGATATCATAGATTTTTGATTCCGGAATATTAAAGCTCTTAGCTATAATAGCCATAGCTTCATTATTGGAATTTATTTTATACGAGGGGTCAAATTCTCTTAATTCTTCAAGGTTTTCGAACTCATATACAACATCATCTTTTTGTTTATTGATATAAATATCATCTAAAGAGATTTTACCTGATAAGCTGTCAATAAGAAGCTGCTCCCAATAAAAATCATCACTGTCGGCTCTGTTGTAATATTCTTCAACATATTTGCAAAATTCCTTGGAAAAATCTTTACTTAAAAATACCGGTCCGTACATAACGAAACTGTCATGACCGCCTATTGATACAGCTGTAATTTTATCATTTTCATCATAGTCAAGGCACCATTCTGAAGTAGCACCCTTCATATATACGCTACAGTACCAGCTTCTGTCTTCATAGGGGTGAAAGATATTCTCCCTTATCCAGTTGTCGGAAGAGAGTATGTAGCTGCTTTTGTCAATTAGAATAGGCAAAGCATGGTATATGGTTGAGAGATTATTCTTGCTTGCATAGTCGGGATTATATAAAAGTTTTACTCCATACTTATCACATAGATAGTCAAAAGATTCTTTCAAGTAGCCAACCACTATGGTAATATCATCAATACCCACTTCTTTGAGCTGTTTTATCTGTCTTTCTACCATAGGCTCACCATGAACTTTAAGAAGTCCTTTCGGTGTATCATAGGTAAGGGGAACTAAACGAGAACCAAAACCTGCCGCCATAATAATAGCTTGATCAACTTTATAATTTTTCATAGAGCCGCTCCTTTCATTTCAGGACTTTACTTGAATACATCATATTATATTACCACATATATTGCTTTAGTCCAATATAATAAAGAATGAAAGTGTGAGAGAATGTGTAATAAATTTAGAAATAAACTATTTATATGAGATAGTAAATTGTAAGTAAATTGTATAAATGGTAATATCTAATTAAGACTTACTTTTTTATGAAATAAATATGGAATATCAGAAGCGAATATTTAAAATTTAAGTTCTAAATTATAAAATATTGATTAAAATTAACAACTATAGTATAATCACAGCGGTTATAATTACAAGTAGATGAGCTTAATATAGTATCGAGTTATTGTATATACAACTCATGAAAAAAAGTTTTAATAATAAATATATCATATTTATTATTTGCTTTAATTGCAAATATTATGGTTTAAATATATAGTTATAAGACTATTACAATATAAATGATAAAAGCATTTAAATATAGACTGTAAATATGTTGTTTTTATTAATAGGATAGTGTATATAATAATCAAATATATAGTTATCAATACTGAAATTAAATAGTATGTTAAAGTAGTGGTTGAATTAGATTAAGGATGTAGATATATGGATAAAGAAGGTAACTATTTTAATGAAAAAGATTTTAGTAATAATAGAGAGCTACTGTTATTAAAAGATAAATGTGACAAATATGATTATTTGATTGCTGCCGGTTGTGGTGTCATAGGTGGTTTGATAGATATATTCTTAGTAGGCTCACCCCAAAACACTGTTACCGGCAAATGGACAGATGCTCAGGTTGATAATGCAGTAAAAAGCTTTGCTAAAGTGTCTGGTTGGAAACCTTCATTGGAAAAGAAAGATAATATTGCAAGTGCTATAGCATATCTTGAAAAAAAATTCTGTATTAATTACGATCAACGCCATAAGTCAGATGTAAATGAACTGTTTAAGATGTCAACAAGAAATCACCATCTGCTGAGTTTGGGACACTCACCTGATATAGTAGGCTTATTTTTTTCAATTTTAAACCAATTTACATCTACCTCTACATTTATCTCAGAAGGAAAATTGATTTCCATAAGTACTAAAAACTATGAATTACAGGGTAACAATTTTATAGCAAAGTTGTTTTGTGGAATAGTGAATTGGTTTGGGCATATTATGTCAGATATCGCCGGAAGTTCCGGTAGTAGAGGTCAAAGTGGAAGAGGAACAGGTGTTGGAATACCATTTTTTGAACTTATTCAATTATGTAAACTTGGAAGGTTTAATGTAGGTAAAGATCGTCAAGATCTGGCTACTATAGCCATTCGTACTTTTCAGGAAGGCTATGATTTTAGACATGGACTTAATATGTCTATACCTGTTATTTTTACGGGTTTAGCAATAAGATTTTGTTGGGCACTAAAGCATCATTATGTTGACAAAAGACCAATTCAAGAATGCATACCAACTGATAAAAGCGAAAAGTTGAGAATAATGTTACTGGTCGGATTAGGTACATTGTGCTGTCTTGATGGCATTGCTGCCGGAATAAAGTCAGGTGGAAACGGGTTAGTTTTCTTTACTCAATTGAACATTATTGCATGGTTTATGTTAATTCAACTTATTCTAAAAGAACTTAGTTTGAGATTTGGAGTTTCAGGAGTTTTGGAACGAGAATTGGATGGAATGAAGCGCATAAATAGAGTCTTAGAATCTTATATATCTGAAGTAAGAAAATGTGATTTGAAAGCGTCTATAAATAATGTGAATAACTTTTCAATCTTATGCGAAAAGATCAATAATGTTAAAAGTGAAGAAGACTTGAGATGTGTTTTAATAACATTTTATAATGAAAAAGGATACGAGTTACCTTGGTATGGTGGCTTTGATAATTTTATGAGTGATAGTAATAATCGTCTGACATTTAAATAATAATTGGAATGTGGAGAGGTGTAAATGGAAAAGAGGAAGGTAGCATTAAATTTAATAAGATTGGTTAAGAAGCAAGCACTATGTGTAAGTAAAGAATACTTAATGAAAGAAGTTTTAGGTAAAGAATATTTAGGAATATTAAAAATTAATTTTAATAATTACACTGATGATAAGGAGGTTATTGAGGTTTTAAAAGAATATGGGTTGGAAAAGCCTGAGAATTTGGTGCAATTCATAATACTGTCTAATTTTGCCAGATTGGACAGTATCAGTTCACAAATTGAAAAAGTTAAGAAACAATTTATTGTTGAAGCACTTGGTATTCTTAAAGGAATTAAAAGCAATATAAGCTATGTGAATAATAATCCGGAGATTAAAGAAAAAAGTTTTAATTCAGCTCAAGAGAGATTATTTGAGTTATCAGGAAAGTTTAAAGAACATCTTAATGATAAAATTGGTGAGATAAAAGGTATAGATAATCAATCTAAGTGGGAGTTTTTTATAAAAGCAAAAAATAATAAAATAATAATAGATACTGACATAGAATTAATTAAATTATGTATTGATGCACTTGAAACTGTCACAACTACGCAAATATTTATTGGAAAAGAACTTGGTCAAAATGTAGATTCTATTATTATTGATTATAAAGAATTTTATAATACAGAGTTGAGATGTGGTGATACATTTAGGTTACTGCATGGCTACGAATTTAAAGAATTACAAAACCAAGCCTATTTTTTAAAGTTATTTGAAAGAGTTGAGACTATTGAAGAGTTATCAAAGGGTTGTACTCAATATATAGAAGAATATGTTGATAGTCTGGATAGATATGAAGATATTGTTTTTGAAAGTTAAAAAGTCAATGGATTAAATTTATAATATAATTGAGATTAATCAATATAATAACTTAAATTATAGAAATATGGGCAAAATACATTGTCAGATAAAAATAAAAAGTATGAAATTGAAATTGGAGGACAATAATATGGCAAATTACTCAAGAGATAAATTAGAATTTAATAGTAAAGCAAATGATAATGGAATAAAGGCAGGTGCTAGTATGATTGCAGTGTTAATGGCGTGCGCTGTGAAGGCATTTTGTGATCGTAATCGTGATCGTAATCGTAATCGTGATGATCAAATAAAAGAGCTTAAAGATAGAAAAAAAGAGCTAAAAAGTGAATTTTTAGGTTCAATTAGAAATAAAAAAGAAATTAAGGAAATAGATGCCCAAATCAAAGAATTAAATAAGATGAGATTATAGGAGTATAGCTTATGGATTATATTTATGGTGACAGTAATTACACAAGTAACAGTATCAGTATCTCAAGAGTATTTCAAGAAAACTTTTCTGCTGCATGTGGGGTAACTAACTACGGAAAAGTTGCTAATTTTATTGGTACTCATATAGAACAAGTAGATAGAATGGCTGAATCTCTTGGAGCATATTTTTCTAAAGTGAATATAGATAAGAAGTATACTGAACAATATGGTAAACCCAATATAGTGGGAATGATAAAAAGAAACTTTACACCCTCAAATAGTGCATGGGAAAACCAAATCAATCGAAGAGATAAAGGTTTTATAACCGGATTAGCGGTTGAAAGTGGAATCAAAATTTTTTCCAGAGGAATACAAATGTGGACTTCAAATAAGGAAAAATTCAACTGTTTTTCTCAAATATATCGTATATTACTTGCTTATTCAAAGGAAGGCAATCAAGGTGTAGATAATTCTAAATTGCAATTACAAATTAGAGAGTTGAATAAAATTAGAAATTCATTCCCGATTTCTGCCAATGATCGACTGAAACTTTCGGATATTTCAGTGGATAACTTTGATGTATTTACAAGTGATTTTACAATATTCGATTTGAAAGATAGCGATAAAATCAAAGAAAATATTGCTTATTATTTATACGTATTATATGCACAAAAGTATGGAGAGTCGGTTGAAAATGAGTCAAGACTTCTACAATATTATAGACTTATGGGATTTCATGAAATGGAGAGTAAAGAATTACTTAGAGAGAATAAAGAAGCTTACGATATAGTTACAGATGATCAACTGAAATATTTGATATTATCTCGTAAAATGCTTAAGAATCTGGAGACAAGTATGCCCCATATAGATATAAAGCAAATGGCTGGAAGAATTGATGAGATGTCAAAAAATGATCCGTATAGGATAAGAAAGAGAATGATTTTAAAACCGACAGTAAGTAGTAAAAAAACAATTTTAGATATATTTTTTAATGAGCCGGATGTGGTATTACAAGCCGGATCTGCTGCTGTCTCACAATTAGTAATGAATGATGGCTCAAAAGAAGAAATCAGAAATTCCTTTGTTAATAAATGGGGATTGGATCATGATATGTATTCAAATATCCTGTCAGAAGCAAATGATATACAAAAAGAAAGTAATGAGGTGGAGCAATGTTTTTAAATATATTATCAAAAGAGAATAAAGAAAGATTTATTAAAATTTGTGGATGTGCTATTTATGCAGATGGGGTTGTAGCAGATGAAGAAAAAGAGTTAGCAATGGCTTATTGTAGGGAGATGAATGTAGAGCAAAGAGTTCCTGACAACTCAACTTCACTAGATGATATATTAAAGGAATTAAATGAAAATGCGACTGAGCGTGAAAAAAATATTATAGTTTTTGAAATTCTTGCTATGTTTCTTGTAGATAATGATTATGCAAAGGAAGAAGAAAAGATGATGCAGGATATAATTGAAAAACTTAATATTTCTGATGAAAAATTAAATAGTATGTTGAGTTTACTAAATATATACAAGTCTGTTTATGATGAAATTTGTTCGGCAGTTTTATTTTAGGAGGGAACAATGGCGCTTCCTTTCATATTTCTTGCAATAGGTGCAGCAGGTGGAGCTTTGGGAACAACGATGGGTGTACATGGAGCTGTTAAAATTAAAGATTCTAAATCATTAATGGCAGAAGCTGATAAAATTCAATATCGTGCTTTAGACAGATTTATTAGGCATAGTAGAGATGCTATATCAAAGGCTGATACTTTAGGTATAGAAGAAATGAAGATAATAAAAACATTTGAAGTGTTTAGCGACTGTATTGAGAAAATTCAACAAAGACCTTATTTTGAAAATACTAAATTATTTTCATTTAATCTTGATCATGAAGGGCTTCAGAAATTAAGACATAAATCAAAAGAAGTATCTTTATTGATGGGAACTACAAGTAGCCTAGCAGTAGGCGTTGCAGGTGGATTCGCAGCTGCAGGGGCTACTACATCGGCTGTGTCCGTACTGGGAACAGCCTCAAGCGGCACAGCGATTGCAAACTTATCCGGAGCTGCAGCCAGCAAGGCTACATTTGCAGCCTTGGGAGGTGGAAGTCTTGCGGCAGGTGGAGGAGGAACGGCTTTTGGTACTACGGTATTAGGGGTATCTTCTGCAGGAATAGGGCTTTTAGTAGGAGGTGCCGCGTTTGAGTTTATTGCTAAAAAGCTAAGTGACTCTGCTGATATTGCGATGCAAGAAGCTAGGCGTACAGAAGAATATGTAAGAGATCTTGTAATTTTTTTTGATGAACTAAAGTATATAACCGATATTTATTGCCAAAATTTATCTAAGATTGCAAATAAGTATTTAAAGTATCTGAAAAGACTGATTAGTATAATAAAAAATAAAAAAGAATGCAAATGGTCAAATTTTACTGAAGAAGAAAAGAAAATTGTAGAAATTACTACTCTATATGTTGGAATTCTTTATAATATGTGTAAAGTTCAAATTACGAAGAGTACAGACTCTGGACTTAATAAAATAAATAAAAAAGAGATTCAAGATATGCTGAATTTTACAGTGAAATATACTGCGTAATAGAGAGAATTTAAAGTTTTATTTGAATGTTAAAAATTGATATAAGCCTTGTAAATTAGCTATAATGACAGATTTATTTTATATACTCAAACTTCCCATGTCCTAAATTGGAACTTCGATATTTCAGCTAATAAAACCATTATTTTGTTATCTGAAGTATTGATTTTTTTTAATATACTGACCCGGTTTTGAATGTGGGAAGTTTGAGTTATATATGTGAGATTTGAAAAGTATTGAGTATGTAAATCTTTTTCTGTAAATATTTATTAAACAATATTGATAATAAGACACAAAAGGCTTGCCGAATCTTACGCAGCAAGCCTTTTGTGTCTTTTGATTTTTATTACAAATTAATTAAGTTTAATGCTCCAAAGACCTCCACCTAAAGTTAGGTATTACATCGGACCACTTTTGTATTCCTATGATTTGCTTTGCAAATTCGGTATTTTGAAGAGTTGAATTCTTCTTATCTATGTTCTTAAATACCTGCCAGATTTTCCTTCTTGAAGTCTCCTTTATTGCATCACCTTGGTTCATATCAGCCTTCCATAGACCGAAGGCAATACCCTGTCTTACTTCGCTGGGGGCATCTATTTGACGACTCAGTATATAGGCATCTATGAAAGGATTGCTGTCCACCATATAGTATGAATATGCGTAAGCAGCTGCCTGTATGTCGTCAACCTCTCCTCTTGAAGCACTGTGCGCAGTGAATCCCTGCTCGGTAAGAATAATATGTCTTACATGACCGGAAGGTGATTTACGGGCATCATTGTTAAAGTAATCTGTAAGTACTGAAAGGTTATAGAAGTTTATTATAGGTGAACCCTCATCCTTTGTAAGCTCACCTGTTTTGTCATCATCCCAGAATTCAGGTTCTACCATAGGATAAGGATAGGGGTGATAAGCAAGTCCCCAGTCTATATTACCTTTTTTCATTACCTCGGAGTTGAA
>ERZ773043.1271-NODE-1271-length-14333-cov-14.589788_pt1 | contig 14333 bp, 8 predicted proteins | sample MGYA00580636_ERZ773043 | MGnify/ENA primary metagenome ERZ773043 (study PRJEB29015, sample SAMEA2737992) | human oral metagenome | biome: human oral; feature: human-associated habitat; material: dental | place: China | collected 2065 ... | reverse complement strand
ATGGGTTGCGAGTATGATTGAATTATACGGAGTTTTTTATAAACTAATAACTATAGCAACAAACTTAACTAAAAACTCTTCCTTACCCTCTTCTTTCTTGCACTTGGCAGCTTGGTAGTAAATGTAGCCGCTGCCAGCACCCAAAATATAATTCCCATCTTTGCGGAAGTTTCAGGCACGGATATGGTACCGAACTCTATAAGAACAGCCGCTATAAAGGACTTGACCGCAGAACCTATATAAATAAGCTCCTTAGCCTCCTCCCTTCCGTAACATTCCGCAACCGCCACTCCTATAGCAACTCCTATTACCGTTAAAAATACGACCCTAAGTATACCTAAAACCAAGGATACAAAACCTGTAGTCTCCCTTGCAGAAAGCAGATCCCTTGTATTATCGGCTCCCATACCGTAGAGCCACTGAAAAAGCAAGGTAAGCAAAAAAGCTGTCAGTGCCGCTATCAAAAGTACTGCTATATTCGTATTCTCATTTGTACCCATTTGATGACTTAAAATAAATACTGTTGCCAATACAATTGTTATCAAAATCAAAAACATGATTCCCATAATTACCGTTCTAGGTACGGAAAATACCATCAAAGAATACAAAGGCCAGCATATAGCCCAAGATATAAGCCCTGCACTGAGACTTGCCGCAAGCATCTCAAAATTAAAGCCCTCATTCTTTATTCTTCTTGTATTAACTACCCTATTTCTTCTTCCTGCCATAAATCCCCCTTTACAGTGTAAATTCAGCTACTCGTATACAATATAACTCCAATACGGAAACCACTGAGTTTTGCTGCTTACCACACCGAAACTGTCAGTAGTTACTATATGTATACAAGCTCCATGCACATCACTTTCTATCTGGTCTGTAAATTCGGTTTCTTCCGTAATTTTCTCTCCCCTGCCGTCAGTCCAATATATTACCGCCTCTTCTATTTGGTTGTCTCCTCCTATGGCTTTCACAACCACTCCCACCTTTTTATCATCAGGATATACACTTATTTTACTGCCATGCCTAGATATTAAAACAAGATTTAAGATGCAAAACAGTACAAATACCGCTATATTAAGACCTGCTGCCGTTTTAAAACCGTTGGGATTTCTTAAATTTAATACAAATAATGTAGCCATAGTTATAAGTACCATTACTGTAGCAAAAAACACATTATCAAGGCTTAGCTTAAACTGAAAAATCCATGCCAAGGCTTGTAAAAAAATAAATACCGTTGCATATATCCAAGCATTAACAGAAGGCTTTTTAGGAATAAAAGCAAGTATCATAAACAGCAGTATTATAAGAGCATTTACCAACATATTATGTTTAAACATCCAAATCGAAGCTAAAGACAGTACTGCTGCCACTATAATAAACTCCGTTGTTTTTAAGCCCTCGACAATCTCTTCATGTATGAACTTCTCAAAAAAGCTAAGGTTTTCTCTTTCTTCACCGCCCTTAAGTTCAAGATCCCTCCATAACATAAATAATACAGTAAATACATATAAGTACACAAGTAAATAATTAAATCCGCTATACCAGGAAAGAGTGAATTTATACAGTAATGCCGCATTTGCAATCAGCAGTAACACATTTATGTTAAAACAAAACATTTTGCCCTTATTACCGATTATCCCCCTAAACAGTATTGTAAGACAAGTCAAAATAGCTATAACATATACTACTGTTACCTTTGCCCAAAGCAGAGCATTGCTTGTAAAATTCCCGAAGTCTTTTTCCCACTCATAAAACTTATTTAAGATTCCCGAATAAGAACTTATAAGTACAAAAAAGAAGATTATAAAACTTATTGAGAACATAAATATATTAAAATTCTTAGTCCCTGCCAAAATCACCAAAATGGAGCAAAGTGAAAATACTGCTGCAAAAATCAGGTAAATATGCAGTACAACCGCTCCTCCCTTGATAAATTCCGGCATAATAAGACTTCCGTCTACAGTACAAAGTGCTATACAAAGCAGATATCCGATCACAATAAGACTAAACCATGAAATTATATAAGCTATAAGCGGTTTTGATCTTTTCAAAACAATACCTATCACATAGATAAATACAAACAAATATGCAGTAATATTAAGATTGGCTAATTGCTCGCCGGGCAAGTACTCGGCTTCTGTAACAGCACCTAAGAAGTATAAAAATATCAAAGAGCCGCAGATCAAGGTGTCCATAAATAATATTTTAATAATTTCAGTATAAGGCTCTGTGTTTTCCTTTCCACCTATTACAAAGTAGACAAAACCTCCTGCAAGTATAGCCAATGTTGCAATACTTCCGAAGACACTAAAAAACGACATTATAAAAGGAATTATAACTACTGTGTTAAGTATAAAATATAACAGTCTAATTTGCTTATTACTTGATAAGTTACCCATATACTTCCCCCATTACCTTACCAGTCTTATCAAAATATCAAAAAACCATACTATAAATAAAGTTGCCGGAATAAATTGTATGTTAAAATAAGGCTTTATTTTATTTATCACAAAACCCGATATCAAAACTCCCAAAGATATCAGGCTAAATAAGATTCCAAGCAGCGTTAAATTCTTATAGCTGCCAAGACCAAAGGGAATTACCATGCTAAGTGTAAATAAAACATATAATACCGCAGTGAATTTAAGCAGTTTATTATAGTATAGTTTTTGATTAAAAAGACCGAGCATATTTTCCCTTCTTTTTTCATCAAGTGCCAAAGCCCCTATGCCTGTATACAACTTATAAGCCCTATCATGGTCATCATGATGTCTTCCTTCGTAGTAATAATCCGCCAGTTTTGCCGCCGCCTGTGCATCACCCTCATCGGCTGCCTGATTAAGAAGACTTATTGCCCTTTCTGATCTTTCCGCAACACCTTTTGAACCTATCCTGCTCATTATATAACAGGCGGTATAGTACTTTGCCTTAGGTACTCCGTTTATAAGCAAAGCTTCCAAGTTTCTAAGATCTACCTCTGTGATGCTGTCCACATCTGCCCGGTTATTTTGAAAAACCTGTTCAAAATGTTCAAGAGTTCTGCTTTGGTACTGTGAAGTCTCTAAAGTAAATGCACTGCTTCTTAACCCATCATCAGTGTAGTGTTTGCCTCCTATGTTCTCTAAAGTTTTTTCTACAATATGCTTAATCCCCGGTACTTCTATCATACCAAGGGCTATGAAAACAGCAGCGGCAAGCCTCATAACATCTTCTCTGTTAAGCCTTGTTTGGGTAAAAATATTATTTGTCAAACGGTCAAGGTCAACAATAGAGCTTATACTTTCTTCGGCTATCATTGTGCTAAAACCTCGGCATTTGCTTATAAGAAGCAACTTGTATATATCCATGCTGCTTATTCCGCCGGCTTTAAGCTCCTGTTTTAACAAATCTTCTTCCAATAATATTTTCTTACCGTACTTACCCACAATAGCTTCAAGTACGCTGCTTAGGTTTTCATCATTATAATCCCTGAAATAATCTTTTGTACTTAGATAGCTTAATCCATCAGTATTCATAAGCCCCCCTTTGCTTATAATCTTAAAGTTTATCAAGTTGATCTAACCACTGTTTTGGAGTCGGAAGCTCATCCTGATATCTGTAACTTATTTCTTTCTTATACTCCACCTTCCTTGCCAGTGCCTTGGTAAACATATATCTCAGTTCTTTAGGATAAGCCTCCCATCTTTTAAGCAATGCCTCATCCCTTGCTTCATGTCCGGGATGATTAGCCCTATCCTGCTCATCAAATATAAATATAGGACTAAGGCACATATTGCCAAACTTAATATAATGGTTATACAAGGAATCATCTATATCCTGAGCACGCAGCATACCGTCATATGCATGTCTGCCTACAAGCAAATAAAACAACACAGAGGCAAGGCTGTAGTTTTGTGCGACAAAGTCTATATTCCTTTTTTTATCGTTATAAAGCTCCGGCTCTATAAATTCTATAGGAAGTTTTTCAAATGTAGGTTTACATACTCTACCCCTATAAATATTTTCCATATCATATATAAGGTTTGAAAAATCAAGATACACTTCCTTATTTATAATCCTAAGCCTTGAAGGATGGAAATCAAGGTATAAATACCCCTCCCTGTTGAGTTTATCAATGGTGGCAACCAAAGTCCTTGCCAAGGATAAAATCTCAGGGTTTCGATAATTTTGCCACTCGGATCTATCCGAAAGCCCTCCTCCGTAGCGCTGCTCAAGCTCTTCAAGATATTTATCAAGACCACTACTTACAACACGGGACCTTTCATCAAATAAAAGCACATAGTCTCTTGCCGTTACTCTTTCCCTTACACTGTCATAAGCATATACATTGTCAAGCTTTACAACACCGCCTACAGCCTGTTCTTTTCCCACTGCCACCAAGTCTTTGGGCCAAAGTATATTCTTTATATCAGGAGCCGAAAGTACAAGCCTTTTGTAATTATCAAACTCTTCTTTTTGTAAACTTCTTCCAAAGGCTCTGGAAAAAAAGCTTTCTTGATGTAATACATTAAAAAACTCTGCACTCCTCTCGCCCGTTATAGGATCTTGTGTACCGTCAACACTTAAAGAATACACTCCGCTGCCGTATAAAACACTATAATACAAATCATCTTTTTTTAAATACATAGCTGCCTCGATCAGTCTTCTTTTTTCTTTGCAAATAACTTTCCGAAAAAGTCGCCTATACCTCCTGAAGGTTCTTTGTCAAGTCTTTCTATATATTTGACCCACTTATGTATCACCGACCTGTGCTGACCCTTGTTGTCAACATAATATATTGCCGAATTAAGACAGTCGGCTCTTTCTATCTCATTTTCACACTTTATAAAGTAGTAAGAGTCTTCCAGTAAGTCCTCTATATTCTTGTCCAAAAGCACCTTTGCCTTATAGTCTTTATCATCAAATACCTCAAACCACTGCTCGGGAAGGTTTGAATAATATATCTTTCCCAGTGCCAGCCAACTGTCAAGCTTTATTACATTGTCCTCGTCTTCATCAATCTCTATGGCTTTGAATTTCTCATATATACGGTTAAACATGCTTCTTCTGAGTATATTATTGGTTTTTAATTCACCGTCTTCTATTTCAAAGCTTAATTCATCTAAACTTTCATAGTCCCTGCTTTTAAGCCCGCTTATATTTTTCATAATGTAAATAAACTCATCATATATAGCGTAGGTACTGACCTCAGTGGCTATTTTCACCATATCTTCAACAAAACCTTCTTCAAATTCTTCCCCTGTATTTCTCTTTATATTTTTTTCGAAAAATCTTGTGAAAATATTTTTCATTAAAATCTTTTCTCTATAATCTTCTTCTTTTGCAAATCCTTCAATGTTTTGGATATAATATATATTTAATTCCTTCAAACTTTCATATATATCCCTTTGTTCGGGCATTTTATTAAGTATATCAATAAAATCGGTATACTTCTTGCAATTAGCGTCTGTCGGCAAGTCCATAAGGCTATGCAGTTCGTCATTCATCCCTATTTTTTCAAGTTTTTCAAAACTGAAATTTTCCCAAAAATAATTTTTTGCCATGACTTTTGCCTCCTCTTTGCTAAAGTTTTCATCCATGCTTGAAAGCAATTCATGTGCTTCAACAAATAATTTATAGGTTTTCTTAACATCCGTGCTGTCAAGCTCTGACTTATAAAGTTTCCATAACCTATCCGTTAAGAGCTTATGTATGTCCTTAAAGAAATCTTCTTTTGACGCTTTGTCCAAGACCCCTATTTCTATACGAAGAATCTTAGCTTCGGTTTTTAACAGTTCCTCTAAATTCCCGCTTTTTTCTATAGCGCTTACAAGGTATTCTCTTAAAGCCCTATTATCCCTTTTTTGATTAATAAGCTCAGAGGAAAATGCTATAAAACTCTCAAGTGCATTGGTTTCAAGATTTATAAACCATGCCCTTTTTTGTTCCTCACTCATGGCGGTTTCAAATTGGTACTGTCTAAGTTCCTTCCAAACCTCTTTTAGGTTATCACTTGTAGCCCTTATTGAGAAAGCGGAAATCCTCTCGTACATATTTTCATTAATACCCAGTCTTCTTTTCATGACTTCTTCAAGCATGGCAGCTACAAAGTCTTCAAAGCTTTTTCTGTACTCAAGACCGCTTATCATATCGGCATTGTAAAGAAAGGTATCAGAGAGCCTAAGCATTAACTTCTCATCACTCCATTCAGACCTTTCCTTCACATCACCTATGTTATTCATGGCATAGGCTACTTTCAAGGCTCTTTCGGTTAAAGCTCCCGTACCTCCAAGACCTGTCGCCTTATCGCTAAGCTCTTTATAATAACTTTCTTTTTCTTCCTGATCAAAATGCTCGGCAAACTCATCTATAAGTTCAAATACCGGTGAGGCTTGTGCTTTGCTGTTAGTCTCTTTGCTCCCCGGAACTATGTATATACCTCTGCTTTTAGCATCTTTATCAAATAATATATTTCTAAAGTAAGTGTCTGTTTGAGGCATAATTGCAATTTTTAAGTTTTCTCTTGTATGGTATGGCAGTCCTTTATGTATAAGATAGATAAGTGCCTTGATTTTTTGCCTGTCCTCATAGGCTTCTATGTGCAAGGGTCTTAAGTTTCTCTCGTCAGCATTAAGCGCATAGACTGTTCTAAGCAGACTTTTGTAAGCCTCTCTATCCATAGAAAGAGACTCCAAAGAAGAAGAAATCTCAAAACTCTTATCATAAACCGGGTTTGATAGGCTGCTTTCTGCATTATTTCTTTTTTCCGCCTCTTCCTGACTGTCAACAAAATTAACATCAGATAGGGCAAGTAAGCAATTAGGATCTTTTAAAAACTCTTCTATAGGTACTATATAGGCGTGAGAAAACATATTGGGTCTGCCGTAGTTATCTTTTAATCCGTACTTATGTTGCATAGCAAAGGCATATCCGCTATCACATATAAGCTCATATACACTGTTAAGTGAAGTCGAACTTTCATTCTCTATTCTTGAATTGGCAGCCTGCCACTTTATACAAGCCTCATACGCCAAATGAGGGATGGATGCGGATACTGCAAGCGGGGTCCAGCCTGATTTGACCGGACTTCCATTTACATGATCCGTATTAGTAAAGCAGCATTGCCATATCTTATCAGTCATACTTTAGCCTCCGTTTGATATTTTTAGCTTTTTTGACGAAGATGAATGAGTTACCTGAATTGTAACACATTTTTAACATTTACTCTGTCAGATTACCATGTATATCCACATATAATACATCTTGAAGTATGCTCTTTCTTCTCATTATATTCCGCCCTGTTTTTGAACCTGTTAAACATTCCCTTAAATGCAGGGTCTTCGTCTGCATCATAGTCTTCGGTTTGCACACTTGAGCAATTGGGACACACATTAAATTTATCCGCCGGACTGTAGACTTCGCCGCTTGCCCCTATCATACCGAATTTATATAAGATCCAGTAAAACGGTTCTTCTATCCTCTTAGGGCTTGGTTCATCTATCGGACCGTATACCTTCACCCCTCCCACATCTATTGCTTCACAGCTACAGCCAAGTGAAGATACCGCAAAGAAAGCAAAGTTGGTAAAAGTATTATATAATTGGCTGCGCAGTGTATCCGCATTCTTCATTGCAAAATTATTAAGTGCCTGACCGAGTTTATTGTAAGCTCCTGCATTAAATGCACTTATCCTTGTATTATTTTCTCCTATCAGTCCGCTCAGCTCTCTTACCGCCTCACCGCAATTGGGATCGGCAGCTCTCATGGCATCTATAACATTTCTCTCGTCTACCTTGGAAAGCACAACGGCTATAGGTATCTGCCTCGGCTCATCACTGACCATGCGCTGTTTATCTTCACTGATAAGGTAGGGGTCCTTACTTCTAAGCTCCTTTATATTTTCCAAGGCGGTATTCCTAAGATACCCATGGATCTCTCCAAGCACATCTTCAGGTTTTACCCTTTCTTCAACTTCGTAAATTCTTGCTATGTTTTCAAACTGCTCAGGATCTATTACATATATAACTCCGTCAGACTGTGATATAAACGGGGCGAATTTCCCTACACTCTCCTTATTGGTAAGTGCTTCTCCTGCCACATCATACAGCACTATCATGCTTTTTTTAAGCCTTGTACCCACTCTTTGAATTAATTGAAAGCACAAAGGCTGCTCAAAATGCCCCATAGGAGTACCTCCGGGCAGGTTTTGCTGCTTTTTTACCGGATGCAATTCTATAAACTGCTTGGCGGTATCATTTGCAGACATAATAGAAAGCCCTATTTTGGCACCGTAGTCTCCTATATGCTTGATAAGTTGTGAAAGAAATACTGTCTTACCCGCTCTTGACACACCGACCATTGATATAAACTTTGTATCATAAAGTCCGTAATTAGTCGGAAGAGGATTATGGCAGTGGGGGCATACTCTCTTATCGCAGAGTTCTCCGCTTTTTAATTCTATAGCCCTTACCATATTGTGCTCATCCATTTTAAATATATTATCGCCGAATCTAAGATACTTCTCATTCGCCTTATCAAAGGGGTCTATAACTTTTCTTTCATATTCCTCAAAGTTTCCGTCTATCTTCTTTACACTGTCACTTTTTCTTTCTGTGGTTACTCCGCCGAAATTCTTCCAAAACTGCTCGTATTTTTCATCCTTAGCCTTTGCAAAGAATGCCCACTCCTCATACTTGCTTTGTATCTGAGCCTTATTACTGCCGGTATAATTGAGCATAAAGGCTTCATAATCTCCGTAAAATTGAGGTGGGAGCGGATTATCGCTATCCTCACTTACTCGTTTCGATCTGAAATGCACCTGTGTGTCGGTCATTTCCTTAAAACAATAGGGGCATTTAAATTTATATCCGGGCATAATTCCTCCATTTGCTTTTACATATATTCTTTTCCGTTTATTATAAGCTTAAGACCTTCATTCTTATTGATAATTATAGGTTTTTGCTCTGTTTTTATATAAAAGAGCTTGTTTTTAAGTAATTTCTTCGTAAACGGAATTTCAAAACTTCCTATTCTGTAGGACAGATCATTGTTGCTGCATTGACTGCTGTAGTCTTTATCAAATTCTATCTTATAAAAGGATGCTTCTTCCTCTTCCTGTCTTCTTTTAAACATACCCATAAGACCTGCCAGTCCGCCCTTGCCGGATCTGTCATTTTCCACAGCTAAAATATCCATCTTAAGCTCAAATTGTATATCCGTATAAGGAACATATATGGTCTTTGGATTGGGTTTTACGATATAGCACAATTCTTCACCTGAACTATCTGTATCAAAACCGCAGGCAAGAACAGTATAGCGGCAGCCTCTTTCACTTATATTTATTCCTCCTGCCAAAGCGTGCTGTCTTTTATCAACATAGGCAATCTTATAAAGTTTATTATAAGGAGCCGCCCTGTCTTCTATCTCAAAAAAATCTTTAAGGTCTGTAAGCTTTATACCCTCTTTACTTAAGGCAGTACCTAAAACTTCACAAAACCTTTCCACATTAATATCCTTCATATAGTCGGCTTTTATTATAATGCAGTCATCATTGCTTGAACTGCTCCATGTGAGGAAGGTCTGCTCATCATTTTGAAATACACTTGATACACTCTTACTGCCGTCATATTCTTTACAAATATACCTCATAAGCTTAATTGTCCTCCTCCTGTGATATTATATTGCTGGCTTCCACTTTAAAGATCTCCATAGCTATGGCATAGCTGTTTGACCTTGTATTGTAGTAATATGTGGTCTTGTCGGTTCCGGTCAAAAGTTTTCTGATATAATCACTTAGTCTTGTATCTGTACGCAATGAGAAGATAGAGCCTAAAGGAGTAAAGGTTCCGAAAGTGGATCTTAGGTATATAGGTACTTCATCTATACTTGTAAGCCTTGAATAAAGCCAATTATCTATATAGGTCGGATCATCATTTTTATTAAGTCTTTCTCTTAACTCATCTTCAAAATTAAGTCTGAATATATCGTGGCTTTTTATTATTTCTCCTATATGCCTTTTTGCAAACATATAAAAATCTTCATCTGAACGAAGCTTCCTGAACTCCTCATTGATGCCTTCCAGATTCTCATATACATATCTGTCGGCTATATTGCCGTACATTGATTTTATACTTGTGTCACTTACGCTTCTCATCTCGTCAAGTGCATTGATAAGCTCTTCAAAGCTTCTTTCAAAGCTCTGTGAGTTTCTTGCCTCATCTTCTATAACTTTAAAAATCTCTTCCCTTATGCTTTGATTATCTGACAGTTCGTAGGTAAGTCTCTTACTTACAACATCTATTACTCCGGTATTTCCGATAAATCTGTCGGCTTTTTCGGAAATAAGCCTTTTTAGAGTATTTATATTATCTCTAAGCTCCAAGAGTTCTTCCTTAGACTTGCAGCTTTTATTAATATACCTTCTATAATTTGCCACAAGTTCAGGTACACCCTGTGCCTCAAAGGCTCCAAGCGCCTTGTATACAAGCGTGGATACATATCCGCTTACAGTACCCATAGTAAGCTCGTCCGCATCTTCATAGGAAAGCCTGCTGATATCCGCCGCATCCATATATTTTCTTGGGAAGTATTCAAGAAACTCCTCTGTAACCTCATATTGGCTTTTATGTGTATTAATATAGTCTTCTATGCACTTGAAAACTCCCTCTTCATTAATACCGGCAAGCTCTTTTAATCTTTTTTCGCTCAGTATCTGCGTGTTTGGCTTTCTTTGGTTATGCTCTCTTAATTGTCTTAAAAAACTTTGTATTATTACGAGGGAAATGTCATCGAGAGGCTTTGATACTCTTGAAAAAGATACACACTTAAGCCCTCCCGAATACAGCATTGATATGGTATGAGCATCACTTTTTTGATTGGACTGGGCAATAACATACGAGATTATACTATACATTTTCTCAAAATTCCTTACTATATGACCGTCACTTCTTTTATTGCTTATTATAAATACAGTGTCCATACTATATATACTGCGACCCTCTTCTTCGTAGTATTTAGCAAGATGGTTTTTTATCCTTATAGAAACGGCACTTCTGTCCAATCCCTCATTAAGCAACAAAAACAGCATATCTCTGGCTGTTATATTTCTTAACTTCTCTTTTATAAGCTTGTATAAGTCAAGCTGCTTAAGATATTCGTCTAATGTAAGTACCTTGGAGCTGTCCATAATAAAGTACATGTTGATTCTGTCTACGGACTCGAAACCGCTGTCTTCATCATGCAGCAGATTAAGGTTTTTAAGCAATTCCTGCTCCGATATATCCCTGCTTCCTTCTTTACTTAACAGTTTATAAGTCAGTGCATTGTCATCTTCTTTATAGTCAATGCAAAAATGAAGTATATGCTCATGAAAAGAAGGCCATAATTGATACAGCTCTGACGAAACATCCTCATAGGCAGCAGTTGAAGCCTCCCCCATATAACATATGATCATAGGGTATCTCGGCTCTTCTCCCAAATAGTTGGTACTGTTTAAGGAGTAACGCACTATGCAGTCCTTTGTATATTGCCTAAGTTCGATTACATTCTTTTTATTCATCTTGAATATCTCCCGTAACAATGCTTGCTTATTTTATCTGATCTGTAGTTCTTAAAAAATAACTTAACTAATTCCTTGCTTCATTTTACGGGTATTGTCTGCCAAAACCGATACAACAGCCGTAAAATGAAGTGGAATTAGTTTACTTATTAAAAATACTTTATTTACTACATATACTTTATAGTATTAAGATAGTCCTGCATAGACTTATTAAGACTATCTATAAACCTTATTATGTTCTTTTTTTCATCATAGCTTTCAGCTATACTTACCCAAGTAGCAGTCTGTTCACCGAGTCTTGTTGCAAGTTCCTGTGCAGCCGCTTTTTTCTCAGCATCCATGCTCTTAAGCACAGCGGTATAATCCTGCTTGATATCATCCTTTATTTCAGGAGACAGCCTTTGATAGTTGATAAAAGCCTGATACACGGGTATCTTCCAAAACTTGTTATCCTCGTCCATCTCTGAGAGCTTTGTAAGCTCTTCTCTTCCTGTAAGTACCTTTTTATAATATATATTGATACCTTCAAAAGTAAATACTCCGGCACAGAAAGGCTCAAAGAACGCAGGCATAAACTTATCCATAAGTCCGAGGTTCTTAACTGCCGCCTCCTTTTTTATACTCTCAAACTGCCTTATGATCTCCTGAAGCTTATCATTATTATTAAGTGTGTTTTGCACGATTATATTAAGCACCGGAGAGTAGGTAAAGTAATCTTCCACTATTCTCTTTTGGCTTTCTTCATCAAGTGCGCCGAGGTTATATATACTGTATCCTGAATAAGAGGGCTTAATGTCTTTTTCCCTTTCTATTTCCGAAAGTATTTTATCAAGCTCCACTGCATTTACACTATCAAGCTCTTCTAAGATCTTAGCCGCCTTAGCGGTCTTTTCTTCTAAAGCACTTATAGCCTTTTCATCAAGTGAGTATATTCTTCTTTCCTCATCTATAAAGCCCAGAGTCTTGCCCCTTTCGTATAAGTTTCTTGCATTTCTTACTATCTCTTTCATACGCTCAGGCGCAGGAACATTCATATCTATAATACTTTGAGGTCTGAGCGGTGGAAGCTTTCTCCAATCCTTAAATATCATGTTCTTTAAAAGACTTCCCTCACCTCCGCTTCTTTCGCCCTCATAATAGTGGTTTCCGAAACCTTCGATGCTGTTGAAGTAAACCTGCTCATAATCCGTACCCGGTGCGTAACTTCCTAAAGGAAATGCACAGGCGGTATTAAGCATATAAATTCTGTCCGTCAAGTCGCTTGAATTCACCTCACAGTTTGAGTCTATCTGTATATAGGTATTGGCTGCGTTCTGTATCTCTGCCGATACCGTAGGTGCTGAAATATGCTTAATATATCCAAGGCTTGATACCTGAGTAAGCCCCGTATCAAACGGGAAAAGTACCTGAGACTTACTTGCCAGATTTGTAATATAATCATTGTATATATTATTTGACAGCACAGTGGTATTGGTCGTTCCGTATTTGTCTGCGAGGAAATCGGTTATATTTTTATTGGCAAAGCCTTCAAATGCCGTACCTATGAAAAAGTCCGTAACCAGTTTTGAGATTTTATTTTCATTCTCATCTATCCACTTATCTACATTGTCAAAGAATACATTTAAGAAACTTCCGAACATCTTATCAAAGTTAAGCGCCTTAATAGCACTGTCCATGGCAGGTTTTAACTCATCTATGGTCATCATAGGTACATAAAAACTGTCGCTGTTATCAAGATGGTCTACGCTCTCCAAATAGTTGGAGTTAAGCTCGAAGGTTGAGCTTAAGTTTTCCATAACCCTTTTAAATATTGCAAAAAACTTATCATTTTCTTCTCTGATCTGTCTTTGAAGGGTGTCCAAAAGATTGGCAATTCTTTTATATACCTCTATGCTGTACTTTGCACTTGCATAGTTCATCATATCAGTCTCATAATCATCAAATCTTTTCTTATCATTATCAAGCATTCTTCTTTTGCTTCTCTCAAGGAAGATATCTTCCGACTCCTCATAGCAAGCCTTAAGATCTTCTAATTGTCTTTGCTCTCTTAAAAGTTTTTGCTCATTTTCAACTATCAAACTTGAAATTATATTGCTTAAGTTAAATTCCGAACCTTCAAAAAGCACCTGATATGCAAATTTCGGTCCCTTAGGAGCAGTTCTGTCTCCATCTCCACATATAACTCTCTTAAGCGCCTTCTTTATCCTTTCTATCAAGGAAGCGTCATTGCCCTTAATAAGACTTTCCACCTTAAGTGTAAGCTGCCCTATCTTGGTATCTTCCTGCCCTGCATACCAATTTATAAAAGGACCGTTATTATCAGGAAGGAGATCTTGATAAGCTCCGTCATAGGCTTCAAAATAAAGATCGGCAGCCCCTGAGGTTATTTCATCAAAAAGCTTTGAGTAAATGTCCGCTACAGAGTCGGCTGTAGGTGCAAGCGTATCTATAGCAAGCTGCTTTACATCATGCTCATTGGGCTTGATATTTTTTGTATTCTCCACAAACTCCTTAAAAAGATGGGAGGCAAGATAGGTATTGATCTCTGTCAGCGGCAGGGTAGCACAGGCTGCTCCAAGGGTGCAGTATCTTAAGTTGGTACCTCTGAGTACCGAGCTTGATGCCACTCCGACCTTGGCAGTAAAGTTTGAAAGTTGAGACATGATACCGAATTTTTCCTGATCCGCAGGTTGGATCAAAAAGTCCATTATGTACTCGGTTACCACGCTCTGTGCATACTTGTAAGGATTTTTAATCGTATCGCTTGAGGTATTGGTTGCACTTATAAGGTGGCACA
>ERZ773043.1267-NODE-1267-length-14343-cov-33.912514_pt1 | contig 14343 bp, 10 predicted proteins | sample MGYA00580636_ERZ773043 | MGnify/ENA primary metagenome ERZ773043 (study PRJEB29015, sample SAMEA2737992) | human oral metagenome | biome: human oral; feature: human-associated habitat; material: dental | place: China | collected 2065 ... | reverse complement strand
TCGCCAGCTTCTTCCCGCTCATGTTCGTCATCTACGCGGCCTTCTCCGTGCTCGAGGATTCGGGATACATGGCGCGGGCGGCGTTCCTCGGCGACCGTCTGATGCGCAAGATCGGACTGGACGGGCGCGTCATCCTCCCGCTCATCATGGGATTCGGATGCAACTTGCCGTCTTTGGCCGCGGTGAGAACGCTTCCTTCGGCGCGACAACGCCTGGTCACCGTGCTCATAACGCCCTACACTTCGTGTGCGGCGCGCGTGACCATCTACCTCATGATCGCCCGCATCTTCTTCCGCGGACACGTCGCGACGATCGTCTTCTCGATGTATCTGCTTTCGGCCGTGCTCATCGTGCTCGCAGCGTGGGTTCTCAAGTTCTTCATCACAAAGGACGAGAAGGCCGCGCCGCTCATGCTCGTGCTTCCGGCCTATCAGATCCCGCGGCTGCTCATCATGCTGAAGATGACATTCCGGAGGTCCTGGGCCTTCGTGACCGGGGCGGGAAAGATCATCGTCGCGATGACGGCGGTCGTATGGCTCATGAGCGCCATTCCCGTGGGCGCAGGCGCAGGCGACAAGGGCTTCGCCGACCCCGAGCTGGCGATGGAGGACTCGCTCTACGGCAAGACGGCCCAGGTGCTTGTTCCCGCCTTCAAACCGACGGGCTTCGGCGAATGGCACATGACCGGCGCGCTCATGACCGGTTTCGTCGCGAAAGAGACCGTCATCTCTTCGGTGGTCACCTCCTACAACCTCGATCCGGAGGCCGACGCCGGCGACGCCGAGGACGACGGCTCGGACCTCGGCAAGCTGCCCAAGCTCGTCAACCAGTCCCTGACCGAGTCGGCAGGCTCGGGCTATCAGGGGCTCGCCGCCTTCGCCTTCCTCGTCTTCGTCTTGGCGTATACGCCGTGTCTGGCCACTGTGGCCGAGCAGGCGAAGCTCATTGGGGCGAAGAAGGCGACCGCCGCCGTGGGCGTGCAATTGGCCGTTGCCTGGCTCCTTGCCGTCGGCATCTTCCAGATAGGGAAGCTGTTCTTATGAGGCTGAGGGCATTGCGGAAAGGCACCCGCTCCGACGTCGGACAGGCTTCCGCCCCCGGAGTCCGGGCCCGCCGCGCCTCCGCTCCAAAAGGGAGCGGCGCCTCCGTTTCGAAAGAGGGCCGCGCCAGCGTTTCCATGGAAAACGGGGGCGCGGCCGACGGCGTGCTCGAAGGGCCCCGCGGCGCGGTGACGCAGAGGATACTCGAGCAGATACGGTTGGGGCGCACCGTTCGGGCGATTTCCGCCGCGACCGGCGTCTCGGAGGTGTTCGTTTCGACCCTCTTGGAGCACTATGACCGGCTGGGAATGCTCGACGACGCCGGGTCCCTGTGCTCCTCGGGCCTGGGCGCCTGCCACACCAAGGAGGTCTCCGACGAGGTCCGAGTGGCCTGCGCCGGATGCCCCCTCGTCATCTGAGGCCGGCTTCGAAGCAGCGGATCCGGGCAATGGCCCGGCGTCCCGGGAGCGCCTAGAACGCTAAAACGGTCCACGGCTACGCCGCCTGCAATGGCCCGGCGCCCCGGGAGCGTCTTTCCCCGACGGAAAGCCGACGCGTTGCCGCTCCCGCGGCACCCTCCGCACTGGCACAATGAGCTCATGGATTCGGTGATCGACACGGCAGGCCTCCTTGACAGGCTCCAGCGGACCGTCGCGGGCGGGGCCGACGCCGACGCCCGCCGCAGGGCCGAGTATTCGACGGACGCCTCGAACTACAGGATCCCGCCCCTCGTCGTCGCCTTTCCCAAAGACGCTGACGACGTCGCCGCGGCACTCGCCGCCGCCCGAGAATTCGGGGTTCCGATCACCGGGCGGGGCGGCGGCACGTCGTGCGCGGGCAATTCCATCGGCGAGGGGATCGTCCTGGACTTTTCGCGGCACATGAACGCCATCTTGGACATCGATCCCGAGGCTCGCGTGGCTCGCGTGCAGCCCGGCGTCGTCATGTCGGAACTGCAGAAGGCGGCGGCCCCGTTCGGCCTGCGTTTCGGCCCGGACCCCTCCACCCAGAACCGCGCCACCTTCGGCGGGATGATCGGGAACAACGCGTGCGGCCCCCACGCGGTGGCGTTTGGGCGCACGGCGGACAACGTCGCGGGCATGGACGTGACCCTGGTCGACGGCAGGCGGATGAAGGCGGGCGAAGGCGGGCTGGGGTATGAGGCCGTGCCCGAGCTCGCGAGGCTCGTGGACGAGAACCTGGCGACGATACGCCTGCAGTTCGGCAGATTCAAACGCCAGGTCTCGGGATACTCCCTCGAGCACCTTCTGCCCGAAAACGGGCGGAATCTCGCCAAGTTCTTGGTGGGCAGCGAGGGGACGCTCGGCCTCCTGACGGCGGCCGAGGTCAGGCTCGTCCCGGTCGAGGCCTCGCCGGCCCTCGTCGTGCTCGGCTACCCGGACATGGCCAGCGCGGCCGACGACGTCCCAGCCCTCCTCGCCCACCGACCGCTCGCAGTCGAAGGCATGGACGCCCGGCTGGTCGACGTCGTCCGGCGTGCGAAGGGCGGGGTTCCGCCGCTGCCGGAAGGCGGGGGATGGCTGATGGTCGAGGTCGGCGAGGAAGGCGGCGCAGACGCGATGTCAAGGGCCAGGGCGCTGGCCGACTCCGCCTCCTCCACGGCCGTCGACATTCGGCCCGCAGGTCCGGAGGCGGCCCGGCTGTGGCAAATCCGGGCCGACGGCGCGGGCCTTGGCGGGAGGACCCCGGCGGGAAACCAGGCGTGGCCCGGCTGGGAGGATTCGGCCGTTCCGCCCGAGAAGCTCGGCGGATACCTCCGCGCGCTCGAGGCCCTCATGAAGGGATTCGGGCTTGACGGCCTCATGTACGGGCATTTCGGGGACGGATGCGTCCACGTCCGCATCGACTTCCCGCTCGAATCCCAAAAGGGAGCCGAAACCTTCCGCCAGTTCATGGGGGAGGCGGCAGACCTCGCCGCGGGCTTCGGCGGGTCCCTCTCGGGCGAGCACGGCGACGGGCGCGCCCGCTCGGAGCTGCTGGAGAGGATGTACGGGCCCGACGTCGTCGCCCTGTTCGAGCGAGTCAAGGGGGTCTTCGACCCTGAGTGCCTGCTCAACCCGGGGGTGCTCGTGCGGCCCGACCGCATCGACGAACGTCTGAGAAGGCCGGGCGCGAAGCCGATCCCCTACGCCGGAGGCTTCCGGTTCGCCGACGACGGCGGAGACATGGCCCGGGCCGTCCACCGCTGCACCGGCGTGGGCAATTGCCGGGCGAGCAGATTCGACCTCGGCGCCTTCATGTGCCCCTCCTACGAGGCCACGCGCGACGAGAAGGACGTGACCCGCGGCAGGGCGAGGGTGCTCCAGGACGTGGCGCGCGGCGGGGCGCTGGCGTGGGACTCTCCCGAGGTGCTCGACTCCCTCGATCTGTGCCTGGCATGCAAGGCGTGTTCGCGGGACTGCCCGACGGGGATCGACGTCGCGCGGTACAGATCCGAGGCCCTCTACCGCGCCTACCGCGGAAAACGCAGGCCTGTGGCCCATTACGCCCTGGGAAGGCTGCCGCTGTGGGCGAGGGCGGTCACGAAGGTTCCCCTCGTCGCGAGGATCGTGAACGCCGTGATGCGGGTCGGCCCGCTGCGGAGGCTGGCCTTCCGGCTGGTCGGCGTCGACCCGCGGCGCGCGATGCCGGAGTTCGAAACCCGGCGTTTCTCTCGGAGCGAAGAGGCCCGGAGCGTGCGTAAAGAGGCCCGGAGCCTGCGCGCCGCCTCCCGAAAATCCCGGAAGAAGGGGCTGCACGGCATCCCCGATGAAGGGCGGGGCAGCGCCCCCGAACGGGGAATGGCGCTCGCTCGAACGAGCGTTTTGGCGGGGGAGGCGACGGCAGGCGAATCGACGGCGGGCGAATCGGACGCGAAGCCTCGTTACGTCGCACTGTGGGCGGATTCCTTCTCCGAAACCCTCGACGCCCGCGGAGCGCGGGCGGCCGTCTCCGTGCTCCAAGAAGCCGGATACACCGTGCTGCTTCCCCCCGACGAGGCCTGCTGCGGCCTCACATGGATCACCACGGGGCAGCTCGATGCGGCCAAGCGAAAGCTGAACTCCCTGCTTGGCGCGTTGGCGCCGTTCGCCGCGAACGGGATTCCCATCGTCGGCGTCGAGCCCTCGTGCACCGCGGTGCTGCGTTCCGACATGGAAGACCTGTTGGACGACGACCCCCGCGTCGCCCTGGTTAAAGAAATGACCTTCACTTTGGCGGAGCTGCTCAGCGCGCCAAAGCCGTTTGGCCCCGGGGAAAGCTGGAGCATGCCCGATCTCACCGGCCTCGAGGTGGTGGCCCAGCCGCACTGCCACCACTATTCTGTTATGGGATGGGCCGCGGACGAAGCGCTTTTGCTTTCGGCGGGAGCCGAGCTGACGAAGGTGACGGGCTGCTGCGGTTTGGCAGGAAACTTCGGCATGGAGAAGGGGCACTACGACGTATCCGCTAGGATCGCGGGCGCCCGCTTGCTGCCGGCGCTTGAAAGGGCGAATCCCGACGCCGTCTTCCTGGCCGACGGTTTTTCCTGCCGCACCCAGGCGGAGCAGCTGTCCGTCTCTCGGGGCATACACCTGGCCGAACTCATCCGCGACGGGATGGCTGTTCAGCGCCATATGTCGGACGAGGGGAGGATACCGGCCCGCTCGCGATAAGCTAACCTTGTTTCATCACGCAAGTTTACATAAGGAGGTTTCGCCGATGGTGCTGTACGCCTTGGCGAACGGGCGCATCGCTCCTGCACAGGCCGTTCGGCCCCGGGGCAGCCTCGCCTCGGAGGTCCTTGGAGCCCTCCGCGAGAGCATCCTCGAGATCGTCGACGTTCCGCTTTTGCCAGTGATGTGGGAAGAGAGCGACGCCGCAGGAAAGCACGGGCAGTCCCTTGTGGCCATTGATCAAGACGGAACCGTCGTGATGGTGAATCTTCGCCAGCGGCTTACGTCGGTGGACCTCTACGAAGTTGTCAGCAGATCGGGAAGGTATGCCCATACCGGGCCCGTGGACATGGCGCAGGTCTACTCGAAGGGACCGAAAGAGTTCGGCCCGGACTGGGAGGAGTTCCGCTCCGGCCGCCCCCCGCTCGGCGGCGTCAGCCCCCGGCTCATCGTGGTCGCGCTCGACATCGACGACGACGTCCTTCCCGTCTTTTCCACGCTTTCCGAGAGGGTGCAGCTTCTTTCCGCTTCGATCTTCGACACCAACGGCGTGCGCCAAGTGTCCATTGAGGCGTGCCGCAAGAGGGGCTCGGGGCCTTCGGCCGACGAGACAGTCGAGTTCCTCCCCGCCCCGGACGTCGAGAGCGGCGAAGAAACCAAGCCTCGCAGGCGCGGGCGCGCGCGCGAGGCGCAAGAGTTTCAGCCGACCCTCACGATCCCTGCCACACCCAGGTTTACCGCTTTTCCGGGCCACATCGGCTCGCACGGCTCCCAGGACGACGCCGACGTCACCGATCCCGCGCAGACCCTCATCGTCGAAGCCATTGAGGCTCCGCTTGCCGAGCTGCCCCAAGCTTTGGACGCCGAGGCCGGCGACAAGCCGACGGGCCGGCGTTCGCGGCGTTCGGCTCACCGCGAGCAGGGGCCTGGCGCCGCTCGGGAGGACGCGCCGGATCAGCACGCAGATCAGAGCGCCCAAGAGGACCCCTTCAGCCAGATGAAGATCCCTGTGATCCCGGCTTGGCGTGTGACCGAGGACGGCGCGGACGAGACGCCGACGTACATCAGCGCCCGCTATGACCAGGAGGTCAAGCGGCCCCGCACCGAGCAGCTGCTGTGGGAGAAGTCCGCCCCCAAGCGCGACGGCAAGCGCCGGCAGCCGCAGACCTTTTCGGAGACGACCGCGGCCAACGCGTCCTCGGACGCCGTGGCCCGTGCGGCCGAGCGCGAGCTCCTCACTCCCGCCGGCCGGCTCGTGGCCATCGCCAGCCGAAGCGTCACCCCCCTGACCCTCGAGATCTGGAAGAACGGGAGCCCGACGATGGCCACGCTGACCTCGACCGGCACCCTCCTCCTGGGGCACACGTCCTATCAGGACCCTTCGAAGGCGGCCGCGGAGGTCCTCGGCAGGAACGACGTCAACGGCTGGCAGCTGTGGAAGACGCGGGAGGGCCGGCTGCTCGGCGAGCTCTGAGGACTCTCAGGGAGCGCCCGGAGGGCTCCGGCTCCGAGAGCGCTCTTTAGCTCGGCGAACTCTCAATTCAGTCAGCTTCTGAGGGTGAGCGGGGTTGAGACCCTCCTGCGTTGCCTCGCGCTGCTGACCTTATTGAGGGCGTTGCATCGATGACTCTCGTTTCTCCGGCAAGCTTTTGTGTCGCCGACATCCCTCTTTTCCGTCGGCGACTCCGCTCTTTCCGGTGGCCCTCGTGCTTTCGGCTTTTCCGCCTCAGATGCAACTGAAACCTAGGCCTAAACTTGTCGGGAGCAGAAAACGGTGAGTGATTCCTACGGCTGTCTAATGGTAAGGCTTCGTCGTCGAAAAGTTGAGCGATGTGGCACCAGAATTTGGAAACCGAAGCATTGGAACGGGTGCATCCGTTTGTCGAATCGGGCAGGTCGATCGCACGTCGCGTCCTGCGGCACCTGAACCGATGGAAATGGAAGATCGAACCCTACGCACTCTGAACTGGCATGCGCCGAGTAATGCTGCGGCCCAATCTAAAATAGACATTTGTAGCACAAAACCTATATCTATAATATTCCGTACCTCTGTCCGAGCGTGTTCGAGTGAGGCGCGAGAGTTCGTGAATATTGTAGTTCAAAAGAGGGTCCGGGTGGTGTTCAATGCCTTCGAGCATCTCCTGATCAATGTCACCAGGTACGGGTTAGGCAACATCGCCAGCTTCAACGATTTAGTACCCCCGGTTCATCCTGCGCACCCGCAGCATTCCTACGTCCCTGCCGGTGAGTACTTCTTCAAGTCTGAGCCCTTGCAAAGGCGCTAGCCAGTATCGGTACGCCAGCAACCCGCGTTCATAGGTGGTCACCTACGCCAAAGGCCCCCTTTCCCATTAGCTAGCCTCGCATTCGACCTCAAGGGCTCACAACGGGTAACCGCCGTGGCAAAACACTGTGGAACAAGCATGGCTGAATGCGTGTCAAGGAAGTGAACTTCACGATGCGCGGTGGCAAGCAGAACCGGCGCGAGTCCTATCTGCTCATTGCCGGGTTCCTAGACGACGGCAGCGCCATGGATCATAAATAAACCCGTGACCTACTTGACCTCGACTGCATCAGCCTAACCGACCAGCAGGTCGAAGCAGAGGGCCTCGATGCCTCCTTTATAGCCCAACTGGAGTCCTTGAGGGGTGACGTAGAAGACCGCAACGCGAGTTTTTTCCTCCAGCAAGAAACTCTCATCGACACAGCCCGCCTTGGTCTTAAAACCAAGTTCGACGCCAAAATACGCGTGTATCAGGCCAAAAAGACCACAGGCACCAAGGCCGCCCGAAAAATGTCAAGCACAGCCGAGGAACTCAAACTCAAGCAAGAAGCACGGCAGTGGCGTCGAAAAGCTGACGACATCGAGGACGAGCACCTCATCGAGTGTGACCGCCTACAAGACGAGTCGGAGGAATACCTAGACAGCGCCCGAGACGCGCTCAACACGCAAGAGACTAGACAGGAACTGTTTACGATAAACTAGGAGGTGTTCCGATCTAGTAACATGCTCTCTGTTGGGGCTAGAGCGAGAGAGAGTAATATGGAAAGACGCGCCATCAAGCCCCTACGTCTTCAGTCATGGTTGAAGAATGCACTTCAGTTTGAAAGGTAGGTATCTCTCATTTCCAAAGGACGACCGTATGTCTCGCCGCGCAAACTCTGCGGCAACTCTCGTGCAGCTATGCTCGCTGGGATAGAGATATACAATAAGCCGCAAACCACCTACCGCGAGCAAGTCGTCACTGTCTTGGTAGTAAATGCTTGGGAACTCATTCTCAAAGCTGCACTACGCAAATCTGGGAAAAACATCTTCTATCAAAAGAAGCGTGATGAGGACTATAGGTCCTTTTCGATAAAACATTGCTTGGCCGAAATGGATAAACATAATCTGTGGCCTGATAGTGTGAATGGCGACGGGGTACGCGCAAACTTGCATGTGCTGACAAACTACCGAAACAAGATTATTCACCTCTACGTTTCAGACAAGCTGAACACAATTCTCTACAACTTTCTGCAACAAAACATTATCAACTACCGCGACTTCGTTCTTTCTGTTTTTGACAAGGACCTCGCCGATGACATTACCTGGAGCCTTCTCCCTCTCGCGGCCACTACGCCAAGCGAACTGATCCGCTCACTGAAAGTCGACGCCAAGAAAGGGGCGGCGCAAGCAATTGAAGAGTTTCTTAGTGATCTGAGACAGATCATCGAGGAGGCTGAAGCTAGCGGAGCAGACATGGGTCGAATTGCAGTCATTCAAGAGCACAGCCTCCAGTCCGGAAAGAAGATCAGTCGTGCGGACCTCGAAGTAGCAATCAACCCGTCAGCAGAAGCCGCCATCGTTCAGCGCAAAGTCGACCCCAACAAGACGCACCCATACTCGGCAACCCAACTCATTGAGCGAGTCAACCAAGATAGGAAAAGCGGCAGAAAGCTGACAAGCTACGACCTATATTCTATGGCATGGAAATACGACCTTAGGAGCGATGACCGCTACGCCTGGAAAGGAGAGCACAACTCCGCTTGCGTCTGGTCTGGGGATGCTCTGTTCTTCCTAAAGAAGAAGACTGACGAGGAGTATGAGCAGGTCCGACAGGACTATAGACATTATCTACGCGAGAACAAGAAGCACAAGCACAAGAAGTAGCTCTGAAAACAGCGCGCGTCTTGCCGAGCGGACGCAAACATTTCGACGCCCATGGCTACCCACGCCTTTCTGGGTGCAACGCGAACCATGCGCCCCCAACCGGAAGAGATTCCATCTTGTGTTCGCGACAGGCAGCCGCGACAGCGCGCCTGCCTAAACTCTGGCAACGGCCCGATCCCGCGCTGGCTACGCGGCTAAAGCCACATTGCACATACCGTTATCTCGTATCAACAACTCCATCCAACGTTTCTTGATGCTGAGTGCGCATCCGGCGAAAGGCATCTCTTTCCACTTCGTCTCGGGGTGTCGCCCGTCTGCGACGAAAATAGACGATCCGCCTCCTCTGAAGGACGTGCCGACGGTGCCTTTTACGCCTGCACAGGAAACGCCGTCGCCGAGTGCGGCGTCGCCAAGCCCGTAACTTCCCGGCGGATCCTTCTTCATTGACTTCCTCTTCATTGACTTCCGCTTCTTCCGGAACTTCAGCGCCATAGATTGGGCGATGTATCTGACTTGCCGGGTGAAAATGCTCGATGAAGCTGGAGGAATCATGCAACGAGCAGCCGCGGGGCATCGGCGTCGAGGCGCGGTCTGTGAGCCATATTGCAGCCCGTATATTGAAACAGCCTGCGGAAGCGTTACCGCCGTGCTAGGGTTTGGACGTCACGTTAAACTCCTGGAAGGAAGGCGCACGCATGAGCGACCTCAGTTTTGACCGCGACAGGGCGGGAATCACGGCAAAGGGACATTGGACGGATTCTGAGACGTTCATCAGCATCGGCTTTGGCTACGCCGAATTGGAGGGCGAGTGCGACGTCGTCAAAGACCCCGTCCTTGAGGATTCGGAGCATCTGTTCAAGGCATGTCTGCATTTCGTCAAGTTGATGAGGACGAGCTGCCTCGAGTTTTCCGACGCGTGTGCGGTGCTCGGATCCGGGGTGAAGGAATCGACTGCAAACTATGATCAGGCTGAGCACAAGGCCGTTCGAGACTTCGATTTCATGCGCGGCTCAATCGGGAAGGATACGGGCAAATGACGTGGAGCGACGTTCCCGGCGAAAAAGCATTGCCCAACCTGAAGGACTCCGGCGAAGGCATTCTGCAGCTGGGCAAAGGCATCGCCAATGCCGGCGCAGCGATGCAAGACACCCAGGTCATTGCCGTCGGCGGCGAGGTCGAAGGGTGGACGGGGCTTGCGGCTACCGCCCATCAAGGTCAGGCTGCCTTCTTGCAAAAGACGATCCATAAGGCCATTGATCTGCATCCGAAGATTCCCGCTCTTCTGGACAAGTATGTGCAGGAACATGCCAAAACCCGCAGCGCCATTACTGGACTCCAGCACGACTGGGACGAGGCCAGAACGGCTCATCTTCGCAGGATCGCCGAATTGGCGGTTCAATTGAAGACGGGATTGTATCCGGGGGACGACGACGAATACGAAAAAGACAGAGCCAAGGCGGACGAGGCTTGTGAAAAGACGCAGAAAGAGGTGAAAGCCAAGTACGAGGCCGCCGTCCGTTCCCTCAATGAGCTTGCCAAGAGCACAGGTGATTCGATCTTCGGCCTTGCTGAGTCTTTCGCGCCCAAGTCGCGGGTTGCCGGCGAGGGCAACGGGTTGATTGACCGCAACAACCTGGGCGTCGAGCTTTTTGGCGGAAGCGGAGGCGTTTTGGCGGCTCAAGCGCGCTGGGAGGACGCCAGAGCGGACGCCGACAAGGCAGCCAAAGTTTTCTTGACGAAAGACGGCAAGCTGAAAGGCAACATCAGCCAGAAGGATCTCGACTCTTTCAATGCCGCATACGGCGAACGAATGGCAAAGGACCCATTTTTCGCCAATGCCTTCGCTTGGAGGTTTGGCGCCAACAACGCAATCAAACTTGTCTCCCAGCTAGATGGAAGCCACGGAGCTTTCCCGCAGGAGACGGTTCAGGCTACGCGAACAAGCATCGGTTCCGCAATCATCCTTGGCACAGGCGGCATCCGCAAGGGCTTGAGTGAAGAGGAAAGCAGCGTATGGAACGCCTGGAATTCGGGAGCTAAATATTTAACGAGTTCCGACGGAACATTGATCGATGAAAGTCGGGATAAATACCTTGACGACCTCAAGAAGGCAGGAAACAAGCGTTGGATTGGCGGCGCGAATCTAGATAACGCGGGTGCATCGGGATACATGCTCATCTCTGGGGCGATAGCGAATTCTGCGCAGACTCACAGCGAACTAGCCTTAGGCGATCCTTTCCTAAATGGTCCCCACGCAATAGGCCGCGATATCGTCAAATGGGATTATGAGAATCCGCAAGAGGCAAATAACTATCATTCAGACATCTATACGCCTAAAACAACAACATGGGATCCCGTGCATAATATGCTTGTTGCGATGGATGGCAATCCAGATGCGGCCAGGACTTTTCTTGCCAGCAATGGTCCGTACGAAATAGCTGAATCTGGCGATGGAAAACAACCTGTCAAGTACCCTATAAGCATGACGCGTTACCTTGTTGGAAATCGTCACTTCGTTCCCCTGTCGGGAACCACTGAGGCTCTCTATGTGGATCGCGGCAAAACGCTTGCAAATCTATTAGATGAAGTGAGCTCCGATAAGACCCATAAAGAGTCCTCCCTCGTTGCCCGGGATTACTTGCAAGGATATACGGATGGTTTAAAACGCTCAGATGCGACTTTCAAGGGACAAGACGCCTTTGGGTACGGCAACGTTGAACTGAGGGAAAAAGCGGGCGATATCCTGAAGGAGTATTCTAAAGATCTTGCTAGCGAGCTGAAAGGCTACACCGGCGTTCCGGGTGCGCCCCATGGAAACCAACAAAACGGAGAATACAGCCTGTCTTTGACCAAAGCGGGAGCGACAGCGCTATTCGAGGGAAAATCCGATTTCTTCAAGGACATCGGAGCTAGTAAGTCCGCAATGAAGACGCTAACCGAGTCTCTAGAGGCGAATCTCGAAGCGGATTTAAAAAATATATACGGTAGAGCGGCAACGGTATCGCACGCAGATTCGGCTAATATTCGTCAGGACATAAAAGAGACGTGTGATAAATATCAAAGTATGTTCTCGGCTATCAAAGGTGGAAGTCTCGCCTCCGACGCGGCACAAGCGGGGGAGCTAGACCGTAAGGAGGCGACCACGGCGAATGCAATGTCTGTGTTGGTCCAAAAAGTAGGCCACATTCCGGTTGTCGGCGAGGTTATTAGCACCGGCTACGCCTTGCGACCTTCCGTTGAATTCAACGATCACGTAAAAGGCGTGTATCAAGAGCATAACGCAGACAATGCCAATACCTCAAGTGATGTTTCAACAATTAGTAGACGCGCACTCAGTCATGTGATAGTTAATAATGTTTCTGAGTGGCAAAATAGCTTAAATGCGTTTAATAACGGGATAGATGATGAAGACTCACGCTTTATGGACCGAAACGGGAATTGGCTGATAAAAGTCGACCCAAACACTGGAAGAGTTGAGGGAGATCGTTTAAGAGTTCAACAATACAACTTGTTCCTTCTAAGCTGGAAGCCGTGAAGTGTCTCCGAAACCGTTGTCTATTCATTACAAGTCACTGCAGGCTTTCTTGGTGTCGTTGCTTGTTGTGGTCTGGGGGTGTTCGTCTCCGAAAAGCTATCGGACTGACTTTGATCAGATAGTGTCGGACGATCAGTCGGCTTGCACTGTGACCTCGGGCGGGGCTCTTCGCTGTTTTCAGCTTGACTACGCGTCGACGCCTCCGGACGAACGGGATGAAGATCCTGTTCTTTTGAGCGTCGATCACGTCGGCGACGTCACGTCGCTCAAACGAGACACGGACAATCTGTGTTTTCTGGGCAGGAAGGGCGATGTTCGTTGCCTCGGCCCCAACGACATGGGGCAAATTTCCCCTGATTTTGACATTAGGTACTTCCACCAGCCGACGACGATCGCTTTGCCCGGTCCGGCGTCCTCGATCGCTGTCGGGCGTCGCCATGGCTGCGCGGTCGTGGACGGATCGGTCTATTGTTGGGGGAACGACGCCTATGGGCAGGCAAGCGGCGTCGGGCGTCAGCCCGAGCTGCATGTGCACTATCGGTATGGGCTGAAGGCTACTGTGCGGGTCAATCTGCCCGAGGGCATCAAGCAGGTCCACGCCTCCAACGAGACTACGTGTGCACGTGGAGACAGCGGGTCGGTCTACTGTTGGGGAAAGAATCGGTTCGGCGAGGTCGGCGTCCCCGACGGGATCGATGTCGACTCGGGACAGAGCGTGGCAAAGGTTCCCTTGCCCCAACCCGCCGTCAAACTACTTGATGAGCGAGAAGAAATGACGTGTGCGCTTTTGGCGGACGCCTCGATCCACTGCTGGGGCAACCTTGAAGGTTCCAGGAAGCCGATCCCGACCGGGCCCGTTGCCTTGAAAGTCTCGACCAGACTACAAGAAATCTCAGGGCAGACGGGGATGACCTCCGACGGAAAACTCGTCTTCATTGACTTTCGGCCCTTTGATCCTCGCGACGGTTTTATCAAAACCAGGCTCACGCCCATCGACACTTTCGGGAAAGTCAAAAGCTACTCGGGCTCCTACAGAAGCCTCCAGTGTTGGGTCCTTGTCTCTGGGGCGGCCTACTGCCGCGACGAGCGCGGGCACACCACCCAAATCGGACAATACTAAGGAAGGCGCGTGTCGAACAAGGCCGGACTGCGGTTTGGCAAGACTAGACGGCAGCTTGATGCGGTAACGGGTGCGACAGTTCCGTGTGCAGCCAGCGGCGCCTCCATGCCCTACACAAGGAAGTGTGTAGGCGGCAGAGACGGCGGGCAGGCAACTTGGTTTCTTCGATGCCCTGCACGAGGATGGGGGAGGGGCCGTGCCTTGTCCGGCCAAGCCTTGGCAGGCGACTGTTTCAAGATGAGCCGTCTTCTTCGAGGCGACTGGACGACAGGGGCGAGGGGGCTGATCGATGGAAACGAAGCGATTGGCAGTGAAGATCTTTGAACCCCACGGGTCCGGCGGGCAATCCGGTGGTAGCGTGTTTCTCGTGAAGCGCTTTCTTGGAGTGTTTGGACTCGTGGTCTGTCTCGCGGTGTCCTTGACTAGAAGTGTCTCGCCCGAAGCCGACCGTTTGAACACGTATCGAAGTGACTTCGCCTCCGTGTCCGTGGGCAAGTATCAACTATGTCTGAAAACCAAAGATCGAGAAGCCTATTGCTTTTCCCCTCTTCTTGTGAAGGGCAACAGGTGGAATTCGGGGGAGCCCATTTCTCTGCTGCCTTCGGGTAAAGATGCCAAGAAGGTCTTTTACACAGGGGACCACTTCTGTGTCATCGACACCGACGACGATCTTAAATGCACTGGCCTCAACGACAGACGACAGCTCGGCCAAGGCGGCACCGACAGCGACTTTCTTTCGTATATTTCTTTCCCGACGTCGCCCTTTCCGTATGGTGTGTCTGATTTTGCTGGTGCGGGGGATCATTTGTGTGCGGTTGTCGAGGGGCAGGCGCGGTGTTGGGCGG
>ERZ773043.1266-NODE-1266-length-14349-cov-41.809990_pt1 | contig 14349 bp, 14 predicted proteins | sample MGYA00580636_ERZ773043 | MGnify/ENA primary metagenome ERZ773043 (study PRJEB29015, sample SAMEA2737992) | human oral metagenome | biome: human oral; feature: human-associated habitat; material: dental | place: China | collected 2065 ... | reverse complement strand
CCTTCAAGTAGATAAAACTCTGAAAAACTGGGTAGATAGCGTTTCTGATGAGGAACTAAAAGACTTTTTCGACCTCTTTTTCGGCCTCATCCTGGATGCTGGTATCAGCTCCATCAATGACCTCACCAAGCTGGAAAATTTCAACAAAATCCTTGCTGTTTTTGAAAATGCCAACGCCCTCACAGATGAGGAGCGGGATATGCTGACGCGCCTCGCCAAACTACTGGTAGACATGCGCTACCAATCTTGGAAAGACGACATGAATCTGCTGAAGCCTAGCAAACTTGTCCAAGAGGTCAAGGAAAATCTATCCGAATTGACTAAGAATCTTCCTTTCACAAGCAATGACCCAGCTCAAACAGATGAACACAATGAGTAATAAGCTATAAATACAGCACTTGGCAACTCTCTAATATAAAAGAAAAACACTCCTGTCAAAATCTAGAAAACTAGACTCAGGAGTGTTTTATTCTAACAAATAGGTTAATTTTCTAAAATTGGAAGCAGCATGTAGTATGATGGAGCAAGCTGAGCTCTCAACAAAGAGAAAACAGAAATCAACTATCAAACACCATCGTACGAGAAAAACAGTTGATGCAAGTAGCATAATGACTAAGCATACTATTTTTCTTGCTTAATCATTAAATTACTGCGTTTCTTGGTCGGTTTTAACATCTAATTCTACAATATTCTTGCTTGGAAAAGCTAACAAAACAAGGAGTGCAATTGAGCCTACCCAAGGAATAAAAGTGATAAAAATCAGAGCCCAGTGAAAACTAGCATCTCGTAGACGACGAATGGTTAGAGCTAAGCCAGGCAAGAAAAAGATGACTAACCAAAAGATACCAAAATTAGTCAAGGAATTTACTGTTTCAATTGCCTCAATACTGTTTGGATTAGATACTACAGTTGAGTAAATTATCATGTACAAAAAAACAGCAAGAATAAAATTGGTTAGGTAAATCCACCAGTACTCAGAACGTGTAGAGCGACCAGAAAAATCCACATAGCCTTTGAAAAAATTTTTATAAGCATTAATCATAAAACAAACCTCTTTACTTTTTTATCAGTTTATCATATCTAACACATTTTTACAAGATTTTCAGAAAATAACCCTCTCTTCCATAAATAATCAACATGTGCCTTAGTCCACATCAACTGAGGAAATCCACTCTAATAAAGTTCTTCTTTCCCCTCAGTTTAAGACAAGGACTATCACTATTTCATAATCCTGAATCATGAATTTCCAGATACTTAGGACTTTCTCCACTTCCTTTATTTTCTACCAATTTTCTTATGCTATCAAAAGAGCCCTCAGCAAAATAAGCTTGCTGGGGGCTTTACATTAGATGAAATTAACACGAATGTTATCAATTAAAATAATGGTCACAAAATTCTCTACCCAATCAAACTTCCATTTGGGACTTTCTCGTCCACAGTTAGGAGAGTCAGTTGGTCGCCGTGCTCGGCTGAGAGAATCATACCTTGACTGATACGGCCCATCATTTTGCGTGGTTTGAGATTGGCTACGATTTGGACTTTTTTACCGACCAGTTCTTGCTCATTTGGATAGTACTTAGCAATACCAGAAAGGATTTGACGGTCTTCGCCGTCTCCTGCATCCAAGCGGAACTGGAGCAGCTTGTCAGAGCCTTCAACCTTAGAAACTTCTTTGACTTCTGCGACACGGATTTCTACCTTATCAAAGTCGTCAAATTTGATCGCTTCACGGTTGAGTTTGAGCTCGACTTCCTCTGGATTCCATTCTTTTTCAACCGCAGGTTTGTTGCCTTCCATTTGTTCTTTGATATATGCAATTTCTTCTTCCATATCCAGACGAGGGAAGATTGGCGTCCCTTTAGCGACAACTGTCAGGCCTGCTGGGAGCTGGTCAATTGCTAGATTTTCCAGTGAAACTGCTTGAGGCAAGCCCAGTTGACTGAGGACAGCCTTGCTGGTTTCCATCATGAAAGGCTCAATCATATGCGCCACAACACGGAGGCTGGCTGCCAAGTGGCTCATAACTGCTGCCAGTTCTTTGACCTTAGCTTCATCCTTAGCCAGAACCCAAGGAGCAGTTTCATCGATATATTTATTGGTGCGGGAGATGAGCGTCCAGACTGCTTCCAGCGCGCGTGGGTAGTCCACTGCATCCATGTGTTTGTAGTAGTCAGCGATGGATTCAGCTGCCACCTGAGCCAGAGCTCCGTCAAAATCCGTTACATTTTCTTCATAGGCTGGCACTTGACCGTCAAAGTACTTGTTAATCATGGAAACAGTTCGGTTGAGCAGGTTTCCAAGGTCGTTGGCTAGCTCATAGTTGATACGGCCAACATAATCTTCTGGTGTGAAGGTTCCATCAGATCCAACCGGAAGACTGCGCATGAGGTAATAGCGCAAAGCATCCAAGCCATAACGTTCTACCAGCATTTCAGGATAGACCACGTTTCCTTTAGACTTAGACATCTTGCCATCCTTCATGACAAACCAACCATGGCCAATCAAACGTTCTGGTAATTTCACATCCAACATCATAAGGAGGACTGGCCAGTAGATGGAGTGGAAACGAAGAATGTCTTTCCCAACCATGTGGAAGACTGTTCCGTTCCAGAACTTATCAAAGTTACCGTGCTCATCTTGACCGTAACCAAGAGCAGTCACATAGTTGAGCAGGGCATCGAACCAAACATAGACAACATGTTTAGGATTTGATGGCACAGGCACGCCCCAAGTAAAGGTCGTCCGAGATACGGCCAAGTCTTCCAAGCCTGGCTCGATGAAGTTTCTCAGCATTTCATTGAGGCGGCCGTCTGGCGTAATGAAGTCGGGCTGCGATTTGAAAAATTCCACCAAGCGGTCTTGGTACTTGCTGAGACGAAGGAAGTAAGACTCTTCTGATACCCACTCCACTTCATGTCCAGATGGCGCAATTCCGCCCGTTACATTTCCAGCTTCGTCACGGAAAACTTCTGCCAGCTGGCTTTCGGTAAAGAATTCCTCGTCAGATACAGAATACCAACCTGAATACTCACCCAAGTAGATATCATCTTGGGCCAAGAGTTTTTCAAAGACATCAGCTACAACCTTTTCGTGGTAGTCATCGGTCGTTCGGATAAATTTATCGTAAGAAATATCAAGCAATTCCCAGAGTTCCTTGACACCAACCGCCATACCATCGACATAGGCTTGCGGGCTGATCCCAGCTTCTTCAGCTTTTTGCTGGATTTTTTGACCGTGCTCATCAAGACCAGTCAGATAGAAAACATCATGGCCCATGAGGCGCTTGTAGCGAGCCAAAACATCACAGGCAATGGTCGTATAGGCAGACCCGATATGGAGTTTGCCAGACGGGTAATAAATAGGTGTCGTAATATAAAACGGTTGTTTTGTAGTCATTTTTTAATCCTTTCAAGGCTAATGAAACCTTTTTTGATAATACTTCATTATATCATATTTCCTAGCGATTGAAAGAGGATAACTGACATTGATTTTAGGCCTTCTTCTCTTCAAATAAATAAGGACGATAGGTTTTATTCCATAGTTTCTTTCGACAATAGTAATAGTAAATAACAGCTCTATTCATCAAATCAGTTGAGAAACAAGCTTCTTAGTTTGTTCATAATTTTTCTCTAGGGCTATAATAAAACAGCTTGATTTAGCCATCTATTTTGTTCTAGCCAAAGATCGCTATTTCCCCAAAACTTGCCAATTCTTGCTAAACATAGTAGAATATATAAAAAATATTTAAGGAGATTACTACATGATTGATGCATATAAAAAATTTTGGAAGGGCTATGTGGATTTCACTGGTCGCTCAACTCGCCCAGAATTTTGGTGGCCCATTCTCTGCCATTTTTTAGTAATAATACTAATACTTTGTACTGCTCTTCTGATTGAGACGGTTTTGAACTCTGAGATTGGAGGATCCTTATCTACCGCCTTTTCTAGCCTGATGGTTGTCTATTACATTGCAATTCTGCTTCCCTCTCTCGCCATTCAAGTTCGACGATTGCGAGATGGTGGCTATCATTGGGCTCTTCTCTTTTTGTACTTGGTCCCATTTTTTGGCCATTTTATTCTGTTTATTTTTTATTGTCAGCCTACAAAATATGAACTCGTTAGCAATGATTCCTATAATAATACAGACTACCAAGAGCAGCAAAATTACCAACAAAATTTTGTAACAACTGAAAACGAGTAAAGTCCATTGAATCAAGCAAAAAGCATTCTACTTTAACAGGCCTCCCGAAAGGTTAGATTTTTGTGTCTAACTCTTTGGGAGGCCTGTTAAATTTACCTGTTTTTTATATTTGTTAAAGCATACTATTTTTCCATAGCTTCATTATAGATTCGAATCCGAGGAGCAACTTGATTCATGACATCTAAAAACTGTAATAAGTCAATATATTTTTGATCTGTATAAGGCCCAAAAGTCAGACGAATATCTTTGTTAGAACTCATTGGATTGTAATACAGATACAGGTAATGAATTTTTAGATGGTTCGTTTGTTTCACTTCCTCAATCTTAATGGTCACATCAGCTAAATCAGAAAGCCTGAGAAATTGGAAAGAACCATCCACCCGTATGATAGCATCCTTGTAAAGATAGAGAGATAGACTTTCACGCGCATAACGAGAGTCGCTATAAATCAGTTGAAAATCCTTTTCAAGCTCTGGAAAGTGAGAATAAAGTTCTTGACAGCGTCGCAGACTCTTTTCCCTATTGACTATAGCAAGGCAAGTAAAGAGACCGCTCATCGCCATTAGCAAGATGATTAAAATCAGGGTCATTCTCCCCCCGACTTCATCTGTCTGTGACAAAGCCAAGAGCAAAACGAAAGCCCCTAGACCACAAAAAATAGGAAAAAGTAATTCCTTATAAAATTTAACATTTATTTTTTCTTGCACCAATTATCCTCTCAATCCAAACATGGCTAATTTTCCACCTTTAGCCTATGCCCAAGGGTTATAGAAACGTCCTTGATTGACAGCAAAAAGAAGAAGGCTGAGGGCTAGTAGAAGGACAGACACCAGGATTACAAGTTTGTCTAGTTTTCCGAAGGCTTGCTGGGTGTACCAGGTCCGCTTTTTGTTTTTCCCAAAGCGGCGTAGCTCCATGGCCGTTGCGATGGTGTTGATTCGCTCGAGCGAGCTGAAAATCAAAGGAATAACGATTTGCAGATTGCCCTTGACCCGCTTGCTGAGGGGAGCCTTTTTGGATAATTCTTGACCACGCGCCTCTTGAGACATCTTGATGAGGTAAAATTCCTCCTGCAAATCCGGAATATAACGCAGGGTCAGGCTGACCGCATAAGCAATCTTATAAGAAAGGCCGATTTGATTCAGACTGGAAGCAAATTGACTGGGATGGGTGGTCATAAGAAAGATCACCGCTAGGGGAATCGTTGAGAAATACTTGAGCAAAAGATTCAAGAGATAAAAGAGCTCCTGAAGCGTGAGATTATAAGCTCCCCATCCTGTCCAAAGCAAATTCTTGGCTCCGTAAATTTCCACCCCATACTGAGGGGCAAAGAGATAGACCATGAGAATATTCAGCGCTGCAAAGGTTCCCGCAAAAGCCAAAACGAAAGAAATGTCTTTCAGACGAATCTCAGAGACTCGAAATAACATCAGAGAAGCCAGAGCCACAAGAAGGAGGAAGCGCGTATCGTAGCTCATCATGGCCGCCACTGAAACCAAGATAAAAAAGATCAGTTTGCTAGCACCAGAAAGAGCATGGAGAAAAGTCTTTCCGGCATGGTAGCCAATCAATTTCTGTTGATTAAACATGACTTTCCTCCTTTTTTCGCATGTAAAATTGAGTCAGAGCTAGCGGATCCACTCCCAGCTTCTCAGCTAGGTTAAAAATCGAAGTTTCCTTTAGATTGGCCACTGCAATCAACTCATGATTGGACAAAACCTGAGCAGGCGACTGGTCGGCTAAAATCTGGCCGTCCACCACCACGATGGCCCGATCCGAATAATCCAACATAAGCTGCATATCATGGGTAATCATAATAATCGTGTGTCCCTGCTGGTTTAGCTCCTCGAGAAAGTCCATCATCTCTGTATAATGACGCTGATCCTGACCAGCTGTCGGCTCATCCAAAAGGATAATCTCTGGATTTAGCACCAAGATAGAAGCAATGGTCACCCGCTTCTTCTGACCAAAAGACAGGGCTGAAATCGGCCAACTGCGAAATTCATAGAGACCGCAAGTTTTGAGAACAGCATGAACCCTTTCTTCAATCTCTGCTTCTGCCAAACCACGTAACCGTAGTCCCAGAGCCACTTCATCAAAGATCATTGTAGTCGAAATCATCTGATTGGGATTTTGCAGGACATAGCCAATACGCTCCGCTCGCTCCTTGATAGAGTCTCCCTTGATATCCTGTCCCTGCCAACGATACTCCCCTTCTGTATCAATAAAACGACAGAGAGCCTTGGCTAGCGTAGACTTGCCAGCACCATTTTTCCCAACGATGGCTATCCGCTCACCCTTGAAAATCTTCAGACTGATATCCCGCAAAATAGGTCTATCGCTCTGATAAGCAAAGGAAACATGGTCGAGTTCTAAAAGGGCCTCGTGCCTACTGTCAACCTGCTCTGCTTTTTGCTCGGTCAGATTCTGAGAAAGTCCTGTAAGCTCCAGCTTGGTCAAATCAGCCAGATGAGCCGCGCTTGCCACATCAAAACCGAGCTGCCGTAAGGCTGTGATATATAGAGGTTCTCGGATCCCATTTTCCGCTAAAAGCTCCGTCTTGAGCAGATCATCCGGCGCGCCGTTAAAGAGAATCTCCCCATCATTGACAAGGACAACTCGGTCAACAGGTCGATAAAGAACGTCTTCCAAACGATGCTCGATGATAATGGTCGTGGTCGCAGCTTCTCTATGAATCTGATCAATCAAGTCAATCGTATCCTGACCAGACTTGGGATCGAGATTGGCCAAAGGCTCATCAAACAGCAAAATTGGGCTCTCATCAATCAAGACACCCGCCAGACTGACCCGCTGCTTCTGCCCGCCAGACAAGTCTTGAGGACGATGATCCAAAAACTGCTCTAGGTCTAGCTGCTTGGCCCAACGCAGGACTTTCTCCCGCATCAAGGGCAAGGCCACCATATCATTTTCCAGGGCAAAAGCCAGATCCTCTGCCACACTGAGCCCGATAAACTGACCATCCGTATCCTGCAAGACCGTGCTGACAAGATTTGACTTGTCATAAATGCTAGTATCAAAGGCTGGCTGCCTCTTAATCAAGAGTTGTCCACTGGCCTGACCTTTGTAAATATTGGGAATAATGCCGTTGAGACACTGACCCAAGGTTGACTTACCAGAGCCAGACGGCCCAATAAGCAGCACCTTTTCTCCTTCATAAATGGTCAGATTGATATGCTTCAAAGTCGGCTCCGACTGAGCCTGGTATTGAAAACTAAAATCTTCAAATTGAATAATTGGTTTTTTCATGTTTTTCTATAAGGCCAAAGCGATCTGAATCGCCAGATTGGCCACCTTATCTTTCTCGTCTAAGTCCGCATGATTAGCCAGATTGCGCATATCCCAAGCCTCCTCAGACAGATGGTCCGCCGCATAAAAGAACTGGCAAACTTGAATGCCACGAAAGGCCGCCAAAGCCGCTACAGCCGAGCACTCCATATCCACACAGATAGCTCCCGCCTCTTTTCTCCTGCGTAGCTTGTCCACAGTCTCTCGGAAAATGCCGTCGGTCGTCCAAACCTTGCCCAAGCTATGGGAAATCCCTCGCCGCTCAAGGAAATTTACCAGAAAATCCTGCAAGCCAACATTGACCGCTATCTCCGAACTAGCCGGCTGATAATGATAGCTAGTCCCCTCATCGCGCAAGGCTGCTGTCGGAATAATGACGGATGTTGCTTTGATATCCTCGTCCAGCACACCACAAGTCCCAAAGAGAACCAGCTTCTTCATACCAAAAGCAATCAAATCCTCCAGAATAGCCACACAAGCGGAAGCTCCAACTGGTGCATTGAAAAGAGCTAACTCCTGCCCATCCGCAAAGACTCGATAGATAGGAATTTCAATGTTGGCCATAGATGTCGTCGTAATCAACTCATGATCAAAATCCGCCAACATTCGGGCAAAGGTCTCCCGAGCAAAGCAGGACACTGCCGTCTCCGGAAATCCTTCAATAGGCTCTATCAAATCCTCTGGATTAATGATGGCCTTACGATTTTGATCAAACTCTTCAAGAATCATCGACTTGTTTTATCCCTTTCTTTAGCATGAAATAGCCAGCTAATGTCCACTGACTCTATCTTACTATTGTATCATAAAAAGGCTGTCTACTGACTATCACCAGCATATTTTCTAGCTAGCCAAGGATATAGGCAGGCTCTATAGCAAGGATGGGGTCAAGCGCATTTCAAAACAAAAAAGATTGGGATAAAGCAACTGCCCCCCAAGCGCTAGATCAATATCTAGCTATCGGAGGGCATTCAATCTGAATGAGAGTTTTCACATAAAAAGATTATTCATCCATAAATGGAAGCTAAACTGGCTGAATCCAGTCTTGACATGAACAAAGACTAGTAAATAAGGTCCTGGCAATCTTCAAAGAGAGCTTTCATTTGGGCAAAAGTCATAGCAGGAACAAGAACTTTCTCAGCATCAAATAACTGTGTCATATTTTCAGGAAGCTTGTCCAAAAAATCTGAATATGAAATTCTCTTGTAAATAAAGAATTTCTCCAGATTGTCCGGGTCTGCATCATCACATCCGACCAGATTACAGCACCAGCTAAGTTTTGATTCATCAATATATTCAGTATCTTCTGGTGCGAGAGTAGGTACGAGAGGAAGGATTGTATCAACACCAGCAGTTAGCGTATAGGTCCCTAAAATTTTTTCACTCTGCTCACTTCCATAAAATTTACTTTGAGCGTCATAGGCACCAATATACTGTCGAGTGGTGAAAAAATCACTATAACTCTGAGCAGGATTATCTGCCTTCAAGAAACCTTCCACCAGATGTGGACTCAGAGCAAGCGTTCTCCGAATACCATCTTGATACACAAGCTCATAGCCTGATTTTAGAAAGGCCTTCAAGCCAAAAACTATGTCCTCTTGATAAGGGTAGTCCCAGACACTTGAACTGCTATATTCTCTACCATGTTCATCACGGATGCTTGTCCCTAAGCGACTTGATAACTTAGAAACCAAAGTAAGAGCCTGAGACCAATCAGCAAGTGTTGAAGGAGTCAGAATCCGCACATTGTAAGTTTGTTGAGTCTTATCATATTCCAAGTCAATATAGCGGCCAGACTTTGCAGGAACCCAGCATCTCAATAGAGCAAGCTTATCTAGTCCAAGGTACACAAACTCTTTCTGTATAGGGTGGGGTTCAAGTCCATCAACAAATCCAAGCAATTCACTGATTTTTAAAACTTTCTGAAATCCTAGAAAACCCCGTTTATTTGGAATGGAAAATGTAATACTCATAAAGCAAACCTCCTTATATTATCTTGTTATATTATAACATATGCTACAAGAGTGTAAAATAAAGACCTACAACCAGCAAAATAGAGCTATAAGAGATTTTCTAGATTTATTTCTAAAAATACTAGCTTCCATACCCATCATCCTAAAATACATAACACTCAGTCCCATTTTTACTAAACAGCTTGTCTTTCCATATCAAAAACAGCCCCAGTGGACTGTTTTTGATTCTTTATGCAGGACTTACTTCATTCAATCTTTCCCCAATCGCAGCCAGGCGCTCTATCACTTCATTTTTGCGTCAGCTCCTGATTGTAGGCCAAGGCTAGCTTGATCCAGTAAGACAGTTCCTTTTGTCCCTCGACATCTAAATCAACATAGCCATGATAAAGCCTACCCCTCATTAAAGTCACACTGGCACCTTTTTTAGGCAGGACTTGCTTTTCCAGTTCCTTACCTATGCGGACCATGACAAGCTCTTGACTTCTCGAACTCACAGTAACGGTCATCTTCCCTCGGACCATAAAAGCCAAGCCACCAAACATCTTCTTCTCTTCTACCTCTTCTTCAAAAACACGAGGAGAAAGTTCAGTAGCTAAAATGGTACGAATCTGTTGAGCCAAAGATTTACTATATGCCATCGCTCTCCCCTACTTCATCATCACATCCCAGCCGATACCAAAACGGTCAATCAAGCGGCCATAAAACTTAGCAAAAGCTTGATTCTCTAGAGCATAGAGAATCCGTCCACCTTCAGCAAGCTTAGCAAAGAGCTCATCGGCTTCTTCTCTACTATCTGGGCTCAGAACCAACCATTGATGGGGCTGAGGGTTGCCAGGAATAGATAGGTCGTTAAAAATGCCTACATCCTCACCATGCAGAGTTAAGTTTTCCGTATCTAAGGCAATCCAGGCAAGCTTATCCCGTTTTTCTGCAAGAAGATCTGCTGGATCCATCATCTCACTGGCTCGGACAAGTCCCTTTATCTCTGTCTGAAAAAGATCTGCATAGAAACGAAAAGCTTCTTCGGCCTGACCATTAAAACTTAAAAATACGTCTAATTTCATTATTGTTCCTCCAATTGTTTATAACTGAGAATAAATCTCTAGTATCAGTTTATCAATTAGGATAAAAATTTTCTTATTCTCAATTGCGCTTGTTTGGCTAGGGAACGCATGATTAAAACTGGAAGATTAACTGTAATAGGTGGATCGCTGGGCAAGGGCCTGCGCATACTGATTTCCTCCTGATAGATGCTATCGCCTGAAAAGGTGAGTGGCTCGTCGCTGCCCCAGCGAAAGTTATGCTTCAAGACATAGTTTTTAGTTAGGCGTAAATCCTCCAGCAATTCACAGGCCAAAAGATAGTAGTGACCATCGGGTACATTTTCAAAAGTAAACTGTCTCTCCTGACTCAGTGCTACTCCGATAACCGGCTCTTCTTTGGGGATTCGGGTTTTAAAAAGCCCGACACAGCTAATGCGTGGTTCATACCCCTCAGGATAAGATAACGCCACTGTCAAGCGATTGCCACTTTTACAGTCGGGATCCTGATGTAACAAAGCTCCCTTCTCATCCAGCTGTTTGACCATAAAATCATAAGCCTTGGTTGATTCCTGGTAATATTTTTTAGGCGAAAGTCCAGTATGCCGCTTAAACGTATTGGAAAAACTGCCTAGACTATCATAACCAGCTTCCATAGAGGTCTCGGTCACATTTTGTCGGCCTTCTACAATCTCCTGAATCCCTTTTTCCATCTTAAGAGCTTCCACATATTGCTTGATAGAAAAGCCCATCTTTTTCTTGAAAGTTCTGGATAGATGGGAAGGACTATAATGGAAATACTGAGACAAATCAGTCAGACTCAGCTCTTCATCTGCATGCTGACGAAGATAGGCTGCCACTTCTTCCATGATAGCTTTAGACATAGACTTGCTCCTTTTCCATTTATTTAAGCCCATTATATCACATCAAAAAGAAAGGACAAAAAATCAAAATCTGAATAAAGAAAAGCTAAGCTGCAACTAAATAATGAAAAAACTTTAGACACTATTTGTCTAAAGTTTTTTATCTTCACGATTAAATCACTGAGCTACCAATGTTTCCAAGCTTTCTCCAATCGCAGCCAGGCGCTCTATCACTTCAGCTTGGCTCAGGCCGTTTTCAGTCACATAGCGGTTGCGAGGGTGAACACGGCATTCGTGAGAGCAGCCACGGAGGTACTTGTCTTCATTTTCTTCTGAAGTTAGGATGCGGCGGTTACACTCTGGATTGCCACAGTTGACATAGCGCTCGCAAGGAGTACCGTCAAACCAGTCTTTTCCAATCACGACTGGATCAACATGGTTGATATCAACGGAGATACGCTCATCAAAGACATACATCTTGCCGTCCCAAAGCTCACCTTGAACTTCTGGATCCTTGCCGTAAGTCGCGATACCGCCATGAAGCTGACCGACATCCTTGTAGCCTTCACGCACCATCCAGCCTGAGAATTTCTCACAGCGAACACCACCAGTACAGTAAACAACCACGCGCTTGTCCATGAACTTCTCTTTGTTATCACGAACCCATTGCGGCAATTCGCGGAAGTTGCGGATATCTGGACGGATGGCACCGCGGAAATGTCCTAGGTCGTACTCATAGTCGTTACGAGTGTCTAAGACAACAGTATCTTCGTCCAAGAGTGCTTCCTTAAATTCCTTAGGTGATAGGTAAGCTCCTGTCGTCTCCAACGGGTTGATGTCATTATCAAAATCATTGTCTTCCAAGCCCAAGTGGACGATTTCTTTCTTGTAGCGAACAAACATTTTCTTGAAGGCTTGTTCGTTTTCTTCGTCAATCTTGAACCAAAGGTCTTCCATGCCCGGAAGGGAATGCACATAATCCATGTATTTTTGAGTGGTTTCATAGTCACCAGAAACCGTTCCATTGATTCCCTCATCTGCTACCAGGATACGGCCTTTAAGACCGATAGATTTACAGAAGGCCAGGTGATCAGCTGCAAATTTCTCAGCATTTTCAATTGGAACATATTTGTAGTAAAGTAGGACGCGAATATCTTTTGCCATAAGATTTCAACTCTCATTTCTCTTTAAATTTTCTGAATTTTTTAATTCATCTATTTATTATAACCTGATTGAAAAAACTGGGCAAAAGATTTGTTTGGAAAATAGCAGAGCTGGAATCTCTACGTAGAAAAGCAGGTTAGCCCTCTTTCTCCAATTCTTCTAAATACTTCTCAAAGTGCTTTTTCTGCCATTTGTCTATATACTCCAAGAAAATATTGACCAGCAGTATAAAAGGAAAGTGAATGACAAAAGTAATTATAATAACAAATAGGAACATGGGGTGAAAAACACTATTATGATAAATAGCATGATTGAGCTGAAAATTCTGGCAGGCAATCAAAAGAGTCAGGAAGCCTGTCGCAGCCAGCACACCCCAGATAGTCAGACTGAAAATATTGTAATAATTAGCTCCCAGATACTGAGTTCGACACATGAAATAAAAACTGGTGATGAGAATCAGAAGTAAGAAGGGCTGATAGTGAACAACTCCCCCATTCATAGCTACAGAACCCATATATAAAGCTAAACTGCCACATAGCATGAGACTGAAACTCTCCATACCAGCCTTGTTGACCAGTTGTTCTTCGCGTTCGTCCAAGATTTGACGTTTGATGAGTTTCATTTTCATTTCAAGCTCCTATACTTCTACTCCAAAAATAGGGATTAACAACATAAGAATGGCAGGAAGTCCGTTATTGATCATGTGAACTGCGATACTGACTTCCAAGCGCCGAGTTCGACAAGCCAGCAAGGTCAAAATCACAGAGGCACCACCATAAATCACAAAAGACATGATATTGGTTGGGCCATGAAAAATCGCAAAGAGCAGTCCGCCTATGATATAGCCCCAGCTTTCATAGCCTTTAAAAATTTTTAGAGGAATGATGCCACGGAAAATAATTTCTTCTGCGATAGGCGCTAAAACACCAAGCATGATGGCCAACAACATCGCATTTCCTCTTTGGAACTCCTCCATCAAAGATGCCTGATTAGCCGTTGTCACTTCTCCATGCAGCCACCGTAGTAATACCGTCCCAAGGACAGATATGAGCAACATACCTAAGAGGCTAAGAGCAATTCGCTTCCCATCTCCTTTTTGAAAGATTTTTCCAGACGGAGATAGGATGCCAGTTTTCTTTGCTACCGCGACAAATACCAGTAAAATGAGGATTATCAGCAAAATCCCAAGACCAATGGTCCAATGTTTAGGAAATTGATAAGTTATTGCTAGCTGCTGAAACAGCAGAGGGAGGATATACAAGGTCAAGGCTAAAAAAGCGCAGCCAACCCAGATCAATCGTTTCCACCAAGTCATTCTTCATCCTCCAATTCCTGATCGAGCTTTGCCTGACCTTTGCCATTTAGGTAAAGACTGATCTTGTCCATTATCAAGCTTCCAAGCATAAACAGTATCATTGCAAGAGCCAGCTTAAGCAGATACAAAAGGTTCAACATGCTAGCCAGATTTTCTCGCTGACCAAAGAAATCAATGCCTATAACGATGAGAACAAAGACAATGCCACCGCCAAAACGCTCTGGCCACTTTTCCTCTCTCACCATGTCACGAACTTCAATGCCTAGGCTTACACGACGAAGCAAGGCATATAGACCTACTAGAGTAAGCAGAATACCCTCTGGCAGATAGGCCAGTAAACTTAGATGGAGGACATAGGCTTTGAAAAATACAGAGATAGCTAAGAAGAGGAACATTCCTAGCACTAGTTCTCCCGCAACTTTGCCGTCCAATTTCTCTGTTCGTTCATCTTTTATAACAGGTTGCTTCTTCATTTTCTTTCTCACTTTCT
>ERZ773043.1265-NODE-1265-length-14357-cov-11.474969_pt1 | contig 14357 bp, 10 predicted proteins | sample MGYA00580636_ERZ773043 | MGnify/ENA primary metagenome ERZ773043 (study PRJEB29015, sample SAMEA2737992) | human oral metagenome | biome: human oral; feature: human-associated habitat; material: dental | place: China | collected 2065 ... | reverse complement strand
TTGAAATAGATAAGGACATAATAGCAAGAACCGTAAACGGCAAATCGGTTAAGCCCAAGACTCTTGGGCAAAAAGAATATGTCGATTCGATAAGAAATAAAATGATAACTTTCGGAGTAGGTCCTGCCGGTACAGGTAAGACTTACCTTGCCATGGCTATGGCTATACAGGCTTTTAAAGATGGAGAGGTGGGAAGGATAATACTTACAAGACCGGCTATAGAGGCTGGAGAAAGACTTGGATTTCTTCCCGGAGATCTTCAAAGTAAGATAGACCCTTATCTAAGACCTCTATATGATGCCTTGTATCAGATAATGGGGGCTGAAACTTATATGAGCAATCATGAAAAGGGGCTTATAGAAGTAGCTCCGCTTGCCTATATGAGGGGAAGAACCTTGGATAATGCCTTTATTATACTTGATGAGGCACAAAATACAACTCCGGCACAGATGAAGATGTTTCTTACCCGTATAGGTTTCGGATCGAAGGCTGTAATTACCGGAGACAGAACACAAAAAGACCTTCCACATGATTTTGTATCAGGTCTTGATGTTGCACTTAGAGTACTTGCAAAAATCGATGATATAGCAGTTTGCAATCTTACAAGTCAGGATGTGGTAAGACATCCATTAGTGCAAGAAATAGTAGAAGCCTATGATGTGTATGAGAAGAAGAATAAAAATACAGAAAATAACAGTACTAAAAGCGGATTAAGAAAACAAAGGTGGTAATATGACCATTGACATAAGCTATGAAACGGATATAGAACTTAAAATACCTTACGAAGATATTATAAGGCAAATGGTTATGGCTACTCTGGATTACGAAAACTGCCCCTATGAGGCGGAAGTTTCGGTAACTGTAGTTGATGATATAGAAATAAAAGAGATAAATAAAACATATAGAAATATAGATAAGGCGACAGATGTACTTTCATTTCCTATGTACGAATATGAAACGAACGGAGATTTTGAGAATTTGGATGATTCGGCATTTAATCCGGAGAGCGGAGAGCTTTTGCTTGGAGATATAGTTATATCGGCGGAAAAGGTGGTAGCACAGGCAAAAGAGTACGGTCATAGTGAGGAAAGGGAATTTGCCTTTCTTCTTGTACACAGTATGCTGCACTTGCTTGGTTACGACCATATGGAAGAAGAAGAAAGACTTATAATGGAGTCCAAACAAAAAGAAATACTGGAGCTTAATAATTACAAAAGATAGTTTGGACTTTACTTTAGGAGATGTATGAAGAGTAGTAAAAAAAATAATTTTATTATACAGGGAAGCTTACTTGCCTTTGCGGGAATATTGGTCAGAATTATAGGTCTGGCTTATCGAGTTCCGCTATTGAACATTATAGGTGAGGTAGGGCAGGGATACTATGCGGCAGCTTTTAATATGTATCAAATTATACTTTTAGTATCCTCATACAGTCTTCCTTTGGCTGTAAGTAAAATGATGTCTTATAAGATAAGTATGGGCGAGTACAGGAATGCACATCGTATTTTCAGTCTGGCTTTAATATATGCTACCGTAGTAGGTTTTATAGGTTCAACTGCGGCTTATTTCGGTGCGGATTATTTTGCTGAAGTCGTACTCAAGATGCCGTACAGCAATCTGGCGATCAAGGTTTTAGCGCCTACAATATGGATAATGGCTTACCTTGGTGTATACAGGGGCTACTATCAGGCTTACGGCAATATGGTACCTACAGCGATTTCTCAAATTATAGAACAGATTGCAAATGCAGTGGCGAGTGTAGGCTCGGCTTACTACCTGTGTGAGCTTGCCGTAAAGCAAGGGAAACCTGACTCAGTACCTGCTTACGGTGCTGCGGGCGGAACTTTGGGTACAGGCATAGGAGCGGCTTGTGCCTTGCTGCTTTTCCTATTTTTATATATGCTTCATGGCAGGAGGAGAAGAAAGGAACTTAGATTTGAGAGAAGAAGAAAAGTTGACAGCTACAGTAAAATTACCCGTAATTTAGTTTTAACAGTACTTCCTGTGATTTTTGCTACTGCTGTATACAATATAAACAGTCTTATAGATGTTGGAGTTTTTACAAGGGCTATGGAGTTTTTTGGAAAGTTGGCACAAAAAACTCCCGAAAAGATAGCGGATGAAGCGGCAGGACTGTATGGACTGTATTCAGGAACATATATTTTACTTACAAACCTTCCTATAGCTATATCCAACTCCTTGTCATCTTCGCTTATACCCAATATATCAAAGCATATGGCGGCAAGGGATATTAGGAGTGTACATAGAAAGATAAAAATGGCACTAAAATTTTCCATGATAATTGCAGTACCGTCAAGTATAGGTCTTTCAATACTTGCAACTCCTATTGTAAGGCTTTTGTTTAGAATGGAAGATGCTTCCATGGTTCCGATAGCTATAGGGCTTATAAAATACGGTTCGTTTTCTGTAATATTTTTCTCACTTTCAACAGTAACTAACGGTATATTACAAGGAAGCGGTCGTATGTCAAGACCTTTAATAAATGCAGTATTTTCACTTGTAATACATTTGGCGGCTTTATTTGCCTTCCTGTATATATTTAAGATGGGAGTCTTCTCACTTATATATGCACATATAGTATTCGGAGCATCTATGTGTGTACTTAATTCTGTTTCTGTAAGAAAAACCTTGGGATACAGGGAAGATATAATACGCTCATACATTATTACACTTATTCCGGGTATATTAATGGGCGTTATGACCTATATAAGCTATAAGGGATTACAGTTTATTTTGGGGATGAATATTGATGAGATAAGCAGGCGAGCTAATATTATTTTTATTATTATACCTTTTATAGTAGCTATAATTACCTACCCTCTTTTTCTTGTAAAATTTAGAGTAATAAGGAAAAAAGAAATTTTAGCAATGCCCAAAGGAAAGAAAATATATAGATTATTTAGAAGATTAAATTTGATGTAAGAGTTAAAAGGGGTTTTATGAGAGTAGGTATTATAGGGGGCGGAGCTGCCGGTATGATGGCAGCTGTTAATATAAAATTATTTAATAGTAATATAGATGTTACCATACATGAGAAAAATCAAAGACCCGGCAAAAAACTTTTAGCTACAGGTAACGGCAGATGCAATTATACCAATGCAGATATTGATATAAAATATTATCATAGCAAGGATGAAAGCTTAAAAAAAATATTGCAAGAGTTTGATTTTGACAAATGTATAGAGTTTTTTAAAAGCATAGGTGTAGAGCCTATCAATAAAAATTCATATATCTATCCTATGTCCGAGCAGGCAAGTTCTATACTAAATGCTTTGGAGCTTAAAATCAGGGAACTGTCCGTAAAGGTTATTTCAGACAGTGAAATAGTTGATATTGACTATGGTAAACATATTAAATTAAAAAGTAAGGATAAGGATTATATTTATGATTCGGTACTTATAAGTTGTGGTGGGCTTGCCGGTTTGGAGCTTAACTATAAAAACAGTTTATATCCTTTACTGAAAAAACAAGGTTATAATATAGTAAAGCCGCTGCCTGCTCTTTGTCCGGTGATACCTTTTGAAATAAAAAGACTTAAAAAAACCGAGGGTGTGAGAGTAAAGTCAAGGGTATCCCTATATATAAATGACAGCTTACATTCTACAGAGCTTGGAGAATTGCAGTTTAGCAAGAACTATCTTTCGGGAATTGTTATTTTTCAATTAAGCAGGCATATTTCAAGAGCCTTGGACAAAGGACAAAAGGTAGAGCTTGGTATAGATTTCTTACCCTTAGTAGACGATAAACTTGATTTTTTTACCGAAAGGTATAAAATACTAAAAAATTATAAATGGAAAGATTTTGCAAATGGGCTTATTAACAACAAACTTTGGGAAGAACTGCTTATTGAGTTAAATCTTAAGATGGATGACACTGTTAAAAGCCGAGATATTAAAAAAGTATCTGCTAAGCTCTCTAATTGTAAATATCCGATAAAAGAAAGTGCGGGCTTTTTAAGAGCTCAGGTCAGTACGGGTGGAGTTGCTATTAGCGATATTGACCTTAATACTATGGAGTCAAGTTTACAAAAAAACATATATTTTGCCGGAGAAGTGCTTGATGTAGACGGTATTTGTGGAGGTTATAACCTTCACTGGGCATGGGCAAGCGCTTATTTGGCAGCAAAGAGTATAGTAGCCGCTACATAAAAGTTAAAGCTTAGGTAGCTTAGATTATATATATATGTTATAGCAAATGAAAGCTTGCTTTCAGCTGTATATTATACATGTTCATCTAACAGGCTACTGCAGGAACTTATCTTCGTCTAATTTACAAACAAAAATTAAATATTTTTAGTTTTTAGACAAAGATTAATGACACGCCCAAACTGTAACAAATATAACGAGGTATGTTATGATACAAATCAGTAATCTTAGTATATCCATATATAAGAGCAAAGATGATTTGCTGAAAAAAGTTGCTAAGGAATTAAAAGTAAAGCAAACGGATATAATTAAGTTTGATGTAATAAAAAAATCAATAGATGCAAGAAAAAAAGAAGATGTAAAATATGTATATTCATTGGCGGTAGAGGTTAAAGAAGAGACTAAGCTTCTAAAAAAACTTGCCGGAAGTATTAATATATCAAAATATGAAGAAAGTACCTATACCTTACCGCAGCAAGGAGGTATAAACTTAAAACACAGACCCGTAGTGTTAGGCTTTGGACCGGCAGGTATCTTTGCCGCTTTATCACTTGCAAGGTGTGGTTTCAAACCTATAGTTATAGAGCGTGGTGAGGATGTAGACAAAAGAAGTCTTAGCGTGGATAAGTTTTGGAAAGAAAATATACTTAATACCGAGTCAAATGTATCTTTCGGTGAAGGGGGAGCCGGTACTTTCAGTGACGGAAAGCTTAATACCATGGTAAAGGATAAGTCCGGCAGGAACAACGAAGTGCTTAAAACTTTAGTTGAGTTTAACGCCCCTAAGGATATACTTACGGATCCCAAACCGCATATAGGCACAGATTTACTTAAAGGTATTATTAAAAATATAAGAGAAGAGATAATAAGACTTGGCGGAGAAGTAAGATTTTCTACCAAGCTTGAAGATATTAACTATAAAGATAAACATTTGCAAAGTATAAAACTAAGCAATGGAGAGATACTGGACTGTGAGACATTGGTACTTGCCATAGGACACAGTGCAAGGGATACCTTTGAGCTTTTGTATGAAAAGGAACTTAATATAGAGGCGAAATCTTTTGCAGTAGGTCTTAGGGTACAGCACCCTCAAAATATGATCAATATATCCCAATATGGCAAGGAAGCTGCGGATGTACTGCCGACAGCCTCATATAAATTAACAACAAAGTCAAGTGCTGCCAGAGGGGTGTATTCTTTTTGCATGTGCCCGGGAGGTTATGTAGTCAATGCCTCTACCGAAAAAGGAGGGCTTGCAATCAACGGCATGAGCTACCATGACAGAAAAAGTGAAAGTGCCAATTCTGCTATTATAGTTACTGTTGACGCTAAGGAATTTGCGGATGAGACCCCGCTTGCAGGTATGTATTTACAACGAGAACTTGAAAGCAAATGTTACAAGGCGGGAAATTCATATATACCCGTACAGCTTTTGGGAGACTTTATTAAAGGCAGAGAAAGTATGAAATTTGGAGAAACTAAACCATGTTTTAAGGGTAAATACACTTTTTCTCGCTTAGATAAGGTTTTACCGGACTTTATAGTATCGGCACTGAAAGAAGCATTTGCAGCCTTTGACAAAAAGATAGAAGGTTTTGCAAGAGAAGATGCAATACTTGCCGCCATAGAAAGCAGAACTTCCTCACCCATACGAATTGTAAGAGACGAGAATTTGGAGGCTTCAATAAGGGGAATCTACCCTTGCGGTGAGGGTGCGGGATATGCCGGAGGTATAAGCTCGGCAGCTATGGACGGACTAAAGGTTGCAGAAGCGATAATATCGAAGTACAATAGTAGTTTGATAAATTCATAGGCAAGATGTAATCAAGGAGGAAGTTATGGACGAAAAGTTAATAGAGCGTATTAATGCCTTGGCAAAAAAGTCCAAGGAAAAAGGGCTTACAGAAGAAGAAAAAAGTGAACAGCAAAAACTTCGCAGGGAATATATTAATGTAATAAAAAAGAACTTAAGAGCAGAGCTTAACAATATATCTATAATTGAGGAAGACGGAAGTATTACCGACCTTGGAAAAAAATTTGGCGGTGTGAAAGATGAATAAGAGTGAATTTAGAAAAAAATATATCGCCTTAAGGAATAATTTGGATAAAAATTATGTTAATGAGGCAAGTAATAGTATAAGTGAGTCTGTAATACAGTATATAGATACTTATATAAAAAAATACGATCCCAAAGAGCTTTATGTCTACGGATATATGCCTCTGGGGAATGAAGTATCATTATTTAAAGTGTTTGACGGTATATGGGAGAATAATTTAGGTCACAATGGGGTAAGTATATATACAGCCTTTCCTAAAATAGAGTCAAGAACTATGAAGTTTTATTTTGCAAACTCATATGATAACTTTGAGCCGGGGCATTTTGGAGTAACAGAGCCTAAGAAAGACTGTAAACTCTGTGATGTGAAAAATCCTTTGGTACTCGTACCCGGAGTGGCATTTTCAAAATCCTGCTACAGAATGGGATATGGCAGAGGCTATTATGATAGGTATTTTGAAAAAAGAAGGTTTGATAGCATACTTTTAGGCATTGCTTTTAAAGAACAGCTGTCTGATGAACTTATTACCGATATATATGATGTGCCTATGCATAAGATTATAACTAATTAATATAGAAAGTATTTAGAAGATGGAAGAAACAATAATACCGATAGAAGAACCCAAAAGACAGGGATATTTTATTTCCTGTCTAAACGATATAATACAAATTAAAACTATGGAAAAAGGAAGACAACCAAGCTATAAGGTTGTTACCTTCGGCTGTCAGATGAATGCAAGAGACTCCGAGAAACTTGCAGGGATTTTGACCGATATAGGTTATATTGAAAGCGAGACCGAGGAAGAGGCGGATCTTGTACTTTTTAATACCTGTACTGTAAGGGAAAATGCCAATGAAAGACTCTACGGCAGACTGGGACAGCTAAAAAGAAGCAAAAAAAACAATAAAGATATGCTTATAGGACTCTGCGGCTGCATGATGCAGGAAGCCGAGGAAGTTGAGAAAATCAAAAAAAGCTACAGCTATGTAGATATAGTTTTCGGAACTCATAATATATATAAACTTGCGGAGATCCTTTATAACAGAATAGAAAACAAAAAACAGGTAGTGGATGTTATAGACTCGAGCAAGATGATAGTTGAAAACCTGCCAAGTAAGAGGGTATATCCTTTTAAGTCGGGAGTAAATATAACCTTCGGCTGTAATAATTTCTGTACTTTTTGCATAGTTCCTTATGTAAGAGGCAGAGAAAGATCAAGGCTTCCGGAAGATATAGTGGCTGAAATAAAAAGCTTGGTGGCTGACGGAGTGGTGGAAGTTATGCTGCTTGGTCAAAATGTTAATTCTTACGGAAGAGGATTGGAAAAGAAAACTACATTTACCGAGCTTTTAGCACAGATAGTAAAGATCGAAGGGCTTAAAAGGGTAAGGTTTATGACCCCTCACCCTAAGGACTTTTCGGATGATTTGATACAGCTTATTAAGGAAAATCCAAAGATCTGCAGACATATACACCTTCCCTTACAGTCAGGAAACACAGGAATCTTAAAAAAGATGAACAGGGTGTATACAAAGGAGCAGTATCTTGATTTGGCTTTTAAAATAAAAAGAGAAATTCCGGATGTAAGCCTTACTACGGATATTATAGTAGGTTTTCCCGGGGAAACCGAGGAAGACTTTTTAGACACACTGGATGTTGTAGAAAAAGTACAGTATGATGCCGCCTTTACCTTTATATATTCCAAGCGTTCAGGTACACCTGCCGCTAAAATGGAGTTAAATATAAGTGAAAGCGAGTTAAAGCAAAGATTTGATACCTTGCTTAAAAGAGTACAGCATATAGCCGCTGCGAATACGGCAAAGCATGTGGGCAAGGTATATGAGGCATTAATAGAAACAAAGGATGAACAGCTTGAAGGATATGTAACAGGAAGACTGAGTAATAATATGATAGTTCATCTAAAAGGAGAGGAGAGCATGATAGGAAGTATAATCAAAGTCTCTTTAGATGAGTCAAAGGGATTTTATTATATGGGACATGCGATATAAAGAATGGCTGCATTATCTCCAATGATGGCACAGTATATGGCAACAAAAGAAGAATATTCGGACTGCCTTTTGTTTTTCAGATTAGGTGATTTTTATGAAATGTTCTTTGATGATGCTGTATTGGTGTCAAAAGAGCTTGAAATCACATTGACCGGAAAGGAATGCGGTTTGGAAGAAAGAGCACCCATGTGCGGGGTGCCTTACCATTCCGTAGATTCTTATCTGCAAAGGTTGGTTGAAAAAGGCTATAAAGTTGCCATAGCCGAGCAGATGGAAGATCCCAAACTTACCAAAGGCTTGGTAAAAAGAGAAGTGGTAAAAATAGTTACTCCGGGAACACTTACAAGCGATGCCAACCTAGTAGAGGATAAAAACCACTTCCTTTTAGCCTTGGTCTATAACTCAGGAAGGTTCGGTATCTGTGCTGTTGATATAAGTACCGGTGACTTTTATGTAACCGAGGCTGAAAATTTGCGTACTCTTTATGATGAGTTAAGCAAGTACTATCCTTCAGAGATTATATCCAATCAGGCAATAGATATAAGCGGTATTGATTTTGAGCTTATAAAACATAACTACGGTATTGATATTTCGAGAGTTGACGATACTTATTTTTCGCCCGGTAAATGTAAAGAGATAATAGAAACACATTTTTTGGTGGGAAGTCTTCAAAGTCTTGGTTTAGAGAGCTTTGTTGACGGAACCTTGGCTGCCGGTGCGATACTTAAGTATCTTTATGATACCCAAAAATCAAGCTGTTCGCAGATCAATACCATAAAGGTATACAGTCCGGGAGAATATATGCTTATAGATACCAATTCAAAGAGAAATCTTGAGTTGGTTGAAACGATGCGTGAAAAAAGAAAAAAGGGCAGTCTTTTGTGGCTTTTAGATACTACCAAGACCGCCATGGGAGCAAGGCTTTTAAGAACATATATTGAGCAGCCCTTGCTTAATATAGAGACGATTATTTCAAGACAGGAAGCTGTAGAGGAGCTTTTGGATCGTTATGTAGACAGGGAAGAACTTAGGGAGTATCTTGATGCGATCTATGATCTGGAAAGGCTTATGACCAAGGTGGGAAGTGGAAGCGCCAATACAAAAGATCTTATAGCCCTGGCAAATTCCGTTAAAATGATAGATCCTATAAAGACTATACTTAATTCTTTTAACAGTAATTTATTAAAAGAGCTGAACCAAAATTTAGATTCATTAACAGATATATATGATATAATAAAGGCTTCTATAAATGAAGATGCTCCGCTTTCATTAAAAGAAGGCAACATAATAAAGAGCGGATACAATGAGGAAATAGATAAGCTGAGGCTTGCAAGTACGGAAGGAAAAAAATGGCTTTTGGAGCTTGAGGAAAGCGAGAGAGAAAACAGCAAAATCAAATCCTTAAAAATAAAATATAATAAGGTATTCGGCTACTATATAGAAGTTACCAATTCCTATAAAAATCTCGTTCCTGAGCATTATATAAGAAAGCAAACCCTAAGTAATGCCGAAAGATATACCACTGAAAGGCTTAAGGAGATAGAGGAACTTGTACTCGGAGCTGAGGACAAACTTAATTCACTTGAATATGATATATTTGTAAGGGTAAGAGAAGAAGTTGCAAATCAAATGAAAAGGATCCAAAAAACTGCCAAGGCGGTTGCGGCTCTTGACAGTATGCAATCTTTGGCAAATGTTGCCTATAAGTATAATTTTACGAAACCCCTGATAAATGATAAGGGAGTTATAGATATAAAAAACGGAAGACATCCGGTAATAGAAAAAATCGTGGGAGAGGGCAGCTTTATTGCCAATGATACCTACCTCGATAATCAAAAGCATAGAATGAGCATTATCACCGGTCCCAATATGGCAGGTAAGTCGACTTATATGAGGCAGACGGCACTTATAGTGCTTATGGCACAGATAGGATCCTTTGTACCTGCAGAAAGTGCCGACATAGCTATTTGCGACAGAATTTTTACAAGAGTGGGTGCTTCTGATGACCTTGCAAGCGGTCAATCTACCTTTATGGTAGAAATGACCGAAGTATCCAACATATTGAGAAATGCCACAAAGCAAAGTCTTATTATTTTGGATGAAATAGGAAGAGGTACATCTACTTTTGATGGACTTTCCATAGCTTGGGCTGTGGTAGAGCATATAAGTAATAATAAAGTTTTGGGTGCAAAGACCTTATTTGCAACTCATTACCATGAACTTACCGAGCTTGAAGGGGTACTTGCCGGTGTTAATAATTACTGTGTGTCAGTTAAGGAAAACGGAGACGATATAATTTTTTTAAGAAAGATAGTAAAGGGCGGAGCGGATAAAAGTTACGGTATACAGGTGGCTAAGCTTGCCGGTGTTCCCGAACCTGTAATAGAGAGGGCAAAGGAACTTGTAGAGGAGCTGTCAAATCTTGATCTTGCAAAGCACACCAAAAATATATTGGCAAGTGATAAAAAGCACAAACCTATACCAAGACAAAATGATGTTGAGGCTACACAGTTATCTTTTTTTGCTACCACTAAAGATGATGATATCATTTCGGAGATAAAGGAGATAGATTTAGGTCTGCTTACTCCCATAGATGCTTTGAATGTACTTTACAAGCTTCAAAACAAGATAAAGAACAGGATATAAGGACAATATTATGATATCTGTACTTGATAAAAATACTATAGATAAAATAGCTGCCGGTGAAGTAGTTGAAAGACCTTCTTCAATAGTTAAAGAACTCGTGGAAAATGCTATAGATTCAGGAGCTTTAGCCATAAGCATAGAGATAAAAGACGGAGGCACAAGTTTAATCAGAGTTACCGACAACGGAGGCGGCATAAGTAAAGAAGAGATAAGAACGGCTTTTTTAAGGCACGCCACAAGTAAGATAAGAAGGGCTAATGATCTGTTTAACATACATACCCTAGGGTTTAGAGGGGAGGCTCTTTCAAGCATCTCATCTATAGCAAAGTGTGAAATAATATCAAAACCTTCATCACAACTTACAGGTGTGAGATATGTAATAGAGGGCGGTGTAGAAGTTAGTTTTGAGGATGTGGGAGCGCCTGTAGGCACAACACTGCTTATAAGGGATATATTTTTTAATACCCCGGTAAGAAGAAAGTTCTTAAAAAGCGCTTCTACCGAAACGGCTTATATCAGCGAGCTGGTGGAAAAGTTCATGCTTTCCAATCTTGATGTATCCATAAGATATATTGTAAATAATCAAACCAAGCTACAATCTTCCGGTAACGGCGATTTGAAAGAGGTAATATATCAAATATACGGAAGAGAGGTACATAAGGCTTTAATTGAGGTTGATTATAGTGCAGATGATATAAGTATAAAGGGCTTTATAGCAAAGCCCGAGATCTCAAGAGCTAACAAAAGTCAGCTTATTTATTTTGTTAACGGAAGGTATATCAGAGATAAGCATATAATAAAGGCAATAGAAGATGCTTATGCAGACAGAATGATGCAACATAAGTATCCCTTTGCGGTACTTATGATCAAGATCGATACTCAAAGTGTCGATGTCAATGTGCATCCTTCTAAAATGGAAATCAGATTTTCAGATGAGGCTTATATATATGAAAAAGTTAAAAAAGCTATAGAATCGAGTCTGAAAAACGCTGATATGATAAGGCAGGCAGGCATAGACGAGGAAAAGAAAGCAGTACTTAAAAGAAGCTTTGACAGACTGCCCGAGCCTTTTGAGAAAAACAAATTAACGCTTTTAACTAAGCCTGATGATAATATTACTACAGCGAATTTAAGTGAGGAAAAAGAGGAGTTCTTAAAAGACCTTCCAAGTATAGATTTAAGTTCAAAACCGGATAAAACCTTAGCTGAAGCCAAATTGGATACAATAATTTCGGCATTTGATAAGGCGGATTTAGAGCGGGAGTCTAAGCCAAATAACAGGGAAGTAATTTATGAAAATAAAGTTAATGAAGATAAATTACAAGAGCCGGTTGTAAAGCAGCTTGAGTTCTTAGATAAGAAGGCAAGCAAAAAAAGGAAGATAGTAGGTCAGATATTTGATACTTATTGGATAGTGGAATTTGACAAAAGTATGTATATAATAGATCAGCATGCTGCTCACGAAAAGGTGCTGTATGAGAGGTTCTTAAAGCAATTTGAAAAAGAAGAGCCATCTTCACAGCTTATATCACCTGCAACGGTGATAAGTTTAAGTTCCACAGAAGCCGATGCGGTTGAAAAACATTTGTCGAACTTAAAAAAATTAGGCTTTGAGATAGAGCATTTTGGAGGAAGGGAATACAGTATAAGCGCCATACCCAACATACTTCCTTCTGTCAATAAAGAAGTCTGGCTTAGGGAACTTATATCGGAGCTTTTAGAGGTTAATTCCATTAAAAATACAGACAGTATTTTAGAAAAAATTGCTTCAATGTCCTGTAAGGCTGCTATAAAGGGCAATCAGAAAATCTCATTTGAAGAGGCTAAGATACTTATAGATGAGCTTTTAGAACTTGAAAATCCTTATAACTGTCCTCATGGCAGACCTACTGTTATAAAGATGACTAAGACGGAGATAGAAAAAAAGTTTAAAAGGATAGTATGACAAAAGAACAAAAACCTAAATTATATATTATAGCCGGACCTACTGCTGTAGGAAAGACAAAGGCGTCTTTACTTTTTGCAAAGAAAATGAATGCCGAAATAATAAGTGCCGATTCCATGCAGGTATATAGGGGTATGGATATAGGTACTGCAAAACTTAGAGAAGATGAAATGGATGGTATAAGGCATCATCTTATAGATATATTAAGCCCTTTTGACGAATTCAATATTGCAATATTTAAAGAATTGGCTAAAAAGGCTATAGAAGATATACACAGCAGAGGCAAGGAAGCCGTACTTGTAGGAGGTACCGGATTTTATATACAGTCTGTGCTTTATGATACGGACTTTACTACGGGAGATTGTGATAAAGAGCTTAGAGAAAGCTTGAGTTTGGAATATGATGAAAAGGGTGCGGAATATATGTATAATAAGCTTAAAGAACTGGATGAGAAAGCTGCCCAAAGCATACATCCGAACAACAAAAAACGAATAGTTCGTGCTATAGAGTATGCCTTAAGCACCGATAAAAAAATATCCGAACATAATATAAATGAGAGAGCTAAAAAATCTCCTTATAATTATAAATATTTTGTACTGAATTTAGAAAGAAAAAAGTTATATAATAGGATAGAGCAGAGGGTGGATATGATGCTTAAGCAGGGGCTTCTTGCAGAGGTTAAGAAACTGCATGAGCTTGGATGTAACAAAGATATGGTTTCTATGAAGGGTATAGGCTATAAGGAAATACTTGCATATCTTGAAGGAGCTATAAGTCTTGAGGAGGCAGGCGAACTTATAAAAAAGGAGACCAGACACTTTGCTAAAAGGCAGATTACTTGGTTTAAGCGTGAAAAAGAAGCTATATGGCTTGATATAGATGATTTTGCAAATGAGGAAGATTTAGTAAACTATATGATAAAAGGTGGGGAAGATGCAAAATAAATTACAAAAATTATATGAGAGTCTGGGTATATCAAAAGAAGTTTTTGAACTTGGAGAAAGAACAGAAAAAACTTTGGAAGAAAGATTTAAAAAACTTGATCAAACAGCAGAGTATAATCAATTAAAGGTACTTAACGCTTTCAGAGCCAACAGAGTAAGTGAGGCACATTTTGTGCCTACTACCGGTTACGGAAGCGATGACCTTGGAAGAGATACTCTGGAAGAAGTTTATGCACAAATATTCGGTGCTGAAGCTGCACTTGTAAGAGCACAGTTGGTAAGCGGAACACATGCATTAAGCACAGCTCTTTCAGGAAATTTAAGACCGGGAGATGAGCTTTTATATATATCAGGCGGTCCTTATGATACCTTGGAAGGCGTTATAGGTATAAGAAAGGAAAGAGGCTGTCTTTTTGAGTACGGTGTAACTTATAATCAAGTGGAACTGCTTGCTGATGGAAATTTTGACTTTGATGCGATTGCGGCTGCCATAAACAGCAGGACAAAAATCGTAGCCATACAAAGGTCTAGGGGTTACAGTACAAGACCTACCTTATCGGTTGAAAAAATAGCCAAGGCTATAAATTTTG
>ERZ773043.1262-NODE-1262-length-14361-cov-15.129246_pt1 | contig 14361 bp, 9 predicted proteins | sample MGYA00580636_ERZ773043 | MGnify/ENA primary metagenome ERZ773043 (study PRJEB29015, sample SAMEA2737992) | human oral metagenome | biome: human oral; feature: human-associated habitat; material: dental | place: China | collected 2065 ... | reverse complement strand
CCATTCCCGCCAGTTCCTCCGCGATCCTCGTCAGCAGCGGCCACGCCAGGGCCAGGCCACCGGCCTCCGCGAGCGTCGTGAGCATGGCCGCCACCTTCACAGGCGCGATGTCGTCGCGCCATTCCTGGCGCCACGGACTGTCCCAGGCCGCGACGAGCACTTCCGGACCCAGCCGGGACTCGTCCCACGCTGTGAGCAGCGCCCCTGCGATCTCGTCGCGACCCTGCGGAGAGGCTCCGCTCGCGAAGACGAAGGCGATGAGAGCCATGGCCGGGTCCACGTGGAACACGGAGGCTATCGCCTCGGTGATCTCCCAACCGGAACTGCTGCCGAAGGGCAGGTTCACCTGGGCGGCGGTGGTCGCCCATATGGGGTGTGCCGGGAGCAGGGTGCTGCCGATGCCGTGTTCCCCGCTGCGTTCTGGTGCTCGGCATGTCTCATCCCACGGTCCCGTGATCCCGAGAGTCTTCGCGATCACGGGCTCGTCGCCTTCCATGCGCACCCTGTGGCAGGCCTGATCGCCCTGTTCGTTCCCGGGGCTGCTGGGGGGAACAAAACTCATCCGGCCCGGTTCGGCGGGGGTTTTCAGCCAGAGATCGACGACTTCCTGCACGGTTCGTCCCCCGGCGACGCGGCCCGGCAGGGTGCAGGGTGTGGTCTCGGTGCGGTCCATCCGGCCCAGGGCGACGAACAGGTCGATGGGCAACACCTCCACGTCCTTCTCGGCGTAGCGGCGCAGCCGGTCCTGGAATTTCTGCCAGGAGACCCGGTTGTTCTTGTGAGAGGGGGCGGACAGCAGGCACGGCACCTGACCGACGGCATCCAGGACGTCGTTGCAGCGCCGAATCGCGACCCGTGTGAGTGCCGCACCCCGGGGTGGCCTGCCACGTTCCTTCCGGCCGGTCACCCGCTGCATCCAGCGCTGCACCAGCTGCTTCCACACCCCGGGTGTGTTCGGGTCGGGGTTCAGCTTGTCGTGCAGCGTCTCGACGACGGCGTCGCGACCCTCGGCCCAGCCCAGCGCGACCAGCGCCGCCAGGCCGCGTTCGTAGTCCTCGACGGGCGCCCAGTTTTCCGGGGCATCGCTGTCCAGCCGGTGGATCAGCTCGTCGAACTCCGCCTCATCCAGCGCCCGGTCCAGGTCGTCGATGGGCTCGGGAGGGATGCCGAGTGGGTCGCGCCACAGCCCCAGCGACTCGGTGGCTCCGGTGGTCGTGCTCCAGCCGTCGAGGAGTTCCCGGGCCAGCCCGGCGGCGGTGGAGTCGGGGCCGGTGGTGATCGCGGTGAGCATTTCCACCAGGTCCTGTGATGGGTCGTTCACCGAGCGCAGCGCTTTGAGGACGGTGCGTTTGACGCCTTTTTCTTTGCGGGCCAGCACGTCCAGGGCCAGTGTGGTCAGGTGGTCCTCGCCCAGGCCGAGGGGCAGCAGCTGTTCGACCGCGAACTTCACGACGACGGGATCGGCGTTCGGCAGGGCCGCCAGGAACCGGTCGCTGTGTTTCGCCAGCAGAGGGGGCAGACCCAGACCTGTGATCAGGGTCAGGGCGAACTGCTGTGAGCTGCGGTCGTCGCCGCGTTCGAACACGTGGAGGAGCGCCAGCAGCAGGGCGTCGTCGTCGGTGGGTTCGGTCACCCGCAGATCCGCGACGGCTTTCTGAATCTGGGTGTGCTGTTCAGAGTCGAGGTGCTGGATGAGGGCGTTCGGGGCGGCGCAGGCGGCGATGAAGTGTTCCTCCCAGCGGCGCCCGGACCGGGGGTGGGCGGCGTTCTTCATCGCCCAGGCCGTCAGGAACCCGGGATCGTCGGGAATCGGGAGGTCGTGGGCTATGACGAGTTCGTCGATCAGGGCGTGGATGTCAGCGTCGCCACGACGCTTCAGCAGTCGCGTGACGAAGTCGTCGCTCCAATCCGGGCCGTTGTCGATCAGCCACGAGATCAACCGGTTTCGGGCGATGGCGGGGGACCACTTCAGCCGCCAGATCTCCTGCGGGGCGAAGACGGAGGCGCATTGCGCGGGGGTGGCGCCGACCGCCGCGGCCAGCAGGGGCAGGCGTCCCCACTCCTCGTTCTTTCCCAGGTGTCGACGCAGGGAGGGGATGGCCTTGCCGAGTGTCGTCCGGATCGCCGAACGGTCGGCCTCGGTGAGATCGTCGAGGGCTGCGACGAGGTCTTCGAGGGACTCCGGCTCGGTGAGCAGAGCGGCCAGGGTGTCGGCATTCCAGGTCATGGAATGAACCTATCCGCGAGGGGTGACAAATCCACCCGCAGTCATCGCCGATTTGCCGCGATCTCGGCCAAAATCTCCTCGTGGCCGGGCCCGGACGCACGGTCCATGATGCGGAGCCGGTCGACGATCTCCGCATTCGTGGATCGCGACGTGACCTGCTCGGGTTCGGCGGCACGCTTGTTGAACGTCTCGGCCGCATCGTCGGGCACGTCACGGTATGTGAACGCCATGAAACCAAGCTAGCAGCATGCAAGCACGGCTTCATGGGGCGGCGTTCGGCATCGAACCCGAACGCGGGGCGGTTTCGTGTCCAAGGGTTCAGGATTGCGTGTCTTCCCGAGGGTCTGTTCTTGCGGGAGTCACGAAGTTCACGGCCTCGGCAACATCTGCGATGAACTTCTCGTCAGGAGGCGGGATCTCCTCCAGGGCTGTCCGTAGGTCCCGTCCGATGCGGCGAGTCACCGGGCTGATCTCGACGATCCGCCTCGCGACCGTCACCGCCTTGCTGTTGCCTTTCCGGGCGGCCAGTGCCGCGACGTTCGGCAGGTCGACGGCGACCCCCGCCGCCCGCACCTCCGGGAGGTGGTGCAGCACCGCCTCCAGCAGGCCGAGCGCGGAGGCGGGGACCTGTTTCATTCCCGCCAGTTCCTCGCACACCTCCACCAGCAGCGGCCACACGAGGGCCAGGCCACCCGTGTCCGCGACGTGGTTGAGGGTTTTAACCAGCCGGTGGGGCGGGGTTTCCAAGTGGGTCCGCCACGGGTTGTGCCAGGCCGCGACGAGGTCGCTGGCCAGCAGTCGGCCGTCGTTCCAGGCGTCGATCAGCAAAACGGCGACCTCGTCCCAGGAGTCGGGAGGCAGCTGCGCGCACACCCCGACGACCGCCAGCGACGGCACCGATCCGAACGACCGGGCCGCTTCGACGAACCCCTGCAACACCGGCAGGGCCTGCCACCCCTGGCTTCCCTTTGCGCCGGTCAACACCTGCAGGGCCTGCAACGCCGGGACGGCCGGGAACGCAGGGAACAGCTGGAGGGCGAACGGGCGCTCCGCGGTGGCCCAGTGAGTGGCCGGTTCCGCGGGCTGGTCGGTCGGCGGCAACCCCAGCAAGTCGAAGGCGAGCGGTTCCCCGCCGCAGACCCGGGCCTCAAGGAACGAGGACCCGTTCTCGGCCGGGGCGAGTTCGGTGGGTGGTGCCGGGTGGTCGCGCCATGCGGCGAGCACCTCGGCCAGCGAAACCCCGACCTCCCTGATGGGCTGGTCGAGGTCCGTGAGGTCCTCGGGGATGGTGCCGTCAAGCCGGGTCAGGGCGGCCGCGACATCCACGGCGCCCAGCTCCAGGCTCGCGTCGCGGTACCGGCGGGCGCGGTCGGTGAAAACCTCCCAGGAGATGCGCAACGCGCTGTGGCTCGGGGTCGCGAGCAGGCACGGCAGTTCGCCGAGACGCTCCAGCGCGGCCGAGACCCGGGCGGTCGCCAGCCGCGACAACCGGGATTCACGCGCCAGCTGCCACGACTTGTTCACTGGGCGTCCCAGGAACCGGGCCAGCGCCTCCCGCAGCGGCGTGTTGGTGTCAAACCTGCCCAGGTTCTCGAAGGCCGTCGTCACGATCCCTGGCGTGCGCCGTCGCGACGAAACACGCCAGGATGTGCTCATCATCCTGGTAGGACCTCAGGACCTTGGTCAGCACGTCGGCGAGGACGAGGTCGTCGAGCACCAGGGCTGGATCGGTGAACTCGGGGATCGACTCCGGCTCCATGATCAGCTCTGTGAACTTGTCGGCATCCCAGGTCATGGGGTGAACCTATCGGTGGTGGGTGACAATGCGACCGTCCCGCCCGGGTGCGCGCCCGGCACCGTCAGGGTGAGGTTTTCACGCCAGCCCGGCCCGCACTGATCCTGCACAGTGCGCGGGATGACTCCGCACTGATTCAGCTCTCGCAAGCACTCCGAGATGCGCACCCGGACCTCGTCGAGCTGGAGACGTTCACCGCCGGGCGCACGCTCTCGTGGAACACGGACCTGGCCACCGGCAGACCACGGTCGCCTCCTGGCTCGGGACGCGCATCTCAAGTTGGCAGCCCGAGGAGGGCCCGCTCGACGCCCACCTCATCCGGCCACGCCAGGACAAACCCAGCTCAATCCGCACACCACCCGGTATCATCAAGCATGCTTGCCCGCTAGGGGGCACGGAGCGAGGAAGGACCAACGTGGCCGAACCGTGGCTATCCGCAGACGACATCGCCGCCCACCTCGGGATCGCCAAAGACACCGTCTACACTTGGATCGCCGAGAAGGCCATGCCCGCCCACAAGGTCGGACGTCTGTGGAAGTTCCAAACCGGCGAGATCGATGAATGGGTGCGTCGAGGCGGCGCTTCGGCCTCGATGCGCGACGAGGATGCCGAGTAGTCGCGTGCGGATCATCAATAACGTCAGCGACCTCTTGGGCGACGATCTCAAGAGCGAGATCACGCCAGGCTCGAAGGTCCGTATCGCCGCATCGACATTCTCAATCTTCGCGTTCGAGGCGCTCCGCAAGGAGTTGGAGAAGGTCTCCGAGCTGGTTTTCATCTTCACTTCACCGTCGTTTGTTACTGAGGAGGTCACAGACAAGCTCCGCAAGGAGCGGCGGGAGTTCTTCATCCCCGGCAGTGATGCTGAGTCGAGCCTTGCTGGGTCCGATTTTGAGATCAGGCTGCGCAACAAGCTCATCCAGCGCGCCATCGCACGGGAGTGCGCGGACTGGGTCCGCCGGAAGGTCATCTTCCGGTCGAATGCCACGGGAAACCCGATGCAGCAGTTCGCGGTGATTGACGACAGGGCCGCCTACACACAGCTCCAAGGATTCACCACCGCCGATCTCGGCTACGAGCGAGGCAACGCCGTTTCCAGTTTCGTGAACCGACTCGACGAAGCTCCGATGACCGAGCAGTACCTGCGTCTGTTCGACCAGATTTGGAACAATCCCGAGCAGGTCAGCGACGTCACGCAGGCCGTCCACGACCACATAGCCAGCGTGTATGCCGAGAACTCCCCGGCACGCATCTACTTCCTGATCCTCTATAACCTATTCGCGGACTTCCTCGATGACATCAACGAGGATGTGCTGCCGAACGATCGCACGGGCTACCAAGAGACGAAGGTTTGGCAGAGCCTCTACAACTTCCAGCGCGACGCAGCGACGGGCATCATCAACAAGTTGGAGACCTACAACGGCTGCATCCTCGCCGACTCCGTTGGTCTGGGAAAGACGTTCACTGCGCTCGCGGTCATCAAGTACTACGAGCTGCGTAACAAGTCTGTACTGGTGCTGTGCCCGAAGAAGCTCGCCGAGAACTGGACGAACTACAACGCCAACCTCACTACCAATATCTTCGCCTCCGACCGCTTCAACTACGACGTGCTCGCCCACACCGATCTGTCGCGCACCAAGGGTGAGTCGCTCGGCCTACGGCTGGATCGGATCAACTGGGGCAACTACGACCTCGTTGTGATCGACGAGTCCCACAACTTTCGCAACGCCGACTACGCCGAGGAGAAGGAATCGCGCTACCAGCGCCTCATGCGCCAGGTCATCCGCGAGGGCGTCAAGACCAAGGTGCTGATGCTCTCAGCCACCCCGGTGAACAACCGCTTCAACGACCTCAAGAACCAGCTCCAACTCGCCTACGAGGGCGAGTCAGAGAATCTCGCCCAACACCTGAGCCTGTCCACCACGGTCGAGAAGGTGTTCTCCGACGCCCAGCGCGTGTTCAACGAGTGGTCCAAGCTTGACACCGAGCACCGCACCGCTGACCGCATCCTCCAGATGCTTGACTTCGACTTCTTCGAGCTGCTCGACTCCGTCACCATCGCCCGATCACGCAAACACATCCAGGCCTTCTACGACACCACCAAGATCGGCGCCTTTCCGGAGCGACGCCCACCCTTGTCCATTCGCGAGCCGCTCACGGACCTGCCGGAGGTCCCCGGCTTCAATGACATCTTCGAGCAGCTTCAGGCACTGACCCTGGCCGTCTACACCCCGCTCGCGTACGTGTTCCCGAGTCGTCGCTCCAAGTACGAAGACCTCTACAACGTCACAGTAGGGAACGCCCGCTCCAACCTCGGACAGGCAGGTCGTGAACAGGGCTTGAAGAAGCTCATGACCGTCAACCTGCTCAAACGCCTGGAGAGCTCAGTCGATGCCTTCCGACTTACTCTGGCGAAAATCGAGGACTCCGTCACTCGCACGCTGGAGTGGATCAGTAGCCATGCCGGCGACCTCGCTGACCTGAGCCCAGAGCTCGCTGGACTCGATTTCGATGTCGATGACGAGGACGACGCGAACCTCGAGGCGCTGTCCTTCGGCGAGAAGATCAAGATTGACCTCGATGACCTCGACATCGAGTCCTGGCAGCGCGACTTGTGGAACGATCGCGAGACCCTGCGGGAACTCCTCGACGAGATGCGCAAGATCACAGCGGAGCATGATCTCAAACTCCGCAAGCTCAAGCAGCTGATTGTGAACAAGGCTCGGCACCCGATCAACGAGGGCAACCGCAAGGTGCTGGTGTTCTCTGCGTTCGCTGACACCGCCGACTACCTCTACCGGGAACTCGCTTCCGAACTCGCCAACGTCGGACTTGACACAGCTGTCATTACGGGAGGCAGCCATGGCGCGAAGACGACCCTGGGAGTTGGCTTTGACTTCCAACAGGTCATGTCGCTGTTCTCGCCCCACTCGAAACAGCGCCGTCTCACGATGCCCCAAGAAACGCGCGAACTGGACGTGCTCATCGGAACCGACGTGATCAGCGAGGGCCAGAACCTCCAAGATTGCGACTACCTGATCAACTACGACATCCACTGGAACCCTGTGCGCATCATCCAGCGCTTCGGACGCATCGACCGCATCGGCTCCACAAACAGCCAGATTCAACTCGTGAACTTCTGGCCTGATATCTCCCTCGACGAGTACATCAACCTCAAGGAACGCGTCGAGAACCGCATGGTCATCGCCGACCTCGCCGGCACGGCCGACGATAACGTCCTCACCCTCGAAGATTCCGACGCCGCCTTCCGCAAGGAACAACTCCGCAAACTCCAAGATGAGGTGATCGAGCTTGAAGATGTCCGTACCGGTGTCTCGATCACAGACCTCGGGCTCAACGACTTCCGCATGGACCTACTCGGCTACATCAAAGAACACGGCGACCTCGACAAGGCACCCCGTGGCCTGCACGCGGTGATCCCCGCAGACACCAGCAAGGGACTACATCCCGGCGTCATCTTCGCGCTCCGAAACCTCACCGCCGGCGAAGACATCAACCGAGGCAACCGACTCCACCCGCACTACCTGGTCTATCTCGACGACCAGGGCAAGGTCATTGTGAGCCACACCGAGGCGAAGCATCTCCTCGACCTGCTGCGCGTTGGGTGTCGCCCCCACGAGGAGCCGGTTTCCGAGGTGGTGAACCTGTTCAACGCGGCGACCGGTGATGGCTCACGCATGGACAAATACTCCGCGCTGCTTACCGACGCGATCCGCTCGATGATTGAAACCACCGAGGAACGAGACATCGACAGCCTCTTCACCGGAGGCAGCACCACCGCCCTGACCCAGACCATCGCTGGCCTGGACGATTTCGAGCTGACCGCGTTCGTCGCCGTCGTAGATCCCGCCGAAGGTGGTGCCGATGCCTGACATCCTCTATCGCTGGCCCGAGGCAGCCAAGTTCGGCAGACGAGTACCCAAAGAGAAGTTCTACGAGCACGGTGCCGTCAGCGCGACAGTCCGTGAGAAGTTCGTCTCTGAACTTGCACGCATCACTTGGGACTACAAGCTCGCCGAGTCCACCATCAACCTTCCCGGGACCTCGGCCGTGCCCGAGGTTCAGGTCTTGATGCTGGACGCCAAGGCCGATGACGTCGGCGAGGCCGTCCTCAACGCCATCGACAGAGCCATCCCGTTCCCGATCATCTTCGAGATCACTCGCAGCACCGCCGAGCAGCCCGAGGTGCGGACCGTGGCCGCACACAAGCAGCTCGGAGCCGGGGCTCTCAAACTCAGCGCCTACTACTCGACCGGCTGGCAGCCGGGAGACGCGCAACGCCAGCCCCTGCCCACGGCGATCAACCTGCCTGCGCTCTACACGGCACTGCTGCAACCGCTGACGCCGATCATCGTCCGTCCAGGCGAGGAAATGTCAGAGGTCGCCGACAGACTGGCCGCGGTGCGCAAGCTCGAACGAGAGATCGCAGCCTTGGAGCGCAAGCTGCGAACAGAGCCACAGCTCAACCGCAAGGTGGAGCTGCGCCGCACGCTCAAGACGAAACAACGCGAACTGGAACAGCAGAGGTAACCCGTGGAGAGACTACGCATGACATCACCCGACCTCACGCAGGCCAACATCGACAAGATCGCCGAGCTGTTCCCCAACGTCATGACCGAGAGCCTCGACGCCGACGGTAACCCCGAGAGAGCCGTCGATTTCGACCTGCTGCGCCAGGAACTCTCCGGCCACATCGTCGAGGGGCCGCAGGAGCGGTACCGGCTTGATTGGCCCGGCAAACGCGCGGCAGCTTTCGCGGCGAACGCGCCGATAGCCAAGACTCTCCGGCCTGTTCGCGAGGAGTCGGTGAATTTCGACAACACCAAGAACCTGTTCATCGAAGGTGACAACCTCGATGCATTGAAGCTGTTGCAGGAGTCATACCTCGGCAAGGTGAAGCTGATCTACATCGACCCGCCCTACAACACCGGCAACGACTTCATTTACGATGACGATTTCAGCGACACCGCCGATGAATACCTGGCGAAGTCTGGCCAGTCGGACACGACAGGTCAAAGGCTCGTGGCGAACAGCGAAGCCAATGGTCGGTTCCACTCCGACTGGTTATCGATGATCTACTCCCGCCTAAAACTTGCCCGCTTATTGCTAACTCAGGACGGGTTGATCGCCGTCTCTATTGATGACCATGAACTGCCAAGGCTGCGCGGGGTCATGGATGAAATCTTTGGAAAGCAGAGCTTCATCGCCGTCGTCATTTGGCACAAGATTGACAGCCCGAAGAACTCCGCCCGGCACCTCAGTGAGGACCACGAGTACCTCGTCCTGTATGCGCGCGACGCTGACGCATGGCGACCGCGCCTCCTCCCACGCACTGACGAGATGATTGCCCGGTACAAGAATCCCGACCACGACCCCCGTGGCCCGTGGCTGCTCAGCGACCTTGCTGCTCGAAATCGCTATGACGATGGCCGATTCTCGATTACGACTCCAGCGGGGAGGGTGATCGATGGTCCACCTCCAGGAAGCTACTGGCGGGTCAACAAGGTGAAGTTCGATGAGCTGGACGCAGACGGGCGCATTTGGTGGGGCGACGGATCGGTACGACCTGGCATAAAACGTTTTCTCTCCGAGGTTCGCGACGGTGTTATCCCCCAGACATACTGGAGTTGGCGCGACGTCGGAAGCACCCGTAACGCCAAACAGGAACTGCACAAGTTGATGGAGGCTGCGTCTGGCGAGAACTTGTTCGTCACACCCAAACCCGTTGGCCTAATCGATCGCCTACTCAAGATTGCGTCTGATTCGGACTCCACCGTGCTTGACTTCTTTGCGGGCTCTGGCACGACCGCCGACGCCGTGTTGCGCGCGAATGCTGCGGATGGTGGCTCTCGACGGTTCATCTTGGTCCAGCTACCTGAACAGCTTGGCTACAGCAGCACAGTCGCGGCTGGACGTTACAGCACCATCGCAGATGTCTGTCGCGACCGTATCAGGCGTGCGGGAGAGAAGGCTGCCGCAGAGGCCAGTCTCGCGGCTGCATCACTGGATATCGGCTTCCGCATGCTTCAGATTGACTCGACAAACCTGGTCGACGTCACAGCGAGCGCAGAGGCCATCGGTCAGGGTGAACTTGATGGCCTGATCAGCAGCGTGAAGCCCGACCGCACGGGTGAAGACCTGCTGTTCCAGGTTTTGCTCGACTGGGGCTTGGAACTCACAATGCCAATTCAGAAGGAGACCATTGATGGCTTCGAGGTCTACGACGTTGAGGAGGGCGCTTTGATCTTGTGCACGCATCGACGTCCGGCGCACGATTCCTCTCTCTCTCGGGCTGCCGCCACCATCGCGGAGCGTCAGCCGCTTCGTGTCGTCTTCCTCGACGAAGACTTCGTGGACGACGCGGAGCGCATCAACATCGGGCAGGTGTTCAGTGAACGCTCGCCACACACTGAGGTCAAGACCATATGACCGTCGTGCTCTGGTCGGCGGTGCGTGATGGAGAAGCGCAGCCTGAACACGCCCGACCTCACCGCTCGCAACGTCCAACGGATCGCCGAGCTGTTTCCGCACGTGATCACCGAGTCGAGAGACGCGGAGGGCAACGTGACCCTCGCCGTTGACTTCGATCTTCTCCGCCAGGAACTCAGCGACCACATAGTCGAGGGGCCGCAGGAGCGGTACCGGCTCGATTGGCCCGGCAAGCGTGCCGCCGCCTTCGCGGCGAACGCGCCGATAGCCAAGACTCTCCGGCCCGTTCGCGAGGAATCGGTGAACTTCGACACCACCAAGAACCTCTTCATTGAGGGCGACAACCTGGACGCGCTCAAGTTGCTGCAGGAGTCATACCTCGGCAAGATCAAGCTCATCTACATCGACCCGCCCTACAACACGGGAAACGATTTTGTGTACGACGATGACTTCGCCGAGTCGAGCGCGGAGTACCTCGCCCGCTCTGGCCAAAGTCTGAAGAGTGGCGAGCGCCTGGTTGCGAACACCGAGGCAAACGGTCGCTTCCACTCTGATTGGCTGAGCATGATGTACCCACGACTCAAGCTCGCCAGGAACCTACTGACCGACGACGGCGTGATTGTTGTCTCGATCGACGAGAACGAGCACGCCAGCCTCGTCCGCTTGGGCGAGGAGGTGTTCGGCGACGCGTCGTATGTCGGAGAGATCGTACTGAAGAACAGCAGCAAGAATGATCAGGCGTACGTCTCAATCCAGCATGAGTACATCGTCTTCTTCGTGAAGAACCGGCAGGCCAACGCTGGTGACTGGGTTGAGAAGAAGGAGGGGCTAGACAGGATATACGCTGCCTTCGACGGGTTCCGGAGGGAACACGGTGATGACTGGGCTGCTATCAACGCCGAGGCAAAGGCATGGTTCAAGCAGTTCCCGCCGAGCGATCCGGTCTCGGCTAGCAAGCACTACACCTGGATGGACGAGCGAGGCGTGTATTTCCCGGACAACATCGCAGGGCCGAATGATGGGCAATACGTCTATGAGGTCACCCATCCCACAACCGGGAAGTCGGTCAAGATGCCATCCACCGGCTGGCGATACCCCGAGTCGACGATGCGCGAGCGCATCGCCGACGGACGTGTCCACTTCGGCCCCGATGAGACAACAGTTCCCAATAACAAGACCTACCTCGCGAACACTGAGTACCAGAGCCTTACGAGCGTCCGCTACGTCGATGGCCGCGCCGCCTCGAAGCGGCTTGCAAAGCTGTTCGGGGAGAAGGTCTTCACAAACCCTAAGGACGAGTTCCTGCTCCGGGACATCTATCGTGCGGTCGGCGTGTCTGGCGATGACATCGTGCTCGACATGTTCGCGGGCTCGGGATCGGGGATGCAGGCCGTTCTGGAACTCAATGGCACTGAGTCGGTGTCATGCCGTTATATCGGCATCCAGGTTGCTGAAGACTTGAACGAGTCGCTGAAGACAGCGAAGGGGGCTGCGAAGCAGATCACCACGAACGCGATCCGGCACCTCACGCGCCTCGGGCGTCCGGCGACCGTTGCCGAGATCACCAAGCAGCGAATGCGACTCGCGCACGAGAGGTTTGCGGGCGACCTGCTGGCGGATAGCGGATTCCGCGTGCTGCGAGTGGACACCTCGAACTTGATCGACACCCTGGCAGTCCCCGACGGCCTCTCACAAGACATGTTGTCCGGGGCTATCAACAGTGTCCGGCCGGACCGCGACGCGTTCGACCTGCTGTTCCAAGTGCTGCTCGACTGGGCACTGGACCTCAGCGAACCCGTCATCACCGAACAGGTTGATGGCTGTGGAATCCTGTCGGTGGCCGAGGGTGCCCTTGTCGCGTGCTTCTCGAAGGACATCAATCCGACCGTCATTAGTGAGGTTGCGAGGCGGCAGCCTCTGCGGGCTGTCTTTCTTGATTCGGGCTTTGCCTCTGACGCCGCACGGATCAACGCGGAGCAGGTGTTCCGCGAGGTATCGCCCGCGACTGAGGTAAGGACAATCTGAGGAACGACATGACCTTGACGAGCGACGAACTCACCGGGCTCCTCGACCGGCTGTTGGCTGGTTGGGAAAACGAGGTTGTCGAGTTCAAGGAGGCTGCACATCAGTTCTCGGCGGACAAGACCGGTGAGTACGTCTCGGCGTTGAGTAACGAGGCGAACCTGCGCGGCCTCGCGTCGGGGTGGCTTGTGTTCGGCATCTCAAACGCTCGGCAGGTCGTGGGCACGACGCATCTCATCGAAGTGCAGCAGCGCCAGACGCTGAAGCACCACATCCACCAGTCCATCGATCAGGGGCTGACCGTCCGCGAGGTCTACGAGGCCATGCACTCCGGCAAGCGCGTGGTGCTGCTGGAGGTGCCGGCGGCACCACGCGGCATCCCGATCTCGTGGAAGGGTGACTACCGCGCTCGCGCAGGCGAAAGCCTGGTGCCGCTGTCACTGGACAAACTGGATGAGATTCGCCGACAGACCATCAGCGCTGACTGGTCGGCTGTCGTCGTTCCTGAGGCCACGCTCGCTCACCTCGACCCGGCAGCGATCACCCGCGCACGTCAGGGATTCACCGAGCGGTACGCGTCCCGTATCCCTGCCGGCGACATCGAGGCATGGGATGACGCGACCTTTCTGGCCAAGGCCCGGTTGACCCGCGACGGCCAGATCACCCGAGCCGCGCTCCTCCTGCTTGGGGCCGACACCTCGACACATCTACTGACGCCCCACCCGGCACAGATGACGTGGAAGCTGGTTGGTGAACAGCGGGCGCACGAGCACTTCCGACCGCCGTTCTTGCTGAACACCACGGCGCTCGCGAAGCGCATCCGCAACGTGCAGCTCAGGCTCCTGCCGCCTGACGAACTGATCTATCGAGAGATCAGCAAATACGACGAACGGAGCCTGCTCGAAGCGCTCTACAACTGCATCGCGCACCAGGACTACACGCGGAACTCTCGCATCGTCGTCACCGAGCACGCCGACCGCATCGTCTTCGAGAGTGTGGGTGAGTTCTTCGACGGTGCGCCCGACGACTATGCGCTTGACGAACGTACCCCGCGTCAGTACCGCAGCCCGTTCTTGGTGGAGGCAATGACGGAACTGAACCTCATTGACCAGATGGGTTACGGAATCCATCGGATGGTGCAGGATCAGGTGCGTCGTTTCCTGCCGCTGCCGGACTACGATCTCAGTACCACCGGCGAGGTGAAGCTCACGATCCCGGGTGCTGTGATTGACGAGTCCTACTCTCAGCTGCTCATGGTCCGCACCGACCTCCCGCTTGAAGACGTACTTGCGCTGGATCGGGTTCAGAAGGGTCTCGCCATCAGCGAGAAGGCTGCCCGCCACCTGCGCAGAGTCGGGTTGATCGAGGGTCGCAAACCCCACCGTCGGATCACTCCTCGTGTCGCTGCTGCGACCGGAGCGATGGCTGACTACATCCGTACCCGCCCCCAGGCGGACGCGCACTACGCGGCGCTTCTGGCTGACTTCCTCCGAGTTCAGGGCCACGCAAACCGTAGCGACGTGGAGGCGCTGCTCCGGCCCGCGCTCAGCGAAGCGCTCACCGAGCAGCAGAAGGCGACCAAGATCACGAACCTCCTGACCAAGCTGCGACGCCACGGGGTCATCGTCAATCGCGGCACCCGCACGAAGCCACGATGGGAGCTTTCTTACGCAGGCGACGAAGGTGCGCAGTCCGAGCCCCCGCGCAAGAAGGATGACGACGCCAGCGGTACCGCCAGAGGCCCGGGATCAGCGTGAACACACGCATCCCGGCCGCCCGCAACCTTCTAGCAGCGACGGCGAACAGCGCCGATTGCAGAAAGAAAGACACTCGATGAAGCTCCAGTTCAAGGTCCAGCAGTACCAGA
>ERZ773043.1261-NODE-1261-length-14366-cov-18.425756_pt1 | contig 14366 bp, 17 predicted proteins | sample MGYA00580636_ERZ773043 | MGnify/ENA primary metagenome ERZ773043 (study PRJEB29015, sample SAMEA2737992) | human oral metagenome | biome: human oral; feature: human-associated habitat; material: dental | place: China | collected 2065 ... | reverse complement strand
GGGAGAAGGAGTCCCGGGCGTGGACGATCCGCAAGGGCGCGACGGCGCCCCAGGCTGCGGGCGTCATCCACACTGATTTTGAACGGGGCTTTATTAAGGCCGAGATCGTGAGTTATGATGACCTGGTCCAGTACGGCAGCGTTGCTGAAGCCCGCGCTCACGGCCGAGTGCGCATGGAAGGAAAGGACTACGTGATGAGTGATGGAGATGTCGTGGAGTTTAGGTTTAATGTGTAAATCGGATTGACAAAGAGGTTCGATTTGTGAACAAAATTAGTTTATTTTAAGTTAATTTATTTAAAGCGATCTACAGATTTTAGTATAAGTTGCGAGGAGATAATGTCTGAAAAAATTTTATACGGAAGCAGGTTAGATTCACTTATAAGGTTTGCGCTTTGGGAGGTCTGGGGCCAAAGGTGTGCAATATGTGGAGAGTATATTTTATTTCAGAACGCCCAAACCGATCACTTGATTCCGCAAACAACTCCGATCGACAGGCTAGCGCAGATTAGAGAGGAACGGAATCTGCCTGACGACTTCGATGTAAATGGCCTAGAGAATCTGGCGCCATCGTGTATCCTATGTAATAATCGTAAAAGTAATGACGACTATTCTAAAGTACTTCAATTTGACATACTGCTAAGCAGGGCTAGAAAAAGAAAGCCGGACGCAGAGAGGGTTGTTCGTCACTTTCGCTCGAATCGTGATATAGCTAAGAGTGTGGAATTGATTTCTAGGGTGGATTTAGGCGAAGAAAGCAATCGAGAACTGCTGGCTCCGTTTATTGAAAGTGTTACCGAGGGTCTGTATGGTCGGGGTGTTGAATTGAGTCCCAGGCTCTACAGGTCGCTGGATGCCTACGATATTGCGGGAAAATATACCGTCTGGTGCGGCGTCGGTGTATGGCTTGAGGGAAAGGGGTTGATTTTTTTTGACTTTATGGAGCAAGTTTGGGGCAATTCAATCGAAAACTACATTCTTCCTGCAGTTGAGAAGATTTCCGAACACTTTGATGCTGAAGTAACAAAAATTGCTATCAATGGAATGGCTAAAGATGAATACTTTCTGTCAGGCAATGAGTACACCGACTTTTCAAGCTTCTCCTTGCGGATAGAAGAGACTGATGTCTCCGCTGATGGTGACGGGGTGTATATAATAAATCTGTCAGGTAAGGTGTCCTCTACTTTGAATGTATCGGCAGCATTTGATTTAGTTGGTAGTGACATTCAAAGCTCTGATGAAGGATCGTTTTGCACTGAAGTGAAAGAGTTTGATTGTTACGCCGACTTCTCGACGTCCTTAGAATTTAGTACAAATGTGTCAGATAAATCTTCTGGATGTCAATTTGTTGAGGTGACCGGGCTGAAATCTAGACTGTGTGGAGGTCGTCAATATGTCTTAGGCGTGTAGTGAAACTCATTCGCGACATATTCTCATTGATAGTGCTGTGGCATCTGTTTAGATGCTGATCGATTCCGTCACTCCTCTTTGAATGAGTTATCAGAGAATGATTTATGAGGTGTAGGAAAATGTGGGTTCGAGGATGGCTGTATTGGTTGTCGGGATGGTTTCTAGTGGTCTTCTGGCATGACTCATAACACCTTGGTGGGTTATGGGGAGGCTGGTGTGAGTCTTTGTTAGTATTGCGGTGTTGGGGGTCTGGCGGGGCTAGGTGTTGTGGGTCATGAGGTTGTAGTCATGGGGCGTTGGGGGCAGCGGGGCCTGGGCTGTCAGGATGGGTGGTGCTGAATCATCCTTCCGACAGGAGAAAGCCCCGCTGCCATGACCCACCGTAACGCTCCTTTGACGCCTCAGGGCCGCTACCGGCTCGTGATGCGCGTCCAGACCGGTCGCCCCATCGCTCATGTAGCGGCTGAAGCCGGTATCGCTCGTGCCACGCTGTCGAAGTGGGTCGCTCGTTACCGCCAAGGAGGAATCTCGGAGCTTGAGGACCGTTCCAGCGCCCCGCTTCACTGCCCCGCCCGCACCAGCGCCGAGACGGTGGACCTCATCGAGCACTGGCGCCGTACCCACAAGTGGTCCGCCCTCCGCATCAGCCACGAGCTGGCTGTGCGCGGGACAGTGGTGTCGGCGCGTACCGTGACCCGATGGCTGGACAGAGCCGGTCTGAACAGGCGAGGCGACACCAGGCCCCACCGGACAGACCAACCGGGTCAGCAAACCGATCCTGGCTCGTTTCCCGGGCCATATGATCCACCTGGACGTCAAGAAGGTTGGACGCATCCCACCTGGGGGAGGCTGGCGGGCTCATGGGCGCGGTACCCCCGAGGCGAAGGCCTCCAAGCGGGGCAAGGGCACCAGGGTTGGCTACACCTACCTGCACACCGCCATCGACGGCTTCTCGCGTCTGGCCTACACCGAGGCCCTGGATGATGAGAAGGCCTCCACCACGATCGGCTTCTTCTGCCGTGCCCGGGCCTTCTTCACCGCCCACGGGGTCACCAGGCTCGTGCGGGTCGTTACCGACAACGGGGCGAACTACCGCGCCCGGACCTTCACCGCGATAATCACCTCCCTGGCTTCACGCCACCAGAGGATCCGCCCCTATACCCCACGTCACAACGGCAAGGTCGAGCGCTACAACCGCATCCTGGCCGAGGAGTGCCTCTACGTGCGTTCCTACTCCTCACAGCAGCAGCGCCGTGACGCCGTCGCAGTGTGGAACCACCACTACAACTACCATCGACCCCACACTGCCTGCCGCAGCCAGCCTCCTGCCACCCGCGTCCCAGTACACGTCACCAACGTCATGACCTCATACAACTAGGAGGCCGGCTACGGCGAGCGTGAGTCAGGTGCTCGGGGCGATCTTGACTCCGGCGCCAGTGAGCACCTTGCAGACCGGCCAGGTCCCGAACTCCTTCTTGCGGGAGTCGATGTAGTGGCAGATCAACGAGATGGTCGGTCGAGCTCCGCCGCGATAGACAAGCTGACGCGCTCTTCAGGATTGCGTTGGCTCTTCGCAGCTCTCGGACCTCCTTCTCAAGCTCCTTGAGCCGCTGTGCCTCGTCGGTGGTGGTGCTGGGCTGGGTGCTCTGATCGATCTGGGCCTTCTTGACCCAGGTGCGTAGAGCCTCGGGGTAGACGCCCAGCTCGTCGGCGATGCTGCGGGTCGCGCCCTTGGCCCGCGCCGGGTCGGCCAACGCGTCCAAGGTCATCCTTGTGGCCCGCTCGCACAGCTCATCGGGGTACTTCTTCTGTCCCATGGCAGCGATCCTTTCCGTGTTATCACTGCCTCCACAACCCCGGAGCGATTCACTGCCTCACCTGGCGAGCCAGCTCATCGCCCTGCACGCTCAGCGGGCCGATGTCGCCGCCCAGGTCGAGACACTGCCTGGTGACCCACCCTCATTGCCAGGCACTGACCACGCGTGCCCGGGATCGGGGTCCCATCCGCCGCAGTCTTCCTGGCCGAGACCCTGGGCAAGACCTCCAGGCACCGGAGCCCAGCTGGCCTCCTACGCCGGCCTGGCACCGGTGACCAGGAGATCGGGCTCATCGATCCGCGGCGAGCACGTCTCCCACGGCGGCAACAAGAGGCGCAAACGAGCCATGTTCCTGCCCACCTTCGCCTCGCTGCGCTCCGACCCGGTATCGAGGGCCTGCTACCAGGGCAAACCGCCTTGGGCCAGGCCGTCCTCGCCGTGGCCTACCGCCGCATCCTGACCCTGCACGCCATGATCCACAACGACACCCTCTGCGACCCACAGCCATCAACACGGCTACCCGCAGCCGCTTGACACACCACATAGGGGCACCCCCTGGGGCAGATCAGACGGAACCACATCGTGGTGAGCAGCGTATCTCTGCGTGGATCGATCACTGACGACATTCGCTGATAGCCTGATGCCACGCCCCGAAAGAAGGGAATGTGAGAAAATGATGAAACAAGACGAAGTCCTCACCATGGAGGAGACTGCTACACTTCTGTGTAGCGAACATTGAAGCCGTACCGACACTAGTCAGTGATGGCTTGCCGACGACAGGTATAGATGGACGATCCTGATGCCTCCTCTGAAGCGCTGTCATCGAAATAATCCGAGGCAGTAAATGTGCTGAGAAAAATATGGAGAGCCGAATCGTGTTAGCAACTGACTACCTCGATAGTTTGCCTACAGGTCGGGGCGCTCATGCTGAGTGGAGAGCGTAATGATTGACATGTCTACGTGGGAGGAAATGGTCGTTGATGTGGTAAACGACCTCAGGCTTGACCCGCACAACGTTCGGCTTGACATTCCTGAGGGAGTGCCGGAGTCCGACATTGTCCAGGACTTGTTCACCAACGAAAAAGCGCTGAGTCTTGTCGAAGGTATAGCCAAAGTAGGCTTGTTGACACACGAAGTTCCTATTGTCCTAGAGCGCAACGGCCAACTCATCGTGATCGAAGGCAACCGACGTGTCGCTGCCCTGAAAGCAATCCAGAATCCATACCTCGCACCCGACCATCAAGCACGCATCGGAAAGCTCGCGCAGTATGTACCTGATCGTGACGCGATCCGTCACATCACTGTGAAGAAGGCGCCTTCGCAAAATGATGCCGACCAACTCGTCGCAGCGCTTCACACTGGCAATCAACGTGTGGCATGGGGACCTGCTAGGCAGGCTGCATTTTTCCAAGCGCAACTAGACGCCGGCAAAACGCCAGAGGAGTTGGTCGCGCAGTATCCAACAATAGACGTCCGAAAATTCATTACACGAAGCAAAGTTCTTGAACTATTCCGCAATGTCGATTACGAAGACCCGAGTCTCGGGGATTATGTACGCAGACGCCGTTTCCCAGTGTCAACCTTAGCGCGTCTCTACGAAAACGAAAAGTTCCTTAACCTCGTTGGGGTTGACATTCAGAACGACACAGGAGAAGTCCTCCTTGTCGCAAATGCTGACTTATTCAAACGAGTCGCGACGAAAATCGTGAGCGACATTCACGACGGCGTGATCAACACGCGAATCCTCAACAAGGCGTCAAGCAAGCGTTATGTCGATTATATGGACAACCTGCGTGAACTGATTGATGAGAGCAGAGGTGATGGATCGGCAATCAGAGAATCGGACAATTTAGACTCCGACGTATTGGATACCTCAGTGAAGAAGCATAAGCGCTCTGCTTCCGGTGAGCAAGATCAGGGATTACCAGAACGAGGAGCCTCAGACAATGGAGTGTGTGGATCAGGCGGTGTTGGACAGAGCAAGCCAAAGCCGTATCCCCAGAAAAAGAACTACCTCGACACAAACAACCTATCGGTCCCTGCTTCATTTCCAGTGTCAATACATGAGATCTTGAAGGAACTATCGGCGATCAATATCCAGCGTTTTCCCAATGCAACACTTGATCTGCTGAGGACCTTTCTGGAGAAAACAATCAAGGCTTACGCCGAGGAATTGGGAGAGGAGATTAAGAAAAGTTCTAACGAGCGGGGGTTCGTGTACCTATCTAACTGCCTCATCTGGCTCGAGCAACAGTTCAAATCCTCTGGGCGGACCGCCTTCATTCAGCCCGTCCAGAAGATCCGGGATGGGCGCTATGGTTTTGTAGGTTCCAAGGCTCACCTCGATGCAACGAATCATAACCATCACATATTTGCTACACCTGACGATGTTCGTGAATGTTGGGCGAGCATTGAAGCAGTGTTGAAAGCGATTCTCAAGCCATGACCCAGACAGTGGTATCTGGACGTAAACGATTGACAATTTCGCCGCTACGCTACCCGGGCGGTAAAGGCTTACTATATTCGCGCCTTCGTACAATCCTCCGGGTAAATCATCTCACCTCAAGTATTTACATTGAGCCTTACGCAGGAGGCGCCGGAGCAGCGCTTGCGTTACTTATATCAGGTCAGGTCGAGCAAATTGTCATCAATGATCTCGACCCCGCTGTGTTCGCATTCTGGAACGCAGTCGTCACTCAGGCCAACGATTTCGCTGCTCTTCTCAACAGTGTTGAGCTGTCCGTGGATGAGTGGGAAAGACAGCATGAAATCTATCTAACCGCCGATCGTGATGACCATCTTCAGCTTGGATTCGCGACTTTCTATCTCAATCGAACTAATCGTTCAGGAATTCTGAACGGCGGTCCCATCGGGGGGAAAAATCAAAAGGGCAGATATAAGATCGATGCTCGTTTCAACCGTGAAGGCCTGTCCGAGCGTATTCGTTTGATCTCATTACATGCAGACCGTATTTCCGTTTCTAATGAGGATGGCCGTCGCGTGATAGAGCGATACTCAGCTCGTGATGACGCTTTTATTTACGCCGATCCGCCATACTTCGAGAAGGCAGGGTCTCTTTATCTAAATGCATTCCACAGCTCCGACCATCAGGCTCTCGCCGACTGCCTTGCGAGTGTGCATCGAGCAAAGTGGATTCTCACCTATGACAATGTTCCTACAGTGGCGACGCTCTACCCAAACTATCGGAGGCGTCTCTTTGCGCTGAACTACTCGGCTCACCGCGTAATGAAAGCTAGTGAAATCATGGTATTCTCGCCCGAGTTGTCTATTCCTGAGGAAATCGAGTCCGCTCATACCGACCTTGTGCGGATGGCAGCCACCACTACAGAAGGAGGACGCTGATGGCGCGGCTGAGTCAAGTATCGCCAGATGAACTTATCCTCGACCTCGAGAATCCGCGTATCCCCGATGCAAGGTTTGCTAACGAAATAGAAGCAATCGCCTACCTCTACTCACAGGCAGACCTGGGTGAATTGATCCAATCGATCGGGAACTCGGGGTGGCTTGACTTCGAGCCTTTAATCGTGGAGGAATCAACAAGGACTGTTATAGAAGGAAATCGGCGTCTTGCAGCCCTCCGTATTATTGCAAATCATCAACTCCAACAGCGGTTCAAGGTGACGCTGCCGAAACCTCTGCATCTGAACGCAAAACCAGATGAAATTCAAGTTAACTACGTTGGTAGTCGGAATGAGGCACGCGACTTTATCGGGTTTAAGCACGTTAATGGAGCATTTAAGTGGGACTCGTATGCGAAAGCGAAATTTGCGCACTCATGGCTTCAGGATGGAGATGATATCGATGAAGTTAGCCGGAGGCTAGGTGACGGGCACAACACAGTATGCAGACTTGTAAACGGTGTCGTTATACTAGAGCAAGCGGAGAATACTAAACTTTTTGATCGTGAACGCCGGTCTAAGAAGTCTTTCTATTTCTCTCATCTTTACACTGCACTCTCTACATCTAATGTTCGAAAGTATCTCGGTCTGCCTGAGAATGATAACTCGGTACTTCCTCCGCAACCAGTTCCTGCATCGCGTCGGATTCAACTGCGCAACCTCTTGTCATGGCTCTACGGACAAGAAGATGAGCCTGCGGTTATTAGAAGCCAAAATCCTGATCTTGGACGTCTTACTAAAGTGTTGGAAAGTGAGCGGGCGACGCATCAGCTTGAAATGTCTCGCGATCTGAACCGCGCTTTCGATCTCGTGGAAGACAAAGCAAGAGCGTTCGAGAAAGCGTTCTATCAACTTGCCAATTCTTCTGAAGATGTTTCTCGAATTATTGCACGCTATGATCCAAAGTCAGATTTACTTGACGAGGCAGAATCGGTTCTTCGTACGGTGACGATCGTGGTTAATTCTATAAAAAAGGCTCACTCCGAAGGGTTGCTTTCAGATGCGAGTTAATGTGCCTTTCGAACGCTCGACGAGGAGCGTCGCTGCTGACTGGGTTGAGTTGGTCGCCTTATTGAATACATCCGTTGCCAACGAGCAGAACCTGATTCGAAGCCAGGCTATTATTCGAGAGTCTGACCATGGTACTGTTCTGACTGACGTTGACGCTGAACCGGTGGATGAGGAGATTCTGGAGTCTGAAAACGACGCTCTTTCCGAACGTGTCTACGAGGAACTTACCTACCGTGAACAAGTGCTAGGCTGTCGGTATCCGTTCGAGGTTGTATCAGAGTATGGTAAGTGGGCACTGCAACGGCGAAAACCTAATGATGATGCGGAGGAGGCTGCACACAACTGCTACGTTTGTTGTCTTTTGATCTCGGCGATTCACTCCGATTTGCTGCCGACCCAGAATGATCATGATGTTTTCAAAGGCAGTGCGCAGGTGCTGCAGATTGAATCGTACCTGACAGCGGCCGAAGTTTTAGGCGGCTGTGCATACTGGTTCGGCTTCCCACGACCTGACGGCTCGGGAATGCTTAAAGCGATCCAAGACCTGGCGTTGTCAATGGGGACCGCAGTGGCACCGACATATCGACCTTTGGGACTTTCGCCTCATGCCAAAGACGAAACCGTAGATATCGTTGCATGGCGCCCGTTTCTTGACGGGCAGTCCGGTTCTATTGTTGCGTACGGGCAGGTTGCATCTGGCCGGAATTGGGATACTAAACCCATTAAGTCGTTCATTGACGGTCATTTTCTTTCCTGGTTCACTAAGGTGCCTTCACATAAGTATATCGAACTGCTTTTTGTTCCGTTTCCGCAGCACCACGAACAGCCTGAGGAGGTGGGTCGAGATTTTCGCGTCATCGCGTCAGAGAGGGCTCGGCTTCGCGAGAAAGACTACGGGGTGGTGATCGACCGTCTCCGTCTCACTGAGTTGATGGCGCTTTCGAAGGTTAATGAGAGGTATGACAGAAGCGAGTATGAACGGTATGAAGCAGAAGTTCAAGCTTGGATTGCAAATGCGTTGCTTTATGCTCGAAAGGAAGATACGGTGTCGTGATCTGAGTTTGTAATATTGGCGCGGTTAGGCTGGTCGGTCAGATTGTATGTATTGACGAGTAATGTCAATTGAGTTTCTCAGTGGGGTGCGTGGTGTTTCTCGGACTGGGGGAGTATTTCTTCCCCTTGAGCCGATAGGTTAGATCCCATGCCAGCAGCGAGATACTCGGAGGAGTTCAAGGCGCAGGTCGTGCGTGAAGTCATCGAGCAGGAACGCACTATCTCGTCGGTCGCCTCTTCGTATGACCTTGTCCCCCAGGCGGTAGGTAACTGGGTTGCAAGATATAAATAGGAGCACGCCACCGACCAAGACCGCAAGAAGGCCTCCGAGTCGGCCGAGATCGCGGAACTAAGAGCAGAAGTCCGTGAGCTGCGTCACACCTGACTCGTGACGGTTTGGTGGAGGCTGGGTTTTGAGGTGGGTTTTTCGTTGGTATCGGGTGGTGGTTGTGGGTGTGCTGGCACACTAAGGGGCCGGTAGGGTCGGGCGGTGGACTGCTGGGTGTTTTTCGGACACTGCTTGTTTGGTGTTTCAGGCTGCCTTGGTTAGGTCCAGGAATTCTTGCTCGATCTTGTTAGGCGTGCGGTATCCCAGGGCTGAGTGAAGGCGCACATGATTGTATCTCAGCTCGATCCACGAGGCAATATCGTTGATCGCCTTCTGTCTCGTGGGGTACACCATTCTATGCACTCTCTCATTCTTGAGCGTGGCGTTAAATGATTCCACCCACGCATTGTCCCAACATACCCCCGTACGACCCACGGACGGCCGGATACCATAGGCCTTCAGGTGGTCCAGAAACTTCTGAGACGTGTACTGACTGCCCCGGTCGGAGTGAAAGACTGTCACACCTTTCTCAACCGGACACCGCTTTGCTGCCATGTCGATGGCCTCACACACCAGCGAGGTGCGCATATGATCAGCCATCGCATACCCCAAGACTTTCTTCGTGCAGCAGTCCAGAACCGTAGCAAGGTAAACGAACCCGGCCCACGTACTGATGTAGGTGATATCCCCGCACCACTTACGTCCAGGCTCGTCGGCAGTGAAGTCCCGCCTCATCAGGTCGGGGCGCTGATCGAGATCCTCGGCCGGCACGGTAGTTCGGACCTTCGCCCGTGGCTGCGCGGCCTCAAGGCCCAGGTCGTGCATGATGGAACGGATCGTGGCGCCATCTGCCCTCAAGCCACGCCTCTCCAGGTAGGCCTGGATCCTTCGATACCCATAAGTGCCATCGGAGTCGGCAAAAGCATCCTTAATCATGATACTGAGCTCTTTTCTCCTCACCCTGGCGATGGACTCAGGTCGGTCGCGCCAGAAGTAGTAGCCGGACCGTGAGACACCGGACCACTGGCACATCGAGGCAATGGGGTAATGGCCTTCTTCGCGATTGATGAGCTCGTAGCGCTCGGTCACGGTCGTTCCTTCGCGAAGAAGGCGGCTGCTTTTTTCGCCGAGCTCGTTCTCCTGACGCAGCTCCCTGTTTTCCGCTCTCAGCTTCGCGATCTCGGCTGACTCGGAGGCCTTCTGGCGGTCCTGGTCGGTGGCATGATCTTTTCTGTATTTTGCGACCCAGTTACCTACCGTCTGGGCCACAAGATCGTACGAGGCCGCCACTGACGCTATCGTGCGGTCCTTCTCAATGACTTCACGCACGACCTGGGCCTAGCAGCTCCTCCGAGTATTTCGCTGCTGGCATGGCATCTATCCTATCAACTCACAGGAAGAAAAACTCCCCCTGTCCGAGAAACACCACGCACTCCAGTCCGAAACGCACGCAGACTCGCCCGAGACGAAACCGGCGCAGCCAGCGCCGGCATGTGGCACCCACGCAACAGTTTGCGTGCTGATGACGTCGAAAAGCAGTTCCAGCACAGAGCGCACCGCGAGGCAGACTATTATACAGCCAACGGCGAAGGGAGGAACCAACTACCCAACGACACCGCCAGGGACACCGGATCAACGAAGACAAGTGCTAACCGCACCGAGGCTGCTGCGACTGACAAAAAAGGGACTGACGACACCAGTCGTTCCGCTACGTCGAGCTCCGATAAAGTTGGAACTAGACCACATACAGATAGTCCACTGTCAGAAGTACAGAGCATGCGAGGACGTCCAGTTGACGACGTCCTTGACGCAATTCCCGACGACTGGACTGTCGACACTCCCCGAAAGGAGCCTGATGGAATTCGATTTCAAAACCCTCACCGTAATGGCGAACAGATAATTTACAAACCGGGCAAACCCCAGGCCAAAGATCCTCTACACTCGGGACCTTACCTTCGAGTTTCAGAGGGCGGCAAAGTTTATCGAATCCCACTGGAAGGGAATCCAGCATTATGATTGATCCAGCTACAGCAGAAGTGCTCTTCATGGGGACGGAAGCCGAGACGAGTGGCCTTGAGGCTTTCAATGCCATCAAGGACGAGGAGAGCCTGGATAACAACACGGCCGCCGTCAGAACAATCAGTATTCTTACACAATTACTTAACAGCAGAATGATTGAAATATGGCTAGGAGATCCTAAATCGCGCGATCCAATATATCGACCCAACGATCCCGTAGGGGCTACAATTATTACAAAACAGAGGATTCTGACAATGGATGAGCCGGACGGCAGAATGTTGGTGTACATCACCACTGACGCAGGAGAGAACCTCCTCAAAAATTCATAAAAATCCAGGTCAGCCTTCTTGAAATACGCAATCGCGATCACGTCGATGGACAAAGACCTCCAATGAAAGATTATTCAGGACATAACTATAAGACCTCACGCCGAGAGGTAATTATAGTAGTTTACGATAATGTACTCAAAGGCCGCCAATAGTTGCCCTTGAGGACCACTCAGATCTTCGATATGAGTACTACCTGCTGGACGGCACATCTAGCCTGGTTGATATTGCGACTTACGTTCACGGCGACGGCGGCGAGCCCTTGAAAGCTCTTCGCGTTTGAGGGCTGTGGTTGGCGGGGCTTCTTGATGCGCTGGGGGCGGCGTGGGAGTCTCTGAGCTGGGAGCAGAAGCTCGGGCTGATGCTCTTCGCCGGGGCCATGATCCTGTTGTCAGGGGGCACGCTCGGTCTGGCCTTCGAGGTCGGTATGGGCGTGGCCACCGTGCTCGGCTCCGCCCGCGGAGCGGCCGCCTTCACGCGCGACCCCCAGGGCACAGTGACCCGGTACCTGTCCACCCACACACCAGCCGAGATCGCCCTGGACCTGGCCACCGCTGCCCTGACCACGGTCGCCGGCGGAGCCGCCAGCGCCATGGGCGGCCAGGTCGCCCGCGGAGCTTACGCCGCCACCCGCGAGGCCGAGTACGCCGCCTGGCTGTGGCGCACCGACCGAGCCGCATGGCGCCAATACGTCCGAAACGCACGCAGGCTCGCATGAGACGAAACCGGCGCAACCAGCACCTCCATGTGGAGCCCACGCAACGGCCTTCCCGCATACTGGGACGACCCGAGGAGAGTACAAGAATGGTTCAACAATCTCCCCACACAAACAAACCCACCAACCACACCTGCATACCAGCACCAACACAGAGCGCTAGGAACGGACATGGAACGCCATATTTCATCAGGTGTTGGAGATGAGATATGGGCCAACTCTGTCACCATAGACAGAAAAAGTGAAATCACCATGGCGTGGGACGCAAAGTACACCGAATCAGGACCCAAAGCTCTATACGAAGGTCGCGCCCCAAAAATTCATCATCAAAAAGTTCGATACCGAAATAGAGAAATACAGAGAGGTGATAAATTAGCCAAATAATCCAGTATCGCAACTCAACCTGGTAACCAACACCCCCGAAGCCGCAACATACCTGGGAAACAGGGCAAGAGAAGCCCTCGACCCCAATATCACCTTGACCGTTTACGTAATTCCATGACATCTCAAGGCAAGGAAAACCATGGGTGTTAGCTTCCTATTTCCAGAACTCAGCGCAAAACAAACAATAATAGACGGAAATAGATTCCTTACCGAAGCCAACAAAAAATGGCCTGGGAGCAGAGTTCTACGCTGGGGAGAGGATGAGCGAGAAACTGACGTTGACATCATCATCGACCCCGACGACATGGCAGTCACCGTCAGTCACTTTCGCGACAATAAACTCATCTCAGCTGATGGAGCATTAGATTTTGAGGAGGCGGCCAACATCGCCGTCTGGGTCCGTTCACTGAACCCCGACCCAAATCTGGTGCTGTGGTTCACCACCAGCGTCTTTGACGGACACACCGTTCTCACCCCCGACATCACACCACAACAGGTCATCGACCAGTGGGTCAACCACACAGAGCACGACCCCTACATCGAGTACCCCCAGTACTTCCACTAACGGAGACAACCATGAGATGGGACCTCAGCTTCAGGCGACAAGCACTCGGCGACCCGTTCTCGGAGGGACGTCGGGTGTGGGAGTGGATCCAGCAAATCAGGCCCCTGCACCCCTCCCTGGACCTGTGGCGCCCCACCGCCGACAGCCCCCAGGAGGCCGAACAGGCACCCCCCCATCACCCAGGACTACCTCCTTCAATACATCCACGACGCCCAAACCACCTCCCGCTACCCAGACTTCGGCCTCACCCCGGCCTTCTCCGGACAGATCAACCAAGGCAACAAGCCATGCTGAGCTTCAACAGGCCCGCCTCAGGTGACGCCGGCATTGTACTGATGATCGGAGAAGAACTCGGGGCCGCCCTGGATACCAGCGAAGACCTAGCCGACACCCTCATGCACACCACCGCCAACACCTTCACACCCGGAATCATCGGAACCCTAACCCGCAAAGAGCGCCCACGTTCTGCCACTCCACCCCCCTACAGATTGGACTGCCAGGTGTTTTTCGGACACTGCTTGTTTTCTTACTTCAGGCTGCCTTCGTTAAGTTCAGGAGTTCGCGTTCGACCTCGTTAGGGGCGCGGTATCCCAGGGCTGAGTGAAGGCGAACATGATTGTATGTCAGCTCGATCCACGAGGCAATATCCTTGACCGCCTTATCCTTCGTGGGATACACCATTCGGTGGACTCTCTCATTCTTGAGCGTGGCATTGAACGACTCCGCCCACGCATTGTCCCAGCACACCCCGGTACGCCCCACCGAGGGACGAATGCCATAGGAGTTGAGGTGGTCCAGGAATCTTTGAGACATGTACTGACTACCTCGGTCCGAATGAAAGATCGTCACACCCTCCTCAATCGGACACCTGCGTACCGCCATGTCAATGGCCTGGCACACCAGGGAGGTACGCATGTGGTCGCCCATCGCATAACCCACGACCTTCAAGGCGTCAGCAGTCCAGAACGGTCGCAAGATAAATGAATCCGGCCCACGTCCTGACATAGGTGATATCTCCACACAGCTTCTTGCCGGGCTCATTGGCGGTGAAGTCCCGCCTGAGCAGGTCCGGCCGCTCATCCAGGTCCTCAGCCGGCATCGTGGTGCGGACCTTTGCCTGCGGTTGCGCGGCCTGCAGCCCCAGATCACGCATGATGAACCGAATCGTGGCCCCGTCGGCCCGCACACCGAGCCGCTCCAGAATCACCTGGATTCGCCGGTACCCGTAGGTGCCATCGGAGTCCTCAAAAATGTCCTTAATCAGGATGGCCAGCTCCTCCCTCCTGATGGCCGTCTGTGACTGGGGTCGGTCGCGCCAGG
>ERZ773043.1259-NODE-1259-length-14368-cov-7.662405_pt1 | contig 14368 bp, 21 predicted proteins | sample MGYA00580636_ERZ773043 | MGnify/ENA primary metagenome ERZ773043 (study PRJEB29015, sample SAMEA2737992) | human oral metagenome | biome: human oral; feature: human-associated habitat; material: dental | place: China | collected 2065 ... | reverse complement strand
CAGCCTGGCCCTGAAGTGGCGCGACGAGATGCGCGAGAAATTCGGCCTTGAGTTCGTCATCGTGGACTCCGCGCGCCTGGCCGCCGACCGGCGCGAGCGCCCGGATGATGACCGTGGCCTCTTCCTCGGACAGGGACTGGAGAAGCTGGCTGCCGACGTGGCGCGAGCCACCCTGATGCGGGAGCGCTTCGCCCCCGCACCCAGGCACCAACCGCTCCTGCTCGGCCGATCCCGAGTGTGGTCGCCAGCCGACTACACGGTGCCGGCCGGCACGATCGTGGAGGACGCTCTTGACCTCCCAGCAGACGCCGTGTTCACGGCCGTCTGGTACGACTCCCGCGATCCGGGCTACGACATCTCTGACGGGCGGGGAGTGAGCCCGCTCCTGCGCCTCATCGACAGCCCCGAGGCCGACGGCATGGCCATCACCGCCGCAGAGCCCACAGGAAGCAGCACCTGGCGCCCATGGGCCCCACAAGGCGTCTCCCAGCGCACGCTCTACGGATGGCGGTACGTCATCCACACCGGCGAGGGTCCCACCCTGCGCGAGCTCGGAGGAAGCCGGTTCTTCAAAGACTTCATCACCGTCGACAAGACAGAGGAGCATCACTTCAAGAACGCAGTAGCCCTCCCGAACGAAGCTGACGGCGGTTACACCGGCCCCCTGCCCGGCGAGCCCCACCGACGCATCCAGCAAGTCAGCGACGGCAACTTCACCAAACTCAACCTCGACGCCGAGCACGACGGACAGTGGGGCTGGCTCGACCGCTTGGTGTGGCGCTCCGACACCGTTGACGAGGCTGACGTCCGCAAGGCCGCAGAAGGCCTCCTTCGAGGAAACGACCTGTGCTGGGCCGACATCGACGGCGCCGAGATCAAGACCCTCGACGACAGTACTCCCGACAGGGGTGTCGTCGAGGAGCCCAGACCGCCCCTCAAGAGGGGCAGGTTTCTCCAGTGGGTGAGCCGCCTCGCCGAGGGTAGCGGCTGACGACTGCCCGTCGGCTATGGAGGTGACCGTGAGTAGATCCTGACCGCCCCCTGGGGTGCACACCTGACATTCTCGGCTCGCACCGATAACTGACAATGTTCAGAAGTGACCGATTTAGATTAAGTGGAGATATAGTATGAAACGAAAGACAACGCCAGAGGCTATTCTGTCTAGATTTGTAAAGCATACCCTGAATCTGGGGTGGTTAAATACGAGGACGATCCACCGGTATCTAGCTTCGGAGGTTGAGGAGGCAATTAGGTGCGCCGCCCTCCCTGGGTTAGGTCCTGCGGTTAGGGAGTGGGCCTATAGCACTATCAAACTGAATACCCCTATAAAAACTAGGAATGTTGATGAGATTGTTTTCAATCTTCTAGAGAACTGTCGCATTTGGGAGCCTGTGCTGATTTGTGACGCTTTATCCCTTGAGCCGGGCTATAAGGTGGCGCTATTAAGTGCTGACCTGAATGCAATATCTATTACCGAAATAGAGCGTGCGTATATAGATAAGCCGTCTGATATCTTTGGAACAGGCCTTGCGGTCAATGGGTATCGGTTGGATCGTTGGGGGACGTCGATCAGCGAAGCGCGGTTTGATGAATCCACAATGATGGTGTACGAGGATGCACGGCCACCCGTGCGTATTGCCGAAATAAATCATCATACGCTGGAACTGGTCGGGGCAGTGAAGCAACTACGAGAATGTCAGAACAAGATTAAATCGATGCAGCCCCAAACGCCAAGTGAGGTACACCTGCTGCGCGAAGAGGTTAACTGGCTTGAAAGCGCCCTAGTTACACTTAATCGGTTCGGTGTGACACAAATGGTCACATGGGAATAACTCAATGTCCAGAATCGACCGATATTAGAAGGTAAATGATGGACCTCAATGTAATTTACTTCTTTTTTCCTCAAACTGTAGCAATCTTGTCATTGGTTGTTTTGTGGTTCGCGATTGAGAAGCGGAAAGTATCTAAAGATGACTGGCCCGATTATGTCATCGTGTCTGCATGCGTAATTCTGTTCGTCTCTCAGGTTGCGTTCTGGGTGCTTATGTGGCCGCAGTATCATTACGTCCTAAAGTGACCGATAGTCAACAGATGAAGTAGAAAGATCGGAGAAGCAGTATGACGTTCGAAACCATAACACTCACCTTCAGGCAGAAGGTGCTTCTCGATCGCGCGATCGAGAATGAAATCGCCAACCTTCGCGGTGACGCAAAAGACTTAGGCCTATTAACCAAGGAGCTAGGTGACGAGTACGAGGATCTCCTGAAACTCATCACCGCCTGCCGCTCCTTCCGGGTCGAGCCCCCAGCACCCGAGGAGCTCGTCGACAAGGAACAGATCATCCTCGAAGACAATATCTGACTAATGGAGGCGTTCAGAAGTGACCGACTTAGATTATTAAGGAGAAATTATGTGTGCCGAACGTCGAGGCCTTGACCGGTTCGCTAGAGACTTCACCTTAGGATACCTAATGATGATGCTCCTGGTGTTGTTCATCGTTGCTGCCACGATCGCTAAAGCATTCGGGTATGCAGTAGCGGACGTTTGGATGATGAATATCGTCTACACCACTGTGGCGGCCGTTTTGGTCGTAGCAATACACGCGGTTCTTTCCCTGCGCCCTAGATTAGAGTGGTACTCTGTTCCTGCGAAGTATAGGATTGCACTTATTGCTTCATATGCAATAGTTCCCGCATTGTTCATTTCATTGATTCAGCTATACGGGGTGAGATCGATTGGGTCTGTAGTGCTCCTTCCGATCCCTGCGCTCGCCACAATATTCTTGATGATGTTTTATTCGGAGCTGACTGACGATCATGACACGGATGTCAATCGTAAGTGACCAAAAGTGACCGATTTAGAGATAATAGGGAGGAAATATCGTGCATGATCGATTTGATAAACAGTTCACCCTAGTTGCCACCACGATGACATCCGCATGTATTCTCAAATTAGGTGCCCTAGTTGCGATAGAAGTGGGGTATTCAACGGCGGGACCATGGATGGATGACATTGGCTCAGTCGTCATTGCCGCTTTCCTTGTATCTGGGATACGTTCTATTACTCGCAATTTTCAGAGAATGAAATGGGAGAGTGTTCCCGTGAGAATCAAGGCCACACTTATCGTCTACTACATTGTAGTTGTCGCAGGAACTATCGCTTCAATACTCGGCTATGCAGCCCGATTACTCTCTTCGGTAACAATGATTCTCTCCGCAGTGTTCTTCACGATGATTGCAATGGCGAATTGCACTCCCCAAACTGACGTAGATTACGACAGCGCCGTCCTGAAGTGACAATTTATGGAGTGTGTAATGATGGCTAAAAAATTCATTAGAATAGTGGCAGACTTCTTTAAAAAGCGAACAAATCAACAAAGAGAGAAAGATGCAGAAATATATATCGAACATTTTAGCTACCACATTGAAATCAAAAGCGATGGAAAGCGAACCTATATTAGACATCTATGTGCAGACGATGTTTTTCGTGGACATGTTTTAGGCAAGTATGTAGTGCGAGTGGAGGCATCTTCACTGAGTGACCTTGAAGTGCGTACACGGGCCTACATCAGCAATGTTGTATCTAAAGGTGGAAGGGCATTCGTCGTGAAAGGAGTAGGCGTAGAGCGTATCCGTGAGATAGAAACTCATTTACTTACCAGTGCTATACATGGACTACAGAGTGAGACGTCCTGACTACGCGTCCAAAGGTGACCGATTTTGGACGCCGCCCAGGCCGCCGGCAACACGCCGACGCCGCAGTGTCCAGAACCCGCGTCCAAAACTAGTCCTCACATAAATGCCTACCCAGAACGGACTACGACCATGCTGAAGTACCTGTGCCGGGCGATAGTCGCCGTCATCCTCCTAGGCGCACTCACCTACAACGCCGCCGGTTTAATGCGGTTCCTGGAGAGAGTTCTGTCCGCTCCCCCTTACCAGCAGGCGGCAGGGATCATCTTCGTCGCTGTGATCGTGCTGCTCGGCAGCATCTTCTGGAACTGTGCAGCAATGGTGGTGGGCAACGACGGCCCACCTATCGCATCAATACCGCTAGGTGTTCGCCTGGGAGCCGGCACCACGAGTGACCTGGAGCGCTGGGCCGAGATCCACAAGAACAAGGGCGAGTCCACAAAGGACGCCGTCAAACGGCTAGAGCCACTCTGGAACCAGCGTGAGCTCGGCGAAGACATCTCCATCACGCAGCGCCGCCGCCACGAAGCCGCCCATGCCGTCATTACCTACGCGCTGGGAGGCACCGTCAAGTCCGCCGACGTCCACCAGCAAGGCAACGTGGGCGGAAATGTTGAGTACTTCCCTCCGATCCCGTCCTCCGGTCCGGCGCACACCATGTGGGTGCGTCTCCAGATCACCGTCGCCGGCGCAGCCCAGGACACCATCGACGGCATCCTCAACGCCGGCTCCAGCACCGACATCGACAAGGCCCTATGGCAGGCCGTCACACTCACCGCAGCCGCCTGGACCCCCGATGGCTACACCGGACCGCTCAACCCCAGTGACCTCATCACCTACGCCCTCGAGACCAACAAACAGCTCCTGGCAGAGCGTCAGCACGCCGTCGCAGCCATTGAGACGGCGCTGACCGACAAGGACAAACTCACCGGCGTCGAAGTCCACCGAATCCTCAACAACCTCAACACCCCAGCCCTGAAGCTAGCTGTAGAGGCAACCGGCTGACCGGGTGTGCGCGCACGCTCCACGACTCACATGACGGCCACCCATCAAGAGGAGCCGGCCACCAGACAACAACCAGTAGGAACTAGAAGGAGTTGGCTATGACCCAGTCCACGACACTCGCCCTGCGCGACGACGCCCGCTTGGAAGAGAACCTTCAGTGGCTCATGAGAGTTGCTGCGCTCGACGAGGACTACATCGCTACCTGGCCCATGAAGGCCTGGCAGCAGTGGTCCAGGCTCATGGACACACCCCACGGTGAGCCCTGTCCCGTGACCCCTGAGTGGATGTGGCCCCTCACCGCGGACCGTTCCATAGCAAGGACAGCGCCGTACCCCAGTCTCGGGTTGGTCTTCTCCTCCCACGACTGGTTCAAGGAGAACCAGCTTCACCCTGACCTGCACCTCGACGTCGACGCCGCACCCAGCCCGCCGATGCCTGGACTCATCGAGCTCCACCAGGCGTGGCAGCAGGCCACCACCTGGGGACTGCACCCCGCCGTCCTGCTCGACCTCACCCCCGATGCTCCCTGGGGAAGCGCTGTCAAGGCCTGCATCGGAGCCATCGCTGTCTTCGACGCTACTCCCGAGCAGATCACACAGCTCACAACCTACCTCGGGAGCGACCGCCTCCGCGCGCCCGCTCCGGCCGGCTTCTGGGAGTCCAACGCCCCCACACCCGACGCAACTATCACCGAATGGAACTGGGACTTCTCATAAACCCGGAGGAACCAAGAAAGGCTCATAATCATGGAGACTAACCCCAAGAAGCCCGAAACCAGATTAAGTTTGACTCAAGTAGCATTCTGTATGGCACTCATCCTCGCGGCGATGTTAATTGCACTCAGTTCATCGTCGGATACAATCAAATTGCTTATGGTGGCGGGAGCTGGGGCGACATTGTTTATTATTACCCAAGTGAGTAATCGCCGTACAGTCAGGTGGCTCAAAAGCGTCTCGGGCGGTATTCCTCGTCGACGTCTCAGAGTGTGCATTTCTGGTCTTGATGTTGATGAGCCGAAAGTGTCTATTAGTCTTCCTCGTTTCGACCAAAGGATCGGAAAAACAGTCACCCGCGATACTGTCACTTCAGTTCCTAACAGTCCCGCAGCTCTGGCGGCCATCCGGGTAGTTGCAAACATGGGAAGAACGTCTCCGCAGCGACTGAAGTATCACGATGGGGAAGTCATCGTCGATCTTGTAGCTCTCGAACTTAGTAACTCAGAGATCGAAGCCTGGAGAGAACTGAACAAGACCTACGATCAGTTAGTCCAGGAGGTAGCGGACGGATATACAAGTGAAGGAAATTCGCTCAGGGAGACAGTTCTCAACAAGCTTGAAAGCTACGCCACCGAAACCATGGAGGAGAGTCGGTCATGAAAGAAACAATCAAGGATCAGGCGTCACTCAATCTACACTACGACGAAGCGATTCGCTGGCGCAGGATCTTAATCCTGTTAATAATTCTCACCGTACTCGTGACTATGGGTTTCAGTGTCGGTAACATGATGCTCTGGACTGTCATTGCGTTCATGTTGGGAGCAGCTGCTATAGTCGCATGCAGTGTCAAACTCAATGCCTACTATGATGCTATCGACAAATGGTGCGAAAGTGTTTCCGGTGGAACGGGTTATAGGCAAATCAAGGTGATAGTAACTGATCTGAGTGACGGCAGCATACCTAAGGTTGGGTTTTATATCAGCAGTTCCAATAAGCTCGATACGTCTCCTATTTTTCCGCGAGCCGGGACGCCGGCAACCAAGAGCGCTGCGGAATGGGTTGCTCAGTGGCAGGCAGTAGCACCCGAACAAGTACACTGTCGCGACGGCCGGATTATCGCGGATATACGTGTCATTGACCTGGATGACGCAGACCTTCCCAGGTGGGCGCAACTCAACCAGATCGTCAAGACCGCACGCAAGGAAGTGGTCGACGGAATGAACAGAGACGGAGTGACAGACAAGGAAAAAATGCTCAAGAATCTGAAAACATACGCAGCCAGCAACGACGGAAAGGTCAGGTCATGAACTCATCGATTTTCACCTGGAAGGAAACCATTGCTATGGGAATGATCTGCGTGGCAGTCGCATCCCTGGCCCTGTCGCCTAATGAGCAACTGTTTCCGTTGCTTATTTTGACGGCTATCGCACTTATTACTGTCGCAGCGCTCATAGTGAGCAAGCGTCGACGTAAATCAGCAGACGGTTACAAGCGTCAGCGTATTGAGCTGCGTCTGACAGGCCTCAACAAGATCGAGGACGGTGGGTTGTGTCTTGCGGTCCGCACGATCGAAGGCACCCGCTCGTTCGACGAGCTGTCCACCCTCTGTCCACCAGCGGGAAGCGTCGCCACCAGGGAAGCTGCACAGTGGGCCGCCAGCTACATGGAGAAGCACCCGGAGCGTGGTACCTACCAGGCAGGTGCACTCATCATTGACGTCAGCGCATCCGACTACACCAATGACGATCCGCGTGACTGGGTCACACTGAACCGCGTCGTTGACCGGGTCATCGGAGAGGTAGCCCGCCAGCAACCAGCGATCACCGCGGGCACGCTTGCGATTCAACCCGCCAAAGACATCCAAGCGCGCCTGGCGTCCTACGCCCGCTCAAACCCCGCAGCCGAGGAGGCTACACGATGAGTTCAAACAACATCCCAAGAAGGACGCTCCAGTGGGCGCGGAAATTGATGAAAATGATCACGGTTTCGGCCGTGATGGTACTGTTGGCGCATGTAATTGTCGTCCCATACCTGATCAAACCGTTTTACATCATGCTTGTCTCAGACCCCAATAAATTGACAATGTTCGATGTTTTAAAGTCGTTGCCGCTTATCGTTGGTGCCACGATAGGTGTGACATTCATAATTATGGTTTTCATCTCATGGCTGCTTGGTAGAAGAATGAGCGGATGGGTTCCCATTTGCACTCTATTGACAGGACTCAGCGTCATTGCGTCAATTCATGGAACAGGACTCCAGGCTCAATTGCAACTTCCATTCGGACTGTGTCTGATCTCATGGGCTGCTATAGAATTGCAGTTCAGTGTGACCTACGTTTATATTGATCTTGATTCTGTTCGATTTCGAAGTGACGCGGCTGGCAGTCACTAGGAAGCACATTCGCACACTAGGAAATGAGACTTAATCATGATCAATGCACTCAATACAATGTTGTCGCCAGTTAAACCTTACGGGACTCTGATCATCTTCCCTACACTAGCGGGATTAGGTGCCTGGATCCTCTACGATACCCACAGCAGAATCATGTCGCCGTCACAATTCGATATGTCTATCTGGGATACCATTGAACTTTACATCGCCTTGATGCTGACGGCTGCTCTGCTCCTTGCGATGTTGTTGACGCCTGTGATTCTGTTAAGTATGCTCGTCGTCAGATCACTCGACATCAACATTTCCGGCATGGTTAGGCGCTTGAAGAGCCTCCCGGCGCGCCTGGTGTCCTACGCCCGTTCTAACTCCGCTGACGGGGAGACCTCATGATGATCTCAAGAGATGTCCGCGCAGTGCTGCTCCGCTGGGTGTGGTGGCTGGTGAGGACGATCGCGGCTACTGCTGTGGCCACGTACGCGGTACGCATAATGATCATCCCGTTTCTTATCGAGCCCGTCCTCGGCATAACCAGTTACGGGATGTACTCCAAGCTACTATATGGCGGTATCGCATTTTTCTTCGGAGCATTCATAGTATTCTCGTTGGTTCGGGTTCTGCTTGTTGAAGAAGTGGGCGCAAGTGGCTCCCTGAAGCTGAACGGGTGGATCGCTACGTCGATGTGCCTCACCAGCGTCGGAGTTTTTGCAACCAGACGGGGAACAGAATCTACGTCGAGCATGTTAGCACTGACTCTCCTATTATTTAGTGCGATCATCCTCTTCTTCATCATCGGCACCGCCGACAGACAGGGCGCCCCTATCGGCGGCGCGTCATGGCGAGTAAGGAGCAAGTAGTGTCTAGGTCTTTGCGAATGGGGGTCGTGGTCGACTACCAGAACGTGCACCTTGTGGCGGCTGATCTGTTCATGCCAGGCCGGCCGGCGTGGAAAGCATTGATCGATCCGTACCGGTTCGCCTGCCAGCTCGCCCTGGCCAGGGCGTCCACAAACAAGCAGGACGATCGTCTCGCCGAGGTCACCAGGGTGGAGGTATTTCGGGGGCAACCGATCGTGGAGGACGACCCCGTCACCCACCAGCGCAACCTGGAGCAGGCCCAGCGGTGGATCCGTGGCCACGCCACCACCGTGGGTGTAAACCTGCACCCCCTGACCTACGACTGGGACTACCGGGGCGACCGCATGGTCCCGGTCCGGCAGACGCGTCGGGAGAAGGGCGTCGACGTGCTGTGCGCTCTGACTCTGGTCGACATGGCCCGCTCCGGCCTGTACGACGTCGTGGTGCTGGCGTCCTGGGACCGGGACCTGGCTCCCGCTCTGGACCACGCAGACCGCGCCGGCCGCGCCAAGGTCGAGGCCGCCAAGTGGCACAGCCCCAGTCAGCCTGACTCTGACGGCTTCCTGCGCACCACGAGGAGGCTGTGGACCACCCCCATGACCAAGGATCACTTCCAGGCCAGTCTCGACCCCCGCTCCATCGATGACCTCCAGCTCCACCCGGCCGCCAGGAGAAGCGTGATGTCATAAGCACCATGGCCACCACCATCGGCTACGCCCGCGTCTCCACCACCAGCCAGCACCTCGACATGCAGCTCGACGCCCTGAAGGCGTCGGGCTGCACCCGCATCCACACCGACACCGCCTCAGGCGCCCTGTCCGCCCGCCCCGGCCTCGACCAGGCCCTGACCGAGCTCGACGAGGGCGACACCCTCGTCGTATGGCGCCTAGACCGCCTCGGACGCTCCCTACCCCACCTCGTGGCCACCATCGACAACCTCACCCGACGCGGAGTCAACCTGAAGAGCCTGCACGAGGCCATCGACACCACCACCCCCACAGGCCGACTCATGGTCCACCTCATCGCCGCCTTGGCCGAGTTCGAGCGCGAGCTCACCATCGAGCGAACCATCGCCGGCCTGGAAGCCGCCAAGGCCCGAGGAACCAACCTCGGCCGCCCCACCGTATGGACACCCCAACGCGCCGAAGCAGCCGCCGCTCTCCTGGCCGCCGGCGCCACCGTCACCCAGGTCGCCCAAGCCCTCGGAGTCAGCCGAGCCACCATCTACCGCCACGCCAACCCCTGACCGATCACACGCACAAACACAACACCACAAACGTATGACAATCATACGTGCCATTGACTTGTGTGTATGATCGTCATACACTAGTGGTGTCAGGGTTGCTACCACGATCTGAGAAGAGGGATGGCACATGCAGACCAGCGACGTTATCGAGTACACCGACAGTGATGGGCGGCCGCGGCGCGTAGTGGTCAGTGACCTGCTGAACACCGAGGAGACCGAGGGGCTGCTCCAGAACGCGGCCAGGAAGGCCGACGTCGCCGTGTTCAACGGCGACTACGAGCGCGCCCACGAGGACATCCTGGCCGACCTGGAGGGTGAGGTCGACGATGACGACCTGGCCTGTGTCTTGACTGGCGCCATCGATGCGGGTGTCAGCCGTTACCTGACGCCCCTGGACCTGGCTGCCGACGATGCCCGCCACGAGGCCTACGACCAGGCCATGTCCGGCCTGGAGTTCATCACCGACCGGATCCTCGCCGGCCGGGACGAGTCCGACATCCCCGTGTACGACGATGACCCCGCTGACCTTGTCGGGGAGTGGATCTATGCTGGCGATCCCGAGGCGGGGCCTCGGCTGTGCTACCGGTGGCACGCCGAGCTGCCGGGCGGCGTCGAGGTCGACATCGACAGCTTCGCCACCAACTCTCCCGACGGGGACTGGGGCGACGTCGAGGACACAGCCATCGACCTCACCCCCGCCCAGCGCAAGCAGCTCGCCACATGGGTCGCCAATCGGGTCGCCGACGACTACGCGGATCGCGTCGAGCGGGCCGCCGACGACGTCAAGGCCGCCCGCGAGCAGCTCGACGATCTGCTGCTCCAGGCCGTCCAGGCCGGCGCATCCAAGACCAAGATCGCCGCCGCCGCCGACATCACCCGCCAGACCCTCGACGCCCGCACCGGGCACTGGCGGCGCCGCGAGAGCGAGGTCGTCGAGCAGTAGCTCGACCACGCAATCCAGGCCTCGACACGGCCTGGGTGCCGGAGGTAGCATGGTGGGTAATCCGGATGGGTTGGCCCCCACACATGTGGGATGCCCAACCGCCCCGCGTATGCGGGGGTCGACACTCCAAGACACCAAGGGCTCACCAACCCCATCCTGGAGGGCTTCGAGAAGCATCAAGGGGCTTGCCCGCTACGCCAGCGGGCAAGCCCCTCTCTCATTCTCACCCATGAGAGCGAGCCATCAACAGGCAGAAGATGGAGTGAAAGGCAGGCAGTGGTTGAGGTAACCGAGCACACCTGCATCCACGTCCCAGGCCAGGCTATCGCCTGGGGGCCCGAGCCGGCCCCGTTCATGACCACGCTCGCCCTGGCCCGCCGATGCGGATGGGGCGACGAGGTCCACTACCGCCTCCACACCTGGGCCCTCGACGCCGGCATCGTCCGCGGCCGCATCGACGACGAGCCCCCACCCTGGGACAACCTCATGGCCCTCACCCCACCCAGCCAGCGCCTGGAAGCCATCAGATACGCATTCTTCCGTGAACCCCGCGCACTCATCATCCCCGACACCGTCGTCCTCCACTGGCACCACAGCACCCACCCCAGCCCACTCACCTACGACCGAGCCGGAGAGATCACCGGAGGCGGATGGGTCACCCCCACCGACACCTGGACCCTCACCCTCAGGACCCTCACCCACACCGGCGCCGACCCCACCGCCGCCACCTCATGGCGCGTCCCCGCCGGCCACATGGCCGACCTCACCGAGGCCATCACCCACACACCCGACCAACCAACCCCAAGCGAACCCAAGCTCACCCAGGCCGAAGACCAGCTCCTAGCCCGAGCCGGCCTGAACCGCACCCACCTCTGGACAAGCATCAGCAAACCCCTTGACACCCACAACATACCGCAATAAAATTATTGCATAGGGATTGGAGAGGCCAGTCCCACCCTCATCAAGGAGGACAACATTATGAGTGCCAAACAGCTCCAGATAGGTTTCGAGCTCCACGTCTATGGCCCAGGCTTTTGCTACCTGGTGCAGGCCGGCCACACAGACGTCATCGCCGACATTGAGCAGGTCACCGACGACAACTCCCCGGCCGCTGGCCAGTGGTTCTCGTCCCAGCTGGCTACCACCGGGTTCACCTCGCAGCCCGGGCGGGCCGCCCGAGCCATCGCCTGGGGAGTGAGCCCCGCCGAAGCCGCCAACAACACCCTCGACATCCTCAGCATCGAGCCACCCCAGCTCTACGGCAGCCGCAACGATGCCATCAAGAGGGAGATCATCGAGCCCCTCAAAGCCGAGGGCATTGGCTTCACCGGCCCAGTAGAGGACACCTACGACATCGAGGCGATCGCCGATGAACTCCTTACCACCACCGGGTCCGGCACCCGCTACCGCTACCTCCGCAACCCCGGCGTCCCCTTCTGGGACACCGTCACCCAGCACTCCCACTGAAGCACCCACATACGAGGAGAATGAAAATGGACTACCTTACCGAGCTCAACGTCGCCACCACTGAGCTGGCCAAGGGTGCTTTGGAGGCCCTGCGTGTCGCAGGGCGTGAGACCCACTTGGTCTCGGAGGGGCTTTGGGTGCTGGTCACCCGGCCGGCCGAGGAGGTGCGCACCGCGGTGGTGCGTACCAGTCCCACCGAGGTCGTCCTGGCCGCCGCCAGCGAGGCCGGCTACCAGGATGGCAAGCAGAAAGTGGAGCTCCAGCTCCATCTCTCCGACGATGGAGAGGCCAGGTACAACAACGGGTATCGGTTACCCGACCCCGTCATCTTCGTCTCCGAGATGGACGGCACCAACCTGCGTCAGTCCTGGATCACACGCGATCTGGCCGTCTGGGCCCTGCGTGGCGTCGCCCGCCACCTCGGCGAGTACGAGGCATGCAAGACAGGCCTCATCGAGTCGTTCGACGTGGACTACCACCTTGAGGGCGACCTGAGGGACGCCCTTGACGACGACCACGGCCTTTTCATCGGGCTGGGGCTTCACTCCCTGGCCAAGGACATCACCCGCGCCACGCGGGTACGGGAGCGGTTCGCCCCCGCACCCAAGGACCAGCCTCTCCTCCTCGACCGGGACCGTCCGTGGTCCCCGGCCGAGTACACCGTCCCCGCAGGCAGGGTTGTCGAGGACGTCCTCGACATCCCCCTGGATGCCGTGTTCACGGCCGTCTGGGACAACCCCGGCCGAGAACACGTCATCGACGGCTCCGAGGGGCGGGGCGTGTCCCCGCTCATCCGCCTGCTACACACCGCCCACGCCACGGCCGATGGCGATATCTCTACTGTGGCGCCGGACACGGAGCGGCGCCGCCCAAGGACCGCCATCTGGCGCCCTTGGGCACCCACCGGGGTTGAAGACCGCGCGCTGTACGCCGCGCGGTACGTCATCCACACCGGTACCGGCCCCACCCTGCGCGAGCTCGGCGGAAGCCGAAACCAGTGGGGCGCTATCAAAGTCAGCAAGACGGCAGATGGGAGATACCGCAGCAGTTCAGTCGTCATCCCGAAGGGGACTGACGGCGGCTACACCGGCCCCCTGCCCGGTAACCCCCACCGACGCATCCGGTGGCGCTCCGACGGACGCCGCACCACAGTCGAGCTCGACGTCGAGATCAACGGCGAGTGGGTCTGGCTCGACTATGCGGTGTGGCTCTTCGACACTGTTGACGACGCTGACGTCCGCAAGACCGCAGAGGAACTCCTTAGAAGAAACGACCTGTGCTGGGCCGACATCGACGGCGCCGAGATCAAGATCCTCGACGACAGGACTCCCGACAGGGGCGCCGTCGAGGACCCCAACCCGCCCCTCAGGAGGAGCAGGTTTCTCCAGTGGGTGAGACGGCTCGCCAAGCAGAGCAGCCAGACAGACAAGTAGACAACCTCTGCCTAGAGGGGTGGGGCACTTCCCTCTCCAGGCGCGCATCAACTTCCAGTACGAAGGAGCAGATACATCATGGGCATGACTGCACACGAAATAGCCACGACAGCAGCCCGTATGGCCGGCCGGTGCGACGGCGTCGGCGTTATGAGTACACCGCCAGATGACGCCGGTATCCTCGTCGCCGATGAGGATGGTAACCGAGGGTTGTTGTTGGTGAGTGTCCCAATCATTGGGTTCCCGATCTTGGCTGACGGACACCGACAGGTGACCCTGCCCGAGGACGAGGCCGCGTGGACGGCGGCGAGGTGGATCGACGGCGCCGAGCTGCCCATCAAGGACGAGAAGGCCAAGAACGATGAGTGAGACCATTCCTCCTGCCTCCGAGGCTCAACGCGTTTTCGACGCGATCTTCCAGGCTGCGGCCGAAGCCACCGCACCCGGTGCCGCGGCCGCCGACTGGCCCGTCGGCTCCGGTGATGACCGTGAGTGGACCCTGGCCGGCCCCTGGGGCGCCCGCCTGACGTTCACGGCCCGCACTGACGAGACCGGCCGGCTGACGGGAATATCGTGGAGCGGGCGGGGCGCTGACGGCGCCTCCATCCACAATCACGGCGG
>ERZ773043.1254-NODE-1254-length-14397-cov-14.615256_pt1 | contig 14397 bp, 14 predicted proteins | sample MGYA00580636_ERZ773043 | MGnify/ENA primary metagenome ERZ773043 (study PRJEB29015, sample SAMEA2737992) | human oral metagenome | biome: human oral; feature: human-associated habitat; material: dental | place: China | collected 2065 ... | reverse complement strand
TACAGAACTAAATCCTTCGCTTAAATTATTTGTCTAACTTTTTGGGGTCAGTACATTTTGAGAGTTATTATCTACATTATTTGCCTTTTTCTTTTGTCAACCAATATGTGATTCCTGCTGATGAAATTGCTGATAAAATAATCGCTAAAATAACCCATACTCTGTTATTATCCACTGAAATTGGCGCTTCATATGTTTCTTTTTTAGTTTCAATTGGATTAGATAAAAAATTCATCACATTTTGATTGGTCGTTCCACCATCACGAATATTCTTCATAACAGTTTTAAAGGACTCTGCGTAGTCTCTATTCCCTTGAATAACTTCTGCTTCATTAGATATCAGATCATTCGTAGTTGAAATAGTCTTATCAACATTATCTTTAATAGTCTGAACTTGACCAACAAATTGAGTAAATTGATCCTTCATAGTCCCAACTGCTTCGTGATTTTGACTAGTTTCTTTTGAACCAGTAGAGGTAGTAGACACTAATGATTCAATTGAACTATATAAGCGTTTTGATGATTCACTATCATTTATTAATATTCCACTATTAGCATCTGAAGCTGTCTCCGTCACTTCCAATTGTTTCGCTTTTGTTTCCTTCCACTTATCGTACTCAGTTGATAAGGTCTTAATCGAACTGTTATACCAATCAGCTAAGTTTGTAATTTGATTTTTGAAATAATCATTCGGTAACTCAGCTTCAGCCAATTCAGGCAATGTGTCACTTGATTTTTCTAATGACTCCAAAGAGTTTTGAATTTGTTCCAACAAAGCTATACCTGATTCTTTAAATTTAGTAACTTGATCTTCTGACAACTGAGTTGCTATATCATCACGACTGATGTTGCCGTACATATGGTAAACAGAATCTGGTGATAAGGCAGAAAAATTAATAGAGGAACTACTTGGACTTCCATAAATTGCTTGAATCATACCAGTTGTACGATCGATTTTGCTTAATTTATCAAGAATATGTTTTAAATCTTTTTTCACTAAAACATCTGACTCTTCTTTATCACTACGATAAATAGTTTTCTTGATAGGAATTGTAGTTTCACCAATGTGTACTTCAAATGAAATTTCATTTTTCCCATAATGTGGTTCTAAAGTATATTCAACCGTCATAGTATAAAGCTTATCATCTGTTATAGTTTGCTCTCCTCCAACTAAGGTAGCATCTCCTGTAACATAAACTTTAGCTTTAGGAGATAAATATTTTGTCCCTTCAGAACTGGTAGAAACTCCGCTAGCCTCAACTACCGTTGATGATTCAGGCGAACTACTTGATGGTTTTGTCACAGATGCCTCGACAGTTTTAGACTCAGATTGGGGTAATTTAACTGTCAATTCCATCGTTTCTGTTACTTTATCGAGCTTATCATTTTCAATCGATAAAAATTCAAAAACAGGTAATCCACTTATAGAAGTAGCCTTCTTATCAAATTTAGTATAATTCTTAAGTAAATCTATTTTTTCATTATATTCTTTAACTTGATCAGCTGTTAGAACATTGAGTTTCTCCAATTTACTAAATAAAGTTTGGTAATCAGTTGGTTCAATACTAATATCTGTTAGATTTGAACGAATTAAAGTTTGATAAGTTTCAGGCAAATGATTTTCAGTAATCAAACTTTTATTAATCTGATCTACAAGTGTTGCTTTAGCATCCGAAGTAAGGTCCGATTTTAAATCAACATCTTCTTTACCAAAGTAAAAGAGTGATATTTTCTTTTTCTCTGCTTCTAATTCTGTCTTGAGATGTCCAAATTCGGATTTTCTATCTTTTATTTTACCTTGATAATCAACAATAACCTTATGATAATCAACTACTAAATTTTCTAGTTTAGCTTGTTCAGATTTTTCCTCAGCTGTACTATTTCCAAATTGATACAATGATTTAAGCATCGAATCATTTAAACCATCTATAATTTTAGAATTTTCTTCATGCTGTTCTTTCAATGTGTTATTGGTTGTTAAGACATTCTTCTCAAATATACCCTTTTGAAAATCAAAATAAGTTTTAACTTCCGTAAGTTGTTTGTCTAAGCCTATCCCTGTATTATTTAAAAGACTAACAACAGAATCAGAAAAAGCCTTTTGAGAATCTTCATAAGACGAATTCATTTTCTGTAGATTTGAAGCCAAGTCCAAAGTGCTTAACATAGACTGACTTGCTTCGTTTGACGGGCCATAGATATATTGAGAAATTTTTGTATGCGTGCCAGATTGTTCATTTACAATATTATCAACATTTCTTTTAGCATCATCTAGGTTGTTGATAACACTCGAAAAATACATTTTTATAACATTTTGGTTAATAGTATTAAGGTACTCGCCTACTCGTAACTCAACATTCTTAGATTTAACTGGATCTAAATTTGATTTCGTTTTATATGTTATCTTTGCTCTATCAGGATTAAAACTTTCTAGTTGAGCTATTTTTTCTGAAAACTGTTGTTCGATATAAACAATTACATCAACCGACCCATTTTCAAATCGATTTTCAGCAACATTACGAGTCATGACAGTCCATTGATTTGTATTCTCTTTTGATAATAGATTTGTGAAATCATTTCCTAGATTATAGGCGTTGCCATTTAATACGCCTCCAGCATCTTCATTTACCAGAGCAATATTCAATTTACGATCGTTAACCTTATTTGTTACAGAAATCTCTTGATTCTTTAAATAAATAAATGTTGCTCCTGAACCAACCAACAAAGTTACAAAAACACTACTACCTATAATTATTTTTTTCATAGCTAACCTCTCTCATTTATCCCTTTATTATACCACGAATACTAGAGTCAGGCAAGGAGGGCTTATAATCTTTATTCTATTAATAAAACTTACCAATTCGTAACTTGCTTATGCACCGACCTATATACTAAATTTTAGGTGTTTCATTTTCTCACCATATAGAAAATCCTAGAATGAAATTCTAGGATTTGTATGTCATTTTTTGAAGTCTTCTACGGTGAAGTGGTCATAGGTGATTTTTGAGACTTCCTCATCATAACGACTCAAAAAGTCTTGAAATCTACGATCGATGTAGCCAAAGAATTGAACCTCATCTATATCCTCTTTGTTAAAGAAGATAATGTTTTGATTAACAAGCCCTAGTGGAAGACTGACAGCTCCAAAGTCAAAATAACCTTGCTTGCCGTCCTTTTCAGTAACTGGACAATGGTTAATAATCATGACAGGCTCTACACCTTCTCGCACTCGAACAACACTCCCAATCGGTAAAGCAGTACGTTCTGACATCAGTTTTCTCCTTCTAAATATTTCTGAGCTTCCTGAACATAAAAGAGTTCTGGATTTTCATGGGCGATGCTTTCAAACAAACTGCGAGTACGAGCTTCATCTCCTTTTAATTGGGCGTTGAGGGCTCCGTAATAAGAAAACATGATTCGAGCTAGCTTATTTTCGGGTTCCGCAGTGTCGAAATAGTCGTTTACTTCTTGATTAAACACAATATCTTTTATGGCTTGAGTTTGGGCGATTAGTTTAGCTTTCCCATCTTTCGAATCTGGCGCCTTGGACAATTGTTCCTCAAAGAAAGCAATGTCTCGCTCATCTTGAAGATGGATAGACACTAGCAATTGATTGGAGCTTGTTCTTAGAAATAAGGCTCCCCTGAATGTCTTCCAAACTTTTTTAAAATTAATCTTTGCTAGATTTTCTTTTGCAGATTGAAAATCACCTTGTAGGAAACTGACTTGTCCCTTAATAAAATGAAAATTTTCCTCATAGATTGGCCTATAGGGTTTGATAGATTTCTCAGCTTCAACTTTGAACATAGTTTCATACAGTTCAAGATTGATAGCTTCATATAACATTAAATAGATTACTCTATTGGAAATATATCGTAAATAGAAGCCAAAAATGACTAATACCAATACAACTAACAATATTATTAGTCCCAATATTTTCATATTGCTTTTGAATACTAGAAATAATGCAAAAAAATCAAAAATAATTATTAATATTGAACTAATTTGTCTCATTATCTCTATTTGTAACAGAGTGTTTTCTGTCGCCCTACTTACTAATTTTTCAATCAATTTCATATATTACTCTCATTTCACTAATTCTAAATATTTCTTCGCTTCCTTAACATAGAAAAGCTCTGGATTTTCATGAGCAATGCTTTCAAACAAACTACGGGCACGAGCTTCATCTCCTTTTAATTGGGCATTGAGAGCTCCATAATAAGAAAACATGATTCGAGCTAACTTATTTTCTGGTTCGGCAGTGTCGAAGTAGTCGTTTGATATTTTATTACAATAGATATCAACAATAGCCTTTAAACTCAAAATTTCTTCCTGATATTTTAAAATTTGCGATTGAACATTGCTTGTTAGTACTTCAATTTCTATCATCAATTCTCTCAATTCTAAACTATCTTGGAAGTGTCCTCTATAAAAGGATACTCTTGCATTTGCCAAATATTTTGGAAGAATCTGAACATTCCTATATAAAGAATTTTTCTCAGCTCTAGCAACTATTTCTTGATACTTTGTTAAATTGATATCTTCAAATAAAATATCAATTAAAGCCTTATCAAGTAATAGTTTAGATAGAAGAATAAACAATATAAGAAGGACAAGAAATATTGTTAATACCTTTGTGTAAGTGGTCGATGAATGGTTAAAAATATAGACATAAACCATTACTGTTGAAAACACTACAAAATACAGCAAATATTTAAATATAATTTTAAGAAAAATTAATTCTATTTTATCAACTGACCATGTTCTAATAATTTCTATAGCTCTTTTCATATAAATTCCTGTTTCTAAGGTAATACTACTCCCCCTTCAGCGCTTCGAACTTCGCTTTCATGGTTGGATTTTTCCGGGTCAATTTTTTAACTGAAACATCTTCCAATTTGTTATTTGCAAGACGAAGTTGGTTTTCGGATGTGGTTAGGAACTTTTTGACCTCTTCCATGCGTTTGATGGCCTTGTCAATTTCATCGATTGCTTTACCAAAGTTAGTCGAAGCTGAGTTGTAGTTCTTAGCAAAGGCTAGTTTAAAGGCATCCAAATCTTCCTCAAAATGTGTAATATCGATATTTTGCTCGCGAACCAAGGCCAACTCTTGCTTATATTTCAAAGAATTAAGCGCAACATTTCGCAAAAGACCAATCAACTGGATAAAGAACTGGGGACGGACGACGTACATTTTCTCATACTCGTGGCTGACGTCAACAATTCCTGTATTAAAGTAGTCGTTATCTGCTTCTAACATAGTCACCAAAACAGCATACTCACAGTTCTTTTCCCGACGGTCCTTGTCCAATTCCTTGTAGAAATCCGCATTCTTATGCTTCTTCTCTGTTCCATCCGCTTCATTTTTCATCTCAAACATGATGGAAATGATTTCCACTCCATTTTCATCACACTCACGGAAGATAAAGTCCCCCTTAGAACCACGCGCAGAAACCTTGTTATCCTTCTCAAAGTAGGCATTTGGAAAGGCAAAACTACGAACCTTGTTAAACTCACTCTCTGCATACTGTTCCAAACTTTCCCCAATTGCCTTGGTTGATTGTTGGGCTTTGAAATTCTTGTAAAACTCGACTTGTTCACTAGCAGCCTTAAGCTGGGCTTCGTAATTCTGCTTAACAGAAGCCAAAGACAACTCATTTTCCTTTTCTTGCAATAGGAGCTGATTTTTGACCTGATCCCGTTCTTTTTCAAGGTCAGAAAGGGTTTTTTGCAGTTGATTTTCATGCTCCAAACGTAAGGTAGCCAATTGATTTTCCAAGGCCTGTACTTCCTTGTCCTTAGCCAATAAAGCCTCATGGCTCGTCTGTTCAACCTCTTTCTTGGCCAATTCCTTCTCTGTATCAAAGTTTTGGATTTGACTCTGCAATTGCGCGATTTCTTGATCCTTCTGAGCCAGTTTAGACTGTTGCTCATTCATGGCTTTTTGCTCAGCCAAGGCCAGCTCCTGCTTCATGCGATCGTGCAATTCCTTATCAAACTCTGCCGTTCTCACTTGGGATAAGAGTTCGGCATACTGACTTTCATTTACTGTAAAGACTTCTCCACAGTTGGGGCATTTGATTTCGTTCATAACTTTCCTCTTTCTAGACTTCTTTAACCATTATATCATGCTTAAAAGAAAATCAAAAACAGTGAGTCGAAACCCACTGTTTATATCTGTTACTTTAAATTTTTTCCAAGGCCAAGCGCAAATCTTCAATCAAATCCTCTACATTTTCAAGACCGATAGACAAGCGGATTTGGTTTGGTGTGACACCTGCTGCTTCTAGATCTTTTTCTGACAATTGACCGTGAGTGGTTGTTGCTGGATGGACAACAAGCGATTTGGCATCTGCTACGTTTGCAAGGTCAGAAAAGATTTCTAGATTATCAATCACCTTGCGTGCTTCTGCCTCTCCACCCTTGACATGGAAGGTAAAGATTGAACCAACACCTTTTGGCAAATATTTCTCAGCCAAGGCATGGTAAGGACTATCAGCTAGTTTTGGATAGTTGACTTTTTCCACCTTAGGATGGTTAACGAGGAAATCAACAATTTTCTCTGCATTTTGCACATGGCGTTCCACACGAAGAGAGAGAGTTTCAAGTCCTTGAAGTAACAAGAATGCATTAAATGGGGACAAGGCCGCACCTGTATCACGAAGCAATTGAACACGAACAGCGATAATAAAGGCTGCTGCACCCACATCCCGAGTATAGCTCAAGTTATGGTAACTTGGGTCTTCCTCAACAAATTGAGGGAATTTTCCTGAAGCTTCCCAGTCAAAACGACCGCTGTCCACGATGACACCGCCAATAGTCGTACCATGACCACCGATAAACTTAGTCGCTGAGTGAACTGCAATATCAACACCATGAGAAAAAACATTGATTAGATAAGGTGTTGCAAAAGTATTGTCCGAAACGAGAGGAATCTGGTGTTTATGCGCAATCTCAGCCAATTTTTCCAAGTCAGGAATGTTAATCAAGGGATTCCCCAAGGTTTCAATCAAGACAAGCTTGGTATTGTCATTGATAGCTGCTTCTACTTCTTCCAAATTATCCACATCCACAAAGGTTGTTGTGATCCCATAACGAGGAAGGGTTTCTTTCAAGAGATTGAAGGTCCCACCGTAAATAGTTGACGCAGCCACCACATGGTCACCTGCGTGAGCAAGCGCCAAAATAGTGTAGGTTACAGCAGCCATACCTGATGCTGTCGCTAGCGCTCCAACACCACCTTCAAGAGCAGCGATTCTTTCTTCAAAGGCCGCTGTTGTAGGATTTGTGATACGGGTATAAATGTTCCCTGGCTTTCTCAAGGCAAACAGATCAGCACCTTCCTGCGTGTCATCAAAAACGAAGGATGTTGTTTGATAAATCGGTACTGCACGAGATTTGGTCGCTGGATCCACAACTTGCCCAGCATGTAATTGTAAGGTTTCAAATTTAAAATCACGAGTCATAAGACGACCTCCAAATAGCTTCATTACGGATATTGTATCATCTTGGGCCAGTCTTTTCCAATACCGTTTTTCTATATTTTGATATAAGGAACAACTATGACTAGTCTTACACATCAAATAAAAAAGCACGATTAACTCGTGCTCATTTCTTTAATCGACATAAGTATCTTCGTTTTTATTGAGGAAGGCGTAAGGCAAGCCCATCAAGAGACCGCCCCCAATGAAGTTCCCAATAAAGGTCACACCCCAGTGACGAAGAATATTAGGTATGTCAAAGTTTGCGATGGAATCAGCTGCAACACTGAACTTAACAATCGCAAAGGAAGCAAAGTTCGCAGCAATGTGTTCGTTTGTTAAGAATACAAACATGTAAATTGCTGACAAAACAAGCCAAAGTTTAGCTCCACCGTCTTTCACCAAAACGAATGAAAGAATGGCAATATTTACAAAGATATTGGCCAAAATACCTTCAAGCAAGACTAACTCATTGGAACGACCTAACTTCATCTCTACAACCCCTGAAATGAAGCTATCATGTGTCAGATTTGCGTAGGCTGCTGAATGGGCAAAGCCCCAACCTGCTATCAAAGCTCCGATGAGATTGAACAAGGTACAGTAAAGTAAAATCTCAGCTGTTTTTCTCCAAGAGATTTTTTTCAAGAAACTACCAGCTGTCAAAAACATCATATTTGAAGTTACTAGCTCAGCATTCAAGAAAACAATGTAGGCCAATCCCCAAGCAAAAACAAATGGGAAGAGGAAGCGACCACTGCCTGGTGCGATCTTATTAATCAAGTCAGCCCCAACTGCACCCGCAGCCGTACTAAATGTTAAAAAGGCACCTGCAAACATGGAACGAATCGCATATTTGAATTTGCTTTGACTATAAAGACTTTCTTTCTTCTTGCAAGCAAATTCAATCTTTGAGATAAATTCTGAAGAGACCATAAAAAACTCCTAAAACTTTTATTTGTGAATATTATAACATAAAGCACGCATTTTGAAAAGCCTTTCTTGTATACGTTTTCTACAAAGAAAATCAGGGCTTTGGGGGAATTCCATAAATCTCTCCTTTACCCATTAACAGAAAAACATTTCAATGTTTCAAATTGATCATCCCAAAATTCAAACTCAAATAGGTGCCAGTCATCGAAGGTTTGCTCACAATAACTAACTGTTCCTTGATTATAGTCAATGATAGGTTTCCCCAGCTTGTTCTTCACATCTTCCTCGCTGACTGCTCCATACATTTTCTTAAGATCAGCTAGCATGAAGTTGATAATTCTATTGAGATTTTCCTGATAATTTTTTGATAACAGTTCAACTTTATCTATAAAGTCACAATCAGGCTCTTCGTCCCAAACAAAGGTCACTCCCTCATGCTCATAAGTGTATTGCTGTAAACTCTCATCAAAATTCATTGTTCACTCTCCAAATCATTATCATTTACTAAAAATTTAGTAACATTAATCAAAATGTTCAAATGCTTTCATAAAAACGTCTTCCACACACGCGTATGATAAAATAACAACACTTGCAATGATTAGAAGATATCATCATAATGTTCACTCACTTGTTGCACAAACTCGAAAATATTCAAAGATATGGGTTTCATTTCCAGTGAACCTAATGCCCCCAAATCATTCATATAAATAGTGTCGTCAGAATCTTTCTTTATAAAAAAAGCGACATCCCCATCTTGCCCAATCAGGAAAAAATCAGGTTCCCACTCTTCTATTTGGTAGGTGGAGTTTCTTTCTAGCAAATCTAGTCTTGAGTATAAGGTGATGCCTGTATTCTCTATTATCAACTCTCCTGCTTTGTCGATTTTACTCAAGAATTCTGCGTATAGTTTTGGAAGTACCAAGTCAATCTGATTATTCATTCTCAACTCCTCATCTATTTTTCCTACTGCGAAAGTCCTATATCTCATCTTCACTTAGTTCTCTAAAATGTGAAATATGATATCCAAAATAAGATTTCCCCGATTTTCCTATGAAGATCCCATGTCCAGCCATATTGGCAATTTCTCCCAAGAATATCATAGGAAGATCCTTATCAAATGGAAAACTACTTGTTATGTCTTCTTTGAGCGTAACTAAAGACTTTTCTCTTAACTGACTCATTATCTATCCTCTTTTATGCCAGGCATCCTTCGGTTACTTACGATAAATCTTTCAACTTACTGACCTGCTTCCTCTCACAACCATTAAAGTTGAATGATCATCTTGCAAGCATCAGACATTATCAAATTTTATAGTTTTCAATTTCTTCTCTACTCATGCCTACAAGTTCTGTCGTCCACAAGCCTACAATGTCCGACAAGATTGAATCGCAGGTATACTCTTCTTCACCGTCTATATACTTACAGGAAAAGACAGGCTCCCTTGTCGCCGCTTGATAAAATGTCATGGCTACTTTTTCTAGTTTTTGGGGATTGAAATCAAGTGATAGTTTTTGAGCCATATTTCCTCGTACCAGATCCCAATTTTCCTGCTTAACCTGATAGCTTTCGCGTATTTTAGACACATAGCCCCTACAAAATGCTTTCAATAAGTCTGTGTTCTGATAAAGATGCCGACAACTAAAATCCGAAATATAACCTGCATGAAGTAGGAATGTCAGTAAGTCATCCAGACTTTCTGCTACTCTCCCCACTTGCCCCTCACTTCCGATAAAGCCTATGCTGTTATCTTCGAGAAAAACATATTCTCCCCCACTACCGTCTTGAGCAAAAGCCTTACAGGCAAGAGAGTATTCCTCGTTGTTCCCTGAAAACTGGACTTCACTTATCTTGTCATAAAAATAAATATCACATTCAGTCATCAGTAAGGTCCTTAACTGTTCATTTTCTCTGACTTCTTGTAGCTTATCCATGATCATTCCTTTCTTAAGCTAAACACTTATCCATCTATTACAATTCTAATATGGTAGTTTTTAGTTTCATTCTTTAGATTCTTCACAAGGAGATCATTCTGTTTTGATTGTCCGAAGAAAAAACTGACAGCTTTTCCATCTTTTCTTTCGATACACAAATGGTACCTTGCCCCATTCAATTTGACACTTCGAATATATTTGACTTCAATCATTTTGATGTTATTCAGCGGAATGATTCTCTTCACAAATACAAAAGCATTGTGAATATAAAGTCTCCCATTAGCAATGTGAAACGGAGCAAAAAAATCACCACCACTACGACGGACAATTATAAAACGACGCCAAAAGATTAGTAAAAGAATAGAGGCTAATAAGTAAAAGGCAAAACTAAAGACAGGACTTTCCCACATCGTTTTCATTCCAATCCAAAAATATTCGAACATGCATTATTCTCCTTTGACTGACGCTTCTATTTGATAAAAACCAGTGAAAAATACAATTCACTGGTTTTTGAGGTTAATAACGTTGTTTATATGGCTGATTAAAGGCGCTTAGGATATCATCAGATGTTTCAGAATAAGCTTTAACTTCTTTAAAATCACCTTTAACAATAATCCGCTCTGTCGCATCGTAGTCGACACAGGTCACCAATGTGATTTCTTTGATACCATCACGATCTTCAATTTCGTCTACGCGATCAGGCGTTACGTGCTTCACTTCACGAATCTCATAGGTGTATACTTTATCTTTATCAGTCAGATAGATTTTCATCCCTGCCTTGGCATTGACCAAAGGTGAGAAGAGCATCTGACTCGCATTCTCAGCAGTAAAGATATGGTGACTAGCTAGAGAATAGTTGCCCTCCCCCATTTTCTGATTTGCTTTCATGGTTCCTGCTCCGTAGAACAAGTTTACATTATCCAAACCTTTAAAAATAGGCAGATTAATCTCTACTTCAGGAATGGCAATCCCTCCGATAACTGGAAGTTGCTGAGCATCCCACTGGGCAGCTAACACCGCTTCCGATGAAATGGATTTGACAGAATCAAAATCGAAATTTCCTTCTATCTCTTTATTTTCCTCAATCTTTTCCTTAGTCACCTGACTGACTTGGTATTTATTGGTATTCCAAACCATAAAGATGTCACGAATTTGAGCATTAAAAATCAAGACCAAGGACAAGAGGATGAGAAAGACTGCTAGGATATTGGTCAGCAGGTTACTGCGTTTCTTTTTTTTCTTTTTACTATCTTTTTCAGACATTATACTTCACTCTCTGTTTCAATTTCAGTCCCAACTTCTTCTTTTTCTGCTGCGGCAACCGTTGTGAAGGTCACAATCTTAGCATCCTGGTCTAGACGCATCACCTTAACTCCCATAGTTGAGCGTCCTGTTTGTGAAATATTGGCAACATTTGTACGGATCATGACACCTGTATCTGTGATAATCATCAGGTCTTCATCTCCTTTAACAGTGAGGAGACCTGCAAGAGGACCATTTTTCTCAGCAACATTGGCTGTTTTCATCCCTTTACCACCACGTCCTTTAGTTGGATATTCAGTTGCAAGAGTACGTTTACCATACCCTTTTTCAGTGATGATAAGAACCTCGTCCTGATCAGTGATGACACTAGCACCAACTACAGTATCTCCTTCACGAAGGTTAACTCCTCGAACCCCTGTCGCGATACGGCTCATACCACGAACGGCTGATTGATTAAAGCGAACGGCATAACCAAATTTGGTACCAATGATGATATCTGTGTCTTCTTCTGTCAGCAAGACGTTAATCAGTTCATCTTCATCCTTGAGATTCAAAGCCTTAAGTCCATTTTGACGAATATTAGCAAATTCTTTAACACTGGTTCGCTTCACGATACCGTGACGGGTTGTGAAGAAGAGATAAGCGTCATTACTACGTTCAGATTTAACATTAATGATGGTCTGTATGCTCTCCCCTTCATCCAGCTTCAAAAGATTGACAACCGGCAATCCCTTGGCTGTGCGACCGTATTCAGGAATTTCATAACCTTTTAGTCGGTATACACGACCTTTATTGGTAAAGAAGAGCAAATGATCATGGGTGCTGGTTGAAACCAACTCACGCACAAAGTCATCATCCTTAACTCCCGTACCTTGGACTCCACGACCACCACGTTTTTGAGCAGTGAATTCGCCTTGGTCCAAACGTTTGATATAGCCCTTGTTAGAAAGAGTGATTAAGACATCTGACTCCTCAATCAAGTCTTCGTCTTCAAGAGTTAAGACTTCTCCAACCATTAACTCGGTACGACGTTTGTCACCAAATTTACGTTTTACTTCATCCAATTCATCTTTTATGATTTGCGCCACGCGTTCTGGTTTAGCAAGAATATCAGCCAAATCTGCAATCAAGGCAATCAATTCATCATATTCAGACTGAATCTTATCGCGTTCCAATCCGGTCAAGCGACGAAGACGCATATCAAGGATAGCCTGACTTTGACGTTCAGAAAGTTTGAACTTGCTCATCAACTCAGCTTGTGCTTCGGCATCCGTTTCACTAGCACGGATGATACGAATCACTTCGTCAATATGGTCTAGCGCGATTAAAAGGCCTTCTAAGATGTGCGCACGTGCTTCTGCTTTTTCCTTGTCAAAGCGAGTACGACGAACAACCACTTCTTTTTGGTGCTCGATATAAGCATCTAAAATTTGGCGAAGAGACAAAATCTTTGGTACGCCATTTTGAATAGCAAGCATATTGAAACCAAAGTTGGTTTGCATCTGCGTCATCTTGAAGAGGTTATTGAGGATGACATTTGCAGAAGCATCACGCTTCACTTCGATAATGAAGCGGACCCCTTCACGGTTGGATTCATCACGTACAGCTGTAATGCCCTCAATTCGTTTTTCTTGCGCCAAACGAACGATATGCTCATGGACCTTGGTTTTATTGACCATGTATGGAAATTCCGTTACAACAATTCGTTCGCGGCCAGTCTTAGTTTCTTCGATTTCAGTACGAGAACGAAGAACAATGGAGCCTTTACCAGTCTCGTAGGCCTTATGAATACCTGATTTCCCCATAACAAGGGCACCAGTTGGAAAATCTGGACCAGGCAAGACTTCCATCAAGTCCTTAGTAGTCACATCTGGATTGTCCATGACGAGCTTGACGGCATCAATGGTTTCACCCAGGTTGTGAGGAGGAATATTGGTAGCCATCCCAACAGCAATCCCAGTCGCCCCATTGACCAAAAGGTTTGGAAAACGGGCTGGCAATACCAAGGGTTCACGTTCATTGGCATCGTAGTTATCTACAAAATCAACTGTATTTTTATTGATATCACGAAGCATTTCAAGAGCAATCTTGCTCATACGTGCCTCAGTATACCGCTGCGCGGCAGCACCGTCTCCATCCATAGAACCAAAGTTCCCATGCCCATCGACAAGCATGTAACGATAGCTCCACCACTGGGCCATACGGACCATGGCTTCATAAATAGAGGAATCTCCGTGCGGGTGGTATTTACCCATAACATCCCCTGTAATACGGGCTGATTTTTTATGAGGTTTGTCTGGAGTAACACCTAATTCATTCATTCCGTAAAGAATACGGCGGTGAACAGGTTTTAAGCCATCTCGAACGTCAGGAAGGGCCCGCGCGACGATAACGCTCATGGCGTAGTCGATAAAGCTGGTCTTCATCTCCTTTGTCAGATTGACATTCACTAAATTTTTATCCTGCATTAATAAATGCCTCATTTCACTATTAGTAATTAGATATATTATACCATAAAATGTCCTTTATTTCAGGCTTCTGAAACTACTAAAACGTTTACATCAATAACCGAATAGAATATTCGTGACAAAGCTTTTTAAAAGTGATAGAATGAAAGTGTCTGGGGATTCCCCTAAAAAAAATGAAGGAGATGTTTAGATAATGACTTCAACTAAACAACACAAAAAAGTGATCCTTGTTGGTGACGGTGCCGTGGGTTCATCTTACGCTTTCGCACTTGTTAACCAAGGAATTGCACAAGAGCTTGGAATTATCGAAATTCCACAATTAC